>Ga0272444_10000035_pt1 | contig 181946 bp, 181 predicted proteins | sample SSMForm13_FD_201033 | JGI IMG/M metagenome (GOLD analysis project Ga0272444, IMG submission 201033) | Marine sediment archaeal communities from Little Sippewissett salt marsh, Falmouth, MA, United States - SSM-Form-13 | ecosystem: Environmental > Aquatic > Marine > Wetlands > Sediment ...
GGGTAGATTCCCACGCGTTACTCACCCGTCTGCCGCTCACCCGAAGGTGCGCTCGACTTGCATGTGTTAAGCCTGCCGCCAGCGTTCGTTCTGAGCCAGGATCAAACTCTCAAGTTGAGAGAAGACTTTATCGGCTCGTCGTTATTCTGGTCACGCTTGAATTGACGAGAACATCTGTACACCCGTTGTTTTCACAACGAATATTAGAGTCTCTGTCAGAAACGTGTAACGACACCGATTGTCTCGTTTTGATCCGCTGAACCTTTCGGTTCATCAGATCCGCAGGAGACCGCCGCCCACGTTTCTCTTTCTTACCTATTCACTTGTCAAAGAACCGACAGCAAAGAAACGCTGTCGCCGGCTATCCACTGTTAGGCTTCAAGCCGAATTGAGGGTCGCTATCGCGGCTCTCTGTGATGACCTTGAGAGCGAAGCAGTTTGCCGCCAGCGGCGGTGCCGCCCTCGTTGGTGAGCGGTATATAGGCTTTGCCCCGCCAAACTGTCAATCGCCTTTTTTCGATTTTTTGCATTTTTTTGACAGTCCCGCATCCGGGCCCGGGACGCCCCTGTATATAGAGCGTCTGCGGCCCCTCCGAAACCGGGTTCCGGCACCGTATTTCGCCGCCGCAGGATTCGATTTCGCCGGCGCATGCCGCCTGTTCGCTCCCGCCGCCGCCGGCCGCACAAGCCTGGGGGAAGCTTGCGCCTTCACCCTGCGTTGACACATTGCTGTCCAAAAGGCATGCACAACAGGTCTGGTAACACCGACGACAAGAAAATAATGGCAGCCAAGCACCACGCCGGTGGCACTCTCCGGGACATCGAAGTTGGAAACGAGCCGCCGCTCGTCGGAGGCGGGCGCAAGCGCGCGCCCGATCGCCGCGAGGTTTCGCTGCGCTGGCTCTCCGGCACCACCCTGACCGGCCTGACATCCACTCTTCTGATGGGCGCCGCCCTGTTTGCCGCGCTGGACGGCCGCGAGCTGCTGGCCACGCCGGCCGAGGTCGCCACCTCCGAGGAACTCGGCACGCTCGGCGACCAGGCCTTGGCGGAAAAGGGCGCGCGCGTCGTCAAGGCCCGCGCCATCCGCACCCTGCCGAGCGACCGGCGGCGCATGAGCGTCTCGACCGTGACCCGCGTCGGCGACAGCGACGTGATCCGCACCAAGCCGTTCGAACAGGTCAAGATCGCGCTTGCCGCCTCGCACAAGACGGACAAGTCCTACCCGCCGTTCAATCCGCTCAATATCTTTTCCGACGGCTCCGGGCCGGTGGCTGCCGAAGACGACGATGCGCAAAGCGTCATCTACGGCGCCAATGTCGAGACGGAAGTCTCCATGCGCGTCGCCGATTTCGACTTCGGCACGGACATCACGGCCGGCGCGCCGATGCTCAGCGACGAGGAGGCCGAAGAGATCGTCCGCTCCACGGCGGCGATCCTGACCGACGGATCGATCCAGCTCGCCTCGCTGCATTATATCGACCCGCTGCGCTTCGGCATCGACGATCCGAGCCTTGCGACCGGCCTCGGGCTTGCCGCGCCGGCGCGCATCATTCCGCAGAACATGTCGGTCGCCTCGCGCCGGGCGGGTGAAGAGGACGAATATCCCGTCTTCGAGGAAGACCTTGTCGAGTTCAATTCGACCGAGGACATCGCCACCGTTCTGGAGTCGACCGGCTACGGCCTGTCCTCCTCTATGGCGGAAGCGATCGAGACCCTTTTGAAGACAAAGACGCTGAAGGCCGGATATGTGATCCGCCTCGGCCTGCAGGAGACGGTGAAAGGCAACGAGATCGTCCGCGCCTCCGTCTATTCCGGCTCCAGCCATCAGCTGACCATAGCGCTCAACGACCGACGGCAATATGTTCCGGCGCCCGAGCCCGTCGATCCGGGCATCATGGCCGAGCGCGACAACGACAATCCGGTTCCGGTGATCGTCAACCGCGACCTGCCGACCGCCTACAACGCGATCTATCAGGCCGTGCTGTCATACGACCTGCCGGAAAACATGGCCGCGCAGGTCGTGCGCATGGTGGCGGCCGATGTCGACTTCCAGTCGGCGATCAAGCCGTCCGACCGCCTTGAGCTGTTCTTCTCGCTGCCCGAGGAAGGCGCCGCCGACCCCCAGGAGCATGAATTGCTCTTCGTCGAGGCGACCTTCGGCGGCACCACGCGCACCTATTACCGCTTCCGCGCTTCCGACGGCACTATCGACTATTTCAACGAGGAAGGCCGCAGCGCGCGCCAGTTCCTGTTGCGCAAGCCGGTGCCCAACGGCCGCTTCCGCTCGCCCTTCGGCATGCGGCGCCACCCGATCCTCGGCTATTCGCGCATGCACTGGGGCGTCGACTGGGCGGCTCCGCGCGGCACGCCGATCATCGCGCCGGGCAACGGCACGGTGGAGAAGGCCGGCTGGTCCAGCGGCTACGGCAAGCAGACGGTCATCCGCCACGCCAATGGCTATGAGACCTCCTATTCCCACCAGACCGGATTCGCCAAGGGCATCAAGCCGGGCGTCAAGGTGCGCCAGGGCCAGGTGATCGGCTATGTCGGCTCGACCGGCCTGTCGACCGGCCCGCACCTGCATTACGAGATGAAGGTCAACGGAACGCGCGTCGATCCGATGCGCGTGCGCCTGCCCGACGGCAAGGTGCTGGAAGGCCAGGACCTCGAGGCGTTCAAGCGGGAACGCGACCGCATCAACGCCCTGCTCGACAAGGGAGGCGACGCGACGGTCGTCGCCCGCGCCGACGGCTAGCAAATCCGGGTCTCGAGATGAAAAAAAGCCGCCGGCAGATCTGCCGGCGGCTTTTTCGTTTCGCGGGGATGATGCCTCAGAGCGCCTTTTCGAGCTCCGGCAGCACGTCGAACAGGTCGGCGACCAGGCCATAATCGGCGACCTGGAAGATCGGCGCCTCGTCATCCTTGTTGATGGCGACGATGACCTTCGAGTCCTTCATGCCGGCGAGGTGCTGGATCGCGCCGGAGATGCCGCAGGCGATGTAGAGTTCCGGCGCCACCACCTTGCCGGTCTGGCCGACCTGCCAGTCGTTCGGCGCGTAGCCGGCGTCGACGGCGGCGCGCGACGCGCCCACCGCCGCACCAAGCTTGTCGGCAACGGGCAGGATCACTTCCTCGAACTTCTCCTTCGAGCCGAGCGCGCGCCCGCCGGAGATGATGATCTTCGCAGACGTCAGTTCCGGACGGTCGCTTTCCGCGATCCGGTTCTCCACGAAGGACGACAGGCCCGGATCGGCAGCCGCCGAAACACTCTCGACGGAAGCCGAACCGCCCTCGCCCGCGGCGTTGAACGACGCCGTGCGCACGGTGATCACCTTCTTCGGATCGGTCGTCTGCACGGTCTGGATCGCGTTGCCCGCATAGGTCGGCCGCTTGAACGTATCGGCGCTTTCGACCGCGATGATGTCGGAGACCTGCATCACGTCGAGCAGGGCGGCGACGCGCGGCATGGTGTTCTTGCCGTTGGTCGTCGCCGGTGCGATCAGCGTGTCGTAGCCGTCGGCCAGCGACACGATCAGCGCCGCCATCGGCTCGGCCAGCTGCTGGTCCAGCGAGGCGTCGTCGGCGAGCAGCACTTTGGCAACGCCGTCAAGCTTGGCGGCCGCGTCGGCCGCGGGCTTCGCGTCCTTGCCGGCGACCAGCACATGCACGTCGCCGCCGATTTCCTTCGCCGCGGTCAGCGCCTTGGCGGTCTGGTCGGACAGGGTTGCGTTGTCGTGTTCGGCAATCAAGAGGATTGTCATTGTTATATCCCTTCCCTTGTCCTTAGAGCACGCCGGCTTCGTTCTTCAGCTTGTCGACCAGTTCGGCGACATCGGCGACCTTCACGCCCGCCTTGCGGCCTTCCGGCTCCTCGGTCTTCAGCACCTTCAGCCGCGGCGCGGTGTCGACGCCGTAATCGGAAGGCGCCTTCTCGTCGAGCGGCTTCTTCTTGGCCTTCATGATGTTCGGCAGCGAGGCGTAGCGCGGCTGGTTCAGGCGCAGGTCCGTCGTCACGATCGCCGGCATCTTCAGGTCGATCGTCTGAAGCCCGCCGTCGATCTCGCGCGTCACCTTGGCGGCGTCGCCCGAAATCTCGACCTTGGAGGCAAACGTGCCCTGGCTCCAGCCGGTGAGCGCGGCCAGCATCTGGCCGGTCTGGTTGGCGTCGTCGTCGATCGCCTGCTTGCCGAGAATGACCAGCCCCGGCTGTTCCTCGTCGACCACGCCCTTGAGGATCTTGGCGACGGCCAGCGGCTCGGTGATATCGTCGGTCTTGACCAGGATGCCGCGGTCGGCGCCCATGGCGAGCGCGGTGCGGATGGTTTCCTGCGCCTGCGCCGGGCCGATCGAGACGGCGACGATTTCCGAAACGGTGCCCGCTTCCTTCAGACGGATCGCCTCTTCAACCGCGATCTCGTCGAACGGGTTCATGCTCATCTTGACGTTCGCAAGCTCGACGCCCGAACCGTCCGCCTTCACGCGCACCTTAACATTGTAGTCAATCACGCGCTTGACCGGCACCAATACCTTCATCGCAGATGTCTCCCATTTTCTCTACCGCCACCTTTAGGCGGACGGCGATTGCGCTTCTAGCGCAAACTCGACATTTCCCGTCGGCTGGTGAATGCCGTTTTCTCGGGTGCCGGGCAACCCCGGCCGGCATTCACATCCGAAATTTTCGCATTGCAATAATTTACGTGCACGTAAACGTCAATATCTTCCATTTGCCTGCCGCCGCTCACCCGCGTCCCCAGGGCATCGTCTTTGCCGCCGGGTCGCTCGCCGGAGCGGGCTCCCCTTTCGAAAGCTCGACGGCTTCCGGCAGGACGATGGCGCGGTCGAACAGCGGAACCCCGCGCCGCTTCAGAAGAACGACGAGAATGACGCCGGCCGCGAACCCGCCGACATGCGCCGCCCAGGACACGCCCTCGTCCGCCATCAGGAAAACCGCCGCCAGCTGGTAGCCGATCCAGAACAAAAGCGGGATCGCCGCCGGCAGGCGCAGCGGGATCCGCCCGAACGCCAGCACCCAGATCCGCACCTTGGGATGCAGCATCAGATAGGCGCCGATCACGCCCGAGATCGCGCCGGACGCGCCGATCAGCGGCGCCGTCGAATCGGGCACCAGAAAACCATGCGCCAATGCGCCGGCGATCGCGCACAAGAGATAGAAGGCGAGAAAGCGGAAATGGCCGAGCGCGTCCTCGACATTGTCGCCGAACACCCAGAGGAACAGCATGTTTGAGGCCAGGTGCATGAAATCGCCATGCAGGAAGGCATAGGAAACGAGAGAGAATTCCTCGGGAATGATCACCCGGGCGGGCGGCAGCTCCACCAGGTCGTTCACGACGGCGGGAATGTAGCCGAAGGAAAACACCGCCGCCTCGTAGGCGCCGGAGACGAGATCGAGATTGACCGCCAGATAGACCGCCACGTTGAGCGCGATCAGCGTCAGCGTCACGTATTGCGCCCTGATGTGCTTCAGGTTGTTGGCGTCATGCAGGGGAATGAACATGTCGCGCCGCTGCCTCCCCTGCCCGTGACACTGATCAGCGGTTGCCGCCCGGCACCCAGAGAACGTCCCTGGCGCCGTTGTCGTTGACAGCGCGGGCCGCGACGAAAAGAAAATCGGAGACCCGGTTGATATACTGGAGCGCCTCGCCATTGACATGCTCGCCGGGCTTTTCACCGAGTTCCACCATCAGCCGCTCTGCCCGGCGCGACACCGTGCGCGCCAGATGCAGCGCCGCCGCCGCGGGCGACCCGCCCGGAAGGATGAATGACCTGAGCGGCGACAGCGCGCCGTTCAGCGCATCGATGTCGCCCTCGATCCGTGTCACCTGTCCCGCCGTGATCCTCAGCGGCTCGTGCGCGGGCGGCTCCTCGGTTTCCGGCGTCGCCAGGTCCGCCCCGAGATCGAACAGGTCGTTCTGGATGCGCGCCAGCATGGCGTCGATTTCGCGATGCGTCTCGCCGGCATGGACCCGCGCCATGCCGATGCAGGCATTGGCCTCGTCCACCGTGCCGTAGGCGGCGACGCGCAGATCGTATTTCAGCCGCCGTTCGCCGGTGCCGAGCGCCGTCGTGCCGTCGTCGCCCGTCTTGGTGTAGATCTTGTTGAGCACCACCATCGTCTTCGCCCTCAGCCTGCGCCGCCGGAGCGCGCGATGAAGATGCCGATCACGATCACCACCACGGCGATGAACTGCAGGAAGACGCGCAGCTGCATCATCTTGTTGGAGAAGTTCGAATCGCCCTGGCGCATCAGGTTGCGCAGGCCGACCAGCAGCACCGCGACCACGGCCAGCATGATGATCAGAGCGAGATAGAAAAGTCCGCCGGACATGAATTTCCTGTTCCGCCGGGCTTCCGTCCCGGCTGTCATTGAATCTAGGTGCGCGCCGCGAGGAGTCGATAGAAGAAACCGGCCGGCAGCAGCCATTTTCCCGCGACGCCCAGTCGCGCCTGCGGCGTTACCACGTAATGTGGCTTCGGATTAGCGGCGTTCAGCGCATGCCGCAAGCACCGGTAGACCCATCCGGCGGCTTTGCCGCCGTCGTCCGGCGTGCCGCCGGCCTCCAGCTGGCCGATGCGTTTGCGGTAGGCCTGCGCATGCACGCTGCCCTCGATGTCGATATATTTGCGCGCATAGGCGAGCGCGTTCTCCGCGATCTTCGACGGCACCGGTCCCGGCTCGATCAGCGACACATGCACGCCGCTGCCGTCGAGTTCCATGCGCGACGCCAGCATCAGCCCTTCCAGCGCGTATTTCGACGCCACATAGGCGCCGCGCAGCGGCGCGGGCACCAGCCCGAGGATCGACGACATGTGCACGATGCGGCCGTGGCCCTGCTCGCGCATCGCCGGCACCGCCATCTGCGTCAATTCGTGCCAGCCGAAGAAATTGGCGTCGAACTGCTCGCGCAGTGCCGCGATCGGCAGGTCCTCCACCGCGCCCGGCTGGCTGTAGGCGCCGTTGTTGACCAGCGCGTCGAGCCTGCCGCCGGTCTGCGCCATCACCGCGTCGAACGCCGCCCGGATCGAGTCCGGTTCGCGATAGTCGAGATAGAGCGCCGCCGCCATGCCCTCACCGCGCAGCCGGTCGAGATCGGCCGGCTTGCGCGCGGTCGCGAAGACGCGATATCCATCGTCGCGAAGCCGCAGCGCGCAGTGCCGGCCTATGCCGGTCGAGCATCCCGTGATGAGAATTGAGGGATTGTGTGCCATTCTGGTTCGGCGCGAATCTCGTTGCAAGGAGGGCTTTCCCATATTCGATTCGTCATGGCAACGCGTCCGGTAACCGCATGCTCAGGCAGCTCGTGATCCTCAAACGCATTTCCCGCGATGCGTTCGGCCATTTCAACGCGACCGATGGCTGGGCGCTGGCCAGCCATGTCGCGCTGTCGACCCTGCTGGCGATCTTTCCCTTCCTGATTTTCGCCACCACGCTGGCCGGCTTTCTCGGCGCCGACGAGTTCGCCGAGACCGCGGTGCACGTCATCTTCGACACCTGGCCGGAGCGCATCGCCGCGCCGATCGCCCGCGAGGTCCAAAACGTCCTGACCGTCCAGCGCGGCGGCCTGTTGACGATCTCGGTCGCCGCGGCCGCCTTCTTCGCCTCCAACGGCGTCGAGGCGCTGCGCGTATCGCTCAACCGCGCCTATCGCGTCGAGGAGACCCGCTCGCTGATCCGGATCCGCGTCCAGAGCCTGTTCTTCGTCGTCGTCGCGACTTTCGGCATCATGGCGATCTCGTTCCTGCTCGTCCTCGCCCCGCTCGCCTACCGTATCGCCGAGAAATGGCTGCCCGGGCTGGAAACCCTGTCGGTCTCCATCGCCTTCTGGCGCTTCGCCATCGCGCTCGTCGTGCTCGTCGCCGGCCTGTTCGTCGCCCACAAATGGCTGCCCGACGGCAAACGGAGCTTCGCCTCGCTCGTTCCCGGCATCGCGCTGACCATCGTCGCCTGGGTGCTCGGCGCGACGCTGTTCGCCACCTATCTGGAAAGCTTCGCGTCCTACGTGACCACCTATGCCGGCCTCGCCTCGATCATGATCGCGCTGGTGTTTCTCTACATCATCGCGGCGATCTTCATTCTCGGCGCCGAAATCAACGCCGCGATCATCCGTTACCGCGAGGCGCGCGCCTTCGTGACGGGGAGCCCGGCCGATTGAAATGGCGGTTAGACGGAAATCAACGTTAATACTGCAATTTTAACGGCCCGGCTAAGCACCGCTTAACACCCGACCCGTTTATTGACGAAGTGTGAACGCAGCAGTTGGGTGGAGGTTAACATGTTTACCAGCATGGATACCACAACGCTCCTGGTTATCGGACTTGCGATTGCCGCAGGGGCATATTTCATGGCGGCAGCCATGGACGGGGTTATGGGATCGGACGGTTTCGGCACGGTTCCGAATATGGTGATACTGATCGCCGGCTCTTTCGTCGGCCTGTACGCCACTGAATATCTGCATCTTCCGGCATATTCGGTCACGACACAGGCGGTCGTGGGCATCACCGGCGCGTTTACGTGCCTTGCATTGCTCGCAACGCTCAAGTCGCTGGCCAACCGGTTCGGTTACTGAGCGGCGGCAGCCCGGCCGCCCTGCCACGCGCTCGTTGTCGACGATGGGCGCGTGGTTTCCTTGTTCAGCCTGAAAGCCCGATCATCTTCCGGATGTCGCGTGGCGTGACGCCCGCCGCGCGCAGCGCCTTCAGGCTGGTGTCGCGATTGCTTTTCGACAGTTTGCGCCCGTCTTCGCCCAGCACCAGGTCGTGATGGAAATAATGCGGCCGTGAAAGACCGAGCAGTTCCTGCAGCACGACATGCACCGAGGTCGCGTGAAACAGGTCGCGCCCGCGCACCACATGGCTCACCCCCTGCAGCGCGTCGTCGATGACGACCGAGAGATTGTAGCTTGCCGGCGTGTCGCGCCGCGCCAGCACGACGTCGCCCCAGGCCGCCGGATCGGCGGCGATCGAACCGGTCTCGCCCGACGGCCCCGCGCCGCTTTCCTGCCAGTCCTGCGGCAGGCCGATCCGCGCGATCGCCTCGCGCATGTCGAGCCGCAGCACGTAAGCTTCGCTGTCGTCGCCCGTTTCGTGCCGCCCGCCGGGATAGAGCGGCGCGCCGTCCGGATCGCGCGGCCAAGCGCCGGGCGCGCTTTCCTTTTCCTCCACCAACCGGCGGATCTCCGACCGGCTCAGCCAGGCGCGGTAGACCAGCCCCTCCGCCTCCAGCGCGTCGAGCGCCGCCCTGTATTCGTCGAAATGCTCCGATTGCCGCCGCACCGGGCCGTCCCATTCGATGCCGAGCCACTCGAGATCCTCGCGGATGCCGCGTTCCAGCGCTGGCGAACACCGCTCGGTGTCGATATCCTCCATGCGCAGCAGGAACCGCCCGCCGGCCTCGCGCGCCATCTCGTAATTGGCGATGGCCGAATAGGCATGGCCCAGATGCAGCGCCCCGTTCGGGCTCGGGGCAAATCGGAAAACGGCCGGATTGTCGGTCATGGAAGCGCTCATCGGATGGATCGTGAATTAGGTAGAAACGCTTTGCATCCGATGCAACCGGTCGAATCCATCGAGACGCATGCCGATATCGCGCTGGGCCTTGCCCGTCTGCGCGAGGCGGACCCGCGCCTCGTTTCCGTGATCGAGACCTGCGGCGAAATCCCGCTGCGCCGGTCCGAGCCGGGCTTTGCCAGCCTTGCCTCGGTCGTCGTCTCGCAGCAGGTGTCGAAGCAAAGCGCCGACGCGATCTGGCGGCGGCTGACGGCGCTGATCGACCCGCTCGGTCCCGGCGCCTTTCTGGCCGGCGGCGAGGAAGCCTGGCGCGCGGCCGGCCTGTCGCGGGGAAAACAACGCACCCTCGTCGCCGTCAGCGAAGCGGTTCTCGCAGGCCGGCTCGATCTGGAACACCTGTGCCGCATCGACGGCGAGGCGGCGCTCGCCGCAATGACCGCGATCAAGGGGATCGGTCCGTGGACGGCGGAAGTCTATCTCCTTTTTGCCGCCGGCCATCCGGATATCTTCCCCGCCGGCGACATCGCGCTGCAGGCCGCCGTCGCCGACGCGTTCGCCCTGCCGCAACGGCCGACGGACCGCCAATTGCGCCTGATGGCCGAATCATGGGCCCCCTGGCGGGGCGTCGCCGCCCGCCTTTTTTGGGCTTTCTACGCCGCGACACGCGGCCGCGCGGTTGCCCCGCAACAATAATTCGCAAGCAAGCAATTGAAAAAAGGGAAAAATTTCTTCCATGTCTGTTTGGAAGGCAGTGCTTCACAAGGATGTCACAACGCGCTTACTATAAGGCGTAAAGACAATCGTGAAGCGATGAGGTGAGCCTTGACGATCGCGGTTTCGCCGGACAGCCTGCCGGCGCTCGTATTGAACGCGGACTACCGCCCGCTGAGTTATTATCCCTTGTCGCTTTGGTCCTGGCAGGACGCGATCAAGGCGGTCTTTCTCGACCGTGTGAATATCGTCGCCGAATACGAGCACGAGGTCTCCTCGCCGTCATTCGCGATGAAGGTTCCCAGCGTCGTCTGCCTCAAGGCCTACGTCAAACCGGCGACCTACCCGGCCTTCACCCGCTTCAACGTCTTCCTGCGCGACAAGTTCCAGTGCCAGTACTGCGGCTCGGAGGACGACCTGACCTTCGACCATCTGGTCCCGCGCCGTTTCGGCGGCCAGACGACATGGGACAACATCGTCACCGCCTGCTCGCCCTGCAATCTGAGGAAGGGCGGCAAGATGCCCCGCGAATCCGGCATGAAGCCCTACCAGATGCCGTTCCATCCCACCGTGCACGATCTGCACAACAATGGCCGAAGTTTCCCGCCCAACCACCTTCATGAAAGCTGGATGGATTACCTTTACTGGGATGTCGAGCTGGAGCCTTGATCGGGGTCTCCGGCGTTTTTGTTTCTAGTCCCGGCTGAACGCCGCCCGCCAGGCGACCACCGCCAGCGCGAGGCTTGCCAACACGTTCCAGCCGGCAAACGACAATCCGAGAAACCGCCCCGCCGCCTCGTCGCATGACGGCGGCGTCACCGAATCGAGCGCGCCGAGCAGATCGCCGGCATCGGTGGTGATGCCCGACGTCGCCGCCGCGCCGCAATCCGCCGGCCCCGGCCACCAGTGCCATTCGACGCCGGAATGATAGATCGACAGGATGACGCCATAGCTCATCAGCAGCCCGGCGATGACGAACATGCCGCGCGTGAAGCAGCCCCGCCAGCCGAACGCCGCGCCGGCCAGCGCCAGCAGCGCCACCGGAACGCCCGCGTAATAGGGTTCGCGCTGCGCCAGGCACAATTTGCACGGAATGAAGCCGCCGATATGCTCGAAACCGAGCGCCGTGCCGACGGTGCCGGCCATGGCCAGCGCGAGGAAAAGCGCAGCCAGGACATGGAAACGGGAGGAGGCCGTCTGGCGCATGGGGAACTCCGGTTGATGCGGGCGCGTTTCAGTTAGCGCACCGCGCCGCAATCGGCAAACCGCCCGGTGCGCATATTGCCGTTACCCGGCGGCGAGCCGCATTTTCAGCCAGTCGATCAGGAAATAGAGAAGGGCCGGGCCGCCGATCACCAGCATCAGCACCCAGACGAGGCCGATCGCGACGCCGAGCACGACGAAGATGCCGTCGCGCTCGATCACGCCGGCGGCGGCGATGGCGACGCCGATGCCCGGCATGGTGTTGGTCAGCGGCAGCGGCACCAGGATCGACAGGCACGGCACGATCAGGATCGCGCCGAGCACGCGCAGCCCGCTTGGGCCGGTCAGCCCGGCGAAACGCGGATGCGCCAGCCGCTCCAGCCAGCCGGCGTAGCGCTTGGTCCGCGCCGTTACGTCGAGCAGGCTTTTCACCGGCATGGTCCGCTTGCGCAGCGTTTCCGGCAGCCACGGCGACCGCCTGCCCTGCGCCATCTGGAAGGCGAGGAAAACCATCGGCAGCGAGACGATCTGCGGCAGCAGGTAGACGAAGGGCAGGCAGCAGGGCAGCGCCAGGATCAGCATCAGCAGGCCGAAGGCCCGCTCCTCCATCGCGTCGCTGAGAGCGCCCAGCGTGATGTTGCCGTCATCGTCGCTTTCCGCCTGGTGCAGGATATGCTCGATCTTGGCGAGCGCCCCGCGCGGCGGGATTGGCGTGCCGGCTGCCTCGTTGTCTGTCACGTTCCGGTTCCCGTTGCGGTTCGTATTCTGCCTTAACGCAGAATTGCGAAGCCATTGCTAACGAAATCGGGCAACGACAAGGCGGCCCCGGTTTCGTCTTGACGCGATCCGGCGCCGCCAATAAAGCTCGCCCCTGCGTTGCCCCTCTGGCGGAATTGGTAGACGCGCGGGATTCAAAATCCCGTTCCTTCGGGAGTGCCGGTTCGATCCCGGCGGGGGGCACCATTTTCCCGTTCCGTTCGTTCTTCAGTCGACGTTGCCGGCAGCAACGCTCTCCGGCGAAGCCGACGAGCAACGAAAAAACCACCTCCAGGCTTGAGAAAGTGTCTACTGCCCGATCAAGCCAGCGCTTCTTCGTGGCTGAACTTGAACCGATGACCGGTCGCATCATGGATGTGTTCTGTTCGATCGGCATTTCAAATCCGCTCGGCTACCGCGAGCGGATCATCTGTCGCCGTCGGCAGTCACGGATTCAAAGAAGAAATCCAGCATCGCGTTCAGTGAAGCAGGATCCTGTCGCATACGGCTACGCAGTGCGGCGCCCTCCCAGCAGTCCACCAGCAGGTCTGCCATCCGGGTCGTATCGCTGTCGGCGGGTAGGTCGCCACGCTGCCGTGCTTCTTCCAGGCATTGCGCCAGGCGTTCGGATATACCGGAGAAACAGCCTTCGATCTTGCTTCGAAACCGCTCGTTGATACCGGATAGTTCCTGACCGAGTCCGCCCAGCAGGCAGCCCAGATAGCCCTGTTCGCGATACATTTCCATTGTCAGGTCGAAGAAACGTCGCACGCGGGCCAGAGGTGATAGCGAACCGTCCAACAGGGCGGCATCGAGATCGGCCGAGACGCGCGCCACGTAGGCATCGACGACCTGGAGGGCATAGTCCTCCTTGTCGGTGAAGTGGTGGTAGAACGATCCCTTCGGAACTCCGGCGGCGGAAAGCAGCGTGTTAATGCCAACTTCATTGTAGCCGCGCTGCAGCATTAGTGGCAGGCCAACCTCGATCAGGCGTTTCTTGGTCGGGTTCATCTATGTGTAGAAAGTCATTCTTGTTTCGGCATTGTGTCGCCGCCAACATACTCGTCAGCGGCGCCAAATGACACTTGTTTCGTACCTGCTTGCAAACAGGCTAGCCGCTGGTCTTTTCAATCATATGGTCGATTACCTTGGTATGTTCATGCTGCGGGCTGAACATGATCAGTTCCGCGTCCGCATCGACCCGCACATTGTGACCGGGAGGCCAATAGAATAAATCGTTGGCTTTCACCGTCTCCTGCTTACCCTCCGCATCGGTCGTGGTAATCTCGCCCTTGAGAACAAAGCCCCAGTGCGGGCATTGGCAGAGATTACCCTCCAGCCCTTGAAACAGCGGCGTGGTATCGACACCGGCGGCCAGGGTGAAATATTCGCTGCTGATCTTGCCCAAGCCCGTAGCGTCGCCAAAGTCGCGGCGCTGGCGAATGACAGCGCCCGGAATCTCCATTTTGGTATCCACTTCATCTTTTGCAATGTGCATCGCGATCTCTCCCAAATAGCCTGTTTCCGAAACTAGACCGACCGGTCTATTCATATCATATTCCACCGATCGCGCAGACTGTCAATGAAAAGGCTGTGCTGCAGGGCACCAGAGGACGTCTGGCAGTCGGCGTCGAACGTCCGCTGTGCGAAGCATTGCGGTCTTTCGTCCGGTACTGCGTCGATTACCTTCGGGCTGCATTCTAACCGGCTCGATGACCGGGCCATCCCCGGCCGGTGGATAAACCGGGGACATCTTCGCTTCTCCCGCCTGGATTCCGGCCCCTTTCGCCCTTCCCCCGCGCTTTTCCTGTCCATCGCTTCCTCCCCTCCACCATCCTTGCCCGCATGATGTGCGACACAAAGGATTGGTGGGATCAGGCGATAGCGCTTAACCGCGCGGCGCTTTTGCGCATCGTCGCGGTGCTGTTCATCCGCGCCGGGCTCGACGAGGGCGGGGCCGAGACCCTGTCGCGCCGCGCGGTTCGGGCGATCCTTGCCGTCCTGCGGCCGGCAGAATCCGCAGTTCGCCGCCTGATCGTCATCGCCGCGCGCGGCATCGAGGTCGCTCCGCCGAAGCCCCGCGCCGAAAAACCGCTCACGGGCATCGAGCGGCTGGTGGCCGCCGGAGTTCTGGTCATCCACGAAAACATAAACTTCGGCCTCGCCCGCGCGTGGAGCGGGCAGCTACCGGCTGCCGCCGATCCGGCCGCGGAGCCTCGTTTCCCCGTGTTCCCGCTCACCGACCGGCCGCGCCGCTTCGACACCTTGGCGTGGGACGGCAAGCGCCCCTTCCCGCAGGACGGCTTCGCGCTTGCCGATCCGGACGAGGAGGTCAGCGCCCGCCATCTCTGCCGCCGCCTCGTCGCGCTGAAACGCGCGCTCGACGACATCCCCGGTCACGCCAAGCGCTTCGCCCGCCTGGAAGCGCGCCGCAAGGCGGGCCTTCCTCACGCCCGGCGCCACGCGCCGCTGCGCCCTGGCTGGCCGCCCGGGGTCCGCAAGCGTCCCGTCCGTGAAATCGACGACATCCTCCGTGAGTGCCATTCGCTGGCGCATTACGCGCTGAAGCCGCCCGATACCTCCTGAGAAACCGGCACCGGAACCTGCCCCGCAATCCGCTTTCGAGGAAGAAGCGCGGAACCGAAGGCGTGCGCCCTTCCCACCCGTTACAAATCGCAATCCGCTTGACTGGTTTTCGAAACAATGCATCACGTTACCCATGTTGCCATCCGATCCTTCATCCTATGACGACCTGGTTTCCCGCTTCCGCTGGGACATCCCGGACCGCTTCAATATCGGCGTCGCCTGCGCCGACACGCCCGCCGAGAGAACGCCCGACGCGCCGGCGATTGTCGACTGGTCGGACGGCAGGCCGGAGACGCTGACCTGCCGCGAATTGGCGGAAAGATCGGACCGGCTGGCCAATGCGCTTGCCGGGCTCGGCATCGCCCGCGGCGACCGCGTCGCCATCCTGCTGCCGCAGCGTTTCGAGACGGCGATCGCGCATATGGCGGTCTACAAGCTCGGCGCCGTCGCCGTGCCGATGGCCATGCAGTTCGGCCCCGACGCCATTGCCTACCGGCTCGATCTTTCCGGCGCGAAGGCGATCGTCCTCGATGAAAGCGGCAAGGCGAAGCTCGATGCCGCCGGCGAGGATTTCCCCGAGCTGCAATCCGTCATCTGCGTCGGCGGCGCGCCCGAGACGCTCGCTTTCGACGATCTTGTCGCCGCCGCGTCGCCGGATTTCACTCCGGCCGACACCGGCCCGGACGATCCGGCGCTGATGATCTTCACCTCCGGCACCACCGGCCATCCCAAGGGCGCGCTGCATGCCCAGCGCGTCCTGCTCGGCCACCTGCCCTGCGTCGAGACCCATCACGAATTCCTGCCGCAGCCGGGCGACATGCTGTGGACGCCAGCCGACTGGGCTTGGGCGGGCGGCCTGCTCAACGTGCTCCTGCCCGGCCTCTTTTTCGGCGTGCCGGTCGTCGCCGCCCGCGTCGCCCGCTTCGATCCGGAATGGGCGCTTGGCCTGATGGAAAAGGCGGGCATTCGCAACACCTTCCTGCCGCCGACGGCGTTGCGCATGCTGGCCACCCTCGGCGACAGCGCGAAGCGTTTCAAGCTGAACCTGCGCACCATCGGCTCCGGCGGCGAGGCGCTCGGCCGCGAGACGCTCCAATGGTGCCGCGACACTTTCGGCCTGACGGTCAACGAGTTCTACGGCCAGACCGAGTGCAACCTCGTCCTGTCCGCCTGCAACGCGCTCGGCGTCATGCGCCCCGGCTCGATGGGCAAGCCGGTCGCCGGCCACCGCGTCGCCGTCATCGACGGCAAGGGCAACGAACTGCCGGCGGGCGAACAGGGCCAGATCGCCGTGCACCGCCCCGATCCGGTGATGTTCCTGGAATACTGGAAAAATCCCGACGCGACCGAAAAGAAGTTCGTCGGCGACTGGATGCTGACCGGCGACCAGGGGGTCTGCGACGAGGACGGCTATTTCTTCTTCGTCGGCCGCGACGACGACGTCATCTCGTCGGCCGGATACCGCATCGGCCCCGGCGAGATCGAGGACTGCCTGATCGCCCATCCCGACGTGGCGCTCGCCGCCGTCATCGGCAAGCCCGACCCGATCCGCGGCCAGCTGGTCAAGGCCTATGTCGTGTTGCGCGCCGGCGTCGCGCCTTCCGACGACCTCAAGGCCGAGGTTCAGGCCTTCGTCAAGCAACGCCTGTCGGCGCACGAATATCCGCGCGAGATAGATTTCGTCGACGAGATGCCGCTGACCACGACGGGCAAGGTGATCCGGCGGATTTTCCGCCAGCAGGCCGAGGAGGAAGCCGCCCGCGAACTGGCGGAAAAGGCCTGAGGCCTAGCGCCGGATAAGGTGCTTCATCCGCGCCCGCACCGTTTTCGCCGCGTTGCGCGTCGAGCGGTGGAGTTCCATCTGCGAGACGACCTGCCGCGCCTCGCGGTCCATATGCGGCTGCAATCCGATGATCATCGTCGCGAATTCGCGCCGCTCGGCCCACAGCCGCGTCATCACCGGATGGTCCTCGACCGCGCAGGAATCGGTGATCTGGATGTTCGGGTCTTCCAGATGGGATTCGGTGATCCGCATGATCAGCAGCGTGCCCGGGGAATATTGCGACAGCGTTTCGTCATATGTCGTCTTCCAGGTCCAGGCGTGACCGGACTGCACGAAGACGATCAGCGATGCGATCACCTTGCCGTCGAGCTTGAAGGAATGGATCCGGCACAGGTCGCGCTCGGCGAGATTGTTGACCGCCTCGCGCGTGAAGGCCGCATGGAAGCGGTCGGCGGCGAGCGAAGTCCTCTGCCGGCCCTTCCAGCCGGCGTTTTCGAGCAGCAGGAATTCCTCCAGCGCGATCCGCACATCCGACGGATTGCGCGCGACATCGTAATCCAGCTGCCCGAGTTCCCCGAGCTGGCGCAGCAGGCGCCGGAAATTGCGCCGGCTCCGGCTGCTGATCGTCTCGGCGAAATAGTCGACGCTGTCCTTCTCGCTCTGCAGGAAGGGCCGCTGTACCGAGCCGGTCGTCAGGACCGGCAGGCCGCGCCCGATCGCGACGCCGCGCAGCGTCGTGATCGTCGCGTTGTCCATCATGATGTCCGGCAGGACGAGAACCTTCGGCAGCCCCAGCCCCGGATCGCCGAGCGTTGCCAGCAGGTCGTCGAGGATACGCGAGCTCTCGCGCCGTTCGACGATCGGCACGCTGTAGGGACTGAACAGGTTGGACCAGCCCCTGATCACCTGCGGACCGATGCCGAAGCCCGACTTCTCCACCGAATACGGCATCAGGAACCGCGTTTCCGGAGCGTCTTCCGGCCCGTCCTGAAGCAGCATCAGCCGCACCTGGCGGTTGTCGATCCGCGGCATCGCCGGCACCAGGTAGCGCGGTGCGAAGAAGATGTTCGGTTCCAGCGCGTAGTCGGTAACGCGGTCGATGTCTTCCAGGATGTCGAATCCGCTATCCGCGGGATAGATCACCAGCCTGCGGTCGCCCCTGTCGATCCGGCTCGGCTCGCGCGTGACCGGCACGTCGAGATCGCTGGCGATGCCGGACACCACGAAGGAATTCGCCGGCGTGACGTTTTGCTCTATCAGTGCCGCCGCCTGCATCACGCCGCCTCCTCTTTCGGATGTGGCGCCAGCACGAACATGAAGACGCCGATCCGGCGCCACGTCATGAAGAACAGCAAGGCAGCTTCGAGGAAGGTTGCCGATGCGTTGGCAACCGCGGCGCCCATCAGCCCGTAGGCCGGGATCAGCACGATATTGAGCGCGAGGTTGACGACGAGAACGACCGCGAAAATCTTGGCGCAGACATTCTGGTAACCGGTCATGTTGAGCAGGCTCTCCGCCGGCCCGATCGAGGCCCGGAACAGCACGCCTGCGACGAGCACGAACAGCAGCGGATAGCCTTCGGCAAATTCCGCGCCGAACAGCGACAGCAGGAACTCGCCAAGCAGCAGCACGGCCGCGCCGATCGCCGCCGAGGGCCAGAATGTCCAGCCGACCGTCTGGCGCGCGAAAACCCGAAGCGCCGCACGGTCGCCCGGCTCGGTATAGGCGGCGAATTGCTGCGAGACGCCGGCCTTCACCGCGAAGAAAACGAAATGGACCAGCGCCAGCACCTTAACCGTCGCGAAATACACGCCGACTTCGTCCGGCGGCCGGAAAAAACCGACCATCAGCACGTCGGCATTGGTCATGAGGAAGAAGAAGCCCTCGACCAGAAAGATGGGAAAGGCGACGGTCATCCACTGGCTGAACTCGGCGCGGTGCGGCCCTTTCGGATAAGTCGCGGCAAGGCCGCGATTGACGAAGAAGAGCTGCAGCAGTGTCGTCGTGTAGGTCGCCAGGACGGAGGCGATCACCGCCGCCTCGGCGGACGCCTCGTAGCCGAGCATGTGAATGGCCGCGACATAGAAGAGGATGAGGCTCGGCCGGACGAGAAATGTCGGCGCCAGCGCCCGCACCGGCCACTGGTTGGCCCGCGCCGTTCCTTCGAGCACGTCCTCCAGCGCCAGCATCGGCAGGCAGATGAAGGCCAGCGCGAAGGGAAGCACGTAGTAGGATTTGATTAGATCGCCGAGCAGCCATACGGCGAGGATGCCGATGACGGCGACCGATGTAGCCGAGGCGAAAACGAACATGCGGCTGGTGCGAATGATGCCGCGCAGCCGCTCCAGATCGCCGGCCTTCCGGTAACCGGGCAGGAACCGGACCACGGCCGTCTGGAATCCCATGCAAGAGAAGCTGCCCATGATGAGCATCGCGGTCCAGACGAAGACATAGACACCGTAGTCGAACGTGCCCGTCCAGCGCGCGATGAGCGCCTGCGAAAGGAAAATGACCCCGGCGCTTGCCACGCGGATCATGAAGGCGATCAGCGACATGCGCTGCGCAATGGCTGTCTCGTCTGCCCCGTTCCAGATGGTGTCGATACGGTGCGCATACGGACGCACCCGTTCCATCAACGGGGCGGAGAGCCATTGCTCGGCTGTCTCGACTGCTGAAAATCGCAAGACGGTGTGCCCGCTAACCTGTAAAATCTTGTAGCGGGATATCGCAACGTGCTTAAGAAAGCGTTGGCACGGGCATTTCCCGTCATCCGTTTGGATGATTCCGGAAAAAGCGGCGGGAAACGCGGGACGACACCGAAAGGCAGGCGATCCTGCGCGCCGGTCCGGCCGGCCGCAGTTGGTCTCCCGGTCGGAGAAGGCCGGCCACGATTACCCTGCGGCTGCGCGGGCGAGACGCCAGCGATACCTGTTCGGTTCGCGCGCTTCTTGCGGTCGGGTTACGCCGTGGTGGCGAAAGCCCCGTGGCAATGCTTGTACTTTTTGCCTGAGCCGCAGGGACACGCTTCGTTGCGGCCGACCTTGCCCCATGTGGACGGATCGTTCGGGTCGCGCTCTTCCGCGGCAACCTGACCGCTGGCGACGGCGGTTCCGTATTCGGCGTCGGAGGCGGCGAACTCGTCCTCTCCCGTCGTCGCATCGGTATGATGCGCTTCCATCTCCGGCATTACCGGCGGTGGCGCATCGGCCTGTTCGCGCACGATTTCCACGCGCATCAGCTGCGCGGTCACCGCCTGGCGCAGATTGCCGAGCATCGCCTGGAACAATTCGAAGCTTTCCTGCTTGTATTCCTGCAGCGGATCGCGCTGCGCATAGCCGCGGAAACCGATCACCGAGCGCAGATGGTCGAGATTGACGAGGTGCTCGCGCCACAACGTGTCGAGCGTCTGCAACAGCACCGATTTCTCGACATACTCCGTGATTTCCGGGCCGAAACGTTCCGCCCGATCGGCAGCCGCCTTGTCGGCGATTTCGAGCAGCCGCTCGCGAATGTCGTCTTCGGCGATGCCTTCTTCCGCTGCCCACTGATCGACGGGCACATCGATGTTCAAAAGGGCGGCGGTCGCCTGTTTCAGACCCTCGACATCCCACTGGTCGGCATACGCCTTCTCCGGAATGTGCTTGGCCACCATTTCCTCGATGACCTCGTGGCGCATTTCGGTAACCGTCTCGGAAAGGCCGGTGCCGTCCATCAGTTCCTTGCGCTGCTCGAACACGACCTTGCGCTGGTCGTTCATCACGTCGTCGAACTTGAGCAGGTTCTTGCGGATATCGAAGTTGCGCGCCTCGACCTTCTTCTGGGCCTTTTCCAGGGCCTTGTTGATCCACGGATGGATGATCGCCTCGCCTTCCTTCAGGCCGAGCTTCTGCAACATGCCGTCCATGCGCTCGGATCCGAAGATGCGCATCAGGTCGTCCTGCAATGACAGGAAGAACTTCGAGCGGCCCGGGTCGCCCTGGCGGCCGGAACGGCCGCGCAGCTGGTTGTCGATGCGGCGGCTTTCGTGCCGCTCGGTGGCCAGCACGTATAGACCACCTGCGTCCAGCGCCTGTTTCTTCAGCCGTTCGATATCGGCCTCGATTTCGGCCGTGCGCTTGGCGCGCTCCGCCTCGTCCTCGACGCCGGCCAGCTCGTCGGCGACCCGCATTTCCAGGTTGCCGCCGAGCTTGATGTCGGTGCCGCGGCCGGCCATGTTGGTGGCGATCGTCACCGCGCCGGGCACGCCGGCCTGGGCGACGATATGCGCCTCGCGCTCGTGCTGGCGGGCGTTGAGAACTTCGTGCTCGACGCCGCCGGCCTTGATGACGGCGTCGAGGCTGGCGGCCGCGCTCTCCAGATAGTCGCGCAGCTCCTGTTCCTTGCCGGCCTTGAGTGCGTCGATGCGCGCCTGGATCGACTCGCGGATCTGCTTCAGCTTTTTCGTGTCGCCCAGCAACGACGACAACAGTTCCGACTTCTCGATCGATGTCGTGCCGACCAGGACCGGCTGGCCCTTGTTCTGCGCAGCGATGATGTCCATCACCACGGCGACGTATTTCTCCTCCACCGTACGGTAGACTTCGTCGTCCTCGTCAAGGCGCTGAATCGGCAAATTCGTCGGGACCTCGATCACGTCGAGTCCGTAGATGTTGCCGAATTCCTCGGCTTCTGTCGACGCCGTGCCGGTCATGCCGGCCAGCTTGTCATACATGCGGAAATAGTTCTGGAACGTCACCGAGGCCAGAGTCTGGTTTTCCGGCTGGATCGCCACGCCTTCCTTGGCCTCGAGCGCCTGGTGCAGACCTTCCGAGAATCGCCGGCCGGGCATCTGGCGGCCGGTGAACTCGTCGATGATGACGATGTCGCCGTCCTTGACGATGTAGTCCTTGTCGCGCTGGAACAGCGTGTGCGCCTTCAGCGCGTTGTTGACGTGGTGGACGATGGCGACGTTCTCGACGTCGTAGAGCCCGGCGCCCTTGAGCAGATCGGCTTCCGCCAGCATCTTCTCGAGCTTTTCGGTGCCGTCCTCGGTAAAGGTCGCCGAACGCTGTTTCTCGTCGATCTCGTAGTCTTCCGGAACGAGATGCGGGATGAACTTGTCGATCGTGATGTAGAGTTCGGACTTGTCGTCGAGCGGACCGGAAATGATCAGCGGCGTGCGTGCCTCGTCGATCAGGATCGAGTCGACCTCGTCGACGATGGCGTAGGCGTGGTCGCGCTGCACCATCTGGGCGCGCTCGTACTTCATGTTGTCGCGCAGATAGTCGAAGCCGAGTTCGTTGTTGGTCGCGTAGGTGACGTCGCAATCGTAGGCGGCCTTGCGCTCCACGTCGTCGAGACCGTGCACGATGACGCCGACGGTCAGGCCGAGGAAGTTGTAGAGCTTGCCCATCCACTCGGAGTCGCGCTGGGCGAGATAGTCGTTGACGGTAACCACATGGACGCCGCGTCCGGCAAGCGCGTTCAGGTAGACAGGCAGGGTGGCGACCAGCGTCTTGCCTTCGCCGGTCTTCATTTCCGCGATATCGCCCTCATGCAGCACCATGCCGCCGATCAGCTGAACGTCGAAGGGCCGCATGCCCAGCGCCCGCTTGGCGCCCTCGCGGGCGACGGCGAAGGCCGGCACCAGCAATTCGTCGACGGTTTTGCCCTCGGCGATCTGGGCGCGGAACTCGTCGGTCTTGCCGCGCAACTGCTCGTCGCTCAGTGCGGCCATCTCGCTTTCCAGCGCATTGATGGCGGCAACCCTTGGATGCACGGACTTCAGACGGCGATCATTGACGGAACCGAAAACTTTGCGGGCTAGGCCGCCGAAATTGACCATGAAAATGGTCCTCTCTTCAATCTTGCCCCGGATTGCGCCGGATCTTGAAAAATTTGCAGAGCTATATCGCCCGGCTATCCGGCTTTTCGGAGGTGGACGCGATAGCAAAGGACAGATAAGAGGGGCAAATAGTGATGTCAACGCCGCCACAGACCGCAAAACGCGGCGATTTTCGGGGGCTCCCGGTCACTTCGAAGTGAACGTTTCGTCTGCAGCAAAGCGAGTTTTCGATGCAGTTTTTCCGCCCGTCCCGTCCCGTGTCCGCCGCCGTCGCCGCACCGCGCGCAAAGCGCCTCGCGCTGGCGTTCGCAGCCTCCTGTATGCTTGCCCTGCCGGCAGCCGCGCAGGATGACGGCACCAAGGTCGTCGGCACGATGAACGGCCAGCCGATCACCGAGCGCGACCTCGACATGACGTTTACGGACCTGCAGGACCAGCTCGGCCAGGTCCCCGCAGCCGACCGCCAGGCCGCCGCTCTCAGCGCGCTGATCGACATCCGCGCGCTGGCCGCCAAGGCCGAGGCCGGCAAGCTGGACGAAACCCGGGAATTCAAGGACCGCCTCGCCTTCCTGCGCCAGCGCGCCCTGCACAATGCCTATTTCCGCGCGGAAGTCGTCGAGAAGGTCACCGACGAGGATGTGCGCGCCCGCTATGACAAGGAAGTCGCGGCGACGGCGCCGGAAAACGAGGTCCGCGCCCGCCACATCCTGCTGGAGACCGAGGAAGAGGCGAAGGCGGTGATCGCCGAATTGGACGGCGGCGCCGATTTCGAGGCGCTGGCCAAGGAAAAATCGACCGGCCCGACGGGACCGAATGGCGGCGATCTCGGCTATTTCACGCGCGGCCGCATGGTGCCGGAATTCGAGGAAGCCGCATATGCGCTCGATATCGGCGGCTACACGAAACAGCCGGTGCAGACGCAGTTCGGCTGGCACGTCATCAAGCTGGAAGACAAGCGCCAGGTCCAGCCGCCGTCCTTTGCCGAGGTCGAGGGCCAGATTCGCGCCGTTCTCATGCGCGAACGCTATTTCGAGCTGCTCAGCGAGTTGCGCGAGGAAGCCGATCTCGAAATCACGGATCCGGCTCTCAAGGAAGCTTACGAAAAAGCCACTGTCGCCCAGCAGGCGGCCGAATAATCCTGTCGCGAGGCAACCATGTCCGGCGCCATCTCACCGCTCGCTCCGAAAACCTGGCCCGATATGCCGGCGATTGCCGGCGTCCGAATCGCCACCGCCGAGGCCGGCATCAAGTACAAGAACCGCGTCGACCTGATGGCGATGGTCTTCGGCGAGGGAACTGCCGTCGCCGGCGTGTTCACCCGGTCCAAATGCCCGTCCGCGCCGGTTGAGCTGTGCCGCGAGCACCTGCCCGGCGGCACGGCGCGCATTCTCGTCGTCAATGCCGGCAACGCCAATGCGTTCACCGGCAGGAAGGGCCGCCACACCACCGCCGTCGCGGCAAAGGCCGCCGCTGACGCGGCCGGATGCGGCGAAGCCGAGGTCTTTCTCTCCTCGACCGGCGTGATCGGCGAGCCGCTCGATCCGTCGCATTTCGAACGGCACCTGAAAGACATGGCCGCCGCCGCCGAAGGCGGGCGCTGGGCGGATGCCGCCCGGGCCATCATGACCACCGACACATTCCCGAAAATGGCGACCCGCAAGGTCCGGCTCGGCGACGCCGACGTGACCGTCAACGGCATCGCCAAGGGCGCCGGCATGATCGCCCCCGACATGGCAACCATGCTGGCCTATGTCGCAACCGATGCGCCGCTTTCCGCGGCGGTTCTGCAATCGCTGCTCGACCGCTTCACGCCGACGACCTTCAACGCGGTGACCGTCGACAGCGACACCTCGACCTCGGACACGCTTCTGGCGTTCGCGACCGGAGCCGCACGCGCCGACGGCGCGCCGGAAATCGACGATCCCGCCGATCCGCGCCTGGCCGAATTCGCCGTTGCCTTCGGCGAATGCCTGCACGAATTGGCGCTGATGATCGTCAGGGACGGCGAAGGCGCGACCAAGCTGGTCCGCGTCGAGGTGACCGGCGCGGTCTCCGGCGACTCCGCCAGGCGCATTGCCATGTCGATCGCCAACTCGCCGCTCGTGAAGACCGCGGTTACCGGCGAGGACGCCAATTGGGGCCGCGTCGTCATGGCCGTCGGCAAGGCCGGCGAGCCGGCCGATCGCGACCGGCTGGCGATCTGGTTCGGCGACATGCTCGTGGCGTCCGAAGGCGAACGCTCCGACAACTATTCGGAAGAACAGGCAAGCGCCTATATGACCGGCGACGAGATCGCGATCCGCGTCGATATCGGCCTCGGCGAAGGACGTTTCACCGCCTGGACCTGCAATCTCACCAAGGAATATGTCGCCATCAACGGCGACTACAGGAGTTGAAGTCGTGACGGATCTCGCCCTTGTACGGCGTCTGGAAGCGGTCGGATTTCGCGCCTGGCCGGCTGCGTCCGTGCATTACGACGGCAGCTGGGCGGTGCGGCTGACCGCCGGCCATCCGTCGAAACGGCTGAATTCCGTCAATCCGCTCGACCCCGCCGACCATCGCGACATCGACACCCGCATCAACCGCGCCGCCAAGCGCTTCGGCGCCTATGGCCGTCCGCTGGTCTTCCGGCTCTCGCCGCTGGCGCCGCTGCAGCTGGCGGCCCATTTCGATGCCCATGGCTGGCGCCGGTTTGACGAGACCAGGGTCATGATCGCGAAACTGAAGGATATCGATCTCGACAGCGGTATCGACCAGATCCCGCTGAAGGATGTCGGCCGCTATGTCGACGCCTCGATCGCCATTCGCGGCGAGGACCCCGAACGCAAGGCCGGGCTGACCGAAGTGGTCGAATCGATCCGCCCGCCGAGCGGCATGTTCGTGATCGAGGACGACAAGGGGCCGGTTGCCTCCGCCCTTTGCGTGCACGACAACGATCTGGCGGGTCTGTTCGATATCGCCGTTCGCGCCGACCAGCAGGGCAAGGGCTACGCCCGCTCCATCGTCCGCGCCGCCCTGCGCTGGGCGGCGGCCCAGGGAGCGCAGCGCGCCTGGCTGCAGGTCATGACGGCCAACAAGCCGGCGCTCAATCTCTACGAACGGCTCGGCTTCGAGACCGTCTACACCTACGCCTATCGCCAGAAGGGCGACTGACCGGCCGATGACGGATCCCGCCGACAAGCCGCTTCTGCTGGTTGCCGCCTGCGCGTTGCTCGACACCGACAACCGCATCCTGCTTGCCCGGCGTCCGGCGGGAAAATCCATGGCCGGCCTCTGGGAATTTCCCGGCGGAAAGGTGGAAACCGGCGAAACGCCCGAAGACACGCTGGTGCGCGAACTCGCCGAGGAACTCGGCATCGTGACGGAAAAACCCTGTCTCGCCCCGCTCAGTTTCGCAAGCCACGCCTATGACGCGTTTCACCTGCTGATGCCGCTCTTTGTCTGCCGCAAGTATCAGGGCATCCCGGTGCCCCGCGAAGGCCAAGAGCTCAAATGGGTACGCGCCCAGGCGCTGCGCGATTACCCGATGCCGCCGGCGGATTTGCCGCTCATTCCGGCCCTTCAGGACCTGCTGTAGACCTTCCCTTGCGGCAAAGAGTCGTCGTTAATCAATCGTTTATTACAAAATGCGATGTTAAATGAAGCTGGCAGTATTTACATGCGCGGCCATCCGGGATTGTCTGTGGGCAAGAGGGGTAAAATGATGCGTGACGATCGCGATTGGGCAGAAATCCGCCCGCAAACCGGCTCCACGGTAACCGGCGCCGGCCAGGGAATGCTGCGCGTCACGCTTCTTTTCGGATCACTCGCCGTGGCGATTGCTCTCTTTCTTGCGCCTCTTCTCGACCGTTCCGGTTCCTCCGACATGACCGCTTCGATCATCTATGGCGGCCTCGACCGCACGGCGACGGGAACGGTCCGCAACGGCGCCAATCAGTACACGATCCGCCGCAGCGTTCTGCAGAAAAAACCGGGTTCGATGTGTATTATTCATTCAAATGGTACAAAATCGGGTGACTGCTGATTAGGCAGTTATCGCAACCATTCGCTTACGCAACATTTGGAATAAACCCCGCATCAGCTTCCCCACAACAGCGCGTTAACCTTCGCCGCTTAGGAGATTACCCTAAGGCACGGGAGTAATGCGGTGTTGAAAGAGTTCTATAGAGACGAAACCGGAGCGACAGCGGTCGAGTACGGGATCATTGTCGCCGTGCTTTCGGTCACCATCGTCGGCGGCATCGGCAACGCGCTTGATGCGGTCAGATGGCTGTGGTCCGACACCAACTCCGAGATATCCCAGAGTTTCGATTGATCCGGCCCGGACTAGTCCCGGTCGTTGCCGCCGCCTGATTTGTCGCCGATGAAATCCGCCAGCCGGTTTGCCGCGCTGCCCGGCCGCAGCGGTTTTTGCTGCGACTCGTGCGGCGCCCAGCCGGACATCCAAACGAGATCGAACGTCGCGCGAATGCGGCCATCGGCGTCGGCGTGGTTTTGCGCGTAGTGTAGCGCGGCCGTTTCGAACAGCGCCTGCGATGCGAAACTCCTGCTGCGCTTGGCAAGCGAGTTGGTCGCGCCCATTGCGCGCAGATCGCGCATCAGGTCGAACATGGTGTCGTAGCGCACGGTCAGTCTTTCCGCATCGGCGACGGGCAGGGCAAAACCCGCCCGCTGCAGCAGCCCGCCCGCGTCGCGCACATCCATGAACGGCAGCACCCGCGCATTGGCGGCCCCGGTCAGTTCGACTTCGGCTGCCAGCAGGCTGTCGCGCAATTCGCCAAGCGTCGCGCCGCCCGGCACGCAGGCGATGAACAGCGCGTCCGGCTTCAAGGCCCGGCGGATCTGCGCCAGAACGCCTGGCGTATCGTTCGTCTCGTGCAGCGTCAGCAGGCTGACCGCCAGGTCGTAGCCTTCCGGTTCGAGCCCGAGCGCCTCGTCGGCCGCGTCCTCCGGCACGACATGCCGCCGCAGCCCCGGCAGATCCGGCAATGCCTCGTCCGGCACGGCATCCGGAACGAACAGAACGCCGCGCTCGAATTGCCGCGTCACCGCGGAAAGCCTCAGCGCCAGGTCGTCCGCGACCGCGCGAAACAGGAAATCGGCGCCCTCCGCGCCGATCGCCGCCGCGCGGCGCTGCTTGGCGCGCACCTGTTTCAGGTCGATGATCGTTTTGACGGCCATGGCGGCTTCTGTAACACTGAATACGTTTCGTTGCTTGGGTGGCTCACATGCAAAACCTGGCGCAAAAGGCAAGCCGTCTTGTCGCCTCGGTGCTGTTTCCGGACACATGCCTTGCCTGCCGGATGCATGTCGCGGCGCGCGGAACGCTGTGCCCGGACTGCTGGAACCGGCTGCATTTCATTGCCGAACCGGTCTGCGCCGTGACCGGCACGCCATTCCAGCACGAATTCGGCGACAACATGGTCAGCGCCGATGCCATTGCCGATCCGCCGCCATATCGCCATGCGCGCGCCGCCGTCCTGCATGACGGCATCGCCCGCCAGCTTGTGCAGCGGCTGAAATACGGCGACCAGACCGAACTCGCGCCCTGGATGGCGCGGTGGATGCTGCGGGCCGGCCGCTCGCTCGTCGAGCAATGCGATATCGTCGTGCCCGTGCCGCTGCATGCCCGCCGCTATCTGTCGCGCCGCTACAACCAGTCGGCGGAGCTGGCCCGCGCCATTGCCCTCGAAAGCGGCCTCGCCTTCGAATCCGGAGCGCTGATCCGCGTCAGGCCGACCCGCCAGCAGGTGGGGCTGACCGCAACCCGGCGGCAGGTCAATCTGCGCGGCGCGTTTTCGGTCCCCGAACAGCGGGAAATCGCCGTGGCCGGCCGTTCGATCCTTCTGGTCGACGATGTCTACACGACCGGCGCGACCGTTTCCGCCGCCGCGAAAGTGTTGCTACGGGCCGGCGCGGCGCATGTTGACGTGCTGACATTCTCGCGTGTCGTGCCGCATTTCTCCGGCGTGTCGCGCAGCATGGCCGCGACATAAGACGGTCTTTTCAGGATGTTGCGGTGCACATATATACCGCTGTTGGAAAGGATCTTTTTGATGGCCAATGTCACCATTTACACGCGTCAGTTCTGCGGTTTTTGCACCGCCGCCAAACGCCTGCTCGACAAGAAGGGCGCTTCCTATGTCGAACACGACGCGACCATGAAACCCGATCTCAAGCGCGAAATGATCCAGCGCTCGCATGGCGGCACAACCTTCCCGCAGATCTTTGTCGGCGACGTCCATGTCGGCGGCTGCGATGAATTGTATGCCCTGGAACGCGCGGGCAAGCTCGACGCGCTGCTGGCGAACTGATGATGGCCCGCTCGCTGACATGCGCCGCCGTGCAGATGCGCTCCGGCACGGATATCGCCGCCAACCGCGACGATTTCGAGCATCTGGTGCGCGAGGCCGCCGGACGCGGCGCGGCCTATGTCCAGACGCCGGAAATGACCGGCCTGATCCAGAAAAGGCGCAACGCGCTTCTGGAAGCGATCTTCGCGGAGGAAGACGATCCGATCGTCGCCACCGCGGCGAAGCTTGCCGGCGAACTGGGCATCTGGCTGCATGTCGGCTCCACGCCCATCGCGCTCGGCGGCGGCAAGGTCGCCAACCGCGCCTTTCTGTTCGGCCCTGACGGCGGCAAACGCGTCTCCTACGACAAGATCCACATGTTCGACGTCGATCTCGACAATGGCGAAAGCTGGCGCGAATCGGCGATCTATCAGCCCGGCGACCGCGCCGTGACAGCCGATATCGGCGCCGCCCTGCTCGGCCTCGCCATATGCTACGACGTCCGCTTTCCGGATATTTTCCGCCGTCAGGCGCTTGCCGGCGCGGAAGTCCTTACAGTCCCGGCGGCCTTCACCCGCCAGACCGGCGAAGCGCACTGGCACGTTTTGCTGCGCGCCCGAGCCATCGAGAACGGCGCTTTCGTGATCGCGGCCGCCCAGGGCGGACAACACGAGGACGGCCGTGAAACATACGGCCATTCGATGATCATCGACCCCTGGGGCCGCATCCTTGCCGAAAAGGACGACGACGAACCCGGTATCATCATCGCCGATATCGATCTCGACGCCGTTCTTGAAGCCCGGCAGAAAATTCCCAATCTGAAAAATATACGTCCGTTTAACATGGCGGACGCAAACTGAAGGGATGACCGGAGCACGACCGTGATCAAGTTCTCGCTCATATGCGACCAGGGCCATGATTTCGAGGCATGGTTCCGCGACAGCGGCGATTTCGAGACCCAGAACCGGCGCGGTTTCCTGGAATGTCCTTCCTGCGGCTCCAGCCATGTTTCAAAGGCGCTGATGGCGCCGAATGTCGCCACCGCGCGCAAGCGCGACGAGGTGGCCGTGGCGACCGGCAATGCCGTTCAGCGCGAGGTGATGGCCAAGCTGCGTGAAATGGCCCGCGAAATGAAAAAGACCGGCGAGGATGTCGGCGAACGTTTCCCGGAAGAAGCCCGCAAGATCCACTACGGCGAGGCCGATCCGCGCGGCATTTACGGCAAGGCGACGCCCGACGAAGTTTCCGGCCTGCTCGACGAGGGTGTGGAAATCCTGCCGCTGCCCGACCTGCCGGAAGACCTCAACTGACCGGGCGCGCCTATTTGGCGCGTTCGCCGACCACCATGTAATTGACGTCCATGTCCCGCGACAGCCGCCATTCGTCGGCGAACGGATTGAAGCTGACGCCCGAGCGCCTGACGATGTCGACACCGGTGCCGGCCAGCGCCGTCTCGAGTTCCTGCGGCGTCACCAGCCTCTCGTATTGATGCGTGCCCTTCGGCAGCCAGCGCAGGATGTGTTCGGCGCCGATAATGGCCATTCCGAATGCCTTCAGCGTCCGGTTGATGGTGGCGACGAACATCAATCCGCCGGGCCGCACCATCGCCGCGCAGGATTTCATGTAGAGATCCACATCGGCGACATGTTCCACCACTTCCATGTTCAGGACGACGTCGAAGGACTCTCCTTCGGCTTCCAGGGTTTCCGAGGTGGTCGCGCGATAGTCGATATCGAGGCCCGATTGCGCCGCATGGATCTTCGCGACCTCGATATTGGTCTCCGATGCATCAGCGCCGACGACCTCTGCGCCGAGCCGCGCCATCGGCTCCGACAACAGCCCGCCGCCGCAACCGATATCGAGAAAGCGCAGGCCGGCAAACGGTTTGGCGGACGTGGCGTCCAGCCCGAAATGCTCGATGACCGTGTCGCGAATATAGGTCAGCCGCACCGGATTGAACTTGTGCAGCGGCTTGAACTTGCCGGTCGGGTTCCACCAGTCCGCGGCCATTCGCGAGAAGCGTTCGACTTCCCCGGCGTCGATTGTGGTTGCTCCGCTGTTCATTTTCGGTCGTCCTGTTCCTGCTTTGCACTCCAACTCGGGCGATCGGCCGTCCAAGTCAAGGGGCGGCGCCGCCGCAGGGACGACCAAAGGCAAACTTGCGGGTCTGCCCGCGATTCGATATGCAGCCGCGACCCGCCGGGCATCTCCGGCACCGCAACGACAACACTCGCCGAGCACACCACCTGCCATGGCCCGCATCGTCATGAAATTTGGCGGCACTTCCGTCGCCGACATCGACCGCATCCGCAATGTGGCGCGGCACGTCAAACGCGAGGTCGACAGCGGACACGAGGTTGCAGTCGTCGTTTCCGCGATGGCCGGCAAGACCAACGAGCTTGTCGAACTGACCCGTGCCGCCTCGCCGATGCACGATGCCCGCGAATATGACGCCATCGTTGCCAGCGGCGAACTGGTCTCGGCGGGGCTTCTGGCCATCGTCCTGCAGTCGATGGGTGTGGACGCCCGTTCCTGGCAGGGCTGGCAGATCCCGATCCGGACCGATAACGCCCATGGCGCGGCGCGCATCGGCGAGATCAACGGCGACCGCCTGATCGAGCGCTTCGGCATCGGCCAGGTCGCTGTCGTCGCCGGTTTCCAGGGCGTTGCGCCGGACAATCGCGTTTCGACGCTCGGCCGCGGCGGCTCCGACACCTCGGCCGTCGCAATCGCCGCAGCCGTCAATGCCGACCGCTGCGATATCTACACCGATGTCGACGGCGTCTACACGACCGATCCGCGCATCGAGCCGAAGGCCAAGCGGCTGGCGAAGGTCTCTTTCGAGGAAATGCTGGAAATGGCCTCGCTCGGCGCCAAGGTGCTGCAGGTGCGGTCGGTCGAACTCGCCATGGTGCATAATGTGCGCACTTTCGTGCGCTCCAGCTTCGAGGCGCCCGACGCGCCCGGCATGGATGATTTCGACAATCCGCCGGGCACGCTGATTTGTGATGAGGATGAGATCGTGGAAAAGCAGAATGTCACCGGCATCGCCTATACCCGCGACGAAGCGCAGATATCGCTGCGCCGCGTGCAGGACCGTCCGGGCGTATCCGCCGCAATTTTCGGCCCCTTGGCCGAAGCCGGCATCAATGTGGACATGATCGTCCAGAACGTGTCGGGCGACGGCAAGTTCACCGACATGACCTTCACCCTTCCCACCGGAGACGTCGACAAGGCGGTGCTCGCGCTGGAAAAGGTTAAGGACGAGGTCGGCTATGACGCTGTCCAGTCGGAAACCGGCCTGGTCAAGGTCTCCGTCATCGGCATCGGGATGCGCAGCCATGCCGGCGTCGCGGCGATAGCATTCAAGGCGCTGGCCGAAAAAGGCATCAACATCCGCGCCATCACCACCTCCGAAATCAAGATCTCGATCCTGATCGACGGACCCTACTGCGAACTGGCCGTGCGCACGCTGCACGACGTCTACGGTCTCGACAAGCTCTAGCCCCGGCGGCTATGCCTTTAGTCCAAGCGCCCGGATTTTCCGGGCGCGCCAATCATTGCGTGCAGGGAGAGCCAATTGCTTCGCGAGGCGGACGCCGGACCACGGGTACTGCTGAAACGTCTCCGCGAAATCATGGCGGAGCCGATGGAGCCGCAGGACCGGCTCGACCGGATCGTGCGCCAGATCGCCCAGAACATGGTCGCCGAGGTCTGTTCGGCCTATGTGCTGCGCGCCGATGGCGTGCTCGAGCTCTATGCCACCATCGGTCTTAATCCCAATGCGGTGCACCACTCCGCCCTGCGCCTCGGCCAGGGCCTCGTCGGCACCATCGCTTCGTCGGCCCGGCCGCTGAACCTCGCCGAGGCGCAAAAGCACCCCGCCTTCGAATACCTGCCGGAGACGGGCGAGGAGGTTTTCAACTCCTTCCTCGGCGTGCCGATCCTGCGCGCCGGCCGCACGCTGGGCGTTCTCGTCGTCCAGAACGAGGCGCACCGCGCCTATGGCGAGGACGAGGTGGAAGCCCTCGAGACCGTCGCCATGGTCATCGGCGAGCTGATTGCCGCCGGCGAGCTGAAACGCCTGTCGCAGGGCGGCATCGAACTCGACCTGACCCGTCCGGTGACGACCGGCGGACGCGCGCTGGCCGAGGGCATCGGGCTTGGCCATGTTGTCCTGCACGAACCGCGCATCGTCGTCACCGACCTGTTCAACGAGGATACCGATGCCGAGATCGAGCGTCTCGCCGCGGCGATCAGCTCGCTGCGCCTGACCATCGACGACATGCTGTCGCGCCGCGAGGTCGCCTTCGAGGGCGAGCACCGCGACGTGCTGGAAAGCTACCGCATGTTCGCCCACGACAAGGGTTGGGTGCGCCGCCTCGAGGAGGCGATCCGCAACGGCCTGACCGCCGAGGCGTCCGTGGAAAAAGTGCAAAGCGACATGCGCGCCCGCATGTCGGCCGTCAGCGATCCCTATCTGCGCGAGCGGATGAACGATTTCGACGATCTCGCCAATCGCCTGCTGCGCGAACTGATGGGCGAGGACGTCGCCAGCCGCGAGGAGAAGCTGCCCTCCGACACGATTCTCGTCGCGCGCACCATGGGCGCGGCCGAACTCCTCGATTATCCGCGCAAGAACCTGCGCGGCCTGGTGCTGGAGGACGGCGCGGCCACCAGCCATGTCGTCATCGTCGCGCGCGCCATGGGCATTCCCGTTGTCGGCCAGGCCAAGGGCATCGTCGCGCTGTCGGAAAACGCCGACGCGGTCATCATCGACGGCCTGTCGGGCGACGTGCATTTGCGCCCGCAGCCCGATGTCGAATCGGCCTATGCGGAAAAAGTCCGCTTCCGCGCCCGCCGCCAGCAGGAATACCGCGATCTGCGCGACAAGCCGTCTGCGACTAGGGACGGACAGGCCTTCCATCTGCACATGAATGCCGGCTTGCTGGTCGATCTGCCGCAACTCGACGAATCGGGCGCCGAGGGCATCGGCCTGTTCCGCACCGAACTGCAATTCATGGTCGCCGAAACCTTCCCGCGCGCCGAAGCTCAGGAAACGCTCTATCGCTCGGTTCTTGATGCGGCCAGCGGCAAACCGGTGACTTTCCGGTCGCTCGACATCGGCGGCGACAAGGTCCTGCCCTATTTCCGCAGCGCCCCGCAGGAGGAGAATCCCGCGCTCGGCTGGCGGGCCATCCGCCTGTCGCTCGACCGGCCGGGCCTGTTCCGCACGCAATTGCGCGCGCTGCTGAAGGCGTCCTCCGGCCGCGAACTGCGCCTCATGCTGCCGATGGTCACCGATGTCTCGGAAATCGGTCAGGCGCGCGCCATCATCAACCGCGAGGTCCAGCATCTCTCGCGTTTCGGCCATGGTCTGCCGACACGGCTTCGCATCGGCGCCATGCTGGAAGTCCCCTCGCTCCTGTTCGACCTGAACGCCTTGATGAAGGCGGTGGATTTCGTTTCCATCGGCTCCAACGACCTGTTCCAGTTCCTGACGGCGACCGACCGCGGCAATCCGCAGATTGCAGCGCGTTTCGAACCGCTGTCGCGGCCCTTCCTGCGCGCCCTGCGCACCATCGCCCAGTCCGCCGAGAAGAACGGCACGGCGCTGACATTGTGCGGCGAACTCGCCGGCAAGCCGCTTTCGGCCATTGCGCTTGCCGCCATGGGTATTCGCGACTTGTCGATGTCGGCCGCGTCCATCGGCCCGGTCAAGGCCGCGTTGCTGGCCACCGATCTGGCGGAACTGACCGGGGTTTTGACTGCCGCGATTGAAAACGACGCCGGCATCACCGATATGCAGCCTGTACTCCGCGAATTCGCGGACAAAAACGACATTCCCTACACTTGACGAGACCGAACGCGCTTCCGCCGCATGATTGAACTTCCCGCCGACAAGATGGACCAGATGGTCAAGCGCTTCGCCATGCTGGAAACCCAGATGGCCAGCGGTCCGGACAGCGAAACCTATGTCAGGCTCGCCTCCGAATATGCCGAGCTGGAAGAGATCGTCGGCAAGATTCGCGACTTCCAGGCATCGGCCTCCGAGCGCGACGACCTGAAAGCCCTGCTCGACGACCGGGAAACCGACGGCGAAATGCGCGAGCTGGCGGAGATGGAGCTGCCGGAAGTCGAGGAACGCATCGAGACGCTCGCCAGGGATATCCAGCTGCTGCTGTTGCCGAAGGACGAGGCGGACACCAAGAACGCCATCCTCGAGATCCGCGCCGGCACCGGCGGCCTCGAAGCCGCATTGTTCGCCGGCGACCTGTTCCGCATGTACGAGCGCTATGCCGCCGGCCGCGGCTGGAAGGTCGAGGTGATCTCCTCGTCCGAGGGCGATGCCGGCGGATACAAGGAAATCATCGCCACCGTTTCCGGGCGCGGCGTGTTCTCGCGGCTGAAATTCGAATCCGGCGTCCACCGCGTCCAGCGCGTGCCCGAGACCGAGGCCGGCGGACGCATTCACACCTCGGCGGCCACCGTCGCCGTGCTGCCGCAGGCGACCGATGTCGACGTCGAAATCCGCGATCAGGATATCCGCATCGACACGATGCGCGCCTCCGGGGCAGGCGGCCAGCACGTCAACACGACCGATTCCGCCGTGCGCATCACCCATATCCCGAGCGGCATCGTTGTGCTGCAGTCGGAAAAGTCGCAGCACCAGAACCGCGCCCGCGCCATGGAAATCCTGCGCACCCGCCTCTACGATGCCGAACGCCAGAAAGCAGCCGACGAGCGCGCCGAGTCGCGTCGCCTGCAGGTCGGCTCCGGCGACCGGTCCGAACGCATCCGCACCTACAATTTTCCGCAGGGCCGCCTGACCGACCACCGCATCAACCTCACCCTCTACAAGCTCGACCGGGTCATGGAGGGCGAACTGGACGACGTGATCGATCCGCTGATCGCCGATCACCAGGCGAAACTGCTGACGGAAGAGCCTGCATGAGCCAGGCTGTCGCACCGGAAGCGGTCGAAAAGCTCTTCCGCGCTGCCAAGGCCCGTCTGGCGGAAGCGGACATCCCGACGCCTGACCTCGATGCCAGCCTTCTGCTCGAATACGCGACCGGGTTGACCGTCCTGACCCGCATCACGGATCCGGGACGCCTGGTTCCCACGGGAAAGATCGAACGGTTCGAGGCCTGCCTGGAGCGCCGGATCGCCCGCGAACCGGTGCACCGCATCATCGGCCAGCGCGAATTCTACGGTCTGCCGCTGCAACTGTCGGATGCCACGCTCGTGCCGCGCCCGGACACCGAAACGCTGGTCGATCTCGTCTTGCCGTTCGTGATCGAGTGTGCGGCGCGAACCGGAACCTGCCGGATTCTCGATATCGGCACCGGTACGGGCGCCATCGCGCTGGCGCTTCTTTCGGAGGTGCCGCAGGCCGTTGCGACGGGGACAGACGTGTCCGGCGAGGCATGCACGGTCGCCGAAACCAATGCCCGGCTCCTCGGTTTGAACGATCGCTTCAGCGCCGTTCGGTCGGATTGGTTCGAGGCGGTTGACGGTAATTTCGATCTTATCGTCTCCAATCCGCCCTATATCCGCCATGGCGACATCGCCGGCCTCGAGGCCGATGTGCGCGAACATGACCCGATGGCCGCCCTGGACGGCGGTGAGGACGGGCTGGATGCCTATCGTGCGCTCGCGGCCGGTTCGGCGCCCTTTCTGGCCCGAAATGGCGCGATCGCCGTCGAAATCGGTCATGATCAGGCCCGCGACGTGACGAATCTGTTCGAAACCGCCAAATTCCGCAAATCAGGCGAAAGAGGCGACTATGGCGGGCATATCCGGGCACTTTTTTTTGTGAAATGACATGAACTTGTGCCCTGTTATGAAAAAATCACTTGGCAATGCAGCATTGTGAGGCTACCTAACTATTGGCGGTAACGTAAATTCAACCGCCAGTCCGATACCCAGCGGTAAAACTTGATGTTCCCGTGAGGACACCCCGCCTTCCGCCGACTATTGTGCGAGATCGGCACCGAGGCACGCAAACAAACAATTTATTGGCCCGGATAAGGTATGGGGAAAACCTTGTCGCGGCACGGACAAGCGCGATGCGCATCCTGTAGCACTGTAAATGGCAACATGAGAATCTGATGAGACCACAACAGCAAGGTCGCCGGCAGCGCAACCGCAGCAGCGGCGGCGGTGGCGGCGGTAACCGACGTAACCAGAACCCGCTTTCCCGTAATTACGAAAGCAATGGCCCCGACGTGAAGATCCGGGGCAATGCCCAGGTGATCGCCGACAAATACGCGACGCTCGCCCGCGACGCCCTGTCTTCCGGCGACAACGTGATGGCCGAGAACTACCTTCAGCACGCCGAACACTACAACCGGATCATCATGGCCGCCCAGGCGCAGCAGCAGGCGCAGCGCGAGGAACGCGCGCAGTCTGAAGACAGCGACAGCGGCGATGACAACACGGCAAATGCCTCCGCCGACGGCGAAAAGCGCGAGCGGCGCGAACGCAAAGGCAGCGGTGGCGGCAATGGCGAAGCCCAGCCGAATGGCCACGACGCCTCCGAGGCGCCGCAGCCGGTAATCGGCGAAACGCCGGTCGAAGTCGCGATGGAAGAGCAGGAACAGGCCGCCACCGGCCAGCCCCGCCGCGCATCGCCGCGTCGCCCGCGCAAGCCGCGCCCGAAACCGGAAGAAACTGCATCGGAAAACACCGAAAGCGGCTCCGATAGCGACGAATCGGTAGCAGCCGAAGTCTGATTTCGCCGGCAATCCGAATCCTGATCCGAACCCGCGCCGGCCACCGGCGCGGGTTTTTGCTTTTCGGTCGCGCCTTGCCCTTTTTTTCGGCACGCCGCGTTACCATATCCAGCGGTAACAAGGGTTTGCCGCAAAGCGGGAACCTGTCATCGATGAACCGGCCAGCGCTTTCCAAGGCTTACCGGTGGATTGGAGACCGAAATGAATCTTGAGAAATATTCCGACCGCGTCCGTGGTTTCATTCAGTCTGCCCAGACTTTCGCGCTCGGGCAGGATCACCAGCAATTCACGCCCGAACACATTCTGAAAGTCCTGATCGACGATTCGGAGGGCCTCGCCGCGTCGCTGATAGAGCGCTCCGGCGGCAAGCCGAGCGATGTCCGTCTCGGCGTCGAGGCCGCGCTCAACGCCCAGCCCAAGGTCGAGGGCGGCAACGGCCAGCTCTACATGGCCCAGCCGCTCGCCAAGGTCATGAACACCGCCGAGGAACTCGCCGGGAAGGCCGGCGACAGCTATGTCACCGTCGAGCGCCTGCTGCTCGCGCTGGCGATGGAGAAATCGGCCAAGACCTCGGACATTCTCGCCAAGGCCGGCGTTACGCCGACCGGCCTCAACCAGGCCATCAACGACATCCGCAAGGGCCGCACCGCCGACAGCGCCAACGCCGAACAGGCCTATGACGCGCTGAAGAAATACGCCCGCGACCTGACCGCCGATGCGCGCGAGGGCAAGCTCGACCCGGTGATCGGCCGCGATGACGAGATCCGCCGCACCATCCAGGTTCTGTCGCGCCGCACGAAGAACAATCCCGTCCTGATCGGCGAACCGGGCGTCGGCAAGACCGCCATCGCCGAAGGCCTCGCCCTGCGCATCGTCAATGGCGACGTGCCGGAAAGCCTGAAGGACAAGCAGCTGATGGCGCTCGACATGGGCGCGCTGATCGCCGGCGCGAAATATCGCGGCGAGTTCGAGGAGCGCCTGAAGGCCGTTCTCAACGAGGTGCAGTCCGCGGCCGGCTCGATCATCCTGTTCATCGACGAGATGCATACGCTGGTCGGCGCCGGCAAGGCGGACGGCGCGATGGACGCGTCCAACCTGCTGAAACCGGCCCTTGCCCGCGGCGAACTGCACTGCGTCGGCGCCACGACGCTCGACGAGTACCGCAAGCATGTCGAAAAGGACGCCGCGCTCGCCCGCCGCTTCCAGCCGGTTTTCGTCGAGGAGCCGGCCGTCGAGGACACGATCTCGATCCTGCGCGGCCTGAAGGAGAAATACGAGCAGCACCACAAGGTGCGCGTCTCCGACAGCGCGCTCGTTTCGGCGGCGACGCTGTCGAACCGCTACATCACCGACCGATTCCTGCCCGACAAGGCGATCGACCTTGTTGACGAGGCGGCGGCGCGCTTGCGCATGCAGGTCGATTCCAAGCCCGAGGAGCTCGACGAGATCGACCGCCGCATCATGCAGCTGAAGATCGAGCGCGAGGCGCTGAAACTCGAGACGGACGACGCCTCGAAGGACCGCCTGTCCAGGCTCGAAAAGGAGCTGACCGGTCTCGAAGAGGAATCCGACGCACTGACCGCCACCTGGCAGTCCGAGAAGGAAAAGCTCGGCGCGGCCGCCGACCTGAAGGGCCAGCTTGACGAGGCCCGCAACGAGCTTGCCACCGCGCAGCGCCAGGGCGAGTTCCAGAAGGCCGGCGAGCTTGCCTATGGCCGCATTCCCGATCTCGAGAAGAAGCTCGCCGAAGCCGAGCAGCGCGGCGAATCCGATGCCGGCTCGATGGTAGAGGAAACCGTCACGCCCGACCATATCGCCCATATCATCTCGCGCTGGACCGGCGTGCCGGTCGACAAGATGCTCGAAGGCGAGCGCGACAAGCTTCTGCGCATGGAAGACGAGATCGGCGAGCGCGTCGTCGGCCAGGCCGAAGCCGTGCAGGCCGTCTCCAAGGCCGTGCGCCGCGCCCGCGCCGGGCTGCAGGACCCGAACCGCCCGATCGGCTCGTTCATCTTCCTCGGCCCCACCGGCGTCGGCAAGACCGAACTGACCAAGGCGCTGGCCGATTTCCTGTTCGACGACGAGCACGCCATGGTGCGCATCGATATGAGCGAATTCATGGAGAAGCATGCCGTGTCGCGCCTGATCGGCGCGCCTCCCGGCTATGTCGGCTACGAGGAGGGCGGCGTGCTGACCGAGGCCGTCCGCCGCCGGCCCTACCAGGTGATCCTGTTCGACGAGATCGAGAAGGCCCACCCGGACGTCTTCAACGTGCTCCTGCAGGTGCTGGACGATGGCCGCCTGACCGACGGTCAGGGCCGCACGGTCGACTTCAAGAACACGCTGATCATCATGACCTCGAACCTCGGCGCCGAATATCTCGTCAATCTCGGCGAGGATCAGGACACCGACAGCGTGCGCGACGAGGTCATGGGCGTGGTCCGCGGCGCCTTCCGGCCGGAATTCCTCAACCGCGTGGACGAGGTCATCCTGTTCCACCGCCTGAAGAAGTCCGAAATGGGCCGGATCGTCGCGATCCAGCTCAAGCGTCTGGAGAACCTGCTGGCCGACCGCAAGATCACGCTCAAGCTGGACGAAGGCGCGCTGAAATGGCTTGCCGACAAGGGCTACGACCCGGCCTATGGCGCCCGCCCGCTGAAGCGCGTCATCCAGCGCGAGGTGCAGGACCCGCTCGCCGAGCAGATCCTGTCCGGCGACATCCTCGACGGCTCCACCGTCCAGGTCCTCGAAGGCTCCGACCGGCTGAACTTCCAGACGGTGAACGACGCCGGCGGCGAGGAGGCGGCCGAGCAGGCCGCCTGACCGGAAATCCGCACTTTCTGACCCGGCTCCGGCCGGGTCAGCCATTTTAACGCCGAGATTTTCCGCGAATCATGTTTTCTGCAGGGACGGAATCGGTTTCGGGGCGCTTCGCGCCTCCGGAGCCTTTCGATGTCCTTGGGAATCGCTGAATGAACGCATTCTTTTCGACCGCCTGGCTCGCAGTCCTTTTCAACGCCTCCGTATACGCGGCTCTGTCCCCGGCGGAGGCCGGCCCGAACGGCGGCGTCTACCGGATCGCGCAAGCCGATGTCGGCTATTTCGTCGACAGTCACGGGCGGCGCGTCTATTTCGACCGGCGCACCAACCGCATCATTGCGGTGGAGGAGCCGCAGTCGCTGCGCAACCTGCTGGAGCGTGTCCTGCCGCCGCTTTCCGGCTCCTCCGGCCGCTACGAAAGCGCCCCGCCGCCCCTGCCTCCGGCCGATTCCCGCTCCTTCCCGGACGCGCCGCCGCCGGCAAACGCGGTGCCCCCGCCGCAAACGGTCGAACGCACGCCGCTCGGCTCCGGCCCCTGGAGCGCCGAGCCGGAAATGCGCACGCTCGACGAATTGCTCTCCGACCCGCAATACGGTTTGCGCGAACAACCCGCGCCGACCGCGCCCGGTCTCGACGGGCGGACACCGGCGGAAACGGCGGCGCTGCGGCCCGGCAATCCCGCAAGCGTGAAAGACGGCCCCGCCGTGGCCAGGCTGCAGGTGCTGCTCGACCGCCTCGGCTATTCCCCCGGCGTGATCGACGGGCGGATGGGCTCCAATGTCCGCAAGGCGGTCGCCGCCGCGGCAAACGCCACCGGCTTCGCCTATACCGCCGCCGACGAGGCCCGGCTCGACGCGGAACTCGAACGCACGGGCGGGCCCGCCTTCGCCGAATACGTCATCACGCCGGAAGATGTCGCCGGCCCCTTCGCCCGGTCCATCCCCGCCGATTATGCGGAGAAGGCGAAGCTTCCCGCCATGTCCTTCACCTCGCCGGCGGAAATGCTGGCCGAGCGGTTTCACATGGCGCAGGCCTATCTGGAGAAACTCAATCCCGATGTGAACTTCTACCGCGCGGGCAGCGTGATCCGCATCGCGGCCGTCGGGCGCAACGTCGAGCGGCCGGTCGCGCGCATCGAGGCCGACAAGGCCAACGAGCAGGTCCGCGCCTATGGCGCCGACGGCCGCCTCGTCGCGGCCTATCCCGCCACCATCGGCTCCTCCGACACGCCCTCCCCGTCGGGAACCGTTCGGGTGCAGCGCGTCGCCATCGACCCGAACTACACCTACAATCCGAAGATCAACTTCGTGCAGGGCTCCAACAACAAGGTGCTGACCATCCCGCCGGGGCCGAACGGGCCGGTCGGCTCGATCTGGATCGCCCTGTCGAAGCCGACCTACGGCATTCACGGCACGCCCGAGCCCGACCGCATCGGCAAGACCAACTCGCATGGCTGCGTGCGGCTGACCAACTGGGACGCCGCCGAGCTGGCAAGGCTTGTCAGCAAGGGCGTCACCGTCGAGTTCACCGATTAGCGCGTCGACATGGATCTCGAAGCCTACAACGCCTTCTGCGCCTCCCTCCCCGCGACGACCCATGTCGTCCAGTGGGGCGGCGCCCATGTCTGGAAGGTCGGCGGCAAGGTCTTCGCAATCGCCGGCTGGAACGACAGCGACGAACTCGCCGTCACCTTCAAGGTCTCCGAGCTCGCCTTCGATATCCTGCGCGAACAGCCCGGCCTCAGGCCCGCGCCCTATCTCGCCTCGCGCAGCATGACATGGATCCAGCGCGTCTCCGGCGAAGCCATGGATGACGCCGCGCTGAAGGACTACCTCGCCGAAAGCCACCGCATCGTCGCCGCGAAGCTGACCCGCAAGCTGCGCCGCGAACTCGGACTGGATCCCGTCTAGCCCGTCCGCCCGGCATCGGGCCCGCCGCGTGCCGCATCTGCACAATCCCGGTTTACATTGCAGCGCAGCAATCGCAGAATGCGGCAAAACAGCAGCGTCGGGAAGCGCGGGAAAAGACAATGACGGGAAGCATCAGGACACTTGGCGTGATCGGCGCCGGACAAATGGGTTGCGGCATCGCGCAGGTCAGTGCGGTCGCCGGCTACGATGTCGTGCTCAACGACATTTCGCTGGAAAACGCCGAGGCCGGCAGGGCCAAGGTGGTCGACTCCATGCAGCGCGCGGTGGGCGCCGGCAAGCTGGACGCCGCCGACGCCGATGCCGCGGCCGCCCGCATCACCGCCGTCGGCACGCTGGACGAGCTCGCCGATTGCGATCTCGTCATCGAGGCGGCGAGCGAGAAGGAAGAGGTCAAGCGCGACATCTTCTCCCGCCTCTGCCCGGTGCTGAAGCCGGAAGCCATGCTGGCGTCGAACACATCGTCGATCTCGATCACCCGCCTTGCCGCGTCGACCGACCGGCCGGAGCGCTTCATGGGCATCCACTTCATGAATCCCGTGCCGCGCATGAAGCTGGTCGAACTGGTGCGCGGCATCGCCACCGAGGACGTCACCTACGAGGCGTCGAAGGAATATGCCCGCTCGCTCGGCAAGACGACGACCGTGTCGGAGGATTTCCCCGCCTTCATCGTCAACCGCATCCTGTTGCCGATGATCAACGAGGCGATCTACACGCTCTACGAGGGGGTCGGCTCGGTCGAGGCCATCGACACCGCCATGAAGCTCGGCGCCAACCACCCGATGGGCCCGCTGGAGCTTGCCGATTTCATCGGCCTCGATACCTGCCTGTCGATCATGCAGGTGTTGCATGACGGCCTGTCGGATTCCAAGTACCGGCCCTGTCCGCTCTTGGTGAAATATGTCGAGGCCGGCTGGCTCGGCCGCAAGACCGGCCGCGGCTTCTACGACTATCGCGGCGACGAGCCGGTGCCGACCCGCTAGCCGAAGATGGGAGGCCCCGCACGATACCTGGGGCATCAAGAACCGCACGGGACCCCCCGCCACCGGTTAGGCGGCAGTGCCCCCGCCCCGGTGCGATTTCATTAACCACCCGCCGCGCCGCGCAATGTGCCGTCCGTCACAGACAGGAACGGCGATTTCGCCCGGCCGCGCTTGCCGCGAACGCCCCCCGGCCCTATGACCGGACGGGACGAAACGCAGGCAAGAAAAAACGGAAACGAAAACATGCTGTTCGAAGGCACCGACGCCTATGTCGCCGAAAAGGACCTGACCGTCGCCGTCAACGCGGCCATCCGGCTGGAGCGCCCGCTCCTCGTCAAGGGCGAGCCCGGCACCGGCAAGACGGAACTGGCCAAGCAGGTCGCCTCGGCCCTCGGCCTCGACCTGATCGAATGGCACGTCAAGTCGACAACCAGGGCGCAGCAGGGCCTCTACGAATACGACGCCGTCTCGCGCCTGCGCGATTCCCAGCTCGGCGATCCGCGCTTCGAGGACATTTCCAACTACATCAAGCGCGGCAAATTGTGGGAAGCGTTCACCGCCGGCAAAAAGTCGGTGCTGCTGATCGACGAGATCGACAAGGCCGACATCGAGTTCCCGAACGACCTGCTGCAGGAACTCGACCGCATGGAGTTCTTCGTCTACGAGACCGGCGAGACGGTCCGCGCCGAGCACCGCCCCATCGTCATCATCACCTCCAACAACGAGAAGGAACTGCCCGACGCCTTCCTGCGCCGCTGTTTCTTCCACTACATCAAGTTCCCGGATTTCGAGACGCTGCAGGCGATCGTCGACGTCCACTATCCGGGCATCAAGCAGACCCTGGTCCGCGCCGCGCTGACCCGCTTCTACGAGATCCGCGAGGTCGCCGGCCTGAAGAAGAAGCCGTCGACGTCCGAGGCGCTGGACTGGATCCGCCTTCTGGTCAGCGACGACGTCGAGCCGGAGGCGCTGCGCGCCGACGCCAAAAACGCCCTGCCGAAACTGCACGGCGCGCTCCTGAAAAACGAGCAGGACGTGCACCTGTTCGAACGGCTGGCGTTTCTGGCAAGGCAGCGGGGCGGGTGAGGAAGGGATTAGTCCTGTTGAATAACAGCCGCCCTCAAAGAGTGCATTTCACCAGCCGCATGGCAATCAGATATGCAGGTTTGTAGATTTGGTTATGGGTATCATTCGGCGTGATCGAGCCGTGAAACAATGCGTTGCGCAGCCCGTAAAGCACGTCAATTAGCGCGGAAAAGTTCTTCTCCGCGTCGTCGATGAAATGCACGTCACCATAGGTCAGTTTCCTATGCGCACCATGTTCTGCAAGCACGTTCATAACGATCCTTGGGGCAACGGCTTCGAACAGGGCGATGAGCAAGGCGCGCTGTTCGTCGCGCAAAGCGCGAAACGTTGGGTCGTCTTCCAACGTGCGTCTGTCATGTGTGGGCAGGGTTAGGGCGTAGGCCGCGACAGTCCTTGACGCCGAAATCTCAAGATGGACTTCGCCCTTGTTGGGGTGGTCACGGCGGCACCGGAACGTGCGTGTCCATTTGACTTGCTGTTCGTCTTTCTTGCCGTTCGCGCCGATATCAACTGTTTCGAAACAGACCCGCCCCCGTCGCCCTTCGACAATACATTCCTGAAGGCGGCGGTGTAGTTCGCTGATGTGCAGGCGGAACTCCTGTGCGTCGGCGCTGTCATCCTGCCAGTTCGCTTCGGCGTCCCGCGCGACGCGAAGGTTCTTGGATATCATGGGCAGCGTCTTGTTCTTCACGACGTTGCCGGCACCCTTCACCTTGTCCAGAAGTTCGCGGTCGGTCAGGTCGCCGAAGGTATCGGTCATCCAAGCGTTGAAGGGGATCCACGCCTTTATGAATTGGCTGAACCAATCGACTTCGGCTTGGTCGCGCCACCGCTTCAGATTGTCGCCCAAACCCGGCATCACGCAGCCCCCATCTTGTCGAGATAGGCCAGCGCCGCCTCCTCGCTGTCTTCAATGGCAATTTCCACCGCTCGTTTCGCGGCGTCCAAAAGGGCGCGGGCTTTGCGGCGGGCTGCGAAGCCCTCTTGCACGATTGCCGCTATCTCAGCGGACGCGGCTTCAACGGCGTCTGGCAAATGGATGGCTAGTAAATCGTCTTCGCTGAAGCGCGGGTGCTGCGAACCATCTTGGCACCACTTCAGGATGGTCTGAACAGGCGCTGACCGAAGGAACGTCAACAGGGTTTCCGGTGCGATCGCCTTGTCGGCCTTGGTCTTGGGCCGAAGGACGATGAATTCCGATGAACCGACCGACGGGATTGTGCCATCTGTGCGCACAACAGCGATTTCACGCAAGTACGCCCGAAGCCGGGAAATGGCCACGTCCCCGTTCTTGAAGACCTTCTTCGTGCTGCCAATCTCTTCGGTCGTAACCGGCTCTTTTTCGTCGTCCAAGATCGGCTGCAAGGCATCCGTCACATCGTAGTTGCGAACAATTGGCGGCGCAGTATCCTTCTTTGGATCCATCATTTTCCGGATGGATGCGAAACGTTCGCCAAGCGGCCTACCAGGCAACTTCCGAAGGGCCTCTTGCACCTGTATTTTGGCAGGCATGAAGTATTGCGCGTCAAGCCGCCCCGACGCAAAGGCGTCGGCGGATGAAGCACTATAGGTTAGCGGTTCAGGCGGCGCCCAATTGGAGAGGCCCAAGTTCGTCAAAAGAGCGCTGCTTGCCTTGTCGCTTAAGGTCTCGCAGAGGGCCGTAGACTCCCTTGCACGGCTGACAGTTGCTTCGATAGCCATTTGCAGGCCGTGGCCTGCCACCACAACAGGCATTGCTTTTAGGTTTACCAAGCTGATGTACGGATTCATTTGCTCGGTTTTTTGTCGATCTGCAAAACCCTGCCCAACCGACGACGAAAGGTATGCCGCCAAATACGCTGCGTTTACCTGTGTTTTGGGCCGCAAAAGCGCAACATCCTGATTAATTGCCAAAGGGACTTTCGGGGCGTCCAGCCAAGGGTAGGCTTGACAGATTCGTCTCTTGATCGTGCAAAGAACATCACCTTTTTTGATCCGTTGGCGAGAAAACTCTTTTTCGTATTGTTCCGCGGTTATTGCTTTTAGTTTTCCCTCGTGAAACTCCATAGGGGATACGCATTCGACCGTCACGAAACCAACGTCGCCCGTTTTCACGTCGTGTTTGTAGGGTGTGTGTCCCGAAGAAATATGGTTGGCCAAATCTAGAAGTGGCTCAACGTCGCCGCGCGATGCAATCGCCTCCAATTCATCAGCCATTGGGTGGGCCGAAAATTCTGCATCAATGCGACCGGCGGATAGGGCTTTGGAGTAGGGAACGATCCGGGCTTGCAGCCCCCCCAACAGCGCGTCCAACTTTGCGCTATCGTGGGGGCCTAGTGAAAAAAACTTAGGCCCTCTTTCTTAGCAAATTCGACAAACGCTTCGGCAATGCCTTCCGGTCGTTCGATAACCGTTCCATCGGGCATTTCGGCGTCATGACGAAACAGATCATGCGCCACGATGAAGTGCCCGTGTTCGTCTCTTTCATTCACCCCGTCTGCGTTCTTAACGTAGACCTTTTCGCCCCGGTTGTTGACGCTTTCCACCTGCTGCGTGGCGAAGAAAATGTTGTAGTCGTCCACCTTCGGGCATAGCGGCCCAACACTGGCATCGTCGTTCCACTTCTGCACGAACAGCACGCTTGTCTTGGTGCCGGTGTGCGGCTTGAAGGTGTTCGGGTGCAGCCCGACGACCGCGAGAATGCGGCATTGTTCCATGATGAACTTACGCACGCGTTGGTCGCTGGAATTGTTGAAGCGGCCTTGGGGCAGTACGACGGCCATGCGCCCGCCCGGCTTAAGGAAGTCCAGATTGCGTTCGATGAACAGCAGGTCGCGCCCGACGGAACTTTCGTACTTGCCGTTGTCCTTCTGCGCGATGCTATAGGGCGCAAGCATGTCGGTCTGCTTGATATCGCCCGCGAAGGGCGGGTTTGCCATCACAAGATCGAAGTTAAAACGGCGGAAGTCGCCGTTCTTCTTATTCGTCCGAAGCTTCTTCAGCTTCGTCCAGCCCGGCCCGTATGTTTCCTGCCATTCGTCTTGCTTGGTCGTCTCTTCCCACTTCTGCCAGTCCAGCGTATTCATGTGCAGCACGTTGGTTTGCCCGTCGCCCGCGATGAGGTTGAGGCAGCGCGAGACGCGGACGCTCTTTTCGTCGAAGTCCAGCGCGAAAACCTTGTTCCTCACATAGTCGATGCAGCGTTGCGGTTTGGGTTCGGCGGTGAAGAGATTCGACCTGGGCAGGCCCAATTCCTCAAGGATGTTGCCCCAGACGTGAAACATGGAATGTACCGTGAAGCCCGCCGACCCGCATGCCGGATCAATGACGGTTTCGTGCTCTTGCGGATTCAGCATCTTCACGCACATGTCGATGACCCAGCGTGGCGTGAAATATTGTCCCTTTTCGCCCTTGGCCGACTTCGAGACAAGGTATTCGAACGCGTCGTCCACCACGTCCAAGTTGGAATTGAAGAGCTTCCATTCCTCCAGTGAGCCGACGCACACCTGAAGGTGATCGGGCGAAAGCTTGATGCGTTCGTCTTCGGAAAAGACGCCCGGCCATTCGTCCTTGGCCGCGTCGAACAGCTTTTGAATGTTTTCCTTCAGCTTTGACGCGGTGTTGCTGTTGCGAAATCGCAGGTGCGGGTATCGGCCTTGATGGCACGACATTTCGTCGTAAAGCTTGGTGAAGACCAGCTTGAAAACTTCTTCGAACACGTCCACGCCCGCATTCGCTAGAACTTCGTCTTCAAGGTCGACGATTTTTTCGCGCAGTGCCTTGTTACCCGCTGACGACAGCGCACGCTCGTTTTCCTTGTCTTCCAGCGTCTTCAGCGTCCACGGCTCATTGATGATATCTTCAATGTCTTGCGTCGCTGTGGGCAGGTGCGGAATTTCCTGCAGGTAATTCGGATTCTTGCGGTTCCAAACTTTGCTGTCGGGGCCATTGCTCCACATAGCCAGCGGCGCGCCGGTCGCGTGGGTGTAGGATCGAAGCTGTTCCTTGCCGTCCTTCGCCTTCCCCTGCTTCACTTCGACGACGATGTAGGGGACGGTCGGGCGGTCGGCATCAAAAACGACAATGTCGGCCCGCTTTGAGGAATCGCGACCGAAGGTTATTGGGTACTCGACGGCAAGACGGTTCAGCGGGTAGCCATACTTCGCTTGAAGCAGATGGAGCCAATATTGGCGAACACATTCCTCCGGTTTGGCCAGAATGTCCTTCTTGCGGACGGGACACTGGAAATAGGATCGTTCATTCTTCTCGATTAAAAGGCCATCCAGTGCAGCCACTTCAACTGCGGATAGCGACTTGAGCCACGGGCCGATATCGTGGCTGCCGAATAATTCAACAATTTCCATTGTCTTTGCCTATACCCAATTGATTCGAAATTTCGTGATTGATAGCAAATCGCAGTTGTCTCGACATCAGCGTTCCAAACGTCCTCCCTCGCCAGTTCAAGGTCGCTGAGGCCCGCCACCTCAGGACCGGTCGCTAAAGCAGTTGCTTTCGCCATTTCTTCTTCGCGCTTTCAACGGATTGGCTTCCCTTTCACAAAAACTAATCCACCGCCCCGCCACCGCCCTCATCCTTACCGGCATGAGCCATGACGCACAGGACTGGTGGGACACCGCAATCACCCGCAACCGCGCGGCGCTGCTGCGCATCGTCGCCGTGCTGTTCGTCTATGCCGGGCTGGACGAGGGCGGGGCGGAGACCGTGCCGCGCCGTGTCTGGCGGAAAATCCTCGCCGTGCTGTGCCCCGCCGAATCCGCCGTCCGCCGGCTGATCGTCATTGCCGCGCGGGACATCGAGATCGAGCCTCCGAAGCCCCGCGCGGAAAAACCGCTCACCGGCATCGAGCGGCTGGTGGCCGTCGGTGTGCTGACCTTCCGCGAAGTGAATCTCGGCCTCGCTTGCGCGCCACGCAGCGAACCCGCCGCCGCGCCGGAAAAATCCGCGCCGCGCATCCCCGCTTTCCCGCTTTCCGATCCGCCCCGCCGCTTCGACGCCAAGGCATGGGACGGCCTGCGCCCGTTTCCGCAAGACGGTTTCGCGCTGGCCGATGGCGACGAGGAAGTCGGCGCGGCTGCGCTCTGCCGCCGCCTGCAATCGCTGAAAGACGCGCTCGACAATCTCGACCGCCACGCCAGACGCCTCGCCCGCCGGCGCGCGCGCGAAAACCTGGCTTCAAGGTCCATCCAGGGCCGGTTCGCGCCAGCAAGCGAAGCGCAGCTTAAGGGCGCGAACCACAGAGAGACCCTGCGCCTCGGCCACCCTCCCGGCCATCGCAAGCGATTGACCCACCCGGTCGCCGACGTGCTGCGCGAGTGTCACGGGCTGGCCCTGTCGCTGCCGCGCCAGCGGACGGACACGTCGTGAGGAGACAGCGGCAGCACATGTCCCGCTTCCCGGCTTCGGAAAGGAAGCGCCGGAGCGATGCCACGCGCTTCCTCGCCCCCGTTTTCGGGGGAGAGGTGTCGAGCGTAGCGAGACGGAGAGGGGGACCGGCTCGATGGCGAACAACCCCTCTCCGTCCCTTCGGGACACCTCTCCCCCACACCGTGGGGGCGAGGAAGCGGGCCGCTGCCGCACGCACCATCCGTCTCCCACGTGGGGGAGAAGGAAGAACGCTCAGGGGCCCGCCAGCGAGGGCGAAGCCCGAAGCTTAAGGGCGGGACAGAAGACTCCCCCCGAGTTGACCGCAAAACCGTTCGGGCCTATCAATCCCGCGTGGTGATTTGGCCGGCCGGCTTGCAGCCACGTTAAACAAGTCGCTAAAAGGGCCGAGGGCAGAAAACCCATCCGGACCGGCAGCGGCACATCCCGTTGGCCGGTTTTGTTTTGGAGTGACCGCAATGCCGATTCGCATCCCCGACCAGCTTCCCGCCCGCGACGTTCTCGTGCGCGAGGGCGTGATGGTCATGGACGACACGACGGCGCTGCGCCAGGACATAAGGCCGATGCAGATCGGCCTGCTCAACCTGATGCCCAACAAGATCAAGACCGAGACCCAGATCGCCCGCCTCGTCGGCTCGACGCCGCTGCAGGTCGACCTGACGCTGGTCCGCGTCGGCGGCCATCAGCCCAAGAACACGCCGGAAGACCACCTGATCTCGTTCTACCACACCTGGGACGAGGTGAAGCACCGCAAGTTCGACGGCTTCATCATCACCGGCGCGCCCATCGAGACGCTGCCCTTCGAGGACGTCACCTACTGGGACGAGCTGACGCAGATCCTCGACTGGACCGAGACCAACGTCCACTCGACCTTCAACATCTGCTGGGGCGCGATGGCGGCGATCTGGCATTTCCACGGCGTGCCGAAATACACGCTGGAAAAGAAGGCCTTCGGCGTCTACCGCCACCGCAACCTCGCCCCCGCCTCGCCCTATCTCGCCGGTTTCTCCGACGACTTCTCGATTTCGGTGTCGCGCTGGACCGAAGTGCGCAAGGACGACATCACGCCCGACATGGGCCTGGAGGTGCTGATGGATTCGGCCGAGACCGGCCTCTGCCTGGTTGCCGAGAAGAAGTGCAACCGGCTCTACATCTTCAACCATGTCGAATACGATTCGACCTCGCTTGCCGACGAGTATTTCCGCGACATCGCGAACGGCACCCCGATTTCTGTGCCGGCCAACTATTTCCCGGACGACGACCCGGACAACAAGCCGCTGAACCGCTGGCGCAGCCACGCTTTCCTCCTGTTCGGCAACTGGATCAACCAAGTCTACCAGACCACGCCCTACGACCTCGCCGAAATCGGGAAACGTCACGATGACTGACGCGCTGGAAATCCGCCCGCTGCAACGCGGCGACGAGGCCGAATGGCGGCGGCTGTGGACCGCCTATCTGGAATTCTACGAATCCTCCGTGCCGGAAGAGGTCTACGCATCCTCCTTCGAGCGCATGCTGGCCGGCAATGACGGCGCCGAAAACGAGTTCCGCGGCCTGATCGCGACGCTCGACGGCAGGCCGGTCGGCCTCGTCCATTACCTGTTTCACCGCCACGGCTGGAAAATCGAGAATGTCTGCTACCTGCAGGACCTCTATGCCGACCCGGAGGTGCGCGGCAAAGGCATCGGCCGGGCGCTGATCGAGGCGGTCTACGCCGCCGCCGACAAGGAAGGCTGTTCGTCGGTGTACTGGCTGACGCAGGATTTCAACGAGACCGCGCGCAAGCTCTACGACCGCATCGGCAAGCTGACGCCCTTCGTCAAGTATTCGCGGTAAAAGGCTTCGCGGCCGGCCGGATTGCAGCCGGTTGCGCATGATCTTTTCTGAAGCGGAAACGATCGGCTTTCGTCTTGCCGGCCCGAATCCGCACCGGCATCTTTCCAACGGCCGGAGAAAAGCTAGGTTGCAGGTTGCGGCACAGGGGCTTGTCGCGGATTCCGGCCGGAACGAATCCGGCCGACAGGAGGATGCCCCATGAAGAAATCTTCGCTCGCCTCTCTCCCCCTTGCCGGCCTCGCTCTTTCCGCCTGTTCGGAGACCGCTGACACCGGATCGCCGGCCGCGATGCGCACCGGAAGCGCCGCCGACGAAAGCGCCTGCCTCATCTCCAGCGGCATTGTCGCCGAGGTCGTGTCGACCGTCGACGAAGGCGCCCTCTAGGGCCGAGATGATCTGCCGCATAGCCACATGGCTGTTCGCACTCGCGTGGCTCGCAGCATTGGCGCTGCTGGCGGTCGGCGCGCTCGGCCTGTTCGGCCAGCAGCGCGATCCGCTCTCCGGCGCCTTTCTCATGCCGCTCGGCCTGCCGTGGAACCTGGTGCTCGACATCTTCCCGCCCGAACCGCGTTTCTGGCTTGCCGCGCTGGTTCCCGGCCTCAACCTGGCCATTATTGTCGCGTTGTGTCGGATGCAGGGCTGGCGGCGATAGCAAACCGAAGGACGGTGATATGCCGAAGCGCAGCACGCCCGACCTCACCCCGTTCGATGCCGGTATCTACGCCATGTTCGGCGCGGTCATAGCCCTGCTTGTCGTGTTCTTCGCCCGCGGCGGCATCGCGCTCGGCTGGTATGTCTTACCCGTCATATTCGCCTTCGCCGGCTATGCCGGCATGGCGCTGCTGCATCGCTACAGGCGGTCCCGTCCGTAGCCGGGCGCGGCCGCGCGAACCGGCCCATGTCCGACATTCTCTCGGGTGATTGATCTTGCCTGCCATTTGCCCGAGTGTCGAAGCACAACACGAGGGAGGACAGGATGCAGGGACATTGCACCTGCGGGGAGATCCGCTACCGGCTCAAAGCCGAACCGCTGTTCGTCCATTGCTGCCATTGCAGCTGGTGCCAGCGCGAGACCGGTTCGGCCTTTGCGCTCAACGCCATCATCGAGGCCGAAGCGGTCGAGCTCGAAGCGGGCACGCCTGTGGAAATCAAAACTCCATCGGAAAGCGGCAAGGGCCAGGTGATCAGCCGCTGCCCGACATGCCAGGTCGCGGTCTGGAGCGTCTATTCCGGCGCCGGACCGGCAATTCGCTTCGTGCGCGTCGGCACACTGGAAGAGCCCGGCGCCTGCCCGCCCGACGTCCACATCTTCACCGAAAGCAAGTTGCCCTGGGTGGTGCTGCCGCAGGATGCCCGCTCCTTCCCGCAATATTACAGGCTCGCCGACGAATGGCCGCCGGAGAGCCAGCAACGGCGCAAGGCGGCAAAGGAGCGCTTCGCGCAAGCCGGTTGAAGGCCCCGTTTATTCGCCTCTTTTCCCGCGTCGCGATGGCACGTTATTACGAAATCTTGTAATAGGGTGTCGGGGGGAAGGAGACTGCGATGGCCGAGCCGCGCAATGAACAGCTGTTTGCCCTTCTCATCGCGATCTGGGGCGGCGTTTTCACTTGGTCGATAATCGGATTCGTCAACGGCGAGCCCACGGGTGACGGTTTCACCCGCGGCCTGAACCGCATAACCGGCCTCCTTTTGTGGCAATTCGCCGCCGCCGGGCTCTCCCTTCCGGTCTACTTCGTCGGCCGCGGCTACGAGCGCGGCCACTGGTTGCGCTGGATCAGCCGGCTGCCGCTGGTGCTGGCCGTGACCTTCGTGCTGGCGGTCATCGCTCTGGTCGTATGGGCCCATTACCTTGCCGGGTGACAGCGCCAAGTTCTGGCAATTCTTCAACTCCAGCGGCGATGCTAACCTTCCGCGGTAACCGACTGCGGGGCCATCATGAAACTCACCGGCCATCTTCGAATTGGCGCGCTTTGCGTATTGGCGGCGGCCTGCCAGACCGCCCGGACCGACGACGGGAAGTCTGCTCCGACCGGCAAGGTCAACATCCGGAACGAGATCATCGGCCACACCTTCCGCTACACGATAAACGGCAATACCGGCACCGTTTCCTACCGGCAATCCTCGCTGACCGCGCGCTCCCGGGGTCTTTCCGCCAGGGGAAAGCTGCGCATTTCCGGCGACATGATCTGCACCCGGTTCCACCAGATTCGCGCTGGCGTCGAAACCTGCTTCACGGTGACGCGAACCGGATACGGCTACAAGACATCCCATGGCGGCACGCTCCGGCCGATCTGACCGCCCGCTTGATAGGCATGGCCCAACGAGGATGACAGCGCCCGCGTGGCGGACTACAAACGGACCATGTTCATTCCGTTTTTCCTCGAGCTGAAGGCTGCCCGGGTTCCGGTTTCGCTGCGCGAATATCTCTCGCTGCTCGAGGGGCTGGAAGCCGACCTCGTCACCTATGACGTCGAGGGCTTCTACTATCTCGCCCGCGCCGCGCTGGTGAAGGACGAGCGTCATATCGACCGCTTCGACCAGGTCTTCGCTCATGTCTTCAAGGGGCTGGATGCCGTCTCCGGCGAGGCCGGCGTCGACCCGATGGCACTGCCCGAGGAATGGCTGCGCAGGCTCGCCGAGAAGCATCTGAGCGACGAGGAAAAGAAGCTGGTCGAATCGCTTGGCGGTTTCGACAAGATCATGGAGACGCTGAAGCAACGCCTCGAGGAGCAGAAGGGCCGCCACCAGGGCGGCAACAAGTGGATCGGAACCGCCGGCACCTCGCCCTTCGGCGCCTACGGTTACAATCCCGAGGGCGTACGCATCGGCCAGCACGAAAGCCGCCATCGCCGCGCCGTGAAGGTCTGGGACAAGCGCGAGTTCCGCAATTTCGACGACGGCGTCGAGATCGGCACGCGCAACATCAAGGTCGCCCTGAAACGGCTGCGCCGCTGGGCACGCCAAGGCGCGCATGACGAGTTCGATCTCGACGGCACGATCAAGTCGACCGCCGAACACGGCTATCTCGACGTGAAGATGCGGCCCGAGCGGCGCAACGCGGTCAAGCTACTGATGTTCTTCGATGTCGGCGGCTCGATGGATGACCATATCCGCGTCGTCGAGGAGCTGTTCTCGGCCGCACGCGCCGAGTTCAAGCACATGGAATACTACTACTTCCACAACTGCCTCTACGAGAGCGTGTGGAAGGACAACCGCCGCCGCCACGCCGAGAAAATCCCGACCTTCGACGTGCTGCACACCTACGGTTCCGACTACCGCGTCGTCTTCGTCGGCGACGCCGCGATGAGCCCCTACGAGGTCGCCATGGCGGGCGGTTCGGTGGAGCACTGGAACGAGGAAGCCGGCGCGGTCTGGATGCAGCGCGCGCTGGAAAAATTCCCGAAATCGGTCTGGATCAATCCGGAGCGCCAGGACCGCTGGCGCTATACCCAGTCGACCCAGATGCTCTCCGAGATCATGCAAGGGCGGATGTATCCGCTGACGCTGAAGGGTCTGGAAGAAGCGACGCGGGAACTATCCAAGTAACAAGACCTGCAGGTCGGCGACATTCGTTCCGGTCGCCCCCGTCATCACCAGCGCGTCGGCTGCTTTCAGCGCATGATAGGCATCGTTGTTGGTAAGGTAATCCGCCGCCGACAGGCCCTTCGCCTTTAGCATCCGCACCGTGTCCGCGGTGACGATGCCGCCCGCAGCGTCCGTCGGCCCGTCGCGCCCGTCGGTGCCGCCGGAAAGGAACGCCCAGTCGCGCGAAAGCGGGTCCGCTTCGCACAGCATCGCGAAGCGCAGCGCCATCTCCTGATTGCGCCCACCCTTTCCGGAACCCGTGACCTGCACACTGGTCTCGCCGCCGGCGAGGATGGCGACCATGCCGCCAGTGGCCTTCGACGCGGCCTCGTGGAACGCTTTCGCCGCGCCCGCAACGTCACCCTCCAGCCATTCCGACAGGATGACGGTCTCGTAGCCGCGGTGATGCGCGGCGTTCTCGGCGGCATGGAGACTGATGCGATTGGAGCCGACCAGGATATTCTCCGTCGTCTGCACGAAGTCCGGCTGCGGCTCGTGGGCGCGCTTTTCCAGATGCGCCATGACGCTCGCCGGCATCTTCGTTTCGAGGCCGAAGCGTTTGACGATCGCAAGCGCCGCGCCGGGTTCCACCGGATCGGGCACGGTCGGGCCGGACGCGATGATGGCGAGATCGTCGCCCGGCACGTCGGACAGGATCAGCGCCAGCCCCTGCGCCGGAGATATCGCCCGCGCCAGCCCGCCGCCCTTCAGCCGCGACAGCGCCTTGCGCACCGTGTTCATGGCGACGATGTCGGCGCCGGATTTCAACAGCAGATCGTTGGCGCAGATCTTCTCGTCGAGCGTGATGCCCTCCGCCGGCGCCGGCAGCAGCGCCGAGGCGCCGCCGGAAATCAGGCAGATGACCAGATCGGCCGCGCCCGCGTCATGCGCGATTTTCTCGATTCGCCGCGCGCCTTCCGCGCCGTTTTCGTCAGGCAGCGGATGCGACGCGCCGATCACCGTCGCGCCCTCGATGTCGCGGACATTCTCGTAATTTGTGACGGCCAGCGCCTCGGCGACCTTGCCGTGCGGCAGGAAATCGAGCGCGGCCTGCATCATTGGTACCGCCGCCTTGCCGGCGGCGATCACGTGGATCTTCGCCGCCTCCGACCACTCGCCGTCATGCACCTCCAGCATCGACAGTACGGCGTGATAGGGATCGGCCGCCGTCACGCCCGTCTTGAAGATCGCGCGCGCATCATCAGTCAAAGTGTCCGTGCCGGCCATGCTTTCCCCATTTCGCTTTTACAGCCATTGTGCAGCGCGAATTGCGCCCTGTCACGCAGGCGGTTGTCAGGAGTGTTGCTTCGATTTCGGCCAAGCCGCTGCGGTACTCGAGAAAATCCGTTAAGATAGCGCCATGCCCCAGGACGAAACGCTCGCAGCCCGGATGCGCGCCATGCTCGATGGCCTCGCCGGCCTGTCGGAGAAACGCATGTTCGGCGGCATCTGTTTCCTGATCGACGGCAACATGGTCGGCGGCGCGCGGCGTCTGAATGACGACGATGCGCATTTCCTGTTCCGCGTCGGCAAGGACAACGAGGACGAAGCGCTCGTTTTCGCCGGCACCCGGCCGATGGTCCATGGCGGCCGCAGGATGGGAGGCTTCATCTATCTCGACGAGGCCGCGGCCGACGCCGGGACCATGAAGGCGCTGGCAGCGCTCTCCCTGTCCTTCGTCACCACGCTGCCGCCGAAATAGGAGGATGCGATGCCCGCACCCGACTTCACGGGCTTCACCGACACCACGCTGGATTTCCTTTCCGGGCTGAAGGCCAACAACCGCAAGGACTGGTTCGACGAACACCGCAAGACCTACGAAACCTCGGTCAGGAAACCGGCCCGGGCCTTCGCCGAGCTGATGGCCGGAGAACTGGAAATCCTGACCGGCGAACCGCAAAAGCCGAAACTGTTCCGGATCAACCGCGACATCCGCTTTTCGAAAGACAAGACGCCCTACAATCCGCATGTCCACATATCCTGGCTGCCGGCGGGCCCGCACGGCAGCCCGCCCGCCTTCATGTTCGGCCTGTCCCCGGATTACTGCACCGTCGGCTGCGGCGTGTTCGAGTTCTCCAAACCCGCGCTCGAATCCTATCGCAAGGCCGTCGCGGGACCACGCGGCGACGATCTCGGCATCATGATCGAGGGGCTGAAGAAGGAGGGGTTTCGCCTGTCCGAGCCGGCGCTGAAACGGGTGCCGCCGGGCTTTCCCGCCGACCATCCCTGGGCCGAACTCTCGCTCCACAAGGGTATCGCCGTCTGGTTCGATTTCGACGCACCGAATTCCGCGACGCAACCGGATATCATGGCCCGCTGCCTCGAACGTTACGAACGGTTGCTGCCGCTGCGGCGCTTCCTCGCCGGCCTCGGCTGACAGCGCTCAGGCCGTTTCGCCGGTCGTGATCAGCGCGCCGTAAAGCCGGTCCATGAAGGTCTGCACGCCCTCCGACGGCTCGGTGTCGCGCTGGATCATGTAATAGGCAATCGGCGAGTCGACCGAGATCGGCGAGAGCCCGATCAGTCCGAGATCGTCAAGAAAATCGGCGGCAACGGGATACTGGCCGAGCGCCACGCCGAGCCCCGCCCGTGCCGGCTTTCGCGAAGGCGAGCTGGTCGCCTCGCTGAGCGGCCAGCCACTTTACCGATCGGCCGGCTGGACAACGGTCGAAAAACTGGAGATGACCGGCAATGCGGGCGCGCCGTGGCCGGCGGTGCTGATGCGCAAGCGGCTGGCCTAGTGCGACGACGCCACGCGGGTGCCGTGCACCCGCATGTCCTCGCCATTGAAGGAAAACAGCACGCGGTAATCGCCGGCGACATCGTCGACCAGAATGCGGTCGGTCAAGCTGTCGAGGATCATGTTCCTGCCATCGAGGCTGACGGCGAGCACGGCGTGGTACTGGCCGGTCGTCGCGTTTTTCAGCACCAGCAGCGTCATCGCCTCCGGCCGCACGCCTAGGGCGCGCAGCATGTGATACTTCATGATCGCGTAATCCTCGCAGTCGCCCGCGCCACGCTCGAGCGTCTCCATGAAGGATTGCCAGTAATCGGTATCCGCGCCGTACGGGTCCTCCTCGCGGTAGGACAAGAGCGAATTGACGGCGCGGTTGGCCGTCTCGATGCGTTGCGCGGGCGGCATCGACCGTGCCTTGGCGACGGTCTCGCGCAGTTGCGAGAACCGCGGGTCGGAACAGATGTCCTCGCCGGCGCAATAGCCTTTCAGAAAGGCGGCGGTCCCGGGTTCGCGGGCGCGCCACCATTTGAACAGCCAGTTCCTGTTGGTGAAGGCCACCGGTACGGTGCCGAGCATCGCGTAATCGCGCGCATCGTCGCCGAACGAGGTCGGGGCAGAATCGGCGACAACCGATCCTGTCGGTATCTCGTCGATGGCCGCCGTCGTCGACTTGCAGCCCGCCACCGCCAGGCCGAGGCAGATCAGGATCGCAGCCCGGTCGAACAGCGCCCCGGGCCGGGAAATGCGGTGCGATGCTTTTCCTGTCGCCACGTCGGGTCCCCGTTCGAAAGATCCGGAATCAGGCCGGATCATTCCCTGCCCGGATGACTCGGCGGTTAATGCGGCCAGATTGCGGCTTTCCACCGCACGGCTTGAAAAGCTCCGCATGAACGGCGTTTCAAGTCTAGAGTTTACCTGCGAGGCAGGCCATTCTGTCCCCCGGAATCAGGCGGAACGGACAGTTCCGCATCCGGCACCTGGAGAGATCATGGACGACGCCCTTCTCAAGCTTCTGAAATCCGTCAGCACGCCAACGGTCTGCGACGCGCTTGCCGGCGCGCACCCGAACCGGGTCTTCACCGCCTATACGCGCGGCACGCTCGTTGCGACCGCGCCCGACGGGCCGCCGATTGTCGGCTATGCCTGCACCGGCAAGATCGCCGGAAAGACGCCCTCGCCCGAAAGCCCGGATTCGATCAGGGAACGCAGGCTTGCCTACTATCGTCACATGGCCAGTGCGAAAAAGCCCGCCATCGCCGTCATCGAGGATATGGATTACCCGGACTGCGTCGGCGCCTTCTGGGGCGAGATCAACGCCACGCTGCACAAGGCACTCGGCATTTCCGGCGTGCTGACCAACGGCGTTGTGCGCGACCTCGGCGATTTGCCGGAGGATTTTCCGCTTGTCGCCGGTTCGGTCGGGCCGAGCCTCGCCTTCACCCATGTCACCGGCTTCGGCACGCCGGTCAGCGTTTTCGGACTGGATGTGCGCGCCGGCGACCTGATCCACGCCGACCGGCACGGCGCGGTGGTGATCCCGCCCGACGCGATCTCCGGCCTCCACGAAGGCATCACGCGGCTGGTCGAGGCGGAAAAGACGCTGGTCGACACCGCCGGAGAGCCCGGCTTCGACATCGCCAGGCTGGTGGACGCCTGGTCGAAATTCGACAAGACGCGGAGTTAGCGGGAGAGGAGAACTGGCGATCCCGACAGGATTCGAACCTGTGACCCTCAGATTAGGAATCTGATGCTCTATCCTGCTGAGCTACGGGACCGCACGGGCCGGTGCATAGCAAAACCGGCCATGTTTGAAAACCTAGATGGGGCGTCTTACGCCGCCTTGCCGTTGCCCTCGGCGAGCGCCGCCCAGTAGCTGATGCCAAGCGGGATGATCTCGTCGTTGAAATCGTAGGCCGGGTGGTGCAGCCCGGCGGATTCGCCGTTGCCGATCAGGATCATCGCGCCGGGACGGGCTTCCGTCATATAGGCGAAATCCTCGCCGCCCATCATCGGCCGCGCCTCGGTCTCCACCGCGGTCTCGCCGGCGACCTCGCGCGCGATCTGCGCGCAGATATCGGCCTCCGCCGAGTGATTGACCATCACCGGATAGCCCTGCCGCCACATCACCTCCGCCGTCGCGCCATGCGCCGCCGCAATGCTCTCGGAAAGCGCCTTGAGCCGCTGCTCGCCAAGCTCGCGGTTTTCCGGCGACAGCGTACGCACAGTACCGGCGATCTCCGCCTCCTCGGGAATGACGTTGTGCGCCGAACCCGAATGGAACTGCGTCACCGAAACGACGATCGACGAGACCGGATCGGCATTTCTGGAGGCAATCGTCTGCAGCGCCTGGACGAGCTGCGAGCCGACGACGATCGGGTCGATCGTCTGGTTCGGCCAAGCCGCGTGCCCGCCGCGCCCGGTGATGCGGACGCGGAACTCGTCGGTCGCGGCGAAGAACGGCCCCGTGCGGATCGAAAACTGGCCGACCGGCAGGTTGGGCATGTTGTGCATGCCGTAGACGCGATCGACGCCGAAACGCTCCATCAGCCCGTCATCGACCATTTCGCGGCCGCCGCCGCCGCCCTCCTCGGCCGGCTGGAAGATCACCACCACCGTGCCGGCGAAATTGCGCGTCTCGGCGAGATATTGCGCCGCGCCGAGCAGCATCGAGGTATGCCCGTCATGGCCGCAGGCATGCATCTTGCCGGAAACGGTCGAGGCGTATTCCTTGCCGGTCATCTCCTTGATCGGCAGCGCGTCCATGTCGGCGCGAAAACCGAGCGTCTCCCCCGCGCCGCGATTGCCCTTGATAACGCCGACGACACCGGTGCGCCCCAGCCCCGTCACGACCTCGTCGCAGCCGAACGCCTTCAGTTTTTCCTCCACGAAGGCCGCTGTCTCGTGCACGTCGAACATCAGTTCGGGATTGCGGTGCAGATGCTGCCGCCACTGGGCGACCTCGGCCTGCATGTCGTGGGCGCGATTGAGAATCGGCATGATGCGTCCTTAAACTTGTCCGGCGGGCGGGAAATGCCGACGGCCGGCGGGGGCTTGCAAAATCGCTTGCCATCGACAATCCGTCATTCCAACGGCACAATCATTCTCTAGCCCGCAACCTAAACCATTCCAACCCGGCTTCAATGCCGAGAGAAAAGATGCGACCCGCAATTCATCTCGCTCCGTTTCGCCTCGCCGTCCTCGCGCTCTGCCTGTTGTTCGCGAACATTGCCGCGGCCGAGAACACCATGCCGTCGCTCGTCGTCGACATGGAAAGCGGTCGCGTGCTGCATGCCCAGCGGGAGTTCGAGCGCTGGCGTCCCGCCTCGATCACCAAGCTGATGACGGCCTATGTGGCGTTTCGGGAAATCGAATCCGGCACGCTGACGCTGAAATCGCCGGTGCGCGTCTCGCTTAACGCGGCGCGCAAGCCGCCAAGCCACATGGCCTATCCGATCGGCACCATCGTCACGCTCGACAACGCGCTGAAGATGCTGCTGGTCAAGTCGGCCAACGACATCGCTGTCGCCATCGCCGAATCCGTCTCCGGCTCGGTGGAGGAATTCGCCAAACGCATGAATGCCGAGGCCGCCCGGCTCGGCATGATGGATTCGCATTTCGTCAATCCGCACGGCCTGCACGACGAGGGGCAGTATTCCTCCGCCTACGATCTCGCCCTGCTCGCCCGCGCCATCCGGCGCGACTATCCGCAATACGACCACTATTTTTCCACCGAGGCGCTGAAGGACGGCGAAACCGTCTACGACAGCTACAACATCCTGCTCGGCCGCTTCGCCGGCGCCGACGGCATGAAGACCGGTTATATTTGCGAATCCGGCTTCAACCTCGTCGCCTCGGCGACGCGGAACGGCCATACGCTGATCGCCGTCGTGCTCGGCGAGATGAGTTCCAAGGGCCGTGCCGAACGCGCCGCCGACCTCTTGGAACTGGGCTTTGCCCGTCTCGACAGGCTGGATAGCCTGCCGCTGCTCTCCGCCCTCCTGCCGCCTGCCGACCACACGACCGATGTGGCCGATCTGCGCGCCACCGTCTGTTCGCAGGAGGCCAACGACGCGCGCTGGGCGAACCGCTCGCTCGACAGTTTCGCCACCGAGGCACTGCACCCGCTGACGCGCGGCCTGGTCGCCGTGCCCATCTTCAAGGGCGGCGCGCAGGGCATCTCGAAATCCGCCATCCTGTTCGCCGGCCAGTATTTCGACGAGTTGCCGTTACCCGCCGACCGGCCGGTCCCGCTGACCGACGAAGTCGCCGAACTGCGTGAACAGGCAGGGCTTTCCCTAGGGATGATCCCGATCCCGCAATCGCGCCCCGACGAAGGGGCCTGAGGACAGCCATGCATTCCATTCCCGTCCATGTCGTCACCGGCTTTCTGGGTGCTGGCAAGACAACACTGCTCAATCGGCTTTTGAAATCGGGCGCCTTCGCCAACACCGCCGTCATTGTCAACGAGTTTGGCGATGTCGGTATCGACCACCTGCTGGTCGAGGCGACGCAAGCCGGCGACACCATGATCGAACTCTCCGATGGCTGCCTGTGCTGCACGGTGCGCGGCGATCTCGTCGACACGCTGCGTGAGATCGCCGAGCGCGTCGCGGCCGGCGCCGCCGTCGAGCACGTCATCATCGAGACGACCGGGCTTGCCGACCCGGTTCCGGTGCTGCAGGCGGTGATCGCCTCGCCGGATATCAACGAGCGGTTCCATGTCGCCGGCGTCGTCACCGTGATCTGCGCCGCGACCGGGCTCAACAGCCTGGAAGGTCATGAGGAGGCGCGCCGCCAGGCGGCGCTTGCCGACCGCATCGTGCTGACCAAGACGGACCTGACACCGCCCTCCGGCGAATTGCTGGCGACGCTCGCCGCGCTCAACCCGCTGGTCACCCCGGTCGATGCGCAGGCGGAGGGCTTTTCGCTGGCGCTGGACGACACCGCGTTGTCATCGGCCGACATTGCGGCGGAGGAAACGCACCATCATCACGGCCATCACCATCACGACGTCAACCGTCACGACGCCTCGATCGAGGCGTTCACGCTGACCCACGACAGGCCGATTCCCCGGGCGACGGTGGAGATGTTCTCCGATCTGCTGCGCTCCTCCATGGCGCGCGAATTGCTGCGCATGAAGGGCATCGTCTGGACCATCGAGGACCCGGACCGTCCCCTGGTGATCCACGGCGTGCAGTCGGTGTTCCACCCGCCGGTGCGCCTCGACGGCTGGGACGGCCGCAAGCCGGAAACGCGCCTCGTCGTTATCGCCAGGAACGGCAGTCGTACCCATATCGAAGGGCTTTTCGCCGCCTTTACCGGAAGGATCGCGCCCGATCAGCCGGACGCGCAAGCGCTGACCGACAATCCGCTGGCGATACCGGGAATGTGATCAGGCGCCGCGCTCGATCAGGAAACGGTGGCCGTCCGCCATCGTTTCGCTTTCGATCAGCGCGTGGCCGCTCTCGCGGCACCAGTTGGAAATGTCGATGACGGCGAGCGGATCGCTGGTGCGCACCCACAGCCGCATGCCGGGCGCCATGTCGCGCATGCGCTTTTGCGTTTTCAGGACGGGCATCGGGCAATTGAGGCCGCGCAGGTCGTAGATGTCCGCCGCAGCGCCGTCGCTCATGACAGGATCATTCCGTCGCAGCGGCTTCTTCCTCGGTCAGCGACGTCCCGGCCAGTTCGCTGAGCGGCGAGACCGGCAGTGACTGCAGACCGCCGGAAATCACCCTGCCTTCGAGCTTCGCCACCGCCTGCTCGAAGGCAAGCGCATGCTGCGACTGCATCTGCTGGTAGGCCAGCGCCAGGTTTTCCGGCATCGACATCGGCGGGCAGGCCGCGGTCGCACGGAATTCGCCCTGCTCGGCCTCGCGGTTGAACACGTAGCGGCGGCCGCAGACATCCACTTTCGGCGGCGTCTTCGTCAGCTCGAAATGATCGTAGCCTTCCTTCAGCATCGTCCAGAACCGGAAGTTCGGGTCGTCGCGGTGCTTGGCCAGGTTTTCCGGCGTCATGCGGAACGGGAATGCCTGCACCTGGAAAGCACTCTGCCTGCCGCCCTGCAGCGCCTCGCGCGCGAAGGCGTAGATCTCGGCGATATTCTCGTCGGTCATCGAATAGCAGCCGGACGACGAGCAGGCCCCGTGCACCATCAGGTTGGCGCCGGTGCGCCCGTGCGCCCTGTCATAGGCATTCGGATAGCCGGTGTTAAAGGCGAGGTGGAAATTCGAGTTCGGATTGAGAAGGCCGCGCGAGATGAAATAGAATCCTTCGGGAGCCTGCCGGTCGCCTTCCCGGACCTTCGGCCCGAGCTTTCCGGAATAGGCGCAGATCTCGTAGGTCTTCACCAGGGCGAATTTGCCGGTGTCCCTCTGCTTCCAGATTTCCAGGACGTTCTCGTCCTTGAAAATACGCATGAAGATCGGCGAGGACGGCGTCATCCCGTTCGCCCGCATGAAGGCGAGCGCGTCCTTGGGAAGCGGCGCATTGGCCTTAAGCGACAGGACATCGCCGGCCTGGCACCCTGCGAGCGCCGTTGCGCCCGCCAGCATAATTGCGATCACGATTCGCCGAAACGACATGAAAACAAACCTCGGAGCCGAAATGTAACGCCCGAATTATAGTTGACAATTGTTTACCGCAAGTTTCCCCGAAGGCCCTTGCGCGCCGGTCAGACGCCGGAATCGGGAAAAAATGCGGCATCCGTATGACGAAAGCCTGACCGCGGCGTTACGTCAGTTGAGATCGCGCCCGATTGCCAGGAACTTCTCGCGCCGCTCTTTCTTCAGCGCCGGCCCGTCGAGCTTGGCCAGATCGCCAAGCGCTTTCGCAATCGTCTTGCGCGCCTCTTCGATCACCGCGTCCGGATCGCGATGTGCGCCGCCGAGCGGTTCCTTGATGATTCCGTCAATCACCTTCAGCAAATGCAGATCCTGCGCGGTGATTTTCATCGCGGTGGCCACGTCCTTGGCCCGCGCAGCGTCGCGCCACAGGATCGAGGCGCCGCCTTCCGGCGAGATAACCGAATAGATCGCGTGTTCGAGCATGTAGACACGGTTGGCCGTGGCGATCGCGATGGCCCCGCCCGAGCCGCCTTCGCCGATGACGACGGAAACGATCGGCACTTCCAGGTTGAGGCACATTTCCGTCGACCGCGCGATGGCTTCGGCCTGGCCGCGTTCCTCCGCACCGACACCGGGATAAGCGCCGGCCGTATCGACCAGCGTGATGACCGGGAGGCCGAAGCGGTTGGCCATTTCCATCAGCCGCACGGCCTTGCGGTAGCCCTCAGGGCGAGCGCTGCCGAAATTGTGCTTGATGCGCGACTTGGTATCGGAGCCCTTTTCCTGCCCGATCACCGCGACGGGCTGGCCGTTGAACCGCGCGAACCCGGCGATGATTGCGTTGTCCTCCGCGAACTTGCGGTCGCCGGCGAGCAACGTGAATTCCTCGAACAGCGCATCGACATATTGCAGGCAGTGCGGCCGGTCGGGATGGCGCGCAACCTGCGCCTTCTGCCACGGTGTGAGCTTCTTGTAGATTTCGACCAGCGCTTCCGCCGAACGCTTTTCCAGCCGCGCGACTTCTTCCGCGACATCGACGCCGCTGTCATTGCCCTCGGAAAGCTTTTTCAGCTCCATGATCTGGCCGTCCAGATCGGCAATCGGCTTTTCGAAATCGAGATAGCTGTACATTTATACGCGGTCCGCTGGGTATTCTGTTTGGCGGTGAGGTGGAGGCAAACGCCGCCATTGTCAAGCGCAGTGCATCGCCACGGTCAGGCGCCTGCCAGCGGGTGATGCTCGGTGACGAGGCGGTGCAGCCTCTCCTCCAGCACATGGGTGTAGATCTGCGTCGTCGATATGTCGGCGTGGCCGAGCAATTGCTGCACGACGCGCAAATCCGCCCCATTCTGCAGCAAATGGCTGGCAAAAGCATGGCGCAGCACATGCGGCGACAATTTCGCCGCCGAAATGCCGCAACGCGCGCCGAGCGCCTTCAATTCGCGCGCAAAAACCTGCCGGGCGACATGAGCGGCATAATTTTCGGCCGGAAACAGCCAGGCGCAATCATCGGCGCGCGGGTCGCGGTTGCGCATTTCCAGATAATTCAGGATCGCCGCGCGCGCCTTTTCGGTGACCGGCACCATGCGTTCCTTGCCGCCCTTACCCCTGACCATGAAGAACGGCTCGTTTCGCCAGGCGACACTGACCGGCAGCGAAACCAGTTCGCTGACGCGCAGGCCGGTGGCGTAAAGCAGTTCCAGAAGCGCCCGGTTGCGCAAGGCGGACGCCTGTGCCTTTGCATCGAGCGCGCCGTCATTGGCTTCCTCGGCCGCGCGATCGAGCAAGCGGCCGACATCCTCCTCGCTCAACACCTTCGGCAGCGCACGCGCCTTTTTCGGCGAGGCAATCACGCCGGTCGGATCGTCGCCGCGCATTCCTTCCGAATAGAGAAACCGGAAATACTGTCTCAGTGCCGAAAGACGCCGGCCCTGCGACGAGGCGGCAAAACCGGACGCATCCAGGCTTTGCAGATAGGCGCTCAGATCCGCCGAAACCGCCTCGGAAAGCTTTCTGGAACGCGCCGTGCGGACGAAATGCTCCGCATCCTCCAGGTCGCGCCGGTAGGAGGAAAGCGTGTTGTCGGCGGCGCCGCGTTCGGCGCTCATCATTTCTAGGAATGCGTCGATCATGTCGCGAAGGATAGGGCCTGATGGTTTACCGGCGGTTTCCCGCCTGGGCCCTAAAAATCCGGATTGATCTTGTCGGAAGGTATGCGCACCTGCATCTCACGCGGCGTCGGCTGGACATAATAGACCAGCGACCACATGCCGGCATAGACGATGCCGACCAATATGCCGATCGTTACCAGAAACCGGATCAGGCTTGGCATTTTTCCCCGGACCTCCGAAGTGTTTCGGACCTCAGCCTGCGCGATATGCGTTGCTGCGCCGGTAAAATCAAACCCTAAAGCGCCTTTTGTGACAATTCTTGACAGGGCCTCGGAGTTCATGCGCTAAGCGAAGGCAAGCGGGAACGAGGCCTGATCCTGGATATGACCCCGGAAGCCAAAGCCAATTGCGAGACGGTGCGCGAGCTGATCGGCCAGCGCTCGATCGTGCTTGTCGGGCTGATGGGCGCGGGCAAGTCCGCCATCGGCCGCAAGGTGGCGGCCATGCTGGATCTGCCTTTCATCGACGCCGACGCGGAGATCGAGACCGTCTCCAAAATGAGCATCCCCGAATTGTTCGAGCAGTATGGCGAACCGGAGTTTCGCTCGCTGGAAAAGCGCGTCGTGTCGCGGCTTTTGAAAGCCGGCCCGCAGGTGCTGGCAACCGGTGGCGGCGCCTTCATCAACGAGTCCACCCGCCAGGCGATCAAGCGGCGCGGCATCTCGGTCTGGCTGTCCGCCGATATCGATTTGCTGATGGAGCGCGTTTCGCGCCGCCAGAACCGCCCGCTGCTGCGCGATCCCGATCCGCGCGGCGTCATGCGGCGGCTGATGGACGAGCGCTATCCCGTCTACGGGAAGGCCAATATCGAGGTGCCGTCGCGCGACATCACCAAGGAGGAGATGGCGGCCAATGTGGTCGCGGCGATCGCCGGCTGGCTGAAATCGGGCGGCAAACACGACGGCAAGCTTGCCGAAACGACAGGAAACGCAAAACCATGACTGCAAGCGATGCCGCCGAAACCGTCCGTGTCGAACTCGGCGACCGTTCCTACGACATCCTGATCGGCCCCGGCCTGCTCGCCAACGCCGGCAAGCATGTTTCCGCCGTGCTGCCTAACATCCGCGCCGCCGTCGTCACCGACGACAATGTAGCTCGCCATCATCTTCCAACGGTCATGAAAAGCCTTGCCGATGCCGGGATCGAGGCGGTCGAGATCGTCGTGCCCGCCGGCGAGCCGTCGAAACGCTTCGAGACGCTGCAGGACGTCGTCTATCGGATCCTCGACGCGAAACTGGAACGCGGCGATGCGGTGATTGCGCTCGGCGGCGGCGTGATCGGCGATCTTGCCGGTTTCGCGGCGGCGATCGTGCGCCGCGGCATGCAATTCGTGCAGATGCCGACAACGCTGCTGGCGCAGGTCGATTCCTCCGTCGGCGGCAAGACCGGCATCAACGCGCCGCACGGCAAGAACCTGATCGGCGCCTTCTATCAGCCGCGTCTGGTGCTCGCCGACACGGCCGCGCTCGACACGCTCGCCCCGCGCGAATTCCGCGCCGGCTACGCCGAGGTCGTCAAATACGGCCTGATCGACCGGCCCGACTTCTTTTCCTGGCTGGAGGATAACTGGCCGAAGATCGAGGCGGGCGGTCCTGAGCGTATCCACGCCATCGCCGAATCATGCCGCGCCAAGGCCGCTGTCGTCGCCCGCGACGAGCGAGAGGCAGGCGACCGCGCGCTGCTTAATCTCGGTCACACTTTCGGCCATGCGCTCGAGGCGGCGGCGAAATACGATCCCGAGATCCTCGTCCATGGCGAGGGCGTCGCCATCGGCTTGGTGCTGGCGCATCAATTCTCCGCCCGCATGAACCTAGCCAGCCCCGACGACGCCAAGCGCGTCGCCGCCCATCTTGAAACGGCCGGCCTGCCGACAGATCTCAAGGACATGAAAAAACATCTGCGCGATGCCGACACCATGCTGGGCTTCATTCACCAGGACAAGAAGGTCACGCGCGGCGCGCTCAACTTCATCCTGACGCGCGGCGTCGGCCAGTCCTTCATCGCCAAGGACGTGCCGGCCTCGGAAGTGCGCGCCTTCCTCGTCGACAAAATCGGACAGTAAGCGGAGAGCGGGACCCATGGAAATCTGGATTATCGCAGGCGCCGTCCTGATCCTTGTCGCTCTGTCGGCTTTCTTCTCCGGTTCGGAAACCGCGCTGACGGCGACCTCGCGGGCGCGCATGCACCACCTCGAGGGCCAGGGCGACCTGAATGCAAAGAGCGTCAACACGCTGCTCACCCGGCAGGACCGGCTGATCGGCGCACTGCTGATCGGCAACAACCTCGTCAACATTCTCGGTTCCGCTCTGGCAACCAGCGTCTTCCTGACGTTGTTCGGCCAGACCGGCGTCGCCTACGCAACCATCGCCATGACAGTGATGCTGGTGATTTTCGCCGAGGTGCTGCCGAAATCCTGGGCGATTTCCAATCCGGACCGTTTCGCGCTCACCGTCGCCCCGATCATCCGCCGTTTCGTGCTTTTTGTCGGGCCGCTGTCGAGCCTCGTCAACGCCATCGTCCGTCGCATCCTGAAGATCTTCGGCGTGGACCTCGCCGAGAACGCGCCGATGCTGACCGCACACGAGGAAATCCGCGGCGCCGTCGAGGTGCTTCACAAGGAAGGCTCGGTGGTCAAGGAGGAACGCGACCGTCTCGGCGGCCTGCTCGACCTTGCCGAACTCGAGGTCTCCGACATCATGGTCCACCGCACCAACATGAAGACGGTCAACGGAGACGAGCCGCCGACCGCCATCGTCGCCGAGATCCTGCAGAGCCCCTATACGCGCATGCCGGTGTGGCGCGGCGAGACCGACAATATCGTCGGCATCGTCCATGCCAAGGACATGCTGCGCGCGCTGCACGCCGTCGACAACGATCCGTCGAAGATCGACATCATGAAGGTCGCCAACAAGCCCTGGTTCGTGCCCGACACGACGAGCTTGCGCGACCAGCTCAATGCCTTTCTCCGCCGCAAGGCTCACGTCGCCCTCGTCGTCGACGAGTATGGCGAGGTGGAAGGCCTCGTCACGCTGGAGGACATCATCGAGGAAATTGTCGGCGACATCGCCGACGAGCACGATGTCGACGTGCAGGGCGTGCGCCAGGAGGCTGACGGCTCCATCGTCGTCGACGGCTCCGTACCGATCCGGGACATCAACCGCGCGCTCGACTGGAACCTGCCCGACGAGGAGGCGACGACCATCGCCGGCCTCGTCATTCACGAGGCGCAGACCATCCCCGCCGAGAAGCAGGCATTCACCTTCCACGACAAGCGCTTCGTCGTCATGAAGCGCGAAAGGAATCGCATCACCAAGCTGCGCATCCGGCCGGTCTGAAACGAACAGTCGTCTGTAATGGCGAAGACCGGCGGCTTCGCATGCCGGACACCAAATATTTACCATTGGCTAGCTATCTTACGTAACGTAAGCCCTCGTAGCTCAGCTGGTAGAGCGTCTGAATTGTAATCAGAAGGTTGGAGGTTCGAATCCTTTCCGAGGGCCCCATACGCTTTCCCAAACCAGTTCGATGTGGCGTTGCCGCTGTACCGGCGTTATGCCCTCGATGCGCATGGCAGCGAATCGATCAAGGTTAAACGGCATGGCGAACAACGCCGCTTCCGCCCTCGCAAGCAAGGGCATGCTTGCCGATCCGGGCGATCACTTCAAAGGGCGCTACGAGGTTGAGCGCAAATATGCGGTCGACGGCCTGGCGGAGATCACGGCTCGGCTCGAAGCCGAAGGCGCCGTTCCGTTCGCGCTCGGCAACCGCGAAACCGATGTCTTTCTCGACTGGCCGGACGGCCGGCTCGCCGCGCTCGGCAAGCAGCAAGTAGTCCGCGCGATGCAGCCGTCGGGCCGCGTGCTGTGGTTCGTCAAGGGACCGCAGCCGGACGAGTGTATCGCCACCGACCTGGAGGATTTCGGCAAGGCGCTCGCCATGATGGCTGCGCTCGGTTGCGTCGAGACCGACCGGGTCGAAAAGGAGCGCGACATCTTCTTTCTCGGCGATTTCCACCTGACGCTCGACCGCGTGCCCGGGCTCGGCGATTTCGTCGAACTGGCCGTGATGACCGACGACGGGGAAAGCCTCGCCCGCTGGGCGGAAAAGATCGAAGTGCTGGCGGCAGGCCTCGGCCTCACCGTCGATGCGCTGCAGACGCGGTCCTACCGCGCCATGCTGGCCGCAAGGGAGTGAACCGGCCTACCACCGGACCGGTTCGCCCGGCGCGGCCGGCTCCAGCGCCAGCGCATGCACGCCGTCGGCGATTTCCGGAGCGAGGAGATCGTTGAGCGCCCGGTGGCGCTCGATCCGGTTCATGCCGGAAAAAGCCGGCGAGACCACGCGGACGCGAAAATGCGTCTCGCCCGAACCGTCCGGCGAACCGCCGGCATGGCCGGCATGCAAATGGCTTTCATTGACCACCGACAGCCGCTCGGGCGTGAAGGCCTGTTCGATTTTTTTCACGATGCGTTCTTCAATCGGGCCCATTTGCTTCTTACCTTGCCAGTATGCGGATTGACGGGTAAACCAGTGCGTCCTTTTTGGGGCGCGTTGCGGCTTGGTTTGCCGCGTCAAATCTTCCGATGTCAATGCTTGTATGCGGTGGACTGCCGCCGCATAACCGTGGTCACATGAAATCCAGTTCCAAATATTTCGATTCCATCCGGATCAATCCCGGCGGAAAGAAGACAAAAAAGAAGCGCGAGGAAGAAACCGCCGCGCAGACCTGCCAGTGGGCGGGTTGCGAGAAGCCGGGCACCCACAAGGCGCCGGCCGGCCGCGACCGCGAGGGTCAGTACCTGCATTTCTGCATCGACCACGTGCGCGAATACAACAAGAACTACAACTACTTCTCAGGCCTCGGCGATGACGAGATCGCGAAGTTCCAGAAGGACGCGCTCGTCGGCAACCGCCCGACCTGGAAAATGGGCACCGCCCATGTGGAAGAGGCGACCGCCGCACCGGTCTTTTCGGACATGAAATCCGGCTCCGCGCGCTCCATGCGCATGCGCGATCCCAACTGGCGGGCCAATACGGCAAAGCCGGTCCGCAAGCTGAAGCCGCTCGAGGCCAAGGCGATGACGACGCTGGGCCTGAAGGCTTCCGCCACCGCCGACGACATCAAGACGCAGTACAAGGCTCTGGTCAAAAAGCACCATCCCGATGCAAATGGCGGCGACCGGGCTTCCGAGGAACGCTTCCGCGAAGTCGTCCAAGCCTACCAATTGTTGAAAACCGCCGGGCTGTGCTAGTCCGGTTTTAAGATCACCACAAAACACCCCGCATGCGGTCTCTCGCCGCATCGAGGAGGCAAGATGAACAAGATGGAACTCGACATCGCGAACATGCCCGACACCACGGTCGACGTGCGTGAGGTGTTCAGAATCGATGTCGACATGCAGGTGCCGGCCTATTCGGAAGCGGACGCCTATGTGCCCGAAATCGATCCGGATTACCTTTTCGACCGCGCCACCACCATGGCGATCCTGGCGGGTTTCGCCCACAACCGCCGAGTCATGGTGTCCGGCTATCACGGCACCGGCAAGTCGACCCATATCGAGCAGGTCGCCGCGCGGCTGAACTGGCCCTGCGTGCGCATCAACCTCGACAGCCATGTCAGCCGTATCGACCTCGTCGGCAAGGACGCCATCGTCGTCCATGAAGGCAAGCAGGTCACCGAGTTCCGGGACGGCATTCTGCCCTGGGCCTACCAGCATAATGTCGCGCTCGTCTTCGACGAATACGACGCTGGCCGCCCGGACGTGATGTTCGTCATCCAGCGCGTGCTGGAATCGTCCGGCCGCCTGACCCTGCTCGACCAGAGCCGCGTCATTCGCCCGCACCCGGCCTTCCGCCTGTTCGCCACCGCCAACACGGTCGGCCTCGGCGACACGACCGGCCTCTATCACGGCACCCAGCAGATCAACCAGGCGCAGATGGACCGCTGGTCCATCGTCACCACGCTGAACTATCTGCCGCACGACAAGGAAGTCGAGATCATCCTGGCCAAGGCCAAGCACTACCAGGACGCCAAGGGCCGCGAGATCGTCAACAACATGGTCCGCCTCGCCGACATGACGCGCGAAGCCTTCAAGAACGGCGACCTGTCGACCGTGATGAGCCCGCGCACCGTCATCACCTGGGCGGAGAACGCCGAGATTTTCAAGGACGTGGGCTTCGCCTTCCGGCTGACCTTCCTCAACAAGTGCGACGATCTGGAGCGCACGCTGGTGGCCGAGTTCTACCAGCGCTGCTTCGGCGAGGAACTGGCCGAAAGCGCCGCCAACGTCGTGCTGAGCTAACGGAAGTAAAACGTAGGCGACGATGGCGGGCCCCGGAGACAATATCCGCAAGAAGCCGGCCAAGCCGGTCGACACCGAACCGTTCAAGCGGGCGGTGACGGCATGCATGCGCGCCATGGCGGGCGAGCCGGAAATGGAAGTCGTCTTCGCCGCCGACAAGCCGGCCATCGCCGGCAAGCATGCCCGCCTGCCCGACCTGCCGAAACGCATTTCCCGCCATGACGTGATGGTGACGCGCGGCGTCGGCGATTCCATGGCGCTCAGGACTGCCTGCCACAATCCCGGCATTCATGCCCGCTCCGCGCCGGAAGGCGCCGACGCGCGCGCCATTTATGACGCCGTCGAACAGGCCCGCATCGAGGCGATCGGCGCGCGCCGCATGCAGGGCGTCGGCGACAACATCGCAGCCATGATCGACGACCGCTTCGTGCGCAACAACCTCGCCGCCGTCACCGAGCAGGATCAGGCGCCGCTGCCGGAAGCCGTGGCGCTGATCGTGCGCGAGAAACTGACCGGCCGGCCGACTCCGCCGGGCGCCGCCGCTGTCGCCGATCTCTGGCGCGACTGGATCGAGGACAAGGCCGGCGATGATTTCGCCAGCCTCGAAACCGCGATCGACGACCAGTCCGCCTTTGCCAAGGCGGTGCGCGACATGCTCGTCTCCATGGAACTCGCCGACGAGATGTCGGGCGAGGAGCCGGAAGCCGAGGACGACAACGACGAGGAAGAGCCGGAGAGCGAAGAGGAGAGCGAGGGCGGCTCCGAAGACGAATCCGGCGAGGAGCAGTCCGAGACCGAGGAAAGCCAGGCCGAGAGCGAACAGCCCGAGTCGGGCGAGATGGACGCCGCGGACGCGACTTCGGAAGACATGGACGAGGACATGGATGCCGACACCGAGGAACCCGGTGAGGCGATCCGTCCCGACCAGCCCGTCACCGACATCCTGTCCGGCATCGACTACAATATCTACACCACCGAATTCGACGAGACGGTGGCCGCCGAGGAACTCTGCGACGAGGCGGAACTGGACCGCCTGCGCGCCTTCCTCGACAAGCAGCTCGCCAATCTCCAGGGCGTTGTCGGACGCCTCGCCAACCGGTTGCAGCGCCGCCTGATGGCGCAGCAGAACCGCTCCTGGGACTTCGACCTGGAAGAAGGCTATCTCGATCCAGCGCGCCTGCCGCGCATCATCATTGACGAAATGGCCGGAACCTTCGCGCCGCTTTCCTTCAAGCGCGAGCGCGACACCACCTTCCGCGACACGGTCGTCACGCTGTTGCTCGACAATTCCGGCTCCATGCGCGGCCGGCCGATCACCGTGGCGGCGACCTGCGCCGACATTCTCGCCCGCACGCTGGAACGCTGCGGCGTCAAGGTCGAGATCCTCGGCTTCACGACCCGCGCCTGGAAGGGCGGCCAGTCGCGCGAGGTCTGGCTGAAGAACGGCAAGCCCGCCGAGCCGGGCCGGCTCAACGATCTGCGCCACATCATCTACAAGAGCGCCGACGCGCCGTGGCGCCGCGCGAGGCGCAATCTCGGCCTGATGATGCGCGAAGGGCTGCTCAAGGAAAACATCGACGGCGAGGCGCTGACCTGGGCCTATCGCAGGCTCGCCGCGCGGCCCGAGCAGCGCAAGATCCTGATGATGATCTCCGACGGCGCGCCCGTCGACGATTCAACCCTGTCGGTCAATCCGGGCAACTATCTCGAACGGCACCTGCGTGCCGTCATCGAGGAGATCGAAACGCGGTCCGCGGTCGAATTGCTGGCCATCGGCATCGGCCACGACGTGACCCGTTATTACAGGCGCGCCGTGACCATCGTCGATGCAGAGGAACTGGCCGGCGCCATGACGGAGCAGCTCGCCGCCCTGTTCGAGGAACAAAGGGCGCGCGATACCCGCCGCAGGGCAAGCTGAACGTGCGTTTGCGCCTGTCCGCCACGATGGGGCTGGCCGCCCTGCTGCTCACGTCTGCGGACGCCGCCGCGCCGAACGTCGCGTCCGTCGGCGTGAACGCGCGGGTGATCGAGAATTTCCGTATCGGCTCCGATCAGCAGCGTTTCGGCGAACTGGAATTTGCCGGCGGGCTGGAAATGACCGGTTCCTCGCGCCATTTCGGCGCGCTGTCGGCCCTGCATGTCTTTAAAGACCAGTCACGCATGCTGGCCGTGACCGACACCGGCTTCTGGCTGGCCGCGCAAATCGAGCGCGGCGAAGACCGGCGCCCGGTCGGCCTTTCCGCGACCACGCTCTGGGAAATGGGCAATGGCGCCGGCAAGTGGGAAACAGACGCCGAAGGCATGACGGCTTCCGGCGGTACGGTCTATGTCAGCTACGAGCGCGCCCACCGCATCGCCGAATTCACCTTCGGCGAAGATGGGTTTCCCGTGTTGCAGCACGAAGCGCCACCGCCCGTGTCGCTGCAAGAGTTGCGCATGAACCGCGGCTTCGAAGCCGTGACCGTGGCACCCGATTCGTCGCCGCTCGCCGGGGATCTCGTCGGCGTCAGCGAGAAGAGTCTCGACAGGAACCGCAACATCATGGCCTTCGTGCGCAAGCCGGATGGTTCGAGCTTCGAGTTCTCGGTCAGGCGCATCGGCGAGTTCGACGTCACTGACGGCCAGTTCCTGCCCGACGGCGAACTGCTCCTGCTCGAGCGCCGCTTCAACGTCACCGACGGCGTCGCAATGCGGTTGCGCCGGATCAAGGGCGAAGACATTGCCCGGGGGGCGACCGTCGACGGCGAAATCCTGCTGGAGGCCGATCTGTTCTACCAGATCGACAATATGGAAGGCCTGTCGATCACCGCCGATCCGGATGGCACGCCGCGCCTGACCATCGTCTCCGACGACAATCACTCCATCCTGCAGCGCAATCTTCTGCTGGAATTCCGCCTCGTCGGCCAAACCGGCCGCTCCGGTTGACCCCTGTCATCGCAGCGCGGACGCAGATGCGTTTTCATCCTCGCCACGAACGCGAAGGAGGAAACGCGATGCCGAAATTCGTCCATATAGACATTGCCGCCGACGATCCCGAACGGGCCGCCGGCTTCTACGAGAAAGTGTTCGGCTGGAACATCCGCAAGCTGGAGGGGCCGATGCCTTACTGGCTGGTCGCCACCTCGGACGACCCGTCGGCGCTCGGCGCCGGCATCGCCAAGCGCGAGGAAGCCTGGCAGTCGACGACACCGACGATCGAGGTGTCCTCGGTCGACGAATACGGCAAGAAGATCGCCGACGAAGGCGGCACCGTCGTCGTTCCGAAGGTGCTCATCCCGGGCGTCGGCTATCTCCTGACCTTCAGGGACACCGAGAACAACGTCTTCGCCATACTCGAACCGGTCGAGGACAATCCCTTCGCCGCAGGGGACTAGGCCGCAACGGCGGACCGGTCGGCGATAAAGCTGCGCAACACCCGGTAGGGCGCCAGCAGCACAAGCGCGACGAGGATCTTCACCGCGAAATCGCCGGCGGCAAGCGACGTCCAAAGCGGCACGTCATAACCGATGCCGAAGAACGGCACGGCAAAGGCAAGCGAGCCGTCCTCCATGCCGAAATTGGCGTCGATGAAGGCGAAGCGCGCCGAAAAGGCGACACCGAAGAACAGCACCGTGTCGACGATTGAGCCAAGGAGCGAGGACAGCAGCGGCGCCTTCCACCAGGTCGAACGGCGAAGCCGCTCGAACACCGCCACGTCGAGCAATTGCGCGACGAGGAAGGCCGAGCCGGACGCGATGGCGATGCGCGGCGTCGCCAGCCAGATCGACAGCGCAACCGCCAGCACGAAGCCGGAAACGACCACAATGCGCGCGGCGGCAGGGCCGAAACGGCGATTGGTCAGATCGGTGACAAGAAAGGCAACCGGATAGGTGAACGCGCCCCAGGTCAGGATTTCGGCGAGATTGATGCCGCCGAATTGTGCCTGGACCGGAAACTGGACGAGATAGTTCGATGCGGCGACGACCGCGCACATCGCGAGAATGAACGGAAGATACGACTGTGCTGTACGCATTTTTTTATCCTGGGTGATGCCACCAGTTGGAGGAACGAAAACAGGCCGGCAAGCCGGCCTGCGGAATTTACGCTGTCAGGAGGCCTGAGGTCAGGCGGCCTGCTCGGCGGATTTCTTGGCGATCTGCCGCTTCAGCAGACGGGCGCGCTGCGACAGCTCGTTTTCCTTCGCCTTGACGAGGAAGGCGTCGAGGCCGCCGCGATGCTCGACCGTGCGCAGCGCCGCCGCGGAAACGCGGAAACGGTAGCTCTGGCCCATGGCTTCGGACATCAGCGTCACCTGGCACAGATTGGGAAGGAACCGGCGCCGGGTCTTGTTGTTGGCGTGGCTCACATTGTTGCCGGACTGGACAGACTTGCCGGTCAGTTCGCATGCGCGAGACATGATCATCACCTTCGAATTCGGTTTCTGGTTCCGCAAATCCAACGCAGTTTCCTGTCGCGCCCGCCTGGGCGTCGTCACCGGACAATTGCGGCTCTCGCGGAAAAGTCAGCGTCCTATAGTGACAACAGGCATTTTCGTCAACCGTTTTGACCGATTTTACAGTCGACATTCCTGCCGGCGCCGCAAATGCCGGCTGCTTGACAAAACCGGCCATGGCGGCGACGGGAGGTCATGACGGAGACCGCACCGCATATCGCCCCGGAGCACAAGCGCTTCATCGCCACGCTCATCGGCTTTTCCGCCGTGCTGATGTGGGCGCTGCTGGCCCTGTTCACCGCCGCCTCGGGCAAGGTGCCGCCCTTCCAGCTTTCCGCCATGTGTTTCGCTATCGGCGCGGCGATCGGTTTTGCCGCCACCGCCGGAAAGCGGACAAATCGCGAAAAACGCGCCGCCATACCGTGGAAGGCCTATGTCCTCGGTATCGGTGGGCTGTTCGGCTACCACTTCCTCTATTTCACCGCGCTACGCCACGCACCGGCCGTCGAGGCAAGCCTGATCTGCTATCTCTGGCCGATGCTGATCGTCACCGGCTCCGCGCTGATGCCGGGCGAGAAACTCGGCTGGCACCATCTTGTCGGCGTCGCCTGCGGATTTGCCGGCACGGCGCTGATCGTCACCGGCGGCGAAGGCTTTTCGCTCAAGGCCGAATACGCATACGGATACGCGGTGGCGATCGCCGCCGCCTTCACCTGGTCGTCCTATTCGCTGTTGTCGCGCCGCTTTTCCGCCGTGCCGACCGGCATCGTCGCCTGGTTTTGCCTTGCGACCGCGCTCCTGTCTCTCCTGGCCCACATGGCGCTGGAGACCACCGTCTGGCCGCAAAACGCGCTCGAATGGGCCGCCGTCGCCGCGCTCGGCGCGCTGCCGGTCGGCGCCGCCTTCTATGTCTGGGACCATGGCGTCAAACATGGCGATATCCAGGTGCTCGGCGCGTCGAGCTATGCGGCACCGCTGATCTCCACTATCATCCTGATCCTCGTCGGCGATGCCGAGGCGACTTGGGCGATCGCCCTTGCCTGCCTGCTGATCACCGGCGGCGCGGCGATTGCCGCCAAGGATCTGTTGCTGGCCCGGAGGAGGCACGATGCTGCCGTTTGAGGGGGGAATAACGGGGACCGAGAACGGCACGCTGGTGCTCTCCGTCCTGCTCGCCATCGCCTATCTGTTCTACGGCCGCCACCGCACCACGCCGCTCAAGGTCGCCGCCAAGACGCTCTCGGTGACTCTGCTTGCCGGCCTGTCGGCGATGACCGGCGGGCCTTGGCTGCTGACGCTTGGCCTCGCGCTCTGCGCGGCGGGCGATTTTTTCCTCGCCATCGAGGATCTCGATGAGCGCTTTTTTCTTGCCGGACTCGTCTCGTTTCTTGCCGGCCATATCGTCTACGTCGTCCTGTTCGCGCTGCTCCCCGACAGCGCCGCCACCCTGCCCGTATGGATGCGGGCGGCCATCATCGCGGTCATGCTCTTCGTCTCGCTGGCCATGGCGGGCCTGCTCTGGCCGGCTGCGGGCGAACTGCGCGTTCCGGTAATGGTCTATGTCGCCGCGATCCTCGCCATGGGCATCACCGCGGTTTCCAACGGTGGCGGGCTGATCGTCGCCGGCGCGGCGAGTTTCATGGCGTCCGATTCCATCCTCGCCACCGAACGCTTCCTGATGAAGCCGAACACACCCGGCCACGCCTTCACCGGCCCGGCGGTGTGGATCACCTACTACGCCGCGCAGGCGCTGATCCTGTTCGGCGTGCTCGCCGTGCCGCTTTTACCCTAGTTGCCCTTCGGCGCGCGCGGCGTCGGCCGCCAGTCCGGCGGAGCGAGTTCGAAACTCGCGAAATCGAAGCCCGGCGCCACCGTGCAGCCGACCAGCGTCCATGCGCCGAGCGAGGTCGCCGTCTGCCACCAGTTCGCCGGAACGACCAGTTGCGGACGCTCTCCGGTGGCGAGATTGGGGCCCAGCCTGTGCGCCTCGGCGTCATGTCCGTTGCGCGACATGGTCAGGACCAGCGGCGCACCGGCATAATAATGCCAGACCTCGGCCGCGTCGGTGACGCGGTGCCAGTGCGACACGTCCCCCGCCTCCAGCAGGAAATAGATCGCCGTCGAATGGCCGCGCGCATTTTCCTGCCCGCCAGCATCGCGGAAGGTTTCGGCATACCAGCCGCCTTCGGGGTGCGGCTTGAGGCCGAGTTCCTTCTTGATCCGCGCGGCGGCGAGATTGTGCATCAGAAATTGTCCTTGCGCTTGCGGATCTCGGCAAAGACCGCCTCGTCGCCCGCACCCTCCATGCCGAGATGGGCGCGGATCGCCGGATCGTCGGCGCGCAGGAACGGATTTGTGGCGAACTCGGTCGCCAGCGAAACCGGCAGCGTCGCCGCGCCCTTTTCGCGCAGCGCCTCGACCTCCGCCGCGCGCTGTTGCAGCGCTGCGTTGTCCGGATCGACCGTAACCGCGAAACGCGCATTGGAAAGCGTGTATTCGTGGCCGCAATAGAGCATCGTTTCGCCGGGCAGCGCCTTCAGCTTTTTCAGCCCGCCCCACATCTCCGCCGCGCCGCGTTCGAACAGCCGTCCGCAGCCGAGCGAGAACAGCGTGTCGCCGGCAAACAGCACGCCGGCCTGCGGCGAATGGTAGACGATGTGGCCGGCGGTATGGCCGGGCGTCTCGATAACGTCGAAATCGAAAGCGCCGAAGGAGAACACGTCACCTTCGCCCAGGGACTCGTCCAGGCCGGAAATCTTGTCCGCCTCTCCCCTCGGGCCGACGACGCGGCAGCCATATTCGCCCTTCAGCGCGGCGATCCCTTGCGTGTGATCGGCGTGATGATGCGTCACCATGATGTCGGTCAGCGTCCAGCCCCTGTCCTTCAGGACCGCGGCAATCGCTGCCGCGTCCGGCGCGTCGATGCTCGCGGTGCGCCCCGTTTCCGGATCGTTGATCAGCACGCCGAAATTGTCCGACAGGCACATGAACTGTTCGATCTGCAGCACGTCCGCTTCTCCCTTCGATTGTCCGGAACACCGGGCCACCATTGCCCTGCGCGGGGATTTGTTGCACCTGTAGAGGCACGACGCAACCGGAGAGCGCCGCCGACCGATGCATATGGATATCGTCGAGATCCGAGGCTTCTACCACAGCCTGCTCGGTAAGATGGCGACGCGCTCCATCGGCATGGGGCTGTCGCGTATCTGGCAGCCCATGCCCAATGAGCGCCTGCTCGGGCTCGGTTACGCGCGCCCCTGGCTGGAGCGCTTCGAGCCCGACACAGAACGCACGATTTCCTTCATGCTCGCCGCCCAGGGCGCAATCAAGTATCCGCGCACCGGTCCGTCGCGGTCGGCGCTCGTCTTCGACGAGGAACTGCCGCTGCCCGACTCCGCCATCGACCGTATCGTGATGGTGCATGCGCTCGAACATGCCGAAAATCCGCGCGAGACGCTGATGGAAGCGTGGCGCGTGCTCGCACCCAACGGGCGACTGGTTCTGGTCGTGCCGAACCGGCGCGGCATGTGGGCGCGCTTCGAGCACACGCCTTTCGGCACCGGCCGGCCGTTTTCGCGCGGCCAGATCACGAAACTGCTGCGGGACGCGAACTTCACGCCCGGCCCGATGACCGAGGCGCTTGCCTTTCCGCCGGTCAAGTCGTCGTCCCTGCTGCGCATCGCCTACCAGACCGAACGCATCGGTCTGCGCGTATGGCCGATCTTCTCCGGCGTCCTCATCATCGAGGCGCAAAAACGACTGTTCCAGGGACTGCCGGTGGCCGAACGCCAGTCGCGCCGCGTCTTCGTCCCGGTGCTCGCGCCGCAGGGCGCCGCGCGCGACGCCGACACAGCCTGAAACCCATCGCCTTCTCGACATTTGCCTTGGGCGGCGCTATTGCCCTGCCGACTGCAACTGGCGAAGGCCAAGAAGGAAAGCCAAGGCAATGTCCGCGCACAAGAATCCGTCCCGTCCCGTCCCCAATCCCGGTGTGATGGAGATCGCGGCTTATGTGCCGGGCAAGAGCAAGGCGAAGCCCGGCGTCAAGCTGCACAAGCTGTCCTCGAACGAGACCCCGCTCGGGCCGAGCCCGGTGGCCATCGAGGCCTACAAGGCCGGCGCCGAAACGCTGGAACTCTACCCTGACGGCTCGGCTACGGAACTGCGCACGGCGATCGCCGAGACGCACGGCCTCAATCCGGACAACCTGATCTGCGGCAACGGCTCCGACGAACTGCTCGGCCTGCTCGCCCACGTCTATCTCGAACAAGGCGACGAGGCGATTTTCACCGAGCACGGCTTCCTCGTCTACAAGATCCAGATCCTCGCCAATGGCGCGACGCCGGTCGTCGCCCCGGAAACCGACCTGCGCGCCGATGTCGAGACGATCCTCGACCGCGTTACCGAGCGTACGAAAATCGTCTTTCTCGCCAACCCGAACAATCCGACCGGCACCTACCTGTCGGACGCCGAGGTCAAGCGCCTGCATGCCGGTTTGCCGAAGCACGTGCTGCTGGTCCTCGACGCGGCCTATGCCGAATATGTCCGCCGCAACGACTATTCGGCCGGCGTCGAACTGGTCTCCGACAACGAGAACGTCGTGATGACGCGAACCTTCTCGAAAATCCACGGCCTCGCCGCGCTGCGCATCGGCTGGATGTACGGCCCGGCGGAGATCGTCGACGCGCTCAACCGCGTGCGCGGCCCGTTCAACCTGAATTCGGCTGCGATTGCCGCCGGCGCGGCGGCGATCCGCGATCGCAAGCATGTCGACGAGGCAGCCCACTTCAACGAGACCTGGCTGCCGGTGCTGACCGGCGCACTGACCGATATCGGCCTGAAAGTGACGCCGAGCGTCGGCAACTTCATCCTGATCCACTTCCCCGAGGGCGACCCTGAAAAGTCGGCCGCAGCGGCGGACGTTTACCTGACCGACCGTGGCTATGTGCTGCGCGCCGTCGCCGGTTACGGCCTGCCGAACGCGTTGCGCATGTCGGTCGGTTCCGCCGAAGCCAATGAGGGTGTCATCGCCGCGCTCAAAGAATTCATGGGCAAGGCTTGAGCCATGCCCGGCAAGGAACCCATGTTCGAGCGCGTCGTGCTGATCGGCATCGGCCTGATCGGCTCGTCATTCGCCCATGTCATTCTCCGCGAAGGTCTCGCCCGCGAGATCGTCATCTCGACGCGCAGCGCCGAGACGCTGAAGCGCGCCGAAGAGCTTAATCTCGGCGACCGATACGAGGCGGATGCCGCCAAGGCGGTCGAGGATGCGGACCTCGTGATCCTTTCAGTGCCGGTCGGCGCCTGCGGCGCGGTCGCCAGGCAAATCGGCCCGCATCTGAAAAAGGGCGCGATCCTGACCGACGCCGGTTCCACCAAGGATTCGGTCGTGCGTGACGTTGCTCCGCACGTGCCGGAAGGCGTGCATTTCATCCCCGGCCACCCGATCGCCGGCACCGAGCAGTCCGGCCCCGATGCCGGTTTCGCCTCACTGTTCGAGGGCCGCTGGGCGATCCTGACGCCTTTGCCGGGCGCCGATCCGGCCGCTGTGGAGAAGCTGACGCAGTTCTGGACGGCCTGTGGCTCCATGGTCGACATCATGAACCCGGAACACCACGACCGCGTGCTCGCCATCGTTTCCCACCTGCCGCACATCATCGCCTACAACATCGTCGGCACGGCGGACGATCTCGAGGCGGTGTCGAAATCCGAAGTCATCAAGTACTCGGCCTCGGGCTTCCGCGACTTCACCCGTCTGGCCGCCTCGGACCCGACGATGTGGCGCGATGTCTGCCTGTCCAATCGCGATGCAATCCTGGAGATGCTCGGCCGGTTTTCGGAAGACCTGGCGGCGCTGCAGCGATCGATCCGCTGGGGCGACGGCGATGCGCTGTTCGAGTTCTTCACCCGCACCCGCGCCATCCGCCGCTTGATCATCGAGGCAGGCCAGGAAGTCGACGCGCCGGATTTCGGCCGTCATCCCGAAGTCGCCAAGCCCGGCGAATAGAAGGCTACCGCAAGGGCGCTATCTGCCCGAGCGGAATGAAACCGAGCGTCGCATTGCCGCCGGCGATTGTGACCGGAAGCTTGACCTCCGGCGTCCCGTCCGGCCCGGCCTCCGCCGGGACGGCAGCCAGGGTGTCGATCTTAGCTGCCTGTTCGGGAAAGGCCGGCTTGAACGCCTGGGCAAAGCCAGCGGGATCGACCACGATCACTTCCAGCGTCGCATCGACCAGGCCGTCCGCGCGAATCGAGAATGGCCCGCTGACCAGCAGCCCCTGCTCCGGCGTGACCAGCAGGGCGAGGCGCCGGATTTCGCCGGAAACCCCGCGCAGCGACTGCACGCCTGCCGCCGCCAGTGCAGCGCCGTCCTTCACCGCAATGTCGGCATCGCCGGCCAGCACCGGAAGGCCGCTGCGGCCGGTGAGCTTTTCGTCGAGCGCAAGGCCTTCGTAGCGCCAGGCCAGATCAAGGTCGCCCTCGTTCAATCGCATATGCGCCTCGGCGTGAGCCGCGAAAACCGCCCCCTCGACGCCGCCGAGCGCCACGCTCAGATCCTCCAGCGCGATGGAGACGCGTTCCGGAAGCGGCTGCGCAACCGTTGCCGTCGCCCTGCCCAGCGACCAGTCGAAACGCATGTCGCCGGCAATCGCGCTTGTCACCGCGACCGGGCTGTCGAGCTCGGCATAGACGCGGCGCGGCTCGTAGACCTGCGCGGCGCTGCGGAAGGCGCCCGCCTTGACGGTCAGCCCGTCGACCGGACGCGCCACGTCGAGCGCGGTGCAGAAAACCTCCAGACGAAACGGGTAGCCGCGCACGTCCTTCTCTGCGCAGTTTATCGCCGTTCCGTGTGACTGTTCCGCCGCGACGAAGCGCGAAGTCTCCGCCTCCACCATGCCCGCGAGCCATTGCCAACCGACGGAATAGGCAATACCGGCGGCAACGATGGCGACGGCCAGCCAGCGAATGCGCCGGCCCGCATTGTATCGAGGTTTTGCTTTGCTATCTGCCATGCTAGATGCCCATCGCCCGCGAATGTGGAAACAGTTTGCTCAATGGATGATTTCTGGGTCTTTGGCTACGCGTCCCTGATGTGGAAGCCCGGCTTCGACTATGTCGAAAAGCGCCGTGCGCGGTTGCATGGCTATCACCGCAGCCTGTGCATCATCTCGCTCGAGCATCGCGGTACACCCGAACGTCCGGGTCTTGTGATGGGCCTCGATCGCGGCGGCTCCTGTGTCGGCGTGGCCTTCCGCGTCGCCGGCAGGGATCGCGAACCCGTGCTTGCCTACCTGCGCGAGCGCGAGCTGGTCACCAATGTATATCTGGAGCGTATCGGCTCGGTTACCTTCGAATGCGGCGGCAGGGCGCCCGCGCTCGCCTATGTCGCCGACCGCGACCACGGCCAGTATGCCGGACGGCTCGACGTGCACGAGGCCGTCAAACGCGTTTGCGGCGCCGTCGGCGGCATGGGACCGAACGAGGACTACGTGATCAACACCGCCGAACACATTCGAACGCTCGGCATTCGCGATCACTGGCTGGAGCACGTCGTCGCCGAAATCAGGAGTCGGGACGGCTAGTTGCTTCCGCCCGCAGTTCCTCGACGCGCTTCCTGGCCGTCGGCGGAAAGGGCGGCGCATCGGGATCGTCGGCAAGTTCGAGCAACTGCCGGTCGCATACTCTCTCGGTGCGCCCGATCAGCTCGTCGTGGAATTCCACGCGCGACAGGCCCGGCTGGATCGGCTCCAGCACCTCGACTTCGATTAGACCCGGATGGCGCAGGAAGGACCGCCGCTGCCAGTACAGCCCGGCATTATGCGCGATCGGGACGACGGGAATGGCGAGTTCCTCGTAAAGATTGGCGATACCCATCTTGTATTTCGGTTCGGCGCCCGGCGGCCGGCGCGTGCCTTCCGGATAGATAACGATCTGGCGCCCGTCGGAAACGGCTTTCCTCGCGCCGCGATTGACCGATTCGATGGCCTGGGCGCGGTTGCCGCGGTCGATCGGGATCATTCGCATTTTGGCGATGTACCAGCCGAACAGCGGAATCCACATCAACTGGCGCTTGAGGATGTAGACCGGGTCCGGCCACCACGGCAGGAAGGCGAAAGTGTCCCAGGCCGACTGGTGCTTGGGCGCGATGATGTAGCTGCCCTCCGGCAGATTCTCCAGACCCTTCACCACATGATCGGTTCCGACGATGACCTTCATCAGCCACAGATTGGTCCGTGCCCAGAATTTCGGTACGAACCAGGCGCGTTTGCGCGGCGCCAGGAAGAAGAACGGCGTGAAGAAGATCATGTAGATCAGCGTCACGACGTAAAACAGGAAGTTGAAGATGAGGGAACGGACCGCCAGCAAGGATGCACCCGGTGTCAGAGGATTGTCTTTCCAGCCGATTACACGCCAAGCGTCGCGAAGGCAAAGCCTTCTCGTTCCGGTGCTGTTATTCCGGCGTTGAAAGCGCTGCCCGCTTCACGCCGGACCCGGTATCGTTCGACGGCAGCAGGTTGCGCATGCGCGCCGCGCTGTATTTCACGTACTCGCCGAACAGCACGCGGTAGCGGTTTGCCTGTTCGCCGGCGCTCACCGTGCCGCGCCTCCCGGTAACGACGGCATGCGGTATCAATTCGACATCGCGCATCGTGCGCTGCAATTCGAGGAGGCTGCGCGGCATGTGATAGTCGTTGGTCACGACGATCAGGGAGTGAAAACCGTGATTGGCCGCCCATTGCGCCGTTTCCTCGGCATTGCCGACCGTGTCGAGCGCCTTGCGGTCGATATCGACGCAGCAGGCGAATTGCGCCTCGTCCACCGCGAATGTTTCCATCAGCACCGCCCATGAGGCCGACGGATGCACGCCGCTGATCAGCAACCGCTCGCCCTTTTCGGCATCGAGCAGCCTGACCGCCTCGTCGACCCGAGCGTGACCGCCCGTCAGCACGACTATGCCATCGGCGTGCGAATAAGCCGGCGCGGAGCCATATTGCGCCACGTCGGACAGAAACAGGGCAAAACCGCCGGCATAAAGCGCCGCGCCCAGCACCAGACCGATGCCGGTGAAGCGCAGAACACGGCTCGTCCGCCGAAACCGGACAGGCGGTTCCGTCATCGACTTCTCGTCCTGAATTGCCGTGCCACCACGCCCCTCGGTGTCAAGCGTCTCGAACATGTTTGAATCGTTAACGCCGAAATGCGGCACGGCATAGGCGAAATTCCGCGCTTTACCCGTAATTCCCAATCGCAGCCGGTCTGTCCGGCCCGTTTAGTCGATGCGCCCCGGGTCCGCCCGTCGTTCATCGATATCGTTCAGCGTGGCAAGCACCGTCATGCGTGTCGTCAGGGCGGTCAGCACACCGACCAGCACGATCACGGCGACAACGCCGCCATAGGCGCCGGCTCCAATGGCGAAATCGCCGAAAAAGGCCGAGGCCTGTTCGCCTTCCGGCGTAATGATGTTGCGTGCCGACCACCAGCTGACGGCAAGAAAGACCAGTGTCGCCGCGCCGCCGCCGGCCACACCGCCCCATATCCCGGAAAACAGGAACCGGGTCTGGAACTGCCGCGCGATATAACCCGCTTCCGCGCCAATGAAATGCAGCACCTCGATAATCTGGTGATTGCCGGCCATCGCGCCGCGCGTCGCGAAAATGACGGTCAGCACCAGCGCCGCCAGGACCAGCCCCAATACGCTGACGCCGATCAGCGTCATCGTCCGCGCCATGTCGACGAGCCGATCCACCCAGGCGCGATGATCGTCCAGCGACGCGGCGGGAATGGCTTCCCTGATGACACTGCGCAATTCAATGAAGTCTGGCGGCGATGCCTCGTCGATGGTCACCACCACAAGCCGCGGCACCGGCAGTTCATCGAGCCCGAGGCCGGACCCGAGCCAGGGCTCCAGCAACGCCACCGTTTCCTTGCGGCTGATGATGCGCGCCTCGCGCACGCCCGGGAAGCTCGCGGCGATGGTGCGTGCGTCCTCCAGCGCCGTTTCCATGTCCATGTTATCGGCCGGACGGATCTGGATCGTCGCCTCGCGCGCGATCTGGCTTTGCCAGGACGCCGCGCTCTTGTTGACCAGCGACACCGCGCCCACCGTCACGCAGGCGAGGAATGACATGATGGCGATGACGAGGATCAGCGCCTGGCTGGCGACGCCGGCTTTCGGGACGACCGGCGCGAGCGGGCGCAGGCCCGGCAGCCGCTGCGTCCTGGCCGGTTTGGCAGCCGGCATGGCCGGTTTCCTTGCAGCCGCCTTGTCGCCGGTCTCACTCATAGATTTCCAGCTGCCCGTTGGAGAGAATCATGCGGCGCGCATCCACCTGGTCCATCAGACCGAGATCGTGGGTGGCGATGACCACGGCGGTGCCGAGGCGGTTGAGCTCGAGGAAAAGCCTGAGCAGGCGTTGCGCCATCGGCGGATCGACATTGCCGGTCGGCTCGTCGGCGAGCAGGATCTCCGGCTGGTCGATCAATGCGCGGGCAATCGCCACGCGCTGCTTCTCGCCGCCGGAAAGCACCGGCGGCAAGGCGTGTACGCGCTCGCCGAGACCGACCCATTTCAGAAGCTCCAGAACATCACGCTGATAGCTCGATTCCTCCTTGCCGCGCACGCGCAGCGGCAACCCGACATTCTCGTAGATCGTCATGTGGTCGAGCAGGCGAAAATCCTGGAACACCACGCCTATGCGCCGCCGCAATTGCGGCAGTTCCTTCGGCTCGATCATGGCGATGTCCTTGCCGAAGACGGTGATCAATCCGCGTGTCGGCCTGAGCGACATGAACAGAAGACGCAACAGCGTCGTCTTGCCGGCGCCGGACGGCCCGGTCAGGAACTGGAACGACTGCTTGGGGATATGAAACGAGACATCGCGCAGGACCTCCGGTCCCATCCCGTAACGCAGCCCGACATTCTCGAATTTGATCAAGCGCCCCGTCCGAATCGATAAAACCGTCCTGTTCGAAGGATTAGAGCAGTCATTGGTCAAATGGAACCGGACAAGCCGGCCCGAACGGTCCGGCGAAACCTTCGATTAACGAAACCGGCGTAGACCCGAAACATGGCGGTTCCGCGTTGGAAAGGGCGCAATCGTGGCTCGAGACATCATTGATGCGGAATTCGAAACGATTCACCGCGATGACGGCAAGCATCCGATGCGCGCCGCCGCGGCCAAATCGCCTGCGCCCGCAAAAAAGCCGAAAACCGCGGGGGACCCGAAATCCGTCGCCAGGGCCGGGACCGAAGCCGCAAGAAAAAAGACTGCCCGCAAGTCGTCGCCGGCAGCTACGCGCAAGGCCGGCGCAGCAAAAGACGAGCAGATCGATTTCCTGAAGTCGGAAAAGAACGACGCGATGCCAAACAAGAAGGCGCAGATACTCTACGCCCTGTCGGTGTTGTTTTCCGCCCTTTTCGCTTTTTACGTCTCGGGCGGCCACGTGCTCTTCCATGCCTTGCCGGCGGCGCAGAGAAATTCACCCGTTGCGCTCGAATTGACGCCTTCGCCGGCGGAACCCTCCACGCAGCTTACCGCCAATGTGGTGACCGTCAGCGCCACCATTCGCAACGGCTCGGCCAACGCTGCGCGCGTTCCCGACGTCCTGCTCACCTTCGCGCCGGGCGAGGAGGGGCACGACCTCGTCTACCGCGTTCCACGCGGCGAAACGCTCGAGCCCGGCAAAAGCCTTGCCTTTACAATCAGAATGCCCAAAAAACCGGGATATGTTGAGGCACCCCGCCTGACATTCGACAACAGCGGAGTTTGACATCATGCCGGTCGTCAGGGGCAAGCGGATAGAGGTTCTCTATTCCGCATCCACCATTGCCGCGCGCAATCTGGAACTGGCCAAGGAAATCGCCGGGCGCGACTATTCCAAGCTGCTGGTGATTTCGGTGCTCAAGGGCTCGTTCATCTTCTCCGCCGATCTCGTGCGCGCCATGCACGATGCCGGCATGGAGCCGGACGTCGAGTTCATCATGCTGTCGACCTACGGCGCCGGAACCCAGGCCGGCGAGGTCAAGATCCTGCGTGACGTCGATTCGGAGGTCGCGAACCGCGATGTCCTGCTGGTCGACGACATCCTCGAATCCGGCCGCACCCTGACCTTCGCCCGCGACCTGATGCTGGAACGCGGCGCCAGAAGCGTCGGCGTCTGCGTATTGCTCGACAAGTCGATGCGCCGCCAGGCCGAGACGCCGCTGCAGGCCGATTTCGTCGGCTTCGAATGCCCCGACCATTTCGTGGTCGGCTACGGCATGGATGTCGGCCATGCCTTCCGTGAACTCCCCTTTGTCGGCATCGTTGCCGGAGACGCCTGATGGCCAATATCCTGATTGTCGAGGACGACGATTCCGTCCGCACCTTCACCGCCCGCGCCCTGCAGATCGACGGCCATACCGTCGACCAGGCCGATGACGGCGATGTCGGGCTGGAAAAGGTCGCCGAAAAGAACGGCGGCTACGATCTGGTGCTGTCCGACATCCGCATGCCGGCCATGGACGGCATTGCCATGGCGCGCGAGATCGCCAAGGATTTCCCGGACCAGAAGATCCTGCTGATGACCGGTTATGCGGAGCAGCGCGAGCGCGCCCGCGACGTGGCCAAGATCGTCATCGACGTGGTGCAGAAGCCGTTTACGCTGGCCGATATCCGCGCCGCCGTGGCCAAGGCGCTCGCCGCCTAGTTTTACCGGTCAGTTCAGTTCCAGAAGCCGCTCGAGATATTCCTTCTCGAGCTGCGGCGACAGCGCGTTGCCGAGCCGCTTGCGGATCGCCTCGAGGATCTCGCGGGCGCGGCGGATGTCGATCTCGTCGGGTATTTCCACCGACTCGCCGAAATCGGGGCCGGCGGAACGCTGCGGCCGGCCGAGCGGGTCGCGGTCGAGCGCGTTGCGGTTGCCGCCCGGCTCCGTCGCGCCCGTGCCGCCATCCATCGCCTGCTGCATCTGCTGCATCATGTTGTCGGCGCCGCGCCTGAGCGCATCCATCGCAGCGCCCTGATCGGAAAAGGCCTGCTCGCCCTCGCCCTCCTGCAGCGACTGGCCCGCCTCGCCCATCGAGCGGCCTGCCTCGCCGAATTCGTCGCCCGGATTGATGCCCATGCCGCGCAATCCGTCCATGAACTGTTCCAGCCGGTCGCGCAGCGCCTGCTGGCCGGGGGCGAGCCCCTGCAATCCCTGGCCCTGACCGTCATTTTCGCCCATCTGGCCCTGCTGGCCTTGCCCCTCCTGCTGGCCGGGCTGCTGTCCCGGCTGCTGCTGGCCCTGCTGCTGGCCTTCGCCGCGGCGGTTCTGCCGGTAGGTCTCGTTCATCAGTTCCTGCTGCCGGCGCAGGATTTCGCCAAGCTCGTTCATCTGCTGCTGGGCCTGGTTCTGCCGGTCGCCCTGCTGCCTGCGATGCTGGCCCATCTGCATGTTGTTCATCATGTTCTGCAATTCGCTGAGCAGTTGCTGCGCCTGTTCGCGCGCGCCGGATTTGGCGAGCTCCTCGATCTTGTCGAGCATCTCCTGCAGGGACTGCATGTCCATTTCCTGCATGTTTTCCGGCATCTGCTGGGCCATGTTCGGATTGTTCTCCATCTGGCGGGCAAGCTCGCTCAGATAATCCTGCATCGCCTCGCGCAGTTCGGCCATCAGCTGCTCGATCTCCTCGTCGGACGCGCCGTTTTCAAGGGCCTCCTTCAGCGCCTGCTGCGCCGCCTGCAACCGCCGCTCGGCATCGGAGAGGTTGCCGTCCTCGATGACGCGCGCCAGCTCCCACATGTAATCGACGACACCGCGCAGCGCCTCGTCACTGCCTTCCGCCTCGAGAAGGCGCGAGCGCGCCGTCACAAGACCGAGGAAATGGCTGGCATTGTTGATCGTCTCCTCCGGGTAGAGCGTCAGAACGTCGAGCACGTCAACGATCTCCGGCACCGCATTGGCATCGAGCGCCAGGTTGCGCCGCTGTTCGATAATCGCCCGCGACAGCGGATTGGAGAACGGACGGCCAGGCAGGATGAAAGTCCTGGTTTCGCTGCGCCCGGTCTGGCCGCGATCGTCCTCGGCCTCCAGCGTCATCGTCACCCGCGCCCCGGCCCAGGGATGCTCTCCGAGATCGCGCACCGTCTTTGCCGCTCCCTCCTCCGCCGAGCGGCGTGGCAGGGACAGCGGCAGGTCCGGCGCATCGTAAAGCGGGTGCGCGCCTTCGCCCGGCTCGTCGGCCAGATCGATAAGGCCGCGTGCCTTGGCGACGCGGTAATCGTCAAGCGTCCGGTATTCGACCGTCATCGCGCCGTTTGCGGCGCGGATCGGGTCTTTCAGGAAAGCGATCGTCGGCGCGTCGTCCGGCGTGACGGCAAAAGTCCAGTCACGCAGCGTATCCTCGGGCCCGCCCGAGACAGAGAGTTGCCCCGACTCCTCCAACGTCACCTCGAAACGCCGTGACGCGGCAGGCTTTGTGCTGCCTTCCTCGGCTTTCGTGCCGAGTGGCGTTTGCGGCTCTGGCCAGGTCACGCTTTCCCGTCCCGTGCCGCCGGCGATGCGCACTACCGCGATGCTGCCTTCCGGCACGGTGAAACCGCTTCTTGAAGCGTTCTGTTCCGAGGTCAGGAAAATCGGCGCCAGGCCGGTATAGGCCGGCGGCGTGATCCATGCGTCGATACGGGCCGGAACAGCCTCGGCGACCTGGTGGCTGCGGAAAGCGTCTCCCAACCGCCCGCCGCCGCTGCCGAACGACCATGCAAAGGCGATCACCGCGAGCAACGCAATCGCCGCCCGCAGCGCGTAGGGATCACGTGCCGGAATGTCTGTTTTCGCGTTGGCGCCATGCACGCCGTCGACGCTTTCCGCCATGCGGCGCTGGTGTTCGCGCCACAGGACCGAGGCAAAGGCGTCATCGGTGCCGGCCGAAAGCTTGTCTTCCTGCGTCGTGATCGGCGCGTGCGCCAGCACGTTTTCGCGTTCGATCCGGCGGTCGACGTCGCGTGGCCCCGGCAGCCGCACCCTGCGCAACGGCCACAGGCTGACCAGTGCGGCAAAGCCGAACAGCGAGGCGAGCACGATGCGCACCATATCGCCGGTCGTTCGGAACAGGCCAAACCATGAAAGGATCGCGAAAAGGGCGAGAACGCCGGCCAGCGGCAGGAGACGCGGCAGCAGGCGTTCGGCAATGATCGTCGCGTGCGTCGCCGCGCGGGCAAGCCAAAGCTTTCGCGAGAGATGGGACGGGGCGGATTGCTCGGTCTCGACTGCCATGCGCCTTCAGGCCTCCATGCCCCGAAGGTAGCACTCTTCGTGGCAAAGACGAGGCCAAAATGGCCGATACCCGTTCACGGCTTTGTCAGAACCGGGGATAAACCGCTCAAAACCAGTCAGGCACGCTGTCGAGGCCGATCAGGTCGTCATAGCTCGGCCGCGGCCGGCAGACATGGAAGCGGTCGCCGCTGACAATCACCTCAGGCACCAGCAGCCGCGAATTGTAGGTTCCCGACTGCACCGCGCCGTAGGCGCCAGCCGAACCAAATGCCAGCATGTCACCGGCCTCCAGGCGACCCATCTCGCGATCCTTGGCCAGGAAATCGCCCGATTCGCAGACGGGCCCGACGATATCGGCCGTCATCCGTTCGTCATTCGCCGCCGGTTCTTTTGCCGGGCGCACTTCGTGCCAGGCGTCGTAGAGAGTGGGGCGGACCAGGTCGTTCATAGCCGCATCGACGATGACGAAGTTCTTCTCGTCCGCCTCTTTCACATAGATCACCGAGGTGACGAGGATACCCGCATTGCCGGCGATCATGCGCCCCGGCTCGAACACCGCCTGCACGTCGAGCGGGCGGACATGCTTCTTGACGATCTCGCCGTAGGCGGCCGGCAGCGGCGGCGGCGCGTTATCGTTCTTGTAGGGGATACCGAGGCCGCCGCCGAGATCGACATGGTCGATGACGTGCCCGTCTCCGCGCAATTGCTCGACCAGTTCCGTCAGCAGCCTGAAAGCATCGTCGAAGGGCTGCAACTCGGTGATCTGGCTGCCGATATGCATGTCGATGCCGGAAACGCGCAATCCCGGCAGTTCGGCGGCGCGGCGATAGACATCGCGCGCCCGAAGCCAAGAAATGCCGAACTTGTCGCCCTTCTTGCCGGTCGAGATCTTGTGATGCGTCTTCGCATCGACGTCGGGATTGATGCGCAGCGACACCGGCGCTTCCTTGCCCGCCGCGGTCGCGCGCGCGGACAAAAGCTCCAATTCCGGCTCGGATTCGACATTGAAGCAGTGAATGCCGGTAGCAAGCGCGAGATCCATTTCCCGCGCGGTCTTGCCGACGCCGGAAAACAGGATCTTCTCAGGCGGGATGCCGGCGGCCAGCGCGCGGCGCAATTCGCCCTCCGACACCACGTCCGCGCCGGAGCCGAGTTCGGCCAGCGTCTTCAGCACCGCCTGGTTGGAATTGGCCTTCATCGCATAGCAAACCAACGCGTCGATATCGGCGAAGGCATCCGCGAAGACGCGGTAGTGCCGCGAAAGCGTCGCGGTGGAATAGCAATAGAAAGGCGTGCCGACTTGCGCCGCGATGTCCGCCACCGGCACGTCTTCGGCGTAAAGCACGCCGTCGCGATAGTCGAAATGGTTCACCGACGTTTCCTGCCTGAATGGTTAGATCAGCGGATCGAGGACGAAAGGCTTGTCCTCGGCAGGCGTATCGGACTGCTGCGCCTGGCCGGCCTTGGCGGCCGCCGGCGGCAATTCGGGATCGCCCGCGCGCCCGCAGGCGGCAAGGCTCGCGGCAAGCGCCGCGACAAGAAGAATGCGCTGGATCGGGAATGCACCCATCGTCGTCAACCTGTTCCGCTTCGTCCGGCCCGGCCGGCTGTCATTCTCCTAGCGCGCGAAAACGCGCTTGAACACCCTGCGCGCCGCGCATTCAGGCCGATTTCGCCATTCTCTTCTTCCAGTAGCGGATCTGCCGGCGCACTTCCTGCGGTGCGGTGCCGCCGAAGCTCTTGCGGCTTGCCGCCGATTTCTCCACCGTCAGCACGCCGAAAACGTCGCCGGTAATGCCCTCGTGGATCGACTGCAGCTGGGAAAGCGTCAGCTTTTCCAGCCCGACGCCCTTCTCCACCGCCATGGCCACCGCGCGGCCCGTGACATGATGCGCCTCGCGGAACGGGATGCCCAGTTCGCGCACCAGCCAGTCGGCAAGGTCGGTCGCCGTCGAGTAGCCGGACCCGGCGGCCTTCTTCATCGCCCTGGCGTTCACAGTCATGTCGGAGATCATGCCGGTCATCGCCGCGATTGCGAGTTCGAGCGACTCGGCGGCGTCGAACACCGCTTCCTTGTCTTCCTGCATGTCCTTCGAATAGGCGAGCGGCAGCCCCTTCATCACCGTCAGCAGCGCGATCAGGTTGCCGTTTATGCGGCCGGTCTTGGCGCGCACCAGTTCGGCCGCGTCCGGGTTCTTCTTCTGCGGCATGATCGACGAGCCGGTCGAAAACGCGTCCGACAGCGTCACGAATCCGAATTGCGGTGTCGACCAGATGACGATCTCCTCGGCCAGCCGCGACAGATGGATGGCGCAGATCGAGGCCGCCGCCATGAACTCCAGTGCGAAATCGCGGTCGGAGACCGTGTCGATGGAATTGCGTGTCGGCTCCCTGAAACCGAGCGCCGAAGCGGTCTGGTGCCGGTCGATCGGAAAACCCGTGCCGGCCAGCGCCGCCGCACCCAGCGGACATTCGTTCATCCGCGACAGGCAATCGCGCATGCGTGAAAGATCGCGACCGAACATCTCGACATAGGCCATGCAGTGATGGCCGAAGGTGACCGGCTGCGCCGTCTGCAGATGGGTGAAGCCCGGCATCACCGTCTTGGCATGCTCCTCGGCGCGCGTCAGGAAGGCCTCGATCAGGCCTTTAAGCGCCGCGGCGGTCTTTTCCGCCTCCGCGCGTACCCACATGCGAAAATCGAGCGCCACCTGGTCGTTGCGCGAACGCGCCGTATGCAGCCGCCCGGCCGCCGGCCCGATCAGGTCGGACAACCGCGCCTCGACATTCATGTGAATGTCTTCCAGCTTGCGCGAGAAGACGAACTCGCCCTTTTCGATTTCTGACCGGATCGTGTTCAGTCCGTGAATGATCTTGTCCCGGTCGTCGCCCGAAATTATGTGACAGTCGGCAAGCATCGTGGCATGCGCGATCGACCCGTCGATGTCCTGCGCGAAGAGCTTGCGGTCATAATCGATGGAGGCGTTGATCTCCTCCATGATCGCCGCCGGGCCGGTCGCGAACCGCCCGCCCCACATCTGATTGGAGCCTTGTGCCTTGGTATCGTCGGACATGAATGAACAAACCCCGGAAGAAAAAGACGCAAAACAGCCCGAAAAAGGCCTTTCCGTCGGAAAAATCGCCGCCATCGCCATCGTGCTCGGAGCCGTGGCGGGCGCCGCCGGGGTATACGCCACGGGCATGCTTTCTGGCAATGGCGCCTTGCTGGCCGGCGATTCCGGCGGTCAATGCGATACCGCGATCACGCTCGGCGGGGAATTGAAACCGCTGCTGACCGGCGAGATCGCCGCCATGGCCGCGCGGGACGAGCCCAACGACCTGTCAGCGCTTTCCTTCAATGACGGCGAAGGCGAAGCAATGACGCTGGCCGATACCGGCGGCAAGCCGCGCCTCGTCAACCTCTGGGCGACCTGGTGCGCGCCCTGCCGGGAGGAAATGCCGGCCCTCGACCGATTGCAGGCCGACAAGGGCGGCGAGGATTTCCAGGTCGTCGCCATCTCGGTCGACGGCGGTTCGGATGAGAAGCCGCGCGCCTTTTTCGAGGAAATCGGCATGAAGAACCTCGATTTTTACCACGACCCGACACTTGGCGCCTTCAATTCGATGAAGAAGGACGGCCTTGCCTTCGGTCTGCCGGTCACCGTGCTGGTCGACCGGGACAACTGCGTGGTCGCCAACATGAACGGCCCGGCCGAATGGGCGAGCGAGGACGCCTACCGCCTGATCGATGCTGTCAAGGCTAAACCGGAATGACGCGACAGGCCAAAGGTTAACGTCCGGAAGCCGTTTCCGCCCTTCCGCAACGCAATGAATCGCTAAAGTTGTGCTTGAATCTCTGCCGGTGCCCCTACATGTGGTGAGAACAAACCGGGAAAGCGCGTGAATCACCGATTCGTCGCCGATTCGTTCCGGCTCGGTTCCGGTCGTTAACGAAATCCTGACGGTTTGCTAATAGGTATGGTTAACAGGCGATGAAGATAATTCTTCAAAATCAAACTGTTAGTGATTCGCCGCGACGCGGGGCAAGCGATTCGGCCCACCTGTTAACGGAATCGCGCCGGAATCGCCGCGGTCGAAAAATCCCGATTCACGAACTGGTATGGCGGGTGTTTCACGGCACCACATGTGGTGAGAACAAAGCTGCAACCTATGAGAGTCAGCGATTCGTCGCCGATTCGTTCCAGACTCGTTCTGGTTGTTAAATCTTACAACCTGAAGGTGGTGCATGCTCCGGAGTTTCACGTAATTTTCGCCCTGTAATTGCCGAATCGGCATGTTAGAGACGGGTCTCAAGCCAGAATGGGCAAACCCGCGCCGCGCGGCCCCGGATTCGAATTTCAAGACAGAGTCAATGCCTTCCGACATTTTCACCGGCCACACGGTCAAGGCGGTGCTCGGACCGACCAACACCGGCAAGACCCATTATGCGATCGAGCGCATGGTGGCGCATTCGAGCGGCGTCATCGGCCTGCCATTGCGTCTGCTGGCGCGCGAGGTCTATGGCCGCGTCGCCGAGAAGGTGGGCGTCGGCAACGTGGCGCTGATCACCGGCGAGGAGAAGATCGTCCCGCCAAAGGCCCGCTATTCGGTCTGCACGGTCGAGGCGATGCCGTCCGAACCCGACGCCGCCTTTGTCGCCGTCGACGAGGTGCAACTGGCCGGCGACCTCGAACGCGGCCACATCTTCACCGACCGGTTGTTGAACGTGCGCGGACGTGAGGAAACCCTGCTGCTCGGCGCCGGAACCATGGCCGGCATCCTGCGCCAGTTGCTGCCGGGCGTGGACATCGTCTCGCGCCCCCGCATGTCGCATCTCGCCTATGCCGGCTCGAAGAAGATCACCCGCCTTCCCCGCCGCTCGGCCATCGTCGCGTTCAGCGCCGACGAGGTCTACGCGATTGCCGAACTGATCCGCCGCCAGCGCGGCGGCGCCGCCGTCGTCATGGGCGCGCTCAGCCCGCGCACCCGCAACGCCCAGGTCGAACTCTACCAATCCGGAGACGTCGAGTATCTCGTCGCCACCGATGCCATCGGCATGGGGCTCAACCTCGATGTCGACCATGTCGCCTTCGCGCAACTGCGGAAATTCGACGGATACAGTTACCGCGATCTTACCGCCTCGGAGATGGGCCAGATCGCCGGCCGCGCCGGCCGCCACATCCGCGACGGCACCTTCGGTGTTTCCGGCTACGCCCGCCCGCTCGACGACGAAACCGTGGAGCGGATCGAGGGGCACGAATTTGATCCGGTGAAGGTACTGCAATGGCGCTCGCGCCAGCTGGACTTCTCCTCGATTGCCGATCTGCGCTCCTCGCTGGAAACGCCGCCGCAACTGGCCGGCCTGACTAAGGCGCTACCCGCCGTCGACCAGCGGGCGCTGGAATTTCTCGCCAGAGATCCGGCGGTTTTGGAGGTTTGCAGCGGTCGCGAAGAAGTTGCCCTGCTGTGGGATGCCTGCATTCTTCCCGACTATCGAAAGATCGCGCCGGCCCAGCACGCCGACATCATCTCCCAGATTTTCTTTGATCTCGTGCGCCGCGGCCATGTCGACGAGGATTACATGGCCGAACAGGTTCTGCGCGCCGACCGCACCGATGGCGAGATAGACACGCTGTCGGCGCGCATTGCCCAGATCCGCACCTGGACCTATGTCGCCAATCGGCCCGGATGGCTGCGCGATCCGGTCCATTGGCAAGAAAAAACCCGCGCAATCGAAGACAAGCTGTCCGATGCGCTGCATGAAAGGTTGACGAAACGCTTCGTTGACCGCAGGACATCCGTGCTCATGAAGCGCCTGCGAGAGAACGTGACGATGGAAGCAGAAATCAGCGCAAACGGCGACGTAATGGTCGAGGGCCACCATGTGGGGCAACTCGACGGATTCCGGTTCGCCGCCGACAAATCCGCCGAAGGCGAGGACGCCAAGGCGGTCAAGGCGGCCGCGGCCAAGGCCCTGGCGACCGAATTCGAGGCGCGGGCCGAGCGCTTCGCCGCCTCCGGCAATGCCGATTTCGCCATCGGCGCCGACGGCGTGCTGCGCTGGCTCGGCCAGCCCGTGGCGACGCTGACCGCCTCGGAAGAGTGGCTGAAGCCGCGCGTCATCCTGCTCGCCGACGAGCATCTGACCGGCCCGGCCCGCGACAAGGTGGCCGCGCGCGCCGAACGCTTCGTCGCTCACCACATCGAGACCCATCTGAAGCCGTTGGTCGATCTCGGCCTCGCCGACGAATTGTCCGGCATCGCCCGCGGCATCGGTTTCCGACTGATCGAGAATTACGGCATCGTGCCGCGCCGCGAAATCGCCGACGAGATCAAGTCGCTCGACCAGGACGGCCGCGCCGCCTTGCGCCGCTACGGCGTCCGCTTCGGCTTCTATCACATCTTCATTCCGGCCCTCGTCAAGCCGGCGCCCGCCGGCCTGCTGACCCTGCTCTGGGCGCTGCAAAATGACGGCAAGGAAAAAGCCGGTTACGGCGATGTCGTGCATCTTCTGTCGACCGGACGCACCTCGCTGGTGCCCGACGCGTCCTTCGACACGGAATTCTACAAGCTTGCCGGTTACCGGCATCTCGGCTCCCGTGCAGTGCGTGTCGATATCCTGGAGCGGCTCGCCGACCTGATCCGCCCGGCGCTGCAATGGCGCGAAGGTTCCGGCGCATTGCCTGACGGATCGGCAGGCGGCGGACGCTTCTTCGTGACGCCGGCCATGATGTCGATCCTCGGCGCGACGGCGGAGGACATGGAAGCCGTGCTCGGCAGCCTCGGCTACCGCCACGACAAGATGGAACCGGCCGAGTTCGAGACGAAACTCGCAGCGCTGAAAGCCGCCAACGCTCCGGCGGAAACGGAAGCGCCTGCCGGGACCCCGGCACAGCCTGACTCGCCCGCCGAAACGGCAGACGGACAGGCGGAAACACCGGCTGCCGAACCGGTCGCGGCCGTCGCCGAGGCCGAAACTCCTGCTGCGGAAGTCCCCCGGGAAGAACCGGCCGTGGAAGCTATTGCCGAAACCGCTCCGGCGCTTGAAACAGAGGCTGAAGCGCCCGCCGCGGCGGCGGAAATCGAGGAACCGAAGCCCGTCATGGTCTGGTACCAGGTGCGCGGCGACCGCCAGCGCCGAGGCAACCGTCCGCAGGGCCAGCGCCATGGCGGCCAGCGCCCCGACGGCGAACACAAGGGCAAGGGCGGCAAGGGCAAGTTCCGCGGCAAGCGCGACGACCGGCCGCGCGGCAAGGGAGAGGCGTTCGCCTCGTCCAAGCCGCCGCGCCGCGACAAACCGCTCGATCCGGATTCTCCTTTCGCCAAACTCGCCGCCCTGAAAGACCAGATGAAGAAATGATCCGCGTTTGCGATGAGTGCTGACCGTCAGCGCATCGACAGATGGCTCTTCTTCGCCCGCGCGGTGAAATCGCGAACGCTCGCTGCGAAGCTCGCCCAGGGGGGCCATGTCCGCGTTAACGGAAGCAAGATTTCCCAGGCAAGCCAGGAAATAAGACCCGGCGACGTCCTGACCCTGACGCTGGATCGCCGCGTCGTCGTCTATAAGGTTCTCGATTGCGGCACCCGGCGCGGCCCGGCACCGGAAGCGCGGCTGCTCTACGAGGACCTCTCGCCGCCGCCACCGCCCAAGGCCGACAATGCGCTAGACCGTATAAGCGCCAAACGCGAACCGGGCGCGGGCCGTCCGACCAAGAAGGAAAGGCGCGCCCTCGACAAGCTTGTCGGCGATGACGATTGACGCGGCGCGGCGCACCCGCGATAAGGCAGCTGTAACGTTAAAGCCAGGTCCCAAAGGCAGGTCAGATGAGCTTTTCCTTCCGGCGTCCGGATTTCCCCGACGGTTTCATCTTCGGCGCAGCGACTGCCGCCTACCAGATCGAAGGCTCATCCTTCGGCGGCGCCGGACCGTCGCATTGGGACACCTTTGCCGCAACGCCGGGAAACGTGGTCAACGCCGAGACCGGAGCTGTCGCCTGCGACCACTACCACCGCTATGAAGAGGACCTCGACCTGGTCCGAGCGGGCGGCTTCGACGCCTATCGCTTCTCCACGTCGTGGGCCCGTGTCATGCCGGACGGCAGAACCGTCAATCCAGAGGGTCTCGATTATTACGACCGCCTCGCCGATGCGATGCGCGAACGCGGCCTGAAGCCCTATCTGACGCTCTATCACTGGGAACTGCCTGCAGCGCTTTCCGATCTCGGCGGCTGGCGCAACCGTGATGTCGCCGCCTGGTTCGCCGACTACACCGACGCGGTGATCTCGCGTATCGGCGACCGCATGGAGGCGGTGGCCACCATCAACGAGCCGTGGTGCGTGGCATGGCTGTCGCATTTCCTCGGCATTCATGCGCCCGGCCTGCGTGATATCCGCGCCGCCGCCCGCGCCATGCACCATGTGCTGCTGGCGCATGCCCGGTCGATGGAAGCCATGCGCGCCGCCGGACAATCCAATCTCGGCATCGTGCTCAACTTCGAACATGCCAATCCGGCAAGCGACAAGCCGGAGGATATTGCCGCGGCAAAACGCCAGGATGGATATTACAATCGCTGGTTCATCCAGGCGATCACGCAGAAGAGCTACCCGGAAGACATTCTGGAAGGCTTTGCCGGCCACATGCCGGACGGCTTCGAAAAGGACCTCGACGCCATCGGCCAGCCAATCGACTGGCTCGGCGTCAACTATTACACGCGCTCCAACATCGCGGACAATCCGGACAAGCCGTGGCCATCCGTGAAATCCGTAACCGGTCCGCTGCCCAAGACCGACATGGGATGGGAAATCTATCCGGACGGGCTTCATGCCACGCTCACCCGGCTTGCCCGCGACTACACGAAGGACATGCCCATCATCGTCACCGAGAACGGCATGGCCTGGGACGATCGTGTCGTAAATGGCCGCGTCGACGATTCCGAGCGCGTCGCCTATTTCGATACGCACCTCGCCGCCGTGCGCCGCGCCATCGAGGACGGCGCACCGGTAAGGGGCTATTTCGGCTGGTCGCTGCTCGACAACTATGAATGGGCGCTCGGCTACGGCAAGCGTTTCGGCATGGTCCATGTCGATTACGAGACGCAAGTGCGCACGCCCAAGACCTCGTTCGAGGCATTCCGTCAGGCGATCGGCGGAAACTAGGCTTGTTTTCCGCCGACGGAACGATTGACGCAAAATCCTTTCCCCGGCGCGCGATTTTGACCACTTGCACGCTCGAAGCAAAGTGGTTACCCATCCGGCCGGATTACGGCCGGCCTTGAACCGGCCGCTATTTACGCTGGAGCATGCCCGTGACCTATCTCGTCACCGATAACTGCGTTCGCTGCAAATACACGGATTGCGTCGAAGTCTGTCCCGTGGACTGCTTCTACGAAGGCGAAAACATGCTCGTCATTCACCCTGACGAATGCATCGATTGCGGTGTCTGCGAGCCGGAATGCCCGGCCGACGCGATCCGCCCGGATACCGAGCCGGGGCTGGATAAATGGCTGCAGATCAATACCGAATATGCCGAAAAGTGGCCGAACATCACGGTGAAGAAGGATCCCCTGCCCGAAGCCAAGGAATATGACGGCAAGGAAAACAAGTACGAGCAGTTCTTCTCCGCCGAGCCCGGCGAGGGCGATTGACACAGCAGCGGCGGGGGCAATCCCCTGCCTTGAAAACCGGCACATGGATTACCATTTACGTTAAGGTAAATCCGCCGTGCTGAAGCGTGCATAGCCCGATTTTTGCGCAACACATTGAAAAACGCGCATTTTTGTGGTAGATATGCAAAAATGTCATCGCACGTCACGCTTTTGGGCTGTTTGACGCTCCCTCTTTGAAGGAACGCCTCCGCGACCGGTAGTCAATCGGGCAGGTCTTCATGACCAGATTCGGGCTCCCGGCAGCGGCGTTTGCGTATGTGCGGATTGGCGAAAGCAGGCTCGGTCCCCTCCCGGAATGGTCCGGCCGGGGAACCCGACAGGGAGTATGCGAAGTATGGCGGCTGCCTCTAAAAAAACGTCTCAACGGCAGGGTTTCAAGACCAACGAATTCATTGTTTATCCCGCGCATGGCGTCGGCCAGATCGCGGCGATCGAGGAACAGGAAGTTGCGGGCCACAAGCTCGAGCTTTTTGTGGTCGAGTTCCAGAAAGACAAGATGCGCCTGAAAGTGCCGGTTGCAAAAGCGGTTTCTATCGGCATGCGCAAGCTTTCCGAACCCGGTTTCGTCGAGCGCGCGCTGAAGATCCTGCAGGGTCGCGCGCGCATCAAGCGCACCATGTGGTCGCGCCGCGCCCAGGAATATGATGCGAAGATCAATTCCGGCGACCTGATTTCCATTGCCGAGGTCGTGCGCGATCTCTACCGCGCGGAAAACCAGCCGGAACAGTCCTATTCCGAGCGCCAGCTCTATGAGGCCGCGCTTGACCGGATGGCGCGCGAAATCGCCGCCGTCAACAAGATTTCGGACACCGAAGCGGTACGCCTGATCGAAGCCAACCTCAACAAGGGGCCCAAGCGCGGCGCCAAGGCGGAAAACGACGAGTCCGACGCACAGGAAGAAGCGGCCTGACCGTTTCCCCTCCGTCACGAAAATGTGAAACCCGGCCTTAACGGCCGGGTTTTTCTTTTGTTCGCAACAACTTGCCAAAAACGTTCACCCGCCATTGACGGCCTGTCCACGCACATCGTGATCCATTCGCCATAAAAAGGCGTATCCTGGATGAACAATTCCAGCACGACGCGGTCGGGAGAGCGGCATGGGTTCGGAACTTGCAAGGCGGTCAATGGTGAAGGCGGCGATGTCCGCGCCTTACCTGGAACGCGACGAGGAGCACAATCTCGCCGTCCAGTGGAAGGAGAAACAGGACCAGGACGCGCTGCACAAGATCACCACCGCGCATATGCGTCTGGTTATCTCGATGGCTTCGAAATTCCGCAATTTCGGCCTGCCGATGAGCGATCTGATCCAGGAGGGCCATGTCGGCCTTCTCGAGGCGGCCGCCCGGTTCGAGCCGGAGCGCGAAGTGCGCTTCTCGACCTATGCCACCTGGTGGATCCGCGCATCCATGCAGGACTACATCCTTCGCAACTGGTCGATCGTACGCGGCGGCACGTCCTCCGCGCAAAAGGCCCTTTTCTTTAATCTGCGCCGGCTGCGCGCGCGGCTTGCGCAGTCGGGCGCAACCACATCGCCTCCGGCGATACACCGGCAGATTTCCGATGCCCTCGGCGTTTCGGAAAAGGATGTCGCATTGATGGATTCGCGGCTCTCCGGGCCGGATACCTCGTTGAGCGCGCCGGTCTCCGACGAGGAGGGAAGCGCGGCGCGGATGGATTTCCTCGTCGACGACCGGCCGTTGCAGGACGAAGTCGTCGAAGGCATGATCGACGACAAGCGGCGTAGCGACTGGCTGCACGACGCGATGGACATCCTCAGCGACCGCGAACGCCGCATCATCATGCGGCGCCGGCTGACGGAAGAGGGCGCGACGCTGGAATCGCTTGGCAACGAACTCGGCATATCCAAGGAGCGCGTCCGCCAGATCGAGAACCGGGCACTCGAAAAGCTGCGCAGCGCGCTTGTCCGCGACAATCCGGACATGGCCGCCACGCAATTTGCATGACGCTCAGGACTCGCTGACGACCTTGTAGCTGCGGCCGGGCTCGATGGATTGGCCCGGCTCCATCCCGTTCAGGATCAGGAACAGTTCCAGCGGCTTGCTGACGCCGCGCATGCGTGCCGCCATCGTCCGTGCGCTCTCGCCGGATTGCGCCTCGACGACACGCAATGTCAGCGGTTTCAGCGACTGACGCTCCGCTGACGACAATCGTCGGAAGGAGTTGCGCACGGTGCCGGCCAGCGCTTCCAGGTCCCTGGCCCCGCGCGGCATGGCGGTCAGGATGCGGTAAACCGACTTGCCGGCCCTGATTACGGTTATGTCGAAATCCCACTGGTCGGCGGTGGCCCGCGCCGAGACGGCCGACATGCCATTGACCGTGAGCGCGCGGATCGAGCCTGTGTCCAGCCCCTCCACCCAGCCGGACGCGACATAGGTCGACAATGACTGCCCCGTCGGCACATCGACGCCGTCGAAACGGATGGCCGCATTGTCCGAGCCGCGCGCTCCGAGCACCGCTTCGGTGCGATTGTCGATGTCGAATCCCTCCGGAAAGGTGAAGGTTATGCCGAGACCGGCATGCGAATAGGCCTGGCCCCGCACGAAGCCTTCTTCGGCCGAATCGCCGAACAGCATGCCGTCGATGCCGGCCAGATAGCCTTCGTGATCGCGCTCGCCCTTGCCGGGCGAACCGAACTTGCGCGCATGGCCGACAGCCAGTTCGATGCGCTGCGGTGTCGACGGGTGGGTGGCGAGAAAATCGAGACTGGTGTCGGCCTCGCCAGAGGCGTCGCGGAAATCCGTATAGGCGGCCATCGTTTCCTGGAACGCGGCAGCCGCATAAGGATCGAACCCGGCTTCGCCGATCGCCGCGATGCCGATCGCATCCGCCTGCAGTTCCTGGTTGCGCGAGAACTGGGCAAGCCTGAGTTTGCCGCGCACCAGCGCCCGTCGGCCGGCATCCTTGTCTGACAGCACATCGGAAACGACGCGGCTCGCCAGTTCCACTTCGGCTTCCTTCTGCTGACGCAGGATACCGTGATTTGCGGTGACATGCCCCATTTCATGCGCGATCACCGCTGCCAGTTCGGCCGTGTCGTTGGCGAGCGCGAGAAGTCCGCGCGTGATGTAGAGATAGCCGCCGGGAAGCGCGAAGGCGTTGACGTTCGGCGAATCGAGAATGGTGATCTGGTAGACTTGGCTCGGATTATCCGAGACCGTGACCAGCTTGCCGACGATGCCGGCGACCATGCGCTCCAGCTTCGGATTGGAGTATTCCCCGCCATAGGTGGCAAGAATCTTCGGATGCTGCGCCGCGCCGACACGCGCCAGCCTGCCCGAGCGCACGTTTTTTGCGATCACCGGGCTCTCGGACGGCTTGATCGAGGAGTCCCCGATCATCTGAGAGAGATTCTGGCACGAGGCAAGAAGAAACGGCAGTGCCACAACCGCGGGCAACAGCCGCCCGAGGCGCACCTTTGTCTCCCGGCGGCCGCGTGCCGCCAATGCCCTTGTGTAGAACCTCAATACCATGCGGGAATTTCTGTCCGGCGGTCGAATCGGTCGGCAGCCCCTTTGCTTGCGCCTTTTCGCTTACAGGCAACGCACCGTATCTCACAAGCCCTTGCAAGCCGGCGCCAGCGAGTCGGCACGACGATGTTGCTTCGTGTTATCGCTTTACAGGCAAATTTGGCGAAACCGCGTCCTTACTCCCGTTCGGCGGAGCCGAGATAGTCGCGGATCGCCGCAGGCGCGGTTTCGGCATCGAGCAGGCTTCCGGTCGATCCGCCTGCGATTACGCTTCCACCGGCGAGAAACACGGTTTGCGGCGCTATCCGGCGGGCATCCTCGGGAAAATGCGTCACCATAACGGTGGTCATGCCGCGCTCGGCATGAATCCTGGCGACGAGATCGAGCATGTCGGCGCGCAAAGCCGGACCGAGCGACGCAAAGGCCTCGTCGAGCAGCAGCACCGGCTTTCGCCTGACGATCACCCGGGCAAGCGCGACACGTTGCCGCTCGCCGCCCGACAGCTGCCCGGGCAGCCGGGCGCCGTAGCCGGCGAGACCGACGGAGGCGAGCGCCTGCCCGATCGCGTCCTCATCGCCCGCTTTCAGTTTCAGCGACGGAGACAGACCGAGCGCGACATTGTCGAACACGGACAGATGCGCGAACAGATTGTTTTCCTGAAACACCATCGAGACGGGCCGTTCGGCAACCGGGGCGTGGGTCAGGTCGGCATCGCCGAAGCGGATGACACCTGCGGCGGGCGTCTCGAAACCGGCAAGCAGATTGAGCAAGGTGGATTTGCCCGAACCGCTAGGACCGACCAGCGCCGTGATCGCACCTGCTGCAAAGGCGCAGTCGAACTGCATTTCGGCGGCATCGCGGTTGTAGCGAAAGCGCACGCCGTCACAGCTGATCGGAACGGAGATATCTGTCACGAGCTGCTGCGCTCCCTGGTTTGTGCGCCGCCGCCGGCGCGATCGGCGATCATCATCAGCGCCATTGTCATTGCGCACAGGATCAGGGCAAGCCCTGCCGCATCCTGTGTGCGGTAGCTGCCCATGCGCTGCAGGATCAGGTAGGGCAGCGTCTGCACGTCCTGCGAGCCGAAGATGGCGATAACGCCGAGATCGCCCAGCGACAGCGCCAGCGAGAAGGCAAAGGCCAGCATCAGCGCGCGTCGCGCAACCGGCCACGTCACCAGCCGGAAGCGGGCGAAGCCGGAAACGCCGAGCATCAGGCAGAGCCGGTCATAGCGCTCCGCGGCGCGCGTCGCCGCCGGCAGGATCAGCCGGATCGCGAACGGCACCGCCATCGCCGCGTTGATCGTCACCACCATCGCCGGCGCCGCCGCATAGACGTCGGCGAACTGGCGGATGGTGACAAACCAGCCGGCAGCGATGACGACGGGCGGCACCACGAGGATCAGGCTCGACGCCTGCCCGAACACGCGCTCGCTGCGCGAGGCGTTACCCCTGAACCGCCGCGCGGCGGCGGCCCGCGCCATACCGGTCGCGAGCATCAGCGCCAGTATCACCGAAAACATCGCGGCCAGCGTGCCGAGGACAAGGCTTGTCACCAGCGCCCGCTGAAAACCGGATTGCGCTACAAGTCCGGCAAGATCGGCGGCAAAACCGCGCCAGACGACGATGGCGAAGGGCAGCGCCACGAAGGCGGTGCCGATCGCGATCACTACCGATGCAAACGCGCGACCGCTCATGGTTCGCCGCACGGTAAAAGGCCTCAGCGCCCCGACGCTGAGGCCCGCCGAAACCTCTCCCCCAGCCTTTGCCAGCATGGCGAAGGCAAGCGCTGTCACCCCGATCTGAACGATGGCGAGCAGCACGGCGCGGGCGATGTCGAAATCGAAGGTCAGCGCCTGGTAGATCGCCACTTCCAGCGTCGTCGCGCGCGGCCCGCCGCCCAGCGTCAGCACGACGGTGAACGAGGTGACGCACAGCATGAAGATCAGCGATGCCGCCGACATCAGCGCCGGGCGCATGAACGGCCAGACGACATGGCGGAAACGAGCACGAAAGCCCATGCCGAGCTGGTACGACAGCCGGTCGTATTCGCCTGGCATCGACGCCAGCCCGCCGAGTACGATGCGCACGGCAAGCGGCATGTTGAAGAAGACATGGGCGACGAGAATGCCGGTCAGCCCGTAGATGGACGGAAAGCCATACCCTGCTGATTCAGCCAGTTGACTTACAATTCCCCGTTCCCCGTACAGCGCGACGATGGCCAGTACGGCCACAATCTGCGGCAGCGCCAGCGGCAACGCGAACAGCCGCAGGATCAGTTCGCGGCCCGGAAAGCGGCGAAACTCGTAGAATGCCGTGGCAACGGGAATCGCGAAGGCGAGCGACAACGCGGTCGACAGCCCCGCCTGCACCAGCGTGAAACGCAGGCTGCGCCACACGACCGGATCGCCGAGCGCGGCCGCCACCTCCGCTCCCGCGCCGGGCAGCGCGATCACGGCAAGCGGCAGGAAGGCGCCTGCCGCCAGCACGGCAAGAAACAGGACGGACAGCCATGCGGCGCCACCCGTTTCCCGCCCGATGCGCGATTCCCTCATGAAGGTTCTACCGGCTCATCACCGAAAGCCACTCGGCGACCCAAGCCTTGCGGAATTCGGCGACTTCTTCCGGCGAAAACAACAAGGCGTCCGCCGGCCGAACCAGTTCGCCAAATGCGGGATCGAGCGGTCCGCTGGTCGGTGCGGCCGGCAGCATCCAGTTGGTTTCGGGTATGATGTCCTGGAAGGCCGGCGTGGTCATGAAGGCAAGGAACTCGGCGGCCAGCGGATTGTCCGCTCCTTTCGTCGTCATGCCCGCGACCTCGATCTGCATGTAGTGGCCCTCCGAGAACGCCGCCGCGCGGTAGCGGTCGGTGTCCTCGGCGATCATGTGATAGGCCGGCGATGTTGTATAGGACAGCACCATCGGCACCTCGCCGGACGTGAACAGCCCGTAGGATTCCGACCAGCCCGGCGTCACCGTCAGCACGCGCTGTTTCAGCTTCTCGTAGGCCGCCGGGGCTTCGTCACCGTAGATTTTCTTGATCCACAGCATCAGCCCGAGACCGGGCGTGGAGGTGCGCGGGTCCTGGATGGCGATTTTGCCATGATCGCCATCAAGGAACGCTTCCATGCTGGCGGGCGGATTGCCGATTGTCTCGGTGTCGTAGATCACGGCGAAATAACCGTAGTCGAAGGGAACGAAAGTGTCGTCCGACCAGCCGCCGGGGACGGCGACAGCCTCGGTCGAAATGCCGTGCGGCGCGAAAAACCCGCTCGCCTTGGCTTCCGCGGTCAGATTGGTGTCGAGCCCGAGAACGATGTCCGCATCGGTGCGCCCGCCCTCGAGCCGCAACCGGTTGAGCAGCGCCACGCCGTCTGCGACCGAGACGAATTCGAGATCGCAGCCGCATTGCGCCTCGAAAACCTTCTCCACCAGCGGCCCGGGCCCCCATTCGGCGGTAAAGCTCTCATAGGTGTAGACGGTCAGCTTACCCTCGGCCGCCGCAAATTGCGGTACAGCGAAAAGCGCGGTGGCTGAAAAGGCGAATAGAATGAATCTGTGCATCACGCACCTCCTTGGTTCGGATTGGGATCGAGGCGCGTTTCCGGCAGTGCGGAGGAAGCGTCTAATCCCTACGCCGGTACAAACCGGATCAGGTTCATCGGGTTGGCGGTTGCCTCTCAGCCGCTTGCGCGGCACCCCGTTAGAGCAGAACCCTTGTATGACGCGCCCGCTCCGTCTTCAAGGGGGAAACGCGTTTGCGGCTTGGCGGTTCGCCTTTCGCGGGCTAGTGCTTGACCATGTCCGATGCCGCAACTTCCCGTTTCGCGATCCTGCTCGACGGCGCCCTGGCGCCAACCGGGAGATTGCGCCGCCAGATCGAGGGCTGCCGCCTGCTCGCTGCCGACGGCGGCATCCGTCACGCCGGGACGCTTGGCCGCGATCCGGAAATGTGGCTCGGCGATTTCGATTCCGTCGACGGTCCGCTCGCCGGGCGTTTCGCCCATGTTCCGCGCGAATCCTTCCCGAGCGAGAAATCCGTCTCTGACGGCCGGATCGCGGTGGAATACGCGCTCGAGAAAGGCGCCCGCGAGATCGTGTTCGTCGGCGCGCTGGGCGGCAAACGCAGCGACCACGCGTTTTTCAATCTTGCCGGCGCCGCCGGTCTGGCGATCGACCGTCCCGATATCGCGATCATGCTGACAAGCGGCCGCGAGGAAGCCGTTCCGCTGTTGCCGAATAAGCCGCTGCGGCCGGACTGGCCGAAAGGAACGCTGTTTTCGGTGCTCGGATTCTCCGCCATGAACGGCCTGACCGTGAAAGGCGCGAAATGGCCGCTGGACTGCGTCAACGTGCCCTTCGGATCGACGTGGACGCTCTCCAATGTTGCTGGAGACAGACTGGAAATTCTGTTAGGGGAAGGTTGCGGTGTTGCCATTTGTCAGCTTGAATAAAGTCGAGGGACAGGTGTGTTAATCGTCACACTGCCGAAGCCATGGCGCGGCTATTGTGACGTCGGGATAAAAGGAGATCGCCCCATGAAAATCGCAAAAACCTTTGCCGCGCTGGCGCTTGCCGGCTCTCTGGCTGTCGGTTGCACGACGACCGAACAGACGACCACTGCCGGCGCAATCATCGGCGGCGGCGCCACCGCCCTTGCCGGCGGCAATGCCACGCAGATCGCTGTCGGCGCGGCTGTCGGCGGTGCGGCCGGCTATGTGGTCGGCAGGCTGGCCGACGGCAATTGCCGTTATCGCCGTCCGGACGGCACGACCTATATCGCGAAGTGCCCGTAACACAGGCTGAGCTTCGACACTGGAGCCGCGGATCGCCTAAAGGCGATCCGCGGCTCATGCATTTCTGCCCCTTGCATTTCGCCATTGCGCGGCCGACAAGGCCGCAACACGACACGGTTGGACAATGGCCATTTCTCCCCCTCTGCTGCGCGCCGAAAACCTCACCCTGACCTTCGGCGGCAAGCCGCTGTTTGAAGACGTTTCCTTTTCCGTCCATTCCGGCGACCGCATTGCGCTGGTCGGGCGCAACGGTTCCGGAAAGTCGACCTTGCTGAAAATCGCCGCCGGCCTGACCGATGCAACCGCCGGCGAGGTGATCACCGAGCGCAACGCCACCATCCGCTACCTGCCACAGGACCCGGATCTTTCAGGTTTCGCGGCCATCGGCGACTATGCCCGCGCCGATCTGGCGCCGCTCGACGATCCGTTCCGCGTCGATTACCTGCTCGCCGAGCTCGGCCTCGATCCCGACCGCTCGCCGCAGGCCCTCTCCGGCGGCGAAATGCGGCGCGCCGCGCTTGCCCGAACGCTTGCGCCGGCACCGGACATCCTGTTCCTCGACGAACCGACGAACCATCTCGACCTGCCGGCCATCGAATGGCTGGAAAACGAACTTGCCCGGTCCCGCTCAGCCATTGTGCTGATCTCGCATGACCGCCGATTTCTGGAAAAGCTGTCGCGCCGGACATTGTGGCTCGACCGCGGCACGCTGCGCGAAAACGGCGCCGGCTTCGCCGAATTCGAGGACTGGCGCGACAAGGTGCTGGAAGAGGAAGAGCGCGAACATCACAAGCTCGGCCGCAAGATCGTGCGCGAGGAGCATTGGGTCACACATGGCGTCAGTGGCCGCCGCAAGCGCAACATGCGCCGCCTCGGCGAACTCGCCGAGCTGCGCAAGGTTTTCCGTGAGCATCAAAACCCGGACGGCGCGGCCAAGCTCGCCGCCGCCGATGCCCGGGAAAGCGGCAAGCTGGTCATCGAAGCAAAGGACATTTCGAAAAGCTTCGGCGACCGGTCGCTGGTGAAGGATTTCTCGCTGCGCGTCCATCGCGGCGACCGGATCGGACTTGTCGGTCCGAACGGCGCGGGCAAGACGACCCTGGTCAAGCTTCTGACCGGCGAACTGACGCCCGACGAGGGCAGCGTGCGCCTCGGCGCCAATCTCGACCTGGCCATGCTCGACCAGCGCCGCGACGCGCTCGACCCCGACGAGACGCTGGAACACTTCCTGACCGACGGTCGCGGCCAGTCGCTCGTCGTCAATGGCGAACAGAAACACGTCGTCTCCTACATGAAAGACTTCCTGTTCGCTCCCGAACAGGCGCGGACACCGGTGCGCGAACTGTCCGGCGGCGAAAAGGCCCGGCTCGTTCTTGCCCGCACCCTTGCGCGTCCGGCCAATTTGCTTGTCCTCGACGAACCCACCAATGATCTCGACATGGAGACGCTGGACCTGCTGCAGGAACTGATCGCCGGCTTTTCCGGTACGGTGCTGCTTGTCAGCCACGACCGCGATTTCCTCGACCGGACGGTCAATGCCGTGATCGCGCCCGACGGGAACCGGCCCGGCGAAGGCCGATGGATTGCCTATGCCGGAGGCTATTCCGACATGCTGGCCCAGCGCGGCGATGCCGCCGCGCCGCAAAAATCCAGACAAAAACAGGCAGGCGCTCCGAAAACGCCTGCCGTGCCGGAGGCAACGAAACCGCAGGCCGGCAAGGCGAAGCTCTCCTACAAGCAGAAATACGCGCTCGAGACGCTACCCGGCCAGGTCGAGGAACTCTCCGACACAATCGCGGCACTGGAGGAAAAACTGGCCGATCCCGCGCTGTTTTCGAAGGACCCGGCCACGTTCAACAAGACTGCGGCCGAGCTGGACGAAAAACGGGCGCGTCACGCCGTGCTCGAAGAAGAATGGCTGGAACTGGAAATGCTGCGCGAGGAAATCGAAGGCGGCTGACGCCGCCTTGGAAATCCCGGGACCTGACTTTCCCCGTCAGGAGAAGAATTGCCCGCCATTGGCCGAGATCGTCGAACCGGTGATGAAGCCGGCATCGTCGGAAGCCAGGAACACGACGCAGCGCGCGATTTCCTCGGGCTCGCCGAGACGGCCCACCGGTATCTGCGGCAGAATGCGGGACTTCAGAACCTCTTCGTCGATGGCACGGACCATCTCGGTGCCGATATAGCCGGGACAAATCGCATTGACTGTGATGCCGGCGCGCGCGCCTTCCTGCGCCAGCGCGCGGGTAAATCCGATATCGCCGGCCTTGGAGGCGGAATAGTTGACCTGGCCGGCCTGGCCCTTCTGGCCGTTGATCGAGGAAATATTGATGACACGGCCGAATTTGCGGTTGCGCATGCCGGACCAAACCGGGTGCGTCATGTTGAACACGCCGGACAGGTTGGTGTTGATGACCTGGTCCCAGTTGTCCTTGGTCATCTTGTGGAACATCGCGTCGCGAGTGATGCCCGCATTGTTGACCAGCACCTCGACCGGACCGAGATCGGCCTCGACCTGCTTGATGCCCTCCACGCAGGCATCGTAGTCGGCGACCGACCACTTGTAGACCGGGATGCCCGTCTCCGCCTTGAACTTCGCCGCCGCCTCTTCATTGCCCGCATAGTTGGCGGCAACACTGTAACCGGCCTCCTTCAAGGCAATCGAAATGGCTGCACCAATGCCACGCGTTCCGCCTGTGACAACCGCGACTCTGCCCATGGGTACTCCTCCCTTTGAAATGGCGGGCGGGATCTTCGCCCCGCCCATTACAAATTACGCTAGGTAATCGTTCTTACATCCGCTCGACGCACATGGCCACGCCCATGCCGCCGCCGATGCACAGCGTGGCGAGGCCCTTGGAAGCGCCGCTGCGCTTCATCTCGAACAGCAGCGTGTTGAGAATGCGCCCGCCCGACGCGCCGATCGGATGGCCGATCGCGATCGCGCCGCCATTGACGTTGACGATATCCGGGTTCCAGCCGAGATCCTTGTTGACCGCGCAGGCCTGGGCCGCGAAGGCCTCGTTCGCCTCGACGAGATCGAGGTCGTCGACCGACCAGCCGGCCTTTTCCAGCGCCTTGCGCGAAGCCGGGATCGGGCCCGTGCCCATGATCGCGGGATCGACTCCAGCCGTCGCCCACGAAACGATGCGCGCCAACGGCGTGATGCCGCGCTTGGCAGCCTCTTCCTCGCTCATCAGCACGGTTGCCGCGGCGCCGTCATTGATGCCGGAGGCGTTGGCCGCCGTCACCGTGCCTTCCTTGTCGAAGGCCGGACGCAGCTTGCCGACGCTGTCCATCGTCACGCCGTGCTTGATGTACTCGTCGTCCTCGACCACAGTGTCGCCCTTGCGGCCCTTGACGGTGAAAGGAACGATCTCGTCCTTGAACTTGCCGGCCTTCTGCGCGGCTTCCGCCTTGTTCTGCGAGGCCACCGCGAATTCGTCCTGGATATCGCGCGACAATTGCCACTGACGGGCTACGTTCTCGGCCGTATTGCCCATGTGGTAGCCGTTGAAGGCGTCCATCAGGCCGTCCTTCAGCATCGTGTCGATCATCTTCATGTCGCCCATCTTCACGCCGCTGCGCAGATACGCGCAATGCGGTGCCTGCGACATCGATTCCTGTCCGCCGGCGACAATGATCGACGCGTCACCGGCAAGGATCTGCTGCATGCCGATGGCGACCGTGCGCAGGCCCGAGCCACACAGCTGGTTGAGGTTCCAGGCTGTCGTCTCCTGCGGGCAGCCGGCGGCCATCGACGCCTGGCGTGCCGGATTCTGGCCCTGACCGGCGGTCAGAATCTGGCCCATGATCACCTCGTCGACCTCTTTCGGATCGACGCCCGCGCGTTCCAGCGCGCCGCGAATGGCGGCAGCGCCGAGTTCATGCGCCGGCACATTCGCAAAGGCGCCGTTGAACGAACCGACCGGCGTGCGCGCGGCGCTTGCGATAACCACAGATGTCATGATGGCCTCCTCATTGGATTGCGGCTCTCTGGCCGCTGCTTAACTTGATTTTAGCGTCTGGCTAGCAACTCTCAATGCATGCCCCAAACCGCTGCACTGCACAAGACGCAATGCCTTTCAAGGCCGCGGTTTGGCTGCACCGCAACAAAACGCTTTGATAAGAGCCTATTTTGTCACTAGTATTTCGCGCACAAAGGAAAACGCCGGCCTACGGCGCACACCGACGGGAGAGACGAGATGGCAACCAGCGATGAACCCACCGTCATCAAGAAATATGCCAACCGGCGCCTCTACAACACCGGCACAAGTACTTATGTGACGCTGGAGGACCTCGCCGAGATGGTCAAGGACGGCGAGGATTTCGTCGTTCGCGACGCCAAGACCGGCGAGGATCTGACGCACTCCGTGCTGACCCAGATCATCTTCGAGCAGGAGGGCAAGACCGGCCAGGCGATGCTGCCGATTTCCGTGTTGCGCCAGCTGATCTCGTTCTACGGCGACCAGATGCAAATGGTCCTGCCGAGCTATCTTGAACATTCCATGGCGCTGTTCGCCCGCGAACAGGAACATATCCGCGAGCAAATGACCTCGATGGTCGGCAAGTCTCCGCTCGACATCATGACCTCCGGGCAGCAGATGGTCGAGGAACAGACGCGTCGCAACATGGAGATGTTCCAGAACGCGATGCAGATGTTTTCGCCCTTCACCGCCGCCGGCGGAGACAACGAGGAAAAGGCGGACGCCGAGGCGGAAAAGAAATCCTCGCCCAATGAGCTGAAATCGATGCGCGAACAGATCGCCGCCATGCAGCGCAAGCTGGACTCGATGGACAAGTAAGCGATTACTTACCAGCCAAGCGCGCAGCCGTCCTTTCGCGGATCCGAACCGCCGATCAGAAATCCCGTCTCGCGGTCGATCACGATGGCCTGGCCGCCGCCATGCGGATCGGCCGACCGCGCGACCGGATGGCCCATCGCCTTGAGGCCTTCCAAAACGTTTTCAGGCAATCCGGCCTCGGCGCGAATGACTCCCTCGCTGTCCCAGAAGGCGCGGGGGTGGTCGATCGCCGCCTGCGCGTCCATGCCGTAGTCGAGCATGTTCGACAACACATGCGCATGGCCTGTCGGCTGGTAGGAACCGCCCATGACGCCAAACGAGATGGCTGCAAACCGGTCCTTCGTCACCATCGCCGGAATGATCGTATGCATCGGCCGCTTGTTCGGTCCGATGGCATTCGGATGCGACGGATCGGCCCGGAAACAGGCCCCGCGGTTCTGTAGCACAATGCCGGTCTCCGGCGTCACGATCTGCGAGCCGAAAGAGCCATAGATCGAGTTGATGAAGGAAACCGCCACGCGGTTGCGGTCGACCACGGTCAGATAGACAGTGTCGGAATCCGGCAACTCGGGCAGTTCAAGTGAATCGTTTCGCTTCTCGGGATCGAACTGTTCCGCCAGCGTTTCGGCGAATTCTCGCGCAATCAGCCTGTTCGCCTTGACCGGCATCGTCTCCGGATCGGCGAGCCAGGCATCACGCACGCTGTAGGCCAGCCGCGCCGCTTCGATCTCGCAGTGATACCGCTCGGTGCTCAGATCCGGGAAACGCCGCGCCTCCATAATATCGAGCAGGTTAAGCATGATCATCGCGACCATGCCCTGCCCGCTTGGCGGCAACTCGTGCAGGTCGTGATCCTGGTAAGTGATCGACAGCGGATTGACGACCGTCGAACGGCACTCGGCAATATCCTCTTCGCTCAAAAAGCCGCCCTTGGCCTGGACCGTTGCCGCGATCTCGGCAGCGATCGCTCCGGTGTAGAAGGCGTCGGCGCCGCGCTTGGCAATTTCGCGCAGCACACTCGCCAGCGCCGGCTGACGATGCCTCTGGCCAATCCGCGGCGCGGCGCCGTCAAACAACAAATGCCGGCGCGCACCCTCGTCCTGCTTCAGGGTCTCGACCTGCTTTACCCAGTCATACGCCACGCGCGGCGAGACGGCGTAACCTTCCTCGGCATAGCGTATCGCGTCTTTCAGGAGCGGGTTGAAACCCATCGAGCCATACACCAGAAGCAGCGTTTCCCAGCCGCGCACCATGCCGGGCACCGTGACGGAATGGGCCGAATGCTCGGGAATCTCGGTGTAGCCGTTCTCCGCATACCATTCGGCATGCGCCTTCGAGGCCGCCCGGCCCGCTCCATCGAGCCCGGTTACGCGACCATCCGGCAAGGCGACGATGGCGAAACAGTCACCGCCGATCCCCGTCATCTGCGGTTCGACCACGGCGAGTGTGGCAGCCGCCGCCACAGCGGCATCCACCGCATTGCCCCCCGCCTTGAGCACATCCAGCGCCGTCACCGAAGCCAGTGGATGCGAAGTGGAAACGAGGCCGTTCTCGGCGATGACCGGCGAACGGCCGGGAAGCTGGAAATTGCGCATCAAGTATTTCACTCCTGGAAAAACTGTTTCCCACCCCATGCTCCGTCGCTTCGTGCTAACACACCGGGCGTAGCTGACGACGGCATAGTGAAAAAACGCAGGAGAGCCCCGGCAATGTCAATTCTTACCCTCGCCAAAGCCAATGAAATCATTGCCGCCGCATTCTCAACAGGCAAGAATTTGGGATTAAAACCGCTGTCGGTCGCCATACTCGACGCAGGCGGCCACCTGATCGCCTTCCAGCGCTCCGACGCCTCTTCCTTCATGCGGTACGAGATTGCCGCGGGGAAAGCCTATGGCTGCGTGGCCCTCGGCATGGGCGGCCGCTGGCTCAATGCCCAGGCACAAAGCCGCCCGCATTTCGTCGAAAACCTGTCGGCGGTCTCCGGCGGCAGGATCGTCGCCGTACCGGGCGGCGTGCTGGTCAAGCAGAACGGCGAGATCATCGGCGCGGTCGGCGTCACCGGCGATACATCTGACAATGACGAGGCTTGCGCCGTCGCGGGGATCGAAGCGGCGGGTTTCGAAGCCGATCCCGGACAGGGATAATCACAAAAAGGCCAATCGACACATCGCGGCAGGCCGCTGGCGGCAATCACCGCGGCGGCCATGCCGTCACCCGCGCACCTTCAGTCCCGGAGTGTCGATAGCAGGCTCGAAATGTCCGCGCTCCGGATCATAGACCCACAATACGCCTTCCGAAATATCGAACCACGCGCCATGCAGCGCCAGCCTTCCGTCCACTTCGCGTTCGCGGATGTAGGGAAAGGTGCGCAAATTCTCCAGTGAGGACCGCACCGACATGCACTCCACCGCTGTCTGGCGCGGGTCCTGGCCGGGATGAATATGTGCGTCTTCCGGGTGGTCGATGCGGACATGGCGAACGGGATCCTGTCCTTCGCCATGGCCCACGCGCTCAATCGCCGGATCGAGCAGGCTGATCCAGTGGCCGATGGCATCGCCCTTGTCGAGCGCGTCGCGCCGCTCGTCGAGCGCCGCCGCCACGCCGCCGCAGCGGCCGTGCCCCATCACCACGATATGCTTGACGCCGAGACTGCCCACGGCGAACTCGATCGACGCCACCGACGACCGGTAGCGTCCTTCCGCATTATAAGGCGGCACGAGGTTGGCGACGTTGCGCAGGACGAAGATCTCGCCCGGGCCGGAATCGAAGATGATCTCCGGCGCCGCGCGCGAATCGCAGCAGGCGATCACCAGCGCCTCGGGCCGCTGCCCGCTGGCGGCGAGATCGCGGTAAGCATCGGAGCGTTTGCGATAGGTCGAGTGCAGGAAGCCCTGATAGCCGTCGAGGAGTTTTTGCGGAAACTTCGTCATGCGCCCGGATTAACGCCGGAACGCGCCGCATTCAAGATGCTGCAGCGCACCACCCCGTCAGGCCCGCCGCGGCGGCGGCGGCGGCGGCGTCATGGCGAACTGGCGCATCTGAACCATCGCCATCGGCCGCTGCAGGCTGGCCTGGTCGGTCTCCAGCATCAGTTCGTCGGCGCCTCGCTTGCAGGCGCGGGCGACGAGCTCGTAGACCGAGGCCGTCGCGAGTTGCAGCGCCTTGCCCGGCTCGGCGCCCGACAAAAGCCGCGCCAGAAACAGCGCCGCCGTCAGGTCGCCCGGCCCGTTCGGCGGGCTGTCGATATGGCGGTGCTCGGCCAGCATTGCATGCCCGCCATGGATCAGCAGATTGCCCGTTCCGCCGGCAAGCAGCGAATGCGCGCTGGTGACCAGAACATGCTCCGCGGCAAGATTGTCCGCCGCGGCGCGGATGTCCTCGTTGCTCGCCGCACCGGTCCCGGTCAGCCAGGCGAACTCGAAGCGGTTCGGCGTGACGATGTCGGCGGAGGAAAACAGCTTGTCGCGGATTGCCTCGGCCACCGGTTCGGGAACATAGAGCCCGCCCTGGTCGCCAACGACAGGATCACAGACATGCAGCGCGTCCGGATTGACCTTGCGAACCGCAGCGATGAAGTCCGCGATAGCGCCCGCCTGTTCGGCCGAACCGAGATAGCCGGTCAATACAGCGCCGACTTCGCTCAAATGCTGCGAGGTAGCCAGCGCCGCCATGAAATCGGAGAACTCTGCCGGGTCGGGCACGATGCGCGGCGCCGGCCCGTGCCCCGGATGCCATGGCAGCATCACGGTCGGCACCGCCCAGACGGGAAAACCGAGCGCCTCCAGCGCGAATACGGCGGCGCGATTGCCGACCGTGCCGCGCGCGACATGGCTCGAAATCACGACCACGGCGGGCCGCACGGGAGAAACAGGCGTGTTCATCGCGACAGATAGCCGACCAACCAGATGGCCAGCACGATGAAGACAACGAGCGAGAGCGCGCGGCCGGTGCGCCGGCCCCAAACCTCGACACGGTCTTCGGCGTCCGCGTCATCCGCGGCCATGTGGGCGCGAGCGCGGTTTACCGTACGGGCCAGCGTCGACTGACCGATGACCTCGGAATCGGTGGCGACGCGTTCCAGCGTTCTCTGCGCTTCTTCCTCGCGCGCCTTGTCGTCGGGATGTTTATCGGCCATGCGCAAACCGTTGCGATCGTTTTTTCAACCGGGCGGACACTATCCCGCGACACCTTGCCCGGCAATATCGCGTTGTCCGACGAAGCGTGACAGTTTCGCGAAGAATTGTGCTGCATAGCGCTTGGGCTTTGTTATGGTGACGTAACGAAGCAGCGATAAAGAGCCAGCATCCAGGCGGGAGGGGACATTGGCAAAAAACGCAAGCGCGCCGGTCAAGAAATACATTTCCTCCGTCCTCAAGCATCTCGAAAATCCGGATGACCGGACGACGGAACTGGTCAACGCCCTGCTTTCCGATGCCCACGAGGACGACCTCACCCTGCTCGATGCATCCTGCGCGGCACGGTCAATCGAAAAGACCGCCGATGCGCTGGCCAACCATGCCCGCGGCGCGTCCGTGGTACGCGTCTCGCCCGCCTGTGCGCCCAATTGCTGCGTCGTTTCCGTCATCAACGAGAACATGCCCTTCCTGTTCGACTCGGTGATGGGCGAGATCAACGACCTGTCGCACCATGTTCGCCTCGTCGTGCATCCGATCGTCGACGTGAAGCACCACGGGCCGGATTTCGAGCTTGTCGAACGCGCCGCCGCCGGACCGGCAGAGGACGGCGCGATACGGACCAGCGTCATCCACGTCATGCTGGAAGATCTGACAGACGAGACCGCCCGTCAGCTGCAGAAAAACCTCACCGAGATCATCGAACACGTGAAAGCCGCCGTGCGCGACTGGCGCGCCATGCTCAGCCGGCTGGATACCGTGATGAGCGAACTGCAGACCAAGGTGCTGCCGGTCTCGCAGGCTGCCGCCAACGAGGCGCTCGCCTTTCTCGAATGGCTGCGCGACGACAACTTCACCTTCCTCGGCATTCGCGAATACGACTACACGGGCGGCGAACAGCGCGGCCAGCTTGTGCGCGCCGACATGCCGGGACTTGGCATCCTGTCCGATCCGTCCGTACGTGTCATGCGCCGCGGCGACGAGCCGGTCACGACGACGCCTCAGATCCGCGCCTTTCTGAACTCCAAGGACATGCTCATCGTCGCCAAGGCGAACATCAAGTCCAAGGTCCACCGGCGCTCATACATGGATTACGTCGGCGTCAAGAAATACGACGAGAAGGGAAAGCTGAACGGCGAGTTGCGCATCGTCGGCCTGTTTACCTCGACGGCCTATACCCGCTCGGTGACGCGCATCCCCTATCTGCGCTCCAAGATCGACGCCGTGATGAAACGCGCCGAATACGATCCGGAGAGTCACTCCGGCAAGGCGCTGATGAACGTGCTGGAATCCTATCCGCGCGACGAGCTCTTCCAGATCGGCGTGCCGGCGCTGACAAGAAACGCCCAAGCTATCGTGCAGCTTGCCGAGCGGCCGCGAGTGCGTGTCCTTTCCCGCATCGATCCTTTCGACCGCTTTGTTTCGGTCATCGTCTTCGTGCCGCGCGACCGCTACGATTCCGCGGTCCGCGAAAGGATCGCCGAATATCTCGCGGACAGCTACAACGGCCACATTTCGGCTTATTACCCGGCCTTCCCGGAAGGCGCGCTGGCGCGCGTGCACTTCATCATCGGCCGCCGCGAGGGCAAGACGCCGGAACCGAAACAGGCCAGGCTCGAAGCGGAGATCGAGGCGATCACCCGCACGTGGGAGGATCATTTCCTCGAGGAGCTGATGGCCGAGGGCATCAGCCCGGCGGCGCGCGTATTGCGCAATGCCGGTTTTCCCGAAACTTATCGCGACACGGTGCTGCCGGCCCAGGCCGTGCAGGACCTGCAGCGCATCGCCCGGCTCTCGGCGGAAAATCCCATCGACGTCGATTTCTTCCGCCCGACCGGAAAGTCGCACAAGGAAGCCGGCCTGCGCATCTACCACTACGGTTCGCCGGTCGCGCTGTCGGAACGCGTTCCGCTTCTCGAGAACATGGGCTTTCGCGTTATCAGCGAACTGACCTATGCTATCGATGTCGCCGACAAGCTCGGCAACATCGTATGGCTGCACGAAATGCAGATCGAGAGTCAGTCCGGCAAAGAAGTCCCGATGGAGGACGACGGCGTTATCTTCGAAGACGCCTTCATGTCCGTTTGGAACCGGGACAGCGATAATGATCCCTATAACGGACTGGTGCTTGCCGCGGGTTTGACATGCCGGCAGGTCACGGTGCTGCGCGCCTATGGACGTTACCTGCGCCAGGCCGGCACTCCGTACGGACAGGGCTACATCGCCGACGCGCTGATCCGCCATCCGCTGCTTGCCCGCCAGCTCTACGAGCTGTTCGAGACCGTTTTCGATCCGGCTCGCCGCAAGAACAAGAAGAAGGAGGATCCGGACGTCACGGCGAAGCATATCCGGGCGGCGATCGCCGACCAGCTTGCCGAAGTGCCCTCGATCGACGACGACCGCATCCTGCGCTCCATCGTAACGGTGATCGACGCCACGCTGCGCACCAACTACTTCGCCCCCGATCCGGCCGGCGCGCCGCGTACCTCGCTTGCCTTCAAGCTCAATCCGCGCGCAATTGCCGACCTGCCCGATCCCAAGCCATTCCGTGAAATCTTCGTCTTCGGGCCGCAGGTGGAAGGCGTGCACCTGCGCTTCGGCCCGGTCGCGCGCGGCGGCCTGCGCTGGTCCGACCGCGCCCAGGACTACCGCACCGAAGTGCTGGGGCTCGTGAAGGCGCAGCAGGTCAAGAACGCCGTCATCGTGCCGGTCGGCGCCAAGGGCGGCTTCTATCCGAAACAGCTGCCCGCCGGCGGAAGCCGCGACGAGGTCTTCGAGGCCGGCCGCGCCGCCTACATCACGTTCATATCGACGCTTCTCTCTGTCACCGACAATCTCGAAGGCGACACGGTTGTGCCCCCTCCATCGACGGTACGGCTCGACGGCGACGACCCCTATTTTGTCGTCGCCGCCGACAAGGGCACGGCGACGTTTTCCGACACCGCCAACGCCATCTCGCAGGAGATGGGCTTCTGGCTCGACGATGCCTTCGCCTCCGGCGGCTCGGCCGGCTACGACCACAAGAAGATGGGTATCACGGCGCGCGGTGGCTGGGAGGCGGTCAAGCGGCACTTCCGCGAAATGGACAAGGACATCCAGTCCGAGCCCTTCACCGTTGTCGGTGTCGGCGACATGTCGGGCGACGTTTTCGGCAACGGCATGCTCTTGTCGGAAAAGATCCGTCTGGTCGCCGCCTTCGATCACCGCGACATCTTCATCGATCCCGATCCGGAACCCGCATCAAGCTTTGCCGAGCGCAAGCGGGTCTTCAAGCTCGGCCGCTCCAGCTGGCAGGACTACGACACCAAAAAGCTGTCCAAGGGCGGCGGCATCTTCCCGCGCTCGCAGAAGATAATCTCGCTCTCGCAACAGGCGGCCGACGCCATCGGGCTCGGGAAGACCAAGGCCTCGCCGAACGAGATCATGACCGCCATCCTCAAGGCCGATGCCGAACTCCTTTGGTTTGGCGGCATCGGCACCTATGTGCGCGGCTCGAACGAGACCAATTTCGATGTCGGCGACAAGGCCAATGACGCGATCCGCATCACCGCGAAGGACGTCGGCGCCAAGGTCGTTGGCGAAGGCGCCAATCTCGGCATGACACAACGCGCCCGCATCGAATACGGCTTGCACGGCGGCAGGTGCAATTCCGATGCGATCGACAACTCGGCCGGCGTCAATTCCTCCGACGTCGAGGTCAACATCAAGATCGCGCTCAAGCCTGCCATGGACGACGGCACGCTGCCGCGCCCGAAGCGCAACAAGCTGCTTGCCGACATGACGGAAACGGTTGCCGCGCTGGTGCTGGAGAACAACTACCGCCAGACGCTCGCCCTTTCGCTGGCAGAGCGGCGCGGCCTGTCGATCCTTTCGCTTCAGCAGCGCCTCATGGAGTATCTGGAGGAGCGCGGCTCCCTCGACCGCGCCGTCGAATTCCTGCCGGATGCCGATGCGATCGCGGAACGCCAGAAAGCCGGCCTCGGCCTGACACGCGCCGAGATCGGAGTGCTGCTCGCCTATGCCAAGATCGTGCTTTTCGACGACATCGTCGAAAGCCACCTTCCCGACGATCCGCACCTGGAAGAAGACTTGGTGGCCTACTTCCCGCCGCGCATGGTCAAGGACTTCTCCGACCGCATCAAGACGCACCGGCTGCGCCGCGAGATTATCGCCACCCAGCTTGCCAACGAGGCGATCAACCGCGGTGGCACCTCGCTGATTAGCCGCTTCGAGGACGCCACCGGCATGCTGCCTAGCGGCATCGTACGCGCCCATGTCGCCGTGCGCGACGGTTACGGCTTCCCGCCGCTCTATGAAGCCATCGACGCGCTCGACAACAAGGTCTCCGGTGCCCGTCAGCTCGATATTTATGAAGACCTCGGCAACTCGCTTCGCCAGGCGACGGCCCATTTCATCAAGACCGGGGAGAGCCACCAGCCGCTCGGCGATTCCGTGAGCGCGCTGCGTGATGCCGCCGCTGCACTGGAGCCGAAGTTGTTCTCCATCATGCCGGAATATCTCGTCTCCTGGGTGAAAGAGCGTCGCGACGCCTTCAAGGCAGACGGCCTGAGCGAGTCGGTCGCGAAAAAGCTGGGTCTGATGCCGATCCTGGCCATAATCCCGGAAATCCTGAGCGTGGCGAAGACAACCGGGCGCTCCGTGCTCGAGTCGGGCGAAGCCATGTTCGCGGTCACCGAGATGTTCCGTATCGGCCGCCTGGAGCGTCTGGCCTACGATTTGTCGACGGACGACTATTTCGACGGCCTGGCGCAGAACAGGGCGCTCGACAACATCTACTCGGCGCGCCTCGCCATCACCGTTGCCGCGCTTGCCGCAGCGGGCAAGGACAAGTCGGCGCGCGACGCCGTCGCCGAATGGCTGGAGCACAACGAATTGCGGATCGCCCGCGTCCAGGACCGCATCGCCGACCTCACCAAGTCGGGCGGCCTGACGGTTTCCCGCCTGACCGTCGCCGCCGGCCTGCTCGCCGATCTCGTTTCGTAAGGATTGGGGCCCCTCGACGATGGCCACTCTTGATCTCGACAAAAAGCCTGCCGCCGGCGATCCGACCGTCCCGCGCAAGGGTATCCTCGGCTGGATGTTCTTCGACTGGGCGGCCCAACCCTTTCACACGCTGATCATCACCTTCGTCTTCGCCCCCTATTTCGCCGCCCACGTCGCGCCGAACGCGACCGAGGGGCAGGCTCTGTGGGGCTTCGCTGCCGGCTTCGGCGGACTGGTGATCGCGCTTCTTTCGCCTGTCCTTGGCGCAATCTCCGATGCCACCGGCCCGCGCAAGCCCTGGATCTTCGGCTTTTCGGCGGTCGCGGCCCTCGCTGTCTGCGCACTCTGGTTCGTTCCCCCCGCAGCCGGGCCGGCGATGATCTGGTTCGGCCTCGCGGCCTTCGCTGTCGCCCTGATCGGCTTTGAATTCGCCGCTGTCTTCAACAATGCGATGATGCCGGGCCTTGTCGGCCGCGAAAAGCTTGGCGGCCTGTCCGGCAATGCCTGGGCCCTCGGTTACGCGGGCGGGCTGATCTGCCTGATCGCCATGCTGGCGCTGATGGTCGGCGATCCGGAATCCGGCAAGACGCTGATCGGCCTGACGCCGATCCTCGGCCTTGATCCGGCCCATCTGGAAGGCAACCGCGCGTCCGGCCCGCTGACCGCGATCTGGTATGTGATCTTCATCATCCCGCTATTCCTGTTTACGCCGGACGCCGGCCGCCGCGAGCGTGTTTCCGGCGCTGTACGGCGTGGCCTCGCCGAACTGTGGGAGACGATCCGAAACATATCCAAGGAACGGAGCCTCTTCGCGTTTCTTCTGTCGAGCATGGTCTATCGCGATGCGCTGAACGGTCTTTACACCTTTGGCGGCATCTACGCTGTCGGTGTGCTCGGCTGGACAACGATCCAGCTCGGCGTGTTCGGCATTCTGGCAAGCGTCACCGGCATCATCGGCTGCGTCATCTCGGGCTGGGCCGACAATCGCATCGGCACAAAAAATGTTGTCGTCATCAATATCCTGCTGCTGATCCTCGCCAGCGCACTGATCATCTCGACGAGCGATACGCAGGTGCTGTTCATGACGGTCGCAGCCGGCTCTGGTGCGCCAGACATCGTCTTTTACTGCGCAGGTGCGCTGATCGGTGCCGCAGGCGGCGGCCTGCAGGCGTCTTCGCGGCCGCTCCTCGTCGACCAGACCGAGCCGGAACGCATGGGCGAAGCCTTCGGCCTCTACGCCCTGTCGGGGCGCGCCACGGCGTTCATCGCGCCGTGGTCAATCGGCATTGTCACGACGATGTTCGCGAGCCAGCGCATCGGCATTACGCCGATTCTCGCCCTTTTCGTGATCGGCATGCTGCTGCTGATCCCGGTACGCTCGCGCACCTGACCGCCTAATGGCGGAAGTGGCGTACGCCGGTAAACATCATGGCGATGCCGTGCTCGTCGGCTGCCGCGATCACCTCGTCGTCGCGCATCGAGCCGCCGGGCTGGATCACCGCCTTGGCGCCCGCCTCGACCGCACTCAGGAGACCGTCCGCAAACGGGAAAAAGGCGTCCGACGCCACCACACAGCCCTTGGTCAGCGGCTCGGCCAGACCGAGCGTCTGCGCCGCGTCTTCCGCCTTGCGCGCGGCGATGCGCGCTGAATCGACCCGGCTCATCTGGCCCGCGCCGATGCCGACGGTCGCACCGTCCTTCACATAGACGATGGCGTTTGACTTGACGTGCTTGGCGACGCGGAAGGCAAACTTCATGTCGGCAAGTTCCGCCTCGCTCGGCTGGCGCTTGGTGACGCATTTCAGGTCGAGATCGTCAACCACGGCGTTGTCGCGCTCCTGTTTCAGGAAACCGCCGGCAACCGACTTGACCAGAATGCCCTTGGCGCGCGGATCGGCCAGCGAGCCCGCCATCAGCAGGCGCAAATTCTTCTTCGCCGCAACGATGGCTGCCGCCTCGTCGGTCACCGACGGCGCGATGATCACCTCGGTGAATATCTTGACGATCTCTTCCGCCGCCTCGGCATCGAGCGTGTCGTTTAGCGCGACGATGCCGCCGAACGCCGATGTCTGGTCGCAGGCGAACGCCTTGCGGTAGGCGTCGGCCAGCGTCTCGCCCGTCGCCACGCCGCACGGATTGGCGTGCTTGATGATCGCCACGGCGGGTTTCGCGGGATCGAACTCGCTGACCAGCTCAAAAGCCGCGTCGGTGTCGTTGATGTTGTTGTAGGAAAGCGCCTTGCCCTGCAAAAGCGCCGCCGTCGCGACGCCGGGCCGCTTCTCACCAGTCAGGTAGAGACCTGCGGCCTGGTGCGGATTTTCGCCATAGCGCATGGCAAGCGAAAGCGTGCCGCCGGTCGCGTGATGTCTGCTGACCGGAGGAAGCGACAGCTGTTCGGCCATGTAGGACGAGATCATCGCATCGTAGCTGGCGGTGCGCTGGAAGGCGCGCGCGGCGAAGACCTTGCGCTTTTCCAGCGTCGAACAGCCTTCGTTCTCAACCAGCATCTCTGTCACTTCGGCGTAGTCCGCCGGATCGGTGACAATGGTGACATAGGCATGGTTCTTGGCCGAGGCACGCACCATCGCCGGTCCGCCGATATCGATATTCTCGATCGTCGTCGGATAATCGGAATCCGAGGCGACAACTTCCTCGAACGGATAGAGATTAATGACAACCAGGTCGAACGGCTCGATGGCATTCGCTTCCATCGCTGCGACATGCTCCGGATCGTCGCGCACGGCGAGCAGCCCGCCATGGATCGCCGGGTGCAACGTCTTGACGCGTCCGTCCATGATCTCCGGAAACCCGGTGACGTCGGCCACATCGATCACCGGCAGGCCGGCATCGGCTATCGCCTTGCACGTGCCGCCCGTCGACACCAGCTCGACATTGCGCCGCGCCAGTTCGCGCGCAAGGTCGATCAATCCGGTCTTGTCGGACACGGACAACAGCGCCCGGCGGATTCCGACGCGGTCCGGGGCGGGAATTTTCTTCGAAACGACAGCCATCAGCCGATCTCGCAGTCCTGTGCAAATGGGAAGTGTGGCCGCTGCTAACATGCCGGCGGCCTCTTGCCTATCGACAAGCGCGAATTTGCAACGAAAGACGAAACTCAGACGAGATGGCGCCGCCTGATCGTCCAGCCGACCGTTTCGATTTGCGGCCACATGCCGGAAATGACGATCTGCTGGGTCCGCACCGGCCCGGCCACACCTGCGAAATGGATCGAGTCATCGAGGATGACATCACCCTCATCGGCAGAAAACAGCCAGTTTTCTCCCTGATCCGTCATCAGTCGCACCGTCCGATGGTCTTCCTTGGCAGCGCGGACGGCCGGATGAAGATGAAAACGGATGTCGAATTGGTGCTGCTCGGCGCCCCCGCCGCGATGGTTTGTGCGGATAATCCGATCATAGCCTTCCACCCGCTCGCCATCGTCGTAAAGCGTGACGCCGCGCTCATGCCAAAGGCCAAAGGATTTCACATAACCGTCGTGCTGTGCGGCGAACCCCGGCTCGGCGCCATCGTCGTTGCGTTCGATTCGCACGGTCGACGGTCCGGACACGATGCGGCTGCGATATTCCGCCCATGCACCGCCGAACTGCGCGAAACGCGCCGAGGATGTGTCGTCGATCACCAGCGTCGAATGCGCCGCCGTCATGCGCGCGATGTCGCGATAGCTTTCGCGGTCGAGCCTGTCGACGCCGGAATTGACAATTAGCCGCTGGCGTCCATGCGAGAACTCGAAGGCAAGGCAACTCGCATGGCCGGTAAACGCGAAGTTACCGGCTGGCGGAGTGCCCGTGTCGGCGATCAGCACGGATTGTCCTCTTGCCATGCGCTGATAGCCGGAATGCGGCATATGTCCGAGCGGCCGCGCGCCGTTCTGGTCATGCCGCAGCACCGCCGCCATCAGATCGAACTCGTTGCTTCCCGCGCCATGGAACATCGCAACATGACCGTCGGAGTGGCGAAAAAACCGCAGTGCCGGAAACATGCGGTCAACGGCGCGGACGATTTCCTGCGGCACCGGCTTGGAGGCGGACACATAACATTGCGCCAGCGGCAGCAGGTCGGCCAGCAAACCGGCCAGCACGTCCGGGCAGCGGCTGACATGGCCTCCGTCCGGCAGGATCTGGCGTCGCAACTGGTATTCCAGATTGCGCGCCGCCGACCGTTCGAACCGCGTCGATGACGGCAGCACCAGGGACGCGAAACACAGGGCGATGCGCACCATCAGGGCGTCGCTGTCGTCGCACATCGACGGGGCGACGCCACGCAGATAACGTACCTGCCGGGCTAGCGACGACATGAAACGGCGATAGAAGACGTGGTCGCTGTCCAACAACAGCAGGCGCGAATATTGCACCCAGGCGATGATCCGTGCAGCCGTCACGCGCATTTTCCAAGCCGTACCGGAGAACGTGCGCCCGTGACTTTGAATCCAGTCATCGACGAGCGCCCGCGCATTGGCCGAGGCGAGATCGCTTTCCGCGCCCTTCATGTGGCGCAGCCAGCGGAAGCCGTGCAGCTTTTCCTCCCAGTTCGTCGACGGCGGCGCGACCGCGAAAGGCGACTCGCCTCCAGTCTCCACGACGCGCCCGGAAAAGGAGAAGCGGCCTTCGTAGATGTCGCGCGCGACAAGCGGGTCGCTCGGCCGCAGATCCGGCGGCACCATGGCAAGCCGCTCCGGCACCGGTCCTATGAAACGCCAGGCAAATATCGGCCCTTTCTGGATACGCTGGCGCACCAGAGACCAATACAATTGGGCGCCGGACAGCCAGTATCCCGGATCGCTCATCAGGCTCGGCCGGACCAAATGCCCTCCATCAAAACCGTTGCAATTCGAATCGAATGATTGTGATTCGCACCCGTCCTATAATCAAGGACGTCAACAGGAGTCATATGGAACGCCGGAATCGTGCGGAAAAAAAGCCGTCGACGCCGCTGATCGCCGGATTTCCGAGATCGAGATGCGCCGGCGTCAGGCGCAAATACCCCTCGTCGGTGATCGCCGTTTCGAGGCCGGGCACCTCTTCGGCGCGCACAGGTACGATCTCGAAATCGCCGTGCGTTTCGGTAAAACGGCGCGCCACCTCCTCCCCCTCCAGCGGATCGAGCGAGCAATTGGAGAAGACCAGCAGCCCGCCCGGCGCCACCAGCGTCGCCGCATGGTCGAGCATGCGCGTCTGCAAATCCGCCAATTTGTCGATATCGGCGGGTGATTTGGTGAAGGGAACGTCGGGATGGCGGCGCACCGTCCCGGTCGAGGAACACGGCGCGTCGAGCAGCACGGCATTAAAGCGCCGCCCCGGCGCGAACTTGAACAGGTCTGTCGCGATCGTCTCGCAGGAGGAGGCCAGGTCCAGCCTTTCGAGATTGCCAGCAAGCCGTTTCAGCCGGTTCGCCGAAACGTCGAGCGCGGTTACGCTTGCTCCGGCATCGGCCAGTTGCGCCGTCTTGCCGCCCGGCGCCGCGCAACAATCGAGCGCGGTTTTTTCCGTCAGCTCGCCGAACAGACGGGCCGGAACCGCGGCGGCGGCATCCTGCACCCACCAGGCGCCCTCCGTATAGCCCGGCAGCTCCGCGATATCGCGCGACGCCCCAGTCAGCCGCAGCGAGCCGGTCGGCAAAACCATCGCATCAAGCCGCTCCGCCCATCGGGCGGCATGACCGCGTTCGCCGGCCTTCAGCGTCAGGTCGACCGGCGCCTCCAGCCGGTGACAGGCGTCGATGGCGGCAGCGGTCTCCTTCCCGTAAATCGCGTCGAGCCGATCGGCGAACCATTGCGGCGCGCGCACCGGTTTTTCGGCGAACCGGTAAAGCAGGTCGTCTTTCTCCCGTACGGCGCGGCGCAGCAGCGCGTTGACCAGTGCTCCGAAGCGCCGTACGCGCGGGTCGGCCTGCGCCGAGGCAACCGCAAGATCGACGGCGCTGTGATCGGGGATGTCGAGAAACAGGATCTGCGCCAGGCCCGCAATCAGAATGTTGCGCAGCGCCGTGGCGCCGGTCGGCAACGGCTTCTCGGTAAAACGTGCGATGGTAGCATCGAGATCGCCGTAATGGCGCAGCGCCGTCAGAAGGATGGCCCGTACAAGCGCGCGGTCGCGCGGCTCCAGCGCCAGATATTGCGGATGGCCGTGCGCCTCGTCGGTCAGCCCGTCCATCGAGGATTTGGCATCGAGGATCGCCCCGAGAATGCGGTGCGCTGCCTGACGCGCCGCCAATCCCGGCTTGTCAGGTTGCGATGCTGTATTGTTTTTCCTGCGCGGCTTTTGTCTGCGCTTGTTTGCGGGCGCGTTCAATCCCGCTTTTCCTTGCCGCCGTCACGGCCCCACTCGGCGTTGCCCGTTTTCGGAATACCGGATTTGCCGGATCGCTTCGGGCGAGCCGGTATCGGCTTGGACGCCGGCGCGGCAGACGGCGCGGACCCCATCTTTCCGGCCATCTCCATCAAGGCGCGAATGCGATTTTCCGTATCGGGATGCGTCGAGAACAAATTGTCGGCCCGCTCGCCGTTCAGCGGATTGACGATGAACATATGCGCCGTCGCTGGATTGCGTTCCGCAGCCATGTTGACCGTCCGGCCGGCCGTCGCCGCGATTTTGCCGAGCGCGTCCGCCAGCCATTCCGGATTGCCGCAGATTTCCGCACCGCGTTTGTCGGCCGAATATTCGCGGGTGCGGCTGATCGCCATTTGTACGAGCATGGCGGCGAATGGCGCCACGATCATCGCGATCAGCATGCCGAAAAAACCGGTCGAATTTTCACTGTCACGCGAACCGCCGAAAAAGAACGCGAAGTTTCCGAGCATCGCGATCGCGCCGGCAAGCGTTGCCGTCACGGTCATTGTCAGGGTGTCTCGATTCTGGATATGCGCCAGTTCATGCGCAATAACGCCGGCGGCTTCCTCGCGGTTCAACCGCTCCAGCAAGCCGGTCGTCACCGCAACCGCCGCATTGTCGGGATTGCGCCCGGTCGCAAATGCATTCGGCTGATCGTTTTTGATCAGGTAGACCTTGGGCATCGGGAGCCCGGCATTTTCGGCAAGCGCTTCCACCAGCCCGTAATATTCCGGTGCGCTTTCGCGGTTGATCGCCATGGCGTTGTGCATGCGCAACACCATCTTGTCCGAGTTCCACCAGGAAAAGACGTTCATCAGCATGGCGACGACCAGCGCGACGATCATGCCGCCCGAACCGCCGATCATGTAGCCGATCGCCATGAACAGAGCTGTCATGAAAGCGATCAGCATCGCCGTTTTGACGAGATTCATCGATGCGCCTCCGCCTGCCCTTCCAGAGGGTGGAAATGATCTGATTCGAACTGTAATAGTGTGTGTGCAGCATCGCATTTTCAACAGCACGGCAAGACATCGGGTGCGGATCGGAAATGGACGAAACGACGACTGACAGAAATGACGAGGCTACGACCGGCAAAATGGAGCAGCAAACGCGCCGTTTCGAGGACCTGCCGCCCGCGGCCCAGCGCGCACTGCTCGAGGCCGAGGAACGCCGTGCAAAGATAGCGTCGGAGGCAACTTTCAAGCCCCGTGAAGTCGGCGGCCGCGGCGGCCAGGATCCGGCCCGTTACGGCGACTGGGAAGTCAAGGGCGTCGCCGTCGACTTCTGACCGGATCGGTCAGATTTTGTCCCGAAATGAAACATATTTTTTCGCTTGTCCTGATTTGGGACAGGCGGCTGTGCCAAAAAGAACCGCCTCCGAGAGACGTTACCGCCCCCTGAATCGGTACGGCGAATTGCACTGCTCCCCGTTAACCGGCTGTTCACGGTGTTTGAATCGAAGCGGCGCGAAATCCCGCGATTTAGGCATCTGCAAAGGTTTTAGGCCTAGTTTCCGCCCGCATGTGGCATGGCGTCTGCTCGGCAGTCTGCGGGATCATGCCAAAAGGAGTGTGGCCGTGCGTTTAGTTACTGATCGACTCAAGGAATTCTCCCGCGACCAGCGCGGGAATTTCGCCATCATGTTCGCGATTCTGGGGACATCGCTTCTCCTGGGCACTGCGCTGTCCATCGATGTGGCGCGCATGTTCATGTACCAGAACAAGCTGACCTTCGCCGTCGATGCCGCCGCGCTTGCGACGACGCAAGGCCTGACGCTCGGCGATATCGAGCTCGATGACGCCGAGGAGGCAGTTCGCAAATATCTCGACGCCAACCTGGATGGCCGCAACCTCAAGCCTTCCAACGTCATGATCGACGGCATCTATGTCGATCCGGTCGACCGGACGGTGCAGATCGACGCGCACACGCTGATGCCGACCACGCTGGCCGGCGTTGTGGGCTACGACAACCACAAGGTTGCCGCCTCCACCAAGGCCAAGTTCTCCGACACCGAGGTCGAGGTCGCGATGGCGCTGGATATCACCGGCTCGATGTCATGGGACATCAGCTATTGGGATCACACGAAACGGATTACCGCGCTGAAGAGCGCGGCCGAACTCGCGATCACGACGCTTTTCACCGATGACGGCAGCACCGACCGCATCCGCGTCGGCCTGGTGCCCTACTCCACTTCGGTCAACGTCACGCCGATCCTCGACAAGATCGAGGTGACGCCCGTGACCGCGTGCGTGAAGTACAGGAAGAATGGTAGCTGCAAGACGTGGGACACGTTCGATCCCGTTTGCGTCCACGAGCGGACCGGTCCGCAGCAGTACACGGACGCCTTCGCGGACAGCACGGCCAAGATCGGCGGCTCCAACAAGTACGAATATACCTGCCCGAGCGCCCAGATCGAACCGCTGACGGAAAACGAAGATCTGCTGAAAAGCCGAATCTCTGCTCTGACGACCGGCGGCAACACCGCGGGCCATATCGCGATCGCATGGGCCTACTACATGCTTTCGTCGAAATGGAACGCCGCCTGGCCGGACGAATCCGACGTGCAGGACTTCGACTATCCCGGCGTCCGTAAGTACGCGATCATCATGACGGATGGCGCGTTCAACACCTTCGAATCGGAAGACCAGGACGGCAGCGGCGCAACCAATTCGAGCAACTATGCAAAATCCGTTTGCACCGCGATGAAGAGTTCCGGCATCAAGATCTATTCGATCGCCTTCGGCGCCGGCACCACGGCCGCAAACCTGATGAAGGACTGCGCCAACACCGACACGGCATCGTCGCAGTACTTCTACAACACGACGAGCCAGGCCGAACTCGAAGCCGCCTTCAAGCAGATCGCGGCCGATATCAAGGGCCTGCGCCTGATCAACTAAGGCATATCCCAGCACGGACATGCAAAAAGGCCGCCCCTCGGGGCGGCCTTCGCAATTCCGGGAACCGGGCGGCCATCAGACCTTGGCGCCGTTCAGGCGCATATCCGGTTGCGCGGGATATCTCCTGCCGTCAGAGGCTGCTCCGACGGAGACCGACCCGCATAGACCGTCCCGGAACCATAGAATCACTCGACATCGGATCACCTCCTTTCGATTGTTGAACACGTCGACAATGTGGGGTGATTTGCGACCGCTGGCAAGGGGCGGACCGTAATCAGGTCAGCCACCAAGCAGGATGGTGCAGTTCGCCTTGAGCGGCGCCCAGTTGGAAAACCGGTAATCGCCTGCGCCGCGTGCCGCGATCCGGTACTGCGCGTCGATCTTCTGGTGGATCGTGATGATCTGCGTGATCTCGGCGACATACTTGCCGTTGAGCTTCTTTGCGGTGACGGTCTGCGGCATCCCAGCGCCTTGTCCGTGCCGGATCATCATGTATTGCACCGGCCCGGCCTTGTTGGTGTAGATCCAGACCTTCACTTTGGCCTTGGCCGGACAGGCATTCGTTGCCGGCGACTTGATCGCCAGCAGTGTCGAGGTGACCTTGAGCGGACCGGAGCCGCCCTGCTGGAAATTGCCGCCGGCCATCGCGGACGTCGCGATCGCTGTGGCGACTGCTGCAAGAAGAAATCGTTTCATGTCCATCTCCGAATGACATGCCGCCCGGCACGGCCGGAATGGCATGTTGCAGTACCCTTCGGAAATGAAATCGCACAGGTGACGGCCGCCACCTGTGCGTATGGTCACAAACGCTGCCGGGCCGGGGACGCCGTCCCCGTTGTCGGTCAGCCCTTCTTGTTCTGCCTGTTCTCGATCAGGTCATCGACGACCGAGGGGTCGGCCAGCGTAGATGTGTCGCCGAGCGCGCCGAAATCGTCCTCCGCGATCTTGCGCAGGATACGACGCATGATCTTGCCCGAACGCGTTTTCGGCAGGCCGGGCGCGAACTGAATCTTGTCCGGCGAGGCGATCGGCCCGATCTCGGTCCGCACATGCTTGACCAACTCCTTGCGCAGATCGTCGGAGCCCTCGGTGCCCTCCATCAGTGTGACGTAACAGTAGATGCCCTGGCCCTTGAGATCGTGCGGATAACCGACGACGGCGGCCTCGGAGACGGCATCGTGGCTGACCAGCGCCGATTCCACTTCCGCCGTGCCCATACGGTGGCCGGACACGTTGATCACGTCGTCGACGCGGCCGGTGATCCAGTAATAGCCGTCGGCGTCACGGCGGCAGCCGTCGCCGGTGAAGTACTTGCCCTTGTAGGTCGAGAAATAGGTCTGCACGAAGCGTTCGTGGTCGCCGTAGACCGTGCGCATCTGGCCCGGCCAGGAATCGATGATGCACAGATTGCCGTCGGCCGTTCCCTGCAGGACATCACCGTCGGAATCGACCAGCTGCGGCTGGATGCCGAAGAACGGACGCGTCGCCGAACCCGGCTTCAGATTGGTCGCGCCGGGCAGTGGCGTGATCATGATGCCGCCGGTCTCTGTCTGCCACCACGTGTCCATGATCGGGCACTTCTTCTCGCCGACAACGTTGTAATACCATTCCCAGGCTTCCGGGTTGATCGGTTCGCCGACCGAGCCGAGCGTGCGCAGGCTCTTGCGGGACGTCTTCGTCACATGCTCGTCGCCGGCGCCCATCAGAGCGCGGATCGCCGTCGGCGCGGTGTAGAAGATGTTGACCTGGTGCTTGTCGATAACCTCCCAGAAGCGCGCCGGCGACGGATAGGTCGGCACGCCCTCGAACATCAGCGTCGTCGCGCCGTTGGCGAGCGGTCCGTAGACGATGTAGGAGTGACCGGTCACCCAGCCGACATCGGCGCCGCACCAATAGATGTCGCCGTCATGGTAGTCGAAGACATACTGGTGGGTCATCGAGGCATAGACGAGATAACCGCCCGTCGTATGCAGCACACCCTTCGGCTTGCCGGTCGAACCAGAGGTATAAAGGATAAACAGCGGATCTTCCGCTTTCATCTTTGCCGGCGGGCAATCCGGCTTCGCCTTGGCGGTTGCCTCGTGATACCAGATGTCGCGATCCTCGAACCACTCGACCTTGCCGGCGGTGCGCTGAACGACCAGCACCTTGTCGACCTTGACCTCGTTGCGCTCGGCGATCTCGATGGCGAGGTCGGTGTTGTGCTTCAGTGGAATCTTCTTGCCGCCGCGCAGGCCCTCATCGGCGGTGATGACGAAGTTGGAATCGCAGTCGATGATACGGCCGGCAAGCGCATCCGGCGAAAAGCCGCCGAAGACGATCGAGTGGATGGCGCCGATGCGCGCGCAGGCGAGCATCGCATAGGCCGCTTCCGGGATCATCGGCATGTAGATGGTGACACGGTCGCCCTTCTTGACGCCGTTCGACTTCATCACATTGGCCAGCCGGCAGACATGATCGTACAGCTCGTTATAGGTGATTTTCTTGTCGTCGTAGGGATTGTCGCCCTCCCAGATGATCGCCACCTGGTCGCCACGCTTCTTCAGGTGCCGGTCGATGCAGTTATAGGCGACATTGGTGACGCCGTCCTCGAACCACTTGATCGAGACCTTGCCCTTGAACGAGGTATTCTTGACCTTGGTGTAGGGTTTGAACCAGTCGATACGCTTGCCGTGCTTGGCCCAGAACTTTTCCGGCGACGAGACGCTCTGCTTGTACCATTTCAGGTATTTCTCATCGTCGATCAGAGCCCGTTTCTTGGCATCGGACAGTACGCGGTAAACTGGACTGGACATTCAAACCCTCCCGGAATGCTTGCGCTCAAATACATCGCGGACCGGCATGGAACAGCCTCCCCCATGCCGCCTTGCGCGTTCTGTGTGCGGTTTATAACGATGTGTGTCTAGCGGTAAATTAGACCAAGGGCTTTCTTCCTTTGGCGAAATTCGCCTCGTTTGCCCGCATTTTAATCACGTATTGCGTAACGGAACGATTCAAAGCGTGATTTGTGCACCGCACAACCATTGCGTATGGGCGACGACCTAACTGCGGCCGGGACGGGAGGAGACCGGCCTGATCATGACATGCCCGCACCGGCGGGCGCATGAAACAGGATTTGATACATGCACTCCTCCGCCTCAGCGCGCCCTTTCCGGCGCGCGCTGCTTGTTGCCCTTTTGTCGGTCGTGACCCTGACGCTGCCCGCATCCGCCCAGACGCTGCTCAACAGCGGCAATCCGTGGCACCGCATCGCCATTTTCGACACCGACGAAGACCATGCCCACCACATTCTCGAACCGTCACCCTTCGACGCCATGAGCCCATTGCAACTCGCCGCCGTGCCGAAGGCGGACCGTATCCACTACAATGCGCCGGAGAAATGCGTCCCCGGGCAGCTGAAGACCGTGCTGAAACGCGTTGCCGACAAATACGGCCCGATCACCGTCAACTCGACTTTCCGCAGCCCGAAGCACAACCGCAGGATCGGCGGCAAGAAGCGCTCCTGGCATCTGAAATGCGCCGCGGTCGATTTTCGCGTCCATGCCGGAACAAAGGGGCTGCTGGGCTTTCTGCAAAAACAAAAGGGGGTCGGCGGCTACAAGCGCTACAAGTCCGGCTTTTACCATATCGACATCGGCCCGCGCCGCACCTGGTAATCCGGGGCAAGCGATCCGGAGGGAAGGGGCGAAAGGCCCGGCAGGGGCGTGCCGGGCCTTTCTTTTTATCATGCGACTGCGACGCTGCCGGCCGAAGTCTTGTTGCCGGTGACCGCACCATCCAATTTCAGGTCGGCGATCGACTCGGTCAGGGCGGTTTCCAGAGGGCGGTGCGGTTCCGGCCCTATCAGCGCTTCCAGCTTCGCATTGTCGAGCGAGTGCGGCACCCGCCAGAGATACGACATCTTCACGATCTCGCGCAGCACGCCGTTGAGAAGACCGATTAGGCGCAGCAGTGTCCACGGCACGCCCGCCCGTTTCAGCGGCCGCCCGACAGCCTTCTCGGTGGCCGCCAGCATCTGCTCGCCGGTTACCGCGTAACCGCGGAAATTGAGTGCCGCAAACGGCGCGAGGTCATCGCGCTTTTCGGCGACGCGCGCGAAGGTTTCACCGAGATCCGGCAGATAGGCAAAGGCATGCACCGTCCGCCACGGCCCCGGCCAGGTGAAACGGTCCTTCTTCAGCTCCTTTAGGATCATCAGGTCGAGCCAGCTTTCCGGTCGTGAACCGCCGAAAAAGTCGCCGGCACGGATGACAATGGTCCGCACGCCTTTTTCATGCGCCGCGCGTTCGAACAGGCCCTCCATGTCGATACGCAGGCGTCCCTTCCCGGTATCGCCGTCCACCGGATCGGTCTCTTTGGTGTCGATCCCGATCGTCGTGCCGTAATTATAGACATTGCCGGGGATCATCACCGTCGCGCCGGCTGCCTGCGCTGCCGTCAGCACGTTTTCGGCGAGCGGCATCACCGTCCTGTTCCAGTCGTCATAGGCCGGATTGAGCGCGTGGACGATGACATCGGCCCCGGCGCAGGCCGCGACAAGCCCCGCCCTGTCGAAAGCATCGGCCGTAACCGGCTCGACGCCCGGCGCCAGCGTCGACGCCTTGACGCCGCGCGCAATGCCTCTGACGCGCCATCCCGCCTTCAGGAACGCCCTCGCAACCGCATCGCCGTTGCGTCCGGCAGCTCCGAGAACTGCAACTGTCTGCATGATTTCTCTCCTTGAGATCGAGTGATGCAGACAGATTAGAAAATTCACTAACGAATGAATATAGAAGTTACCTGACCTATGCTATTCACATTCGAATGGAAAATCGCCGCTTCGACTGGAACCTGATCAAGAGCTTTCTCGCCGTCCTCGAGGCCGGAACGCTGTCTGGCGCAACGACCGTGACCGGCGTCTCGCAGCCGACGCTCGGTCGCCACATCGACGAGTTGGAAGCGCTGACCGGACTTGTCCTGTTCGAACGCGGCCGTTCCGGCATGACGCCGACACAGAACGCCCTTGCGCTCGCCGAGGAGGCGCGCGCCATGCAGACCGGCGCCGATGCCTTTGCCATGACCGCCGCCGGGCGCGACACGGTCGTCGAAGGCACGATCCGCATTACCGCATCAGAAATCGTATCGAACTACGTTTTGCCGGAACTTCTCATCGCGCTCCAGGAAGCCGAACCGGCGCTGGAGATCGAGCTTGTCGCATCCAACTCGGTCGAGAACCTGCTGGCGCGCGATGCCGATATCGCCGTGCGCATGCTCCGCCCGGTTCAGAACGACCTGATCGCGCGCAGGGTCAACGAGATGGCGATGGGCGCCTATGCGCGGCGCGACTATCTGGATCAGTTCGGCACGCCGCATAGCATCGGCGATCTTTCCTCCCATCGTATCCTCGGCTACGATCGCAATGACCTGATCGAGCGCGGCATGGCACGTCTCGGCATCACCTTTGACCGGTCGCTGTTCCGTTTCCGCGTCGACAACCAGATTGTTTACTGGGAACTGGTGAAAGCGGGCGCGGGGATCGGTTTCGGCCCGCGCTTTATCGCTGCGAAATCACCCGACCTGATACGGATACTGCCCGAACTCGATATCGAGCCGCTGCCATACTGGCTCTGTTCGCACCGCGAATTGAGCCACAGCGCCAAGGTCCGCCGCGCCTATGATTTCCTGGCCGAAAGGCTTGCCGCCCTGCCGCTTGGCGATATCACACCCTGAGGGTACGCAATGTCAGCGACAGGCCGGCCGTCGCCAGCAGCACGACAGAAAAACCGGCGAAAATCGCCGCCAGGCCCGTATGTTCGGCGATGAAGCCGAGAATGGCCGGTGCGGTTAGCGCTCCGGAATAGCCGAATGCAGTGACGATGCCGATGCCGATGGCCGGTTCGACGCCGGGAAAGCGGCCGCCCGCCGAAAAGACGATCGGCACCATGTTGGCGAGGCCAAGGCCGCAGACCAGGAAACCCGCAAGGACCATCGGTAGTGTCGGCGACAGTCCGGCAATTGCGAACCCGACGGCGGCGACCAGCGCCGAGACGAAGAACGTCCGTCCGTCGCCGAAACGGTCGCGCAACCCGTCGCCGAAAAAGCGCATCAGCGCCATCGTACCGGAAAAGGCGGCAAAGGCGTATCCGGCGATCGCCACCGGCGCATCATGCACCTTGGCGAGATAGAGCGCGCTCCAGTCGAGGACGGAGCCTTCCGGCACAAAGGAGAGAAGCGCACATAGCCCGAGCAGGTAAATGCCAACCCCGGCGGGCAGCATCGAGAGAATCCGGCCGGGCGACCAGCCGCCTTGCGCAGGCTGATCCTCCAGCGCCAGCAGCTTCGCATCCTTGAAGTAGAAGAACTGCGCCACGACGACGAGCACGGCGGTCATCGCCAGCACGCCGAACGAATGCCCCATATCGCCGAACCGCGCCAGCATCAGCCCGCCGAGCGGCGCGCCGGTCAGCCCGCCGAGGCTCCAGAAGCCGTGGCAGGACGACATGATTGCCCGCCCGCGCGCCTTTTCGACGCTGACGGCATTGGCATTCATCGCCCCGTCCATCGCGCCCATGAACACGCCGAGCCACAGCATCGAAAGCGCAACGGTCGCGACATTTGCCGACAGCGAGATGAAGAACAGGCCCGGCACCAGCAGGAACGAGGTCCAGCGCACCACCCGGTCCGAGCCGTAGCGCGTCGTCAGCACGGCGCCGGCAAGCAGCGCGATCAACGCGCCGACACCGAACATGATGACCAGCGCACCCAGCACCGACTCTGTGATCGCCAACCGTTCGGCCAGCACCGGGATCTTCGGCGCCCAATGGCCGACGACGAAACCATTGGCGAAAAAAGCCGTCGATACCGCCCAGCGAGCCGACGAAACGTAGCGCGGCCCGGAGGCGTGCGGAAGCTGCGGGCCGGCCGGAGGCGTGTCGACAGCGGTCATGACGGAATTCCGTTTTAAATCGATTTAACGACGCTAACGCGCCGGCGCTTTTTTGTAAACCGGCGAGATGACAGCGGCATGATCAATCGCGCCGGCCACCGGCCATAATCCGTGAACGGCCGGGCGTGAAACAGTTACGGCGGAACCGAAATGCCTTGCCTGCCGTTATCCGGGGGCAACTATCCAAAAGGAACCGCCATGACCCTCGGCACAATTCTTCTGATTATCCTGATCCTGCTTCTGATCGGCGCCATCCCGGCGCGCAGCCGCTTCGGCAACGCCCCTCTCGGCACTGTCGGCACGATCCTGCTGATCGTCATCATTCTGATGTTGCTCGGGGCGATCTAGCCCCGGCTCTTATGTGGCATACACGACAAGAAGGTCCTTGGCATCGATCTGGTCGCCGGCCTTGACGAGCACTTCGGCAATCGTGCCGTCGCGCTCGGCATGGATGGCGGTTTCCATCTTCATCGCCTCGATGGAAACCAGAACATCGCCGGCCTTGACCTCCTGATCCGCCGAAACGCCGATGGTCGAGATCACGCCCGGCATCGGCGCACCGACATGGTTTTCGTCACCCGGATCGGCCTTGCGCCGTACCGCCGCGCCGCTTGCGCCATGCGCCCGGTCGGGAACCTTGACGCGGCGCGGCTGACCGTTGAGCTCGAAGAACACGGTAACCATGCCCTGCTCGTCCGTTTCTCCGACGGCGAGACAGCGTATCACCAGTGTCTTGCCCTTCTCGATCTCGGCGAAAACTTCCTCTTCCACGCCCAGCCCGTAGAAATAGACCGGAGTCGGCAACGACGAGACCGGGCCGTACATCGCCTGCGCGTGCGCGAAGTCGGTGAAGACCTTTGGATACATCAGGTAGGAGGCAAACTCGAATTCGGAAAGCTTGCGCTCCAGCTTCTCCTCGATCTCCTTGCGCATCGCATCGAGATCGGCCGGCGGCAGCAGAGAGCCCGGCACTTCCGTGTAGGGCTTCTCGCCTTTCAGCACCTTCTTCTGGATGCCTTCCGGCCATCCGCTCGGCGGCTGGCCGAGATCGCCGCGCATCATCGAGACGACGGATTCCGGGAAGGCGATGTCCTTGTCCGGATTCTCCACGTCCTCGACCGTCATGTCCTGGCTGACCATCATCAGCGCCATGTCGCCGACAACCTTGGATGACGGCGTCACCTTGACGATATCGCCGAACATCATGTTGACGTCATGATAGGCGCGCGCCACTTCGTGCCAGCGCGTTTCAAGGCCCAGCGAACGCGCCTGCTCCTTCAGGTTGGTGAACTGGCCGCCCGGCATCTCGTGCAGATAGACTTCCGAGGCCGGTCCCTTCAGGTCGCTTTCGAAGGCGGCGTACTGGGTGCGTACTGCCTCCCAGTAGAAGGAGATCTTGCGGATCCATTCGGCATCGAGGTCGGGATCGCGTTCCGTGCCGCGCAGCGCCTCGACGATCGAGCCAAGGCAGGGTTGCGACGTGTTGCCCGACAGCGAATCCATCGCCGCGTCGACCGCGTCGACGCCGCTTTCCACCGCCGCCAGCACGGTGGCCGCCGAAATCCCAGACGTGTCGTGCGTGTGGAAGTGGATCGGCAGGTCGGTCGCCTCGCGCAGCGCCTTGAACAGAACGCGCGCGGCTTCCGGCTTCAACAGACCGGCCATGTCCTTGACGGCCAGCATGTGCGCACCGGCTTTTTCCAGCTCGCCGGCGAGCGCGACATAGTATTTCAGGTCGTATTTCGGCCGCGCCGAATTGAGGATGTCGCCGGTGTAGCAGATCGCCGCCTCGCAGATCTTGTTCTCCTCGGCGACAGCGTCCATCGAGACGCGCATGTTGTCGACCCAGTTCAGGCAGTCGAACACGCGGAACAGATCGATGCCCCCGGCCGCCGCCTGGCGGACGAAGTGCTTCACGACATTGTCTGGATAGTTGGTATAGCCGACACCATTGGCGCCGCGCAGCAGCATCTGCAGAAGCAGGTTCGGCACCTGTTCGCGGATCTTCGCCAGCCGCTCCCACGGATCTTCCGTCAGGAAGCGCATCGCGACATCGAAAGTCGCGCCGCCCCAGCATTCAAGCGACAGGAGTTGCGGCAGAACGCGTGCATAGGCACCGGAAATCTTGACGATATCCTTGGTGCGCATGCGTGTCGCCAACAGGCTCTGGTGGCCGTCGCGCATGGTTGTGTCGGTCAGATAGACCTGCTTTTCGGCCCTGAGCCATTTGGCGAAACCCTCGGGGCCCAATTCGTCGAGCTTGCGCTTGGTCCCGCCTTCCGGGATCGGAATGCCCGGCCACGGCACGATCGGCGGCGCGGCATCGGCCGGCGGAAGCGGCCGGCCCTTGGTTTCCGGATGGCCGTTCACCGTGACATCGGCGAGATAGGTCAACAGCTTGGTCGCACGGTCCGCCCGCTTGACCTGCTGGAACAGTTCCGGCGTCGTGTCGATGAACTTGGTCGTGTAGGTATTGTTGAGGAATTTCTCGTGGCCGATGATCGCTTCGAGAAAGGTCAGGTTCGTCGCGACGCCGCGAATTCGGAACTCGCGCAGCGCCCGATCCATGCGCTTGATGGCTTCTTGAGGCGTCGGCGCCCAGGCAGTCACCTTCTCCAGAAGCGGATCGTAGAAACGGGTGATGACCGCGCCCGAATAGGCGGTGCCGCCGTCGAGACGGATGCCGAAGCCGGTCGCGCCGCGATAGGCGGTGATGCGGCCGTAATCGGGGATGAAGTTCTGCTCCGGATCCTCGGTGGTGATGCGGCACTGCAGGGCGTGGCCGTGCAGCTTGATGTCTTCCTGCGCCGGGACACCGGATTCCGGCGTGCCTATGGCGAAGCCGTCGAGAATGTGGATCTGCGCCTTGACGATGTCGATGCCGGTGACTTCTTCGGTCACGGTGTGCTCGACCTGGATACGCGGATTGACCTCGATGAAGTAGAATTTGCCGGTGTCGGCATCCATCAGATACTCGACGGTGCCCGCGCCGATGTAGCTGGTCGCATTCGCGATGCGCAGCGAGTATTCGGCGAGTTCGGCCCTTTGTTCGGCATCAAGATACGGCGCGGGAGCGCGCTCGACCACCTTCTGGTTGCGTCGCTGGATGGAGCAGTCGCGCTCGAACAGATGCACGGCGTTGCCATGCGTGTCGCCGAGGATCTGGCTCTCCACATGGCGCGCGTTTTCGACCAGCTTTTCGAGATAGACCTCGTCCTTGCCGAAGGCGGCACGCGCCTCGCGCTTGGCCTCGATCACCTCGCGCTCGATCTCTTCCTCGGAGCGGATAACCCGCATGCCGCGTCCGCCGCCGCCCCATGATGCTTTCAGCATCACCGGATAGCCCACTTCAGCGGCCATCTTCTTCACGGCGTCGATGTCGTCGGGCAGCGGCTCGGTTGCCGGCACCACCGGAACCCCGGCTGAAACGGCGAGATTGCGCGCCGCGACCTTGTTGCCAAGCGCCCGCATCGTTTTCGCCTTCGGGCCGATGAAGGTCACACCGGCCTTTTCGCAGGCCTCGACGAATTCAGGACTTTCGGAAAGAAGGCCGTAACCCGGGTGGATCGCGTCGGCCCCGGAAATGCGCGCCACGCGCAGCACTTCCTCGATCGACAGGTAGCTTTCGATTGGCCCGAAATCGCGATCGAGATGCGGGCCGCGTCCAACCTGGTAACTCTCGTCCGCCTTGAACCGGTGCAGCGAGTATTTGTCTTCCTCCGCCCAGATGGCGACGGTCTTGATCCCGAGTTCGTTGGCTGCGCGGAATACGCGGATGGCGATTTCGGAACGGTTGGCGACGAGAATTTTCTTGATGGCCAAGGCTCTTACCCCGGTCTGGCGTGGAAGTCAGACCAGAGTCTTTATCGTCAATTATTGTGCAGCGCAAACACGAGCGCGCCTCGGCGAGGTCGCAGAATCGATTTAGTTCGCCACTTCCGCCATCAGCCTGCCGAAGGCGGCGCGGATGTCATGCGGCGCGCGCCGGGCCACGAAAGACGCAACCCGGTCGTAGCGCTCCGGTTCCGGGGAAATCCCGCTCGACGCGGCGATTCGCGCCCAGACAGCGAGAAAAAGCACCTGCCCGGTGAGCTGCATGAAATCATGGGCCAGCGCGCTCGTATCGCTTGCCTCGCGCACCGCATTGCGCGCCTGCGCCCACAGATCCAGGGCCTCGCGAACGGCTTGCGAAGAAGTTTCTTCGGCGATCCCGGATACCAGATCGGCAAACGCCTCCGCCCCATTACCGACACGCAGGCCGCGGCTTGCGAGCGCACCGGCATGAATGCCGTTCGCGCCTTCATAGATCGCCGTGATCCGCGCATCGCGATAAGTCTGCTCGACCCGGTATTCGCGCAGATACCCGTAGCCGCCAAGCACCTGCGTGCCGAGCTGGGCGGCCTCCATGCCCGCCTCAGTACATAACACCTTGGCGACCGGCGTCAGGAACTCGACCAAGTCCGGATTTTCGCCGCTTTCCAGAATGACCAGCGAAAGATGCGCGATGGCGCGGGCGCCGACGGCAAGCGCATCCATCCGGTCCAGCATACGGCGCACATCGGCATGGCCGTCCAGCTTCGCCGGTTGGCCGTCGGCCCCGCGTCCCTGAACGCGTTCGGCGGCATAGGAGCGGGCAATGTCGTAGGCGCGGGAGGCATGTGCCGCACCCTGCAGCGACACGTCGAGACGGGCATGGTTCATCAGCGTGAACATCGCCCTCAGTCCGTCGCCCGGCTTGCCGATCAGTTCGGCCGCCGCGCCGTCGAACACCAACTGGCAGGTCGGCGAGGCATGCAGCCCCATCTTCTCCTCGATGCGCGCGACGGAAACGTCGTTGCGCGTCCCGTCCACCTTTTTCGAAGTACACAGGAACAGCGACAACCCCTTCACGCCTTCGTCGGACGTGCGCGCAAGCACCAGGTGCAGGATGCCGTCACTGACGTCCTGGTCGCCGCCGGAAATGAATATTTTCTCGCCGTCGATGCGCCAGCCGTCGCCGGTCTCCGTGGCGCGGCAGCGGATGCGCGAAAGGTCGGAGCCCGCGCCCGGCTCGGTCAGGCACATGGTGGCAAGCCACGCGCCGGAGGCAAGCGGCGGTATCATCCGCGCCTTCTGATCGTCGGTGCCGAAATGCAGGATCGTGCGGATCGCGCCGGGCACGAGGCCGGCGACCATCTGCATGGAATGACAAGCGCCGGAAAAGATTTCGCTGACAATCGCCGCGACCGCGCCGCCCATGCCTTGCCCGCCGAATTGCTCCGGCGCGGTCAACCCGGGCCAACCCTGCTCGACATAGGCTTTGTAGGCTTGCTTGAAACCGCCAGGCAGGCGCACCCGGCCGTTTTCCAGCCTTGCCCCCTGAATATCGCCGGGCTCGTCCAGCGGCGCGATCTCGCCTTCGGCAAAGGCAGCGAAGTGGCCGGCAATCTCGCCGGTAAACTCGGCATCCCAGTGCGGGATGCGCTTGGCACCCGCGATCTCGTTCAGCGAAAAGAGGATATCGGCAACGGGAGCCGCAAACGGTTTCATTTCTTTCTCCTTAAATCCGGATCATGGCCGGATCGGTGTCCGCATAAAGCCGTTCGAGCAAAGCCGCCCGGCGCGTCAGCACCTTGCGCGCGTTCAGGTTGCCCTTAGCTGTCATTTCACCGTCGCCAAGCGATGCCGGTTCGGCCATCACCAGTGCCCGGCCGACGCGCGTCGAAGAGCCGGTCGCCGTCTTTGCCCAAGTCGACAGCCGGCGCGCGATTTCGGCCTGCAACCCGGCATCGAGCAGCGCGTTGCCGGCGGCCTGCGGTTCGAAACCGGCATCGGCGAGTGCTTCCATGTTCGGGAATATGAGCACCCCGATCTCGTTGCGGTCATGGCCGGTAACGACCAGATCGGCGGCCAGTGGCGAGAGACAGCCGAGCAGATCGAGCCGCAGCGTCGCCGCCCGCACCCAGGTCCCGGTCAAAAGCTTGAAATCCTCGGAGATGCGCCCATCGAAACGCAGGCCCTTTTCCGGCTTCTCCGGATCTACGAAACGCATGGCGTCGCCGGTGATGAAATAGCCTTCTTCGTCGAAGCTCTCGGCTGTTTTCTCTGTATCCCCGTAGTAGCCCGTCATGATGTTCGGGCCCTTCACGCGCACCTCGCAGCGCATGTCCTCGTCCGGGATGAGCTTGGCGGTCACGCCGGTCAGCGGTACGCCGACAATCCCGGATTCGGGTGCCGGCTCATGTTGCATCAGGCAGGCGGGTCCGGTCTCGGTCAGACCCCAGCTCGACGTCATCAGCGGTATCGCCCCCTTTACTTCCATCGCCATCTGCTCGAAGCCTTGCCAGACATCCTGTGGTAGCGAGGCGCCGGCATAGAAAACGAGATCGAGATCGGAAAAGAACCGGCGGCGCAGATTTTCGTCGACCCGCAAGGCGTTGAGCAGCATCGAGAAACCGACCGGCACATTGAAGGACAGCGTCCCGGTGATCATGGACAGGTTCTCGAGCGTCCGCTCGAACCGGCCTTTCACGGGTTTCCCGTCATCGACGTAGAGGCTGCCGCCATTGGCTAGCATCATGTTGAAGTTGTGGCTGCCGCCAAAGACATGGTTCCACGGCAGCCAGTCGACGATAACCGGCGGGCGCTCGCGCAGGAAGGGTAACGCATCCGCGACCTGGGTCTGGTTGACGCACATGATGCGGTGCGTCGTCGGCACGCCTTTCGGATGCGAGGTCGAGCCCGATGTCATCAGGATCTTCACCACGCTGTCAGGCCCGACGGCGGCGTGTGCGGCATCGACATCGATGCCTGCGTCGCCCCTGAGCAGATCTTCGAACGGCGTCGCGCGCGACGCCGCCGGGCGGCTGGCGATGATCTCTGTATCGGCGAGTTCCTCGAGTGCTATGGCCTCGCCATATTCCTCAGCGTCGACCGCATAGGCGAGCTTCGGCCGCACCAGTTCGATGACATGGCGCAACCGGTCATGCGCGCCGGGAATCAGTGCATATTGCTCCGCGACCGGCACGGCGGGAATGCCGGCATATTGCGCGGCCAGCGCCAGCAAGCCGTGATCGATGCCATTGCCTGACATGATGAGGATCGGCGTTTCCGCGTTCAGGCTGCGGGCAAGAAGGGATGACGCAATCGCCCGCACCTTTTCCAGCGCCGCCGCATAGTTTTCCTCGCGCCAGCCGTTGCCGGACCGTTCCGCTAGGAAGACACGCTGCGGCGCTTCGGCCGCCCATCTGTGAAGCCAGTCCCCGGTCGTCTCGGCCACCGGGCCGAGCGCGTATTCCGAGGTCAACAGGATCGCGCCGTCCGGCCGCGCCTCGCGATTGACGCGATGCGGCCGATAATTTTCCGTCCGCTTCATCATGCTCCTCCCAAGGCGCCCCGCTCGATCTTTTGCAGGGCGGATATCAGCGCTGCAGTCTCAGCCTCATCGAGGCCGGCCAGCAGTTTCTCCTCATGTGCCCGGGCCGCCTGCACGGATTTTTCACACAGCCGCCGCCCGACCAGCGTGGCACGCAAGGCATGGCTGCGCCTGTCGTTCGGCGCGGGGTTACGGGTGATCCAGCCATTTTTCTCCAGATCATCGACGATGGTCACGAGATTGGAGCGCTCGATGGCAAGCGCACCGGCAAGCTGCGTCTGGCTGAGATCGGGATTGTCGACAATCAGGATCAGCGCCGTGAACGTGATCATGCGCAGTCCGAACGGCTCAAGCGTTCGCGCCAGATCTGCCTGAACGGCGTTGAACGTGCGCTTCATGTTGTAGCCGGCGAAACCGCGCAGCGTTTCATCCGAAATGCCAGCGGATGTGATCGCACTCTCGGTACGGCTGACAGCCACCTTGGCCATGCGTACTCCTCCCGCAGATACCGTAATCTGGTATAATTGTTATATACTATAACGAATTAGCCGTAAAGCGGTGTGCCGCGCGAGATCCGCTGCCGACTTCAGGCCGGCAGCAGGAACAGCGTAATTGCGGGAAACAGGACGAGGATGATGACGCGCGCGATATCGGAGCCGACAAAGAACAGGACGCTCTTGTAGGTTTCCGTCATCGGCGTTTCGCGGTCCATCGCGTTGATGATGAACAGGTTCATGCCCACGGGCGGCGTTATCAGCCCGACCTCGACGACGATGAGCACGAGGATGCCGAACCAGATCGCCAGATGCTCGGTGCTCATGCCGAAATCGAGCGCGCTGATGACCGGGAAGAAGATCGGAATCGTCAGCAGGATCATCGACAGCGAATCCATCAGGCAGCCGAAGACCAGATAGAACAGCAGGATCAGGGCGAGGACGATCCACGGGCTGAAACCCTGGCTGACGACAAAGCTCGACAATTCCTGCGGCACCTGGGAAAGCGCCAGGAAGGAATTGTAGAAGCCGGCACCGAGCACGATGAAAAAGATCATCGCCGTCGACATCGCTGTCGACATGATACTGTCGACAAACACCTTCCATGAGAGATTACCGGAAACGAGCGCAATCAGCCCGGTACCCGCGGCGCCGACCGCGGCTCCTTCCGTCGGCGTAAACCAGCCGAGATAGATGCCGCCAACGACGACAAGGAAGACGATCAGCACCGGCCAGACGTCGATCAGTGCGCGAATACGCTCCGAATAGGGTTGCGGTTCGCGAGTTCCTGCGGCGTCGGGGAAAAGCCGCACATAGATCGAAATCGTGATCATGTAGCCGACGGCGGCAAGAATGCCCGGAACGAAGGCGGCAAGGAACAGCTTGGCGATATTCTGCTCGGTCAGGATCGCATAGATGACGAGGATCACCGACGGCGGGATCAGGATTCCGAGCGTGCCGCCGGCCGCGAGCGTCGCCGTCGAGAATCCGCCCGAATAGCCGTAGCGGCGCAATTCAGGCAGCGCCACCCGGCTCATCGTTGCGGCCGTGGCCAGCGACGAACCGCAGATCGCGCCAAAGCCGGCGCAGGCACCAACGGCCGCCATTGCAACGCCGCCGCGCCGGTGGCCGAGCCAGCTTTCCGCCGCCTTGAACAGCGCCGAGGACATGCCCGACAGGGTCGCGAACTGCCCCATCAGCAGAAACATTGGAATGATAGACAGCGAATAGCTGGAGAAGGTCGAGTAGGTCTCGGTTTTCAGCTTGGCAAGCAATACCGTCGGCCCGCCCATTGCGAGATAGAGCCCGCCGATGCCGCAGAGCATCATAGCGAGACCGATCGGCGCGCGCAGGAAAATCAGAATGAGAAGGATCGGGAACGACAGGTATCCCAGTTCGAGCATGCTCAATGCATCGCTCCTTCGGATTTCGACAGATAATGCCCGCCGGTGATCAGGCCGGCGATCCGGGCGATCGCGCAATAGACGCCGACAATCACCGCAGCGACGGATGCAGCGAAACTTGCCGCATAGGCCCACCAGATCGGAAACTGAATGAGATAAGTCGTCTCGCCATTCGACATCTTGGAGATTAGGCCCTCATAGAGCCGCCAGGAAATTAGGATCAGCACCAGCGCCAGAATGACTTCCCAGAAAGCCACGATGACGCGGTTGAACCGCTTCGGCATCATATTGGTGAAAACATCGACCGTGGCATGCCCGCCATGCAGCTGGCAGATCGGCAGAAACGCGAAAATGGTAAAAGCGATACCCGCCTCGACGACCTCGAAGTCGCCCGTAATCGGGGCCAAATTCGTCAGCATGTCGGCGAATCCCGGCAGGATGCCGGTCAGAAAATCCGAATGCCCCAGCGTATTGCCGCCGCGTCCGATGACGCTGACGCAGGTAAGCAGGACAAGCGCCGTCAGCACGACCCCGCCAATGATGGCCAAGGTGCGGGCAAGCCACTCCATGATCCTGAGTATCAACGGTCCCCTCCGAGGCCCCGGAAACAAATCTGGCGGCCCCGAAGCATAAGCCCCGGAGCCGCCGCTGTCTTAGTTGTCCTCGGTATATTTGGCAATCAGAGCGCGTGCTTCTTCGAGCAGCCCCGTGCCATCGAGGCCTTTTTCGTCCATTTCCTTGACCCATGCATCGGTCGTCGACGCCGAGGCGTCGCGCCATTCCTGCACCTCGTCGGCGGACAATTCGATGATGTTGTTTCCGCGTTCGACGGCGATCTCGCGTATCGGTGCGTCATAGGCGGCCATCGTCTTGCCGGCAAAGGCGGAGAACTCGAGGCCGGAATTGGCATCGATCACGGCCTTCAGGTCATCCGGCAGGCTTTCATACCGGTCCTTGTTCATCGCGAAGATGAAGGATGTCGTATAGAGCGAGGCATCGCCGAACTCGGTGTGATTGCCGACCAGTTCCGGCACCTTGAGAATGCCAGCCACTTCCCACGGAATGACGGTCGCGTCGATCACGCCCTTGGACAGCGCTTCCGGCACGGCGGGAACCGGCATCCCAACCGGCGTCGCGCCGAGCGACGAGAACATCATGTTGGTGACGCGCGTCGGGGCGCGCAGCTTGACGCCGTTCAGATCCCCAACGGTCTTGATCGGCTCCTTGGAGTGGATCAGGCCGGGGCCGTGCACCCATACGCCAATGGTGTGGAAATCCTTGAAATCGTCATCGAGCATATATTTCTCGGTCAGATCCCAATAGGCCTTCGACGTTGCCTCGGCGTTCGTCATCATGAAGGGAAGCTCGAATACTTCGGTCCGCGGGAAACGACCCGGCGTATAGCCGGCAACCGTCCACACGATATCGGCAACGCCATCGATAGCCTGGTCGATCAGTTCCGGCGGCTTGCCGCCAAGCTGCATCGACGGGAAGCGCTGGATCTTGATGCGGCCATCGGATTCGGCCTCGATCTTGTCTGCCCATACGTCGAGCACGTATTTCGGCACGTTTGCCTGCGCCGGCAGGAACTGATGCATACGAAGCGTCACTTCCTGGGCTTGGGCCGGGGCCGCGCCGAAGCCGGCAGCGAGAGCTGCAAGGCCGGCGGCGCCGGCCAGAGCAAGCAGATTTCTGCGCATGAAGTTCATTGGGACTCCTCCTCCATTTTGAACTCGAACGCCGGTTTAACCGGCTTTGCAGCTAAAGTGCTACAATTTTTTTGCCTAACTGCCCTTTTTTGGTAACACAATCAAGTGCGGCACCTTCCGACCCGGTCAATCCGCCAAGCCGGTCGACGACATCATGCCAGTCGTCAGGACGACTTCGCGCACATGACCGCGCCGCGCAAGACCGCATACATCCCTGCGGGGCGGTAAATATGCTGGCCGATTTCGTGCGATTACGGACAAACACGTGCCGGATGCCGCCGTTACTCCGGATCACCGATCACGATTTCGATCGGATCAAGCCCGTCGATTTCGCCGACAATCCTGTCTCCGGCAACAACCGGGCCGACGCCGGCCGGCGTGCCGGTCATGATCAGGTCGCCCGGCCCGAGGTGATAGTAGCCGGACAGGTGACTGACGATCTCGTCCACCTTCCAGATCATGTCGGCCAGGATCGCGTCCTGTCTTGTCTTACCATTAACTTCAAGGTGAATGCGCTGCGGACCGATCTCGCCCATATCCGCTGCCTTGGTGATCCGCGCCATAACGGCGGAATGCTCCACGTCCTTGCCGAGATCCCACGGTCGTTGTCTTGTACGCTCCGCGATCTGCAGGTCGCGTCGCGTCATGTCCAGCCCGCAGGCAAAGCCGAAAACCGCGGCCATCGCCTCGTCACGGCCCGCCTTGAACACAGGCTTCCCGATGGCCAGCACAAGTTCCATCTCGTAGTGAAAATTCTCGGTGCCCGGCGGATAGGGGATCGTCGTGCCCGACGGCTGCAGCATGAACGCCGACTTGGTGAAGTAGAACGGCGCCTCGCGGTCGACCTCGACGCCCATCTCGGCGGCATGCGCCGCATAGTTGCGCCCGACGCAGAAAATGCGGCGCACGGGATAAACCTTGTCCTCGCCATTGACCGTCAGGGCTGGGATTTCCGGGGTCTCGAACAAAAAGCCGCTCATCACGCACGCTCCCCGCAACGGCCGCAGAGAACGCGTCCTTCGGACTCCGCTCGCCGGCCTCATCATCAATCGCCGTCGTAGCATTGTCATCGGTGGCACGAAAGCCTGCCGAGATAGCCTGCCGGAACATGTCAGCGCCGGATAACGCGGGAAGGAATGGCGGAGAGGGAGGGATTCGAACCCCCGATAGAGTTGCCCCTATACCGCATTTCGAGTGCGGCGCTTTCAACCACTCAGCCACCTCTCCGTGACCGCTTTGACAAGCGGGCCGCTGCATAACCGTCAATGGCGGCGAAAACAAGCCTCCCCCGACGGAAAAGCTTGACTTTTCGCGATATGCCGATCATAGGGAGGCCGCTGGCGCGGGAAATCCGCGCCGCTTTGTTTTGTGTCCGGCAACGACCGGAGACAAAATCGCAACCGAAACCGTCACGACTGACCAAAAAGACGGCCTGCCCGGGGCGCGCATGCGGCCGAAGGCATGAGCCGGACCGAACACGGAAGGAATAAAGATGTTCGCAGTCATCAAGACCGGTGGCAAGCAGTACCGCGTTGCCGCCGAAGATGTTCTAAAACTTGAGAAGCTCGACGGCGAAGCCGGCGACATCATCGAATTCAACGAAGTTCTCATGGTGGGCGAAGGCGCGGACGCAACCATCGGCGCTCCCTTTGTCGACGGCGCCCTCGTCACGGCCGAAGTGGTCGAGCAGGGCCGCGCGCGCAAGGTCATCGCCTTCAAGAAGCGCCGCCGCCAGAACTCCAAGCGCACCCGCGGCCACCGCCAGCACCTGACGACCGTGCGGATCTCCGAGATCCTTACCGGTGGCGCGAAACCTTCGAAGAAGGCTGCCGCCAAGAAACCGGCGCCGAAGAAGGAAGAGGCCAAGACCGAGGCACCGAAGGCAGAGGCAAAGAAAGCCGAAGCGCCGAAGGCCGAGAAGAAAGCCGCCAAGAAGGAAGAGGCTGCACCGGCCGCCGCCGCAACGCTGTTCACCGCGCCCGAAGGCGCGGCCGACAAGCTGACCGAGATCAAGGGCATTGGCCCGGTCGCAGAAAAGCAGCTGAACGAACAGGGCATCACGACTTTCGCCCAGATCGCCAAGCTGACCGCTGCCGACATCAAGAAGATCGATGAAGCCATGCCGTTCAGCGCCGACCAGATCAAGGACTGGAAAGAGCAGGCCAAGGCCCTGGCCAAGAAGTAACAACTGCGTTGCCGGGGTTGTAAAAACGGCCCCTTGGCACCATAAGAACGGAAAAGCGCGCAAGAAGAGCGCTGCAGGAGACAGAAAATGGCACACAAGAAAGCTGGCGGTTCTTCGCGCAACGGTCGCGAATCGGAATCCAAACGTCTTGGCGTGAAAAAGTTCGGCGGCGAAGCAGTCATCGCCGGCAATATTATTGTGCGTCAGCGCGGCACCAAGTGGCACCCGGGCAACAATGTCGGCATGGGCAAGGACCATACGCTTTTTGCTCTTACCGATGGCGCTGTGGAGTTCAGGGCGAAGGCCAACGGCCGAACCTACGTATCCGTGATGCCGAAGCAGGAAGCAGCGGAATAAGCCGGAGCCGCACATAAATCCGGTGTCTCGTACCCCGGAACTTGCAATAGCCAAACGTGAAGGGAGATGGGACACCACCATCTCCCTTTTTATTTGAAACGATGAAGCCATGATCGACACAGCTGCAAACACCGCACCGACCGGTTTGACCGACCTGAGCTACGACACGCCCGTCCTGCTCACCGAACGGCTCGTGCTGCGTCCGCCGCATGAGGAGGACGTGTCGGAGCTGGCGGCCATCGCCAATAACCGCCAGATCGCAGAGATGACGTCGCGCATGCCGTTTCCCTACAGGCTGAGCGATGCCGAGACCTTCATCGAACGCTGCGTGCGCGGCGAGCATGAAGGCTATATCTATGCCGTCACGCTGGCCGATACCGGCCATCTGATCGGGTTTTGCGGCCTGGAAAAACGTGAACGCTCCGACGGCTTCGAGATCGGCTTCTGGCTGGGCGAGGACTATTGGGGAGCCGGTTACGCAACCGAGGCAGCCAACGCGCTGGTCGACCAGGCGTTTCGCTCCACAGGCGCCGAGCAGGTCCATGCGGTTTGCCGCACGGTCAATCCGCGCTCACGCAACGTGATCGCCAAATGCGGTTTTTCCTTCGTCGGCCTGGACGAGATCGAAAGCGTCGCTGCGGGCCGTGTCCCGGTCGAGCGCTATGCGCTGAACCGCGCCGCCTGGATGGAACGCAAATCCGACAACCGCAGGCGCGCCTGATCCGCGGCGCGTCCTGAAGCGTATGGACGGTCAAAGGAGACCGTCCATGCCGATCGCCAGAACCGCTATCACATTCCTGCTGACGACCCTGCTCACCGCAATTCCTGCCGCTGCGGCGGACTTGCGCCTGGAAGACTTCTTCAAGGGGCGAACCACCGCCAAGGGAACGTTTCGCGCCATCACAGGCCTCAAACGGGAATTCGATGTCGTCCTGCAGGGCCGCTGGGACGGTGAGACCCTCGTCCTGCGCGAGGACTTCCGCTACGCGGACGGCGAGCGGGATACCAAGACCTGGCGCTTCAGAAAGACCGGTCGGAACACCTATTCCGGCACCCGCGAGGATGTGCTCGGCGAAACCAAGGTGACGCTTTCCGGCAATGAGGCCTGGTTTACCTACCGCGTCGATCTCGATCCCGGAAAGGACCGAAACATCGTCCGCTTTGTCGACAAGCTCGAATTGTCGCCCAACGGCCAAACGCTCCTGAATCGGGCAAGCGTCTTCAAGGGCCTGCTGCCGGTCGCCAGCGTGCGTGTCGAGTTTACGCGCTAATATACAGCCACACCGGCATGTGGTCCGAGCCTTCGGCGCCCTGGTCCACCTCGACATGGCTGACCCGTTCGGCCAGATTCGGCGTTGCGAAACCGTAGTCGAGCCGTTTGTTGGATTCCTTCTTCTCCAGGTCGGTCCAGCTCCAGCCGGAATCGGCTGCGGACGCATCGACCAAGTGGCCGTTCTCGGCCAGCATCTCGCGATATTCGGCAAGGTCCGGCTCGAAGTTGAAATCGCCGAGCAGGAGGAAATCCTCCGCCTGCGGCAGTTCCTCGAAGCCGAACTCGCCGAGCCCGGTCACCGCCGTGCCGGTATGCGGTACGGAAAAGGCTATGTCCTTCAGCGCCTCGATCTGGCTGATGCGTTCGTTCGGGTCGATATGGTCGAGGTGGACGGAATAGAACCGGATGACCCCGGCTGGCGTTTCGATCAGCGTTTCCAGCGCGCCGCGCTGCAGATTGAGCGTGGACGTACGCATCGACCGCGGCAGCAGATGGCCGCGCGATGACAGGATCGGCCAACGCGATGCGATCATGTTGCCGAACTGAAACCGGCTCTGTACGGCCTTGCCGCCTTCGATCTTGCTGCCGAAGTCGACATCGACCGGCATGTGATGGACGGTGAAACGGTCGGGCAGCAACGCCTCGATTTCTGCGACCATGTCGCGACCGTCGTTTTTCATGAAACCGCGTGTCACCTCCTGGAAAGCGATGATGTCGGCATCCCTCACCGCATCGACGATGCGTTCGAGGTCATAGGCGCCGTCGAGTCCGATACCGTACTGAATGTTGTAGGTGACAACCTTGATGGTCATTTTCCGTATCCTGATTTCATTCTCGCGCTTTCTGCCGCAATGCGGTAGACGGGCCGAAACTGAACCACATAGATCACAGAACCATGAAATTTCTCGATCAGACAAAGGTCTATATCCGCTCCGGCGACGGAGGCGCCGGCGCCGTATCCTTCCGCCGCGAGAAATATATCGAGTTTGGCGGCCCGGACGGCGGTGACGGCGGGCGCGGCGGCGATGTCTGGGTGGAAGCCGTGGAGGGGCTCAACACGCTGATCGACTACCGTTACCAGCAGCACTTCAAGGCCAAGACCGGCATGCACGGCATGGGCCGGGACCGCACCGGCGCCAAGGGCGCAGACATCACGCTGAAAGTGCCGGTCGGCACCCAGGTCTTCGAGGAAGACAACGAGACGCTGATCTGCGACCTGACCGAGGAAGGCCAACGCTTCCTGCTCGCCAAGGGCGGCAATGGCGGCTTCGGCAATGCGCACTTCAAGTCCTCGACCAACCAGGCCCCGCGTCGCGCCAATCCCGGGCTCGAAGGCCAGGAGCGCACCATCTATCTGCGCCTGAAGCTGATTGCCGATGCCGGTCTCGTCGGACTGCCGAACGCCGGCAAATCGACGTTTCTGGCAAGCGTCACCGCCGCCAAGCCGAAGATTGCCGACTATCCGTTCACGACGCTGCATCCCAATCTCGGCGTGGTACGCATCGACGCGCGCGAGTTCGTCCTCGCCGACATTCCGGGCCTTATCGAAGGCGCCCATGAAGGCGTCGGCATCGGCGACCGTTTCCTCGGCCATGTCGAGCGCACCAACGTGATCCTGCATCTGGTCTCCGCCCTCGAGGAAGATCCGGCCAAGGCCTACAAGACAGTGCGCCGCGAGCTGGAGGCCTATGGCCACGGACTCGCGGAAAAGCCCGAGATCGTTGCGCTGTCGCAGATCGACACGGCCGATGCGAAGACAATCTCGCAAAAGACCAAGGCTCTCAAAAAGGCAGCCGGCAAGGAGCCGCTGATTTTCTCTTCGGTCAGCCGTGACGGCCTCGACGAGGTGTTGCGCGCCCTGATGAGCCATATCGAGGAGAAGCGCGAAGCCGGGAAACCCGCAGAACCCGATCCGCGCTGGCAGGTGTGATCCCATGCAAGGCCGTCTCGCACCGTATAAACGCGTTGTCGTCAAGATCGGGTCCGCCCTTCTGGTCGACCGCAAATCCGGATTGAAAAGCGCCTGGCTGAAAAGCCTTGCGCATGACATCGCCGATTTGCGCGCGACCGGCCACGAAGTACTCGTCGTCTCCTCCGGCGCCATCGCCATGGGGCGAACCGTGCTCGACCTTCCCTCCGGTTCCCTGAAGCTGGAGGAAAACCAGGCGGCCGCGGCCGTCGGCCAGATCGCGCTTGCCCGCGCCTGGGACGAAGCGCTCAGTGCCCGCGAGATCACCACCGGCCAGGTGCTGGTGACCATCAACGACACGGAATCGCGCCGCCGCTACCTGAACGCCCGCGCCACCATCGGCGCATTGTTGCGCATGGGCGCCGTACCGGTCATCAACGAAAACGACACCGTCGCCACCAACGAGATTCGCTACGGCGACAACGACCGCCTCGCCGCACGTGTCGCCACCATGATGAATGCCGACCTTCTGGTCATCCTGTCCGATGTCGACGGGCTCTACACCGCCTCGCCGGCGCTCGATCCCGACGCAAGACATTTCGCCGAGGTACCGGCGATAACGCCGCAAATCGAGGCGATGGCCGGCGAGGCCGCCTCCGAACTGTCACGCGGCGGCATGCGCACCAAGATCGAGGCCGGCAAGATCGCCACCCAGGCCGGCACGGCGATGATCATCACCAAGGGCACGGTCGATCACCCGTTGAAGTCGCTCGACGAAGGCGCCACCTCGACGCTGTTTCATGCCGCCTCCAGCCCGGTTTCGGCATGGAAGAGCTGGATCGCCGGCCAGCTGGAGCCACAGGGGCGGCTCGTCATTGATGCAGGCGCTCACGCCGCGCTGCAGTCGGGCAAGAGCCTGCTTGCCGCTGGCGTCAAGCGGGTCGAAGGCACTTTCGAGCGCGGCGACACGCTCGCGATCGTACTGGAAGATGACGGCGCGGAGATCGCGCGCGGCCTGGCAGGCTATGATTCCAGCGAGGCGGTCCGCATTGCCGGCCGCAAGACGTCGGAGATTGAAGACATACTCGGTTATGCGCCGCGCGCCGCCATGGTGCACCGCGATGACATGGTCGTAAAAGGCTAGGCGTCACCCCGCGCATTGCCCTTTTCCGGATCGGGCGCTAAAGAAACGGCTTCCGAAACCGGGATATCGAGCCATGCTGACCAGGGCTGACAGCACTTCGACCGACATTGCCGCCTTGATGGCGGATATGGGCGCGCGCGCGAAGGCTGCGAGCCGGCCACTGGCGATCGCCAGCACCGATCAGAAGAACGCTGCTCTTGCCGCCATGGCCGACGCCATCGAAGCCGGCTGCGCCGACATTCTCGCCGCCAACGACGTCGACATGGAAGCCGCCGGCAAGACCGACCTGACGCCGGCCTTCAAGGACCGCCTCAAACTGACCGAAGACCGCGTGCAGGCCATGGCCGACGGCATTCGTGCCATCGCCGAACTGGCCGATCCGGTCAGCTCGGTGATTGCCGCCTGGGACCGCCCGAACGGACTGAAGATCGAACGCGTGCGCACGCCGCTCGGCGTCATCGGCGTCATCTATGAGAGCCGCCCGAACGTGACGGCCGACGCCGGCGCGCTGTGCCTCAAGGCCGGCAACGCGGTTATCCTGCGCGGCGGTTCGGATTCGGCCAATTCGTCGCGTGCTATCCACGCCTGCCTGGTGCAGGGCCTCGAAGCCGCGGACCTGCCCGCCGACGCCATCCAGCTCGTGCCGGTGACGGACCGTGCCGCTGTCGGAGAGTTGCTGTCCGGCCTGAACGGCACGGTCGACGTGATCGTGCCGCGCGGTGGCCGCGGCCTCGTCGAGCGCGTGCAGACGGACGCCCGGGTACCGGTCTTCGCCCATCTGGAGGGCGTGTGCCACGTCTATATCGACAGGTCGGCCGATCTGGAGATGGCCAAGTCCATCGCGGTCAACGCCAAGATGCGGCGCACCGGCATTTGCGGCGCAGCCGAAACCCTGCTTGTCGACCGCGCCGTCGCCGAAACGCATCTCGTGCCGATCCTGGAAGCGCTCCATGCGGCGGGCTGCGAAACCCGCGGCGACGCCGCTGTCTGCAAGCTGTGGCCGAAGGCAACGCCCGCCACCGAGGCGGACTGGTATTCCGAATACCTCGGGCCGATCATCACCGCGGGGCTTGTCGACGGGATCGACGACGCGATCGAGCACATCGCCACCCATTCCTCCAGCCATACCGAAGCGGTGATTGCCGAGGACGAGACTGTGGTGGAGAAGTTCTTCACGCAAGTCGACAGCGCGATCCTGCTGCACAATGCCTCGACGCAATTCGCCGATGGCGGCGAATTCGGCATGGGTGCCGAGATTGGCATCGCCACCGGCAAGATGCATGCGCGCGGGCCGGTCGGCGTCGAACAGCTGACCTCCTTCAAGTACCGCGTGCATGGCACCGGCCAGATCAGGCCCTGACCGGCCCGATGACAGAACCGGCGAAGCTTTATCCGGGCGTCGCCCGCAAATATCTGCGCATGCCGCACATCGAGCCGGGCATGACCGTCGGCCTGTTTGGCGGATCGTTCAATCCACCGCACCAAGGCCATCTCCTCGTCACCGAGACCGCGATCCGCCGCCTCCAACTCGATCAGCTTTGGTGGATTGTGACACCCGGCAATCCGTTGAAGGACACATCCGGCCTGCCGCCGCTGGCCGAACGCATCGCCTGGTCGGAGGCGATCAACGCCGATCCGCGGGTCAAGGTGACGGCTTTCGAAGCATCGCACCAGGTCCGCTTTACCGCCGACACACTCGCGATAGTGCGCCGCTACAATCCGGGCGTCCGGTTCGTCTGGATCATGGGCGCCGACAATCTGGCAAGCTTCGACCGTTGGCAGAACTGGCGCGACATCGCGTTGACCTTCCCGATCGCCGTCGTTGACCGGCCCGGGGAGACTCTCTCCTACTTGTCGTCGAAAATGGCGAAAACCTTCGACTACGCCCGCCTCGATGAACTGGACGCAGCGCTGTTACCCCGGCTTCCCGCACCTGCCTGGACTTTCCTGCACGGGCCGCGCTCGCCGGTCTCCTCCACGGCGATTCGCAACGGCAACGGGACAGGCTTTAAGAAAGCTTGAACACGGCTGTCTTGAAACTGTTAACGCCTCGTGACTATCTTTAGACGTGCAAAGGGCCGAATCGCCTTTTGTTTCGTTTGTTCCGAACTGAAAGGAAGCACTTGAGAACAACGACAATGAAGAAGGCCGACGACGCGCCTTCGACACCCGATATCAGCGAACTCGAAGCTGCCGATCGGGTCCTTGAACTGGTCCGGGAAAGTCTCGAAGACTCCAAGGCCGAAGATATCGTTTCCATCAATATCCGGGGCAAATCCGCGATGGCCGATTACATGGTGATCGCATCGGGTCGTTCTCACCGTCACGTGAGTGCGGTTGCAGATCATTTGCTGCGGGCATTGAAGGAAGCCGGTTACGGCACCGCCAAGGTCGAAGGCCTGTCCTCCGCGGACTGGGTCCTGATCGACGCAGGCGACGTAATCGTCCATGTCTTCCGCCCGGAAGTTCGTGATTTTTATGCGCTTGAGAAAATTTGGCAGGAGCCTGAGGAAACGCCCGGCACCCTGCACTAGGGGCTGCGCTTTTCGCCGGTCCTGAAGCGCTATGCGGTTGACCATCTTTGCGGTAGGCCGGATGAAATCCGGCCCCGACGCTGACCTTGTGTCGCGCTATACCGGCCGTCTCGCCAAGACGGGCAAGGCGCTCGGACTTGAATTCGATGGCCTGGTCGAAGTTCCCGAAAGCCGGGCACAAACAACAGAACAGCGGAAATCCGAGGAAGCCGCGAAATGCGCTGCTCTCGCCTCCGAAACATCCACCGTCCTGATCCTGCTCGATGAACGCGGCAAGTCGCTCTCTTCACGACAATTCGCCGAAAAGCTGGCCGATTACCGCGACAGCGGTGTCTCACGTGCCGTGTTCGCTCTTGGCGGCCCGGATGGCCATGATCCGGCCCTGCGCGACAAGGCCGACCTTGTTATCGCCTTCGGCAACCAGACCTGGCCGCATCAACTCGCCCGCATCATGCTCGCCGAACAGCTCTATCGCTCGGTGACCATTCTTTCGGGCCACCCCTATCATCGCGATTAGGCCATGATCTGGCCGAACTTGCCGGTTCCATTGCGGCCAGCCTCGGCTAGACTCCGCCGCACACCGTCAAACGATTCGTCGAAACGACGCCCGATGCGCCATTCCATCCGCCTTGCCTGCCTGATAGTCACCTGCCTTGCCGGCTGGCCGGCACAAGCACAAGCACAAGCACAAGCACAAGACAACGGCACGACCAATGCCGATGCACTGGTAAAAAACCTTGAGCAAAGCGCTTCGCAACTGACGGGAATTCTGCGCGAGCACGCGGTTTCGGCGCAGCGTTCGAGGGAACTGGAAGAAGAAGTCGCGCGGATCCGCAAGGACCGCGAATCGCTGAACACCGCTCTGATCCAGGCTGCCAAGACCGAAAAGAAGCTGGCGACCGACGTGCTCGACCTCGAAGAGCGCCTTCTTGCCACCGCCCGCGAGGCGGATACGGTGCGTTCCAGCCTGCGCGAGCGGCGTGCCCTGCTTGCCGAAGTTCTCGCCGCACTGCAACGCATGGGGCTCAATCCGCCGCCCGCGATCCTGGTGACACCCGAAGATGCCCTCTCATCGGTACGCAGCTCCATTCTCCTGTCGGCCGTCGTGCCCGGCATGCGCGGCGAAACGATGGTTCTGGTCGCGGATCTGAAGGAACTGCAGCGCCTGACCGCAACCTATCGCGCCGAACGTGAGCAATTGCGCGCAACCATGGTCAGCCAGAAGGAAGAGCAGGTCCGCCTTTCACTTTTGCTTGAAGAAAAGAAGACACTGGAGACGCAGACTGCCGGTAACCTCGCCGCCGAACAGGCGCGTGCCGCCGAGCTCGCCGAACAGGCGGCCACCCTTCAGGATCTGATTGCCTCGATCGAAACGGAGATCCAGTCTGCGCGCGAAGCCGCCGAGCAGGCGCGCCTCGAAGCCGAGCGCCGTGTGGAAGAGGGCCGCGAACGCGCTGAAAAGAAAACGGTTTCCGCCGCGCGCATCGCGCCGGCCTTTGCTTTCGCAGATCTTCGCGGAGACCTGGCGAGGCCGGTCGCCGGTCGCACAATTACCGCATTTGGCGATGATGACGGACTTGGCGGGCGCGCCCAGGGAGACACGATGGAGGCTGTGCCAGGGGCCTATGTGACCGCGCCGTCGGACGGATGGGTCCTTTATGCGGGTCCGTTTCGCTCCTACGGTCAACTCTTGATCCTGAATGTCGGTGCCGACTATCATGTCGTACTTGCCGGGATGGAGCGCATAGATGTCACGCAAGGCCAGTTCGTCTTGGCTGGAGAACCGGTTGGCACGATGGGCAGGATTCATTTGGCAAGTGTTTCGGCCGCGGCTGCTGCAAACGAGAACCCGACGCTCTATATAGAGTTCAGGAAGAATGGTAAGCCGGTAGACCCCGGTCCATGGTGGGAAACGGTCGGCTCAGGAAGGACATGAAAGACATGATGCGGAAGTTCTCTTTGCTGTTTGCCGGCGCCCTGATGGGAGCGGCTTCCATGCTGGCCATCTCGTCCGGCGGCAGCACGATCTCGGCGAACGCGGCCGGCAGCGACACCTACAAGCAACTGTCGATATTCGGCGATGTCTTCGAGCGGGTGCGCGCCAATTATGTCGAGGAGCCGGAAGACAAGGAGCTGATCGAGAACGCCATCAACGGCATGCTGACGTCGCTCGATCCGCATTCCTCCTATCTCAATGCCGATGACGCCGCGGACATGCGCACCCAGACCAAGGGCGAGTTCGGCGGCCTTGGCATCGAAGTCACCATGGAAAACGAACTGGTCAAGGTGATCACCCCGATGTTCGGCACGCCCGCCGAAAAGGCCGGTGTTCTGGCCGGTGACCTGATTGCCGAGATCGATGGCGAGGAAGTGCGCGGCCTGACCTTGCAGGATGCCGTCGACAAGATGCGCGGCCCCGTCAACACGCCTATAGAGCTGACCGTCTTGCGTGAAGGCGCCGACAAGCCGCTCAAGATCACGATTGTCCGCGACATCATCAAGATCCAGGCGGTGCGTTACCGCGCCGAGGACGATGTCGGTTACCTGCGCCTCATCTCCTTCAACGAGCAGACCTTCGACAATCTGCAGGAAGGCATCGAAAATCTGACCGAGGAAATCGGCGAAGACAAGCTGAAAGGTTTTGTCCTCGACCTGCGCCTCAATCCGGGCGGCCTGCTCGACCAGGCGATCAACGTCTCCGACGCCTTTCTCGACAAGGGCCTGATCGTATCGACGCGTGGCCGCGATGACCGTGACAGCCGTCGTTATTCGGCGCGTCCGGGAGACCTGACAGGCGGCAAGCCGCTGATCGTGATGGTCAATGGCGGTTCGGCCAGCGCATCGGAAATCGTTGCCGGGGCGTTGCAGGATCATCGCCGCGCCACCGTTGTCGGCACTCAGTCCTTCGGCAAGGGATCGGTCCAGACCATTATCCCGCTCGGCGAGAACGGCGCCCTGCGTCTCACCACGGCTCTCTATTATACGCCGGCCGGCATTTCGATTCAGGGCAAGGGCATCACGCCGGACATCGAGGTCTCCCAGACAATTCCGGAGGACCTGCTTGGCCGCGATCTGTCCCGTGGCGAGTCCGATCTGCGCGGCCACATCACCGGCGACGAAGAGGACGATAAAGGTTCCGGCTCGATCGCCTATGTGCCGCAGGATCCGGAAGAGGACGACCAGCTGACCTTCGCGCTGGAGCTGATCCGGGGCGAGAAGACCGATTCGGCATTCCCGCCGGATCCGGCCAAGGCGCTGCCGAACTAGGGCCTGTGCCGTTGCCAAAGGGTCAAACAGCCATGCTACAAAAGGCCACCGTTTTCGGTGGCCTTTTTGATTCGCGGCGATAATCGACCATGACCGATCTCAACGCACCTCTCGGACAATCCGGCGGGAAATCCGCCGGCACCGCGAAACCGCCGCGGGCCGGTAAACACGGTCCTGCCAAACGGCGCGGCTTCGTGCCCGTTGCCGCTCTCGTCTTTGCTGTCGTTACAGGGCTGAATGCCTGGGCTTTCGTCACGCGCGACACCTTGCCCGAGATGGCGGAAATCGCGCTTGCAACGCCAGCGCCGGCCGAACAACCGGGTGCGGTTACCGATGTGGCTGCCGCACCTCAAACAGCCGGTCAGGCAAATCAGCCCGATGGCGTGAACGTGGTCTACGGCCTGCCGGAAGGAGCGGGTGACGATGATGAGGCTACACCTCCGCCGATCGCCGAGGGACGAATTTCCGAGGGCGGACCCAAGATCATTGTCGTGCGCGACCCGACCGCTGCCGAAATCGGCCAGTCGCTGCAAGTAGCCCACCTGCCGAATGACGACGCCCTGGAGGAGACCGAATGGGGCGGCTTGCCGGTGCGCACGCCAGACGGCCGCCGGCCGATGGATATCTATGCCCGCCCATGGTCGTCGGCCGGTGGCAAGCGCATCGCCATCGTGATCGGCGGTCTCGGCCTGTCGCAGACCGGGACGCTGCGCGCGATCAAGGAACTGCCGCCCGAAATCACCCTTGCCTTCGCGCCACAGGGCCACAGCCTCAACCGCTGGATGCGCGAGGCGCGCAGCCAGGGTCACGAATTGCTGGTCCAGGTGCCGATGGAGCCTTACGATTATCCGCGTATCGATCCCGGCCCGCAAACGCTGACAGTTGCCGCCGGCGAGGAGACCAACCTCGCCAATCTGCGCTGGGCACTCGGCCAGATCAGCAACTATACCGGTATCGTCAATTATCAGGGCGGCCGGTTCGCCACGGATGCGGACGCCATCGGCCCGGTGCTCCGGGAAGTGAGCGAACGCGGTCTCCTTTTCATGAACGACGGAACGGCCGGTGGCGCCGGCCTGGCTTCCCTCGCCCGTGCCTATGATACGCCCTACGTGACCGGCCATGTCGTTCTCGATGCGACGCAGGATCCGTCGGCGATCCAGGAGCGGTTGAAGGAACTTGAAAAGATTGCCGAGGCGAATGGTTATGCCATCGGCAGCGGCTCGGCTTTCGAGGTCACGGTCGACACCGTGGCCGCGTGGGCCAATGGCGCCAAGAAGCGCGGATTCGAGATTGTCGGCGTCTCGGCACTGGCACGCTAGGAGCAGTCATGGCGAAGAAAGACAGCAAAAACAGCGCGCCGAGGAGCCTGCCCTACCGGCCTTGCGTCGGAATCATGGTGCTGAACGCGGACGGGCTGGTCTGGGCCGGGAAACGCGCCAAGGAAGGCAACACGGAATACACCGGCCATCCGAAACTCTGGCAGATGCCGCAGGGCGGAATCGACAAGGGCGAGGACCCGCTGCCCGCCGCGATCCGTGAGCTTTACGAGGAAACCGGAATAAGCTCCGTTGAACTGGTCGAGGAAGCGCCGGACTGGATCAACTACGACCTCCCGGCAGAAATGATCGGTATCGGCCTGAAAGGGAAATACCGGGGCCAGACGCAGAAATGGTTCGCCATGCGGTTCACGGGCGACGAGAGCGAAATAAGGATCGATCCACCGCCGGATGGACACGAGCGGGAGTTCGACGACTGGGCGTGGCTTCCCATGTCGGAGCTTCCCGAAATGATCGTGCCGTTCAAGCGCGGTGTCTATGAGGAAGTGGTACGGGTCTTCGGCCATCTTGCGGGAGTGAAGGCGGCATGATGCTGATCGGTCTGCTCGGCGGAATGAGTTGGGAATCGACCGCGCTCTATTACCGCATCATGAATGAGACCGCCCGCGAGGCGCTCGGCGACCTGCATTCCGCGCGCATACTGATGCATTCGGTCGATTTCGAGCCGATCCAGAAATATCAGCACGAAGGCAAATGGGGCCAGTGCGCCCGCATTCTGGTCGATGCCGCCAGGTCGCTAAGGGCAGGAGGCGCTTCGTTTCTGGTGATCGCCACAAATACCATGCACAAACTGGCCGACGAGATTGAGGAAGGATCGGGCCTTCCGGTCCTGCACATCGTCGATCCGGCCGGCGAAGCGATTGTGAGCGCCGGTTTCCGGAAGGTTGGCCTGCTGGCCACGCGCTTTACCATGGAAGAAACCTTCTATCGCCATCGTCTGGAAAACCGCTTTCACCTGGAAGTCGCGGTTCCCGACGAGGACGAGCGCGCCGATATTCATCGCATCATTTACGAGGAGCTCTGCCGGGGCGAGATCCGCGAGACCTCGGCGGCCCGTTTCCGCCAGATTATTGACCATATGAAATGGGCCGGGTGCGAGGCCGTGATCCTCGGCTGCACCGAGATCGCCATGATCGTTTCGCCCGAGCGGTCCGCGCTGCCGGTGTTCGACACGACGACCCTGCATGCGCAATCCGCCGTCGCGCTAGCCCTGCAAGGCGACCTGCTTGGCCTGAACACATGACCGCAGCAGAATAGGCGAGACCGCAATGATCCTCGAGAAGACGACATTCCGCATCAGCGAACCGGAAGACCGTCTCGGCATTCTCGCTGTTCAACGACGCGCCTTCGGAGGCGAAGCGGAAGCCAGACTCGTCGACAGGCTGATCGAGGGTCCGGAAAAAACGATCTCGATGGTCGCCGATCTCAATGGCATGATCGTCGGCCACGTATTGCTGACCGAACTGCACGGGCCGGAAAAAGCCCTGGCACTTGCCCCGCTCGGGGTCGATCCGGACTGGCGCGATTTCCTGATCGGTACGGAACTGACCAACCACGCGCTGGCCAGGGCGCGCGAGGATGGCTGGCATTCCGTTTTCGTGGTCGGCGATCCGGTCTATTATGGCCGCTTCGGTTTCAAGGCGGAACTGGCCCGGCATGTGAAAACGCCGTGGCCCGGACCGCACTTCATGGCGCTGGAACTCGTCCCCGGCGCAGTGAAGACCTATCGCGGCGCGGTGACCTATCCAGAGGCCTTTGAGGAAGTGTAAGGGCACCTGTCAAAGGGCAGGGCGGCCATCATAGGCGATACTTTCGGTATTGTAGATGACGGTCCAGACCCGACCGATCAAATTCTCGTAGGGGATGAAGCCAAGTCCGAAGCGGCTGTCGTTGGAATTGTCGCGGTCATCACCCATCATGAAATAGTGGCCGGCCGGAACCAGAAACTCCCGCGTATCGTCGGCAGCCGTACCCTTGGCGATGTCAATTACGACATGCGGTAGGCTTCCCGGCAACGTCTCCAAGTAAGTCGTGCAGGAAGCTAACCGATTTTCGCAGTACCTTGCTCCCTCCGGATACTCCATCGCCTCCATGCGCGCCGGCTCTCCATCGATATGAACCACTCCGCCACGCACGGACACCGACTCGCCGGGTAAGCCCACGATCCGCTTCACGTAATCGACGCCATCGCGGTTTTTAAAGACGGCGATATCGCCTCGGTTTGGTTCGGCAATAAAAACTCTCTTCTCTATGGGTGCTGCCGAGAAAGGAAAAGAATGGCGCGAATAGCCGTAGGCAAATTTGGAGACCAAGATGATATCGCCCTTTCGCAAGCTCGGCTCCATCGATGATGCGGGAATGGAAAATGGCTGCAACACGAAAGTTCTGAATCCCAATGCCAAAAGCATGGACAGGAGCCCAAAGCCAAGAAAAGCCACCTTCCAGTTCGCGTACCAGACCGGGCGCGCTTCGAGCCTATAGACGCGAAAAGCAAGAAAAAGCGCCCCTAGGGTGACAAGGAAAAAAACCACGGCTCCGGAAGCAGAATTGCTCGTTGGAACCGGTAGACTCATCAATGATGTATCAATTCCCACCCGAAACAGGGCAATCGGAAGCAGGACGGCAACGTTGAAGCCAAGAAAGAACGCCAGCGCGGTCCGGAACCTGCCATGCCAAAGCAGGATTGATGGTGCACCAAAGATGAAGGCCAAAAGAAATGTCAGATAAGGATTTCGTTTATTCATTCCGCAGATTCTTTTTTTTAAAAACGGATATAAGAAATGAAAAAACCCGGCGCCTGTAAAGCGCCGGGTTTGCCAATACTGGGGATTTCTAGACTTTTACGCCGGCAGAACGGCTTTCTGCAGCGTCGTCAGCTGATCGAGATAGAGCTGCGCCTTGGCGACAGCCTCGTCGCCCTTCGCATCGTCCAGATCCTCGCGCGCATCCTGAATACGCTTCGCGACGTCATCGGCGTTGATGTCCTTCACATTGACCGCCGATTCGGCCAGCAGCGTGCAGGAATCCGGCATGATGTCGACGAAACCGCCGAACACGCAAAAGCGTTCATCGGCGCCGGCGGCGTTCTTGACTTCGACAACGCCCGGCTGCAATCCGGCCATCAGCGGCGCGTGGTTGGAAAGCACGGTGAAGTAGCCTTCCTGGCCCGGCACCACCACTTCCAGCACGTCTTCCGAAACCAGAAGGCGTTCCGGCGAGACCAGTTCGAATTTGAATGCGTCAGCCATGTTTCAGATCACTCTGCCTGTGCTTTGGATAGCGTCGCGAGGAAGCCGAGAACCAGCCCGATCACCGCCCCGACGATCACGTTGAACGCAACCGAGTTGGAGAAGGTGAAGCCGAAGAACTGGTCCAGCGAGTCCGGCCCGATCAGGAAGCCCGTGAGGGCTCCGGCGAGTGCGATCTGCGCGATTTCAATCCATCGGCCCATTGCGCCGCTCTTCCTTCAGGAGGTCCGTCAGGCCGCTTCCGCGGCCAGACGCTGTGCCTTTTCGACTGCTTCCTCGATGGTGCCGACCATGTAGAAGGCGGCCTCGGGAAGATCGTCGTATTCGCCTTCGACCAAACCCTTGAAGCCCTTGATCGTGTCGGCGAGGTCAACCAGCTTGCCGGGCGCGCCGGTGAAGACTTCAGCCACGAAGAACGGCTGTGACAGGAAGCGCTCGACCTTGCGGGCGCGTGCCACGGTGAGTTTGTCTTCTTCCGACAGTTCGTCCATGCCGAGGATGGCGATGATGTCCTGCAGCGACTTGTAGCGCTGCAGCGTCTGCTGCACTTCACGCGCTACCTCGTAGTGTTCGTCGCCGACGATCTGCGGGTCGAGCATGCGCGAGGTGGAGTCGAGCGGGTCAACAGCCGGGTAGATGCCCTTTTCCGAGATGGCGCGGTTCAACACCGTCGTCGCGTCGAGGTGGGCGAACGACGTCGCGGGCGCCGGGTCGGTCAGGTCGTCGGCCGGCACGTAAATGGCCTGCACCGATGTAATCGAGCCCTTGGTCGTCGTCGTGATGCGTTCCTGCATCTGACCCATGTCGGTGGCCAGAGTCGGCTGGTAACCCACGGCCGAAGGAATACGGCCGAGCAGAGCCGACACTTCCGACCCCGCCTGGGTGAAGCGGAAGATGTTGTCGACAAAGAACAGAACGTCCTGACCCTGGTCGCGGAATTCCTCGGCGATCGTCAGGCCGGTCAGGGCAACGCGGGCGCGCGCGCCGGGCGGCTCGTTCATCTGGCCGTAAACAAGCGCGGCTTTGGAGCCTTCGCCGCCACCGGCCTTGTTGACGCCGGACTCGATGAATTCGTGATAGAGGTCGTTGCCCTCGCGGGTGCGCTCGCCAACGCCGGCGAACACGGAGTAGCCGCCATGCGCCTTGGCGATGTTGTTGATCAGTTCCTGGATCAGAACGGTCTTGCCGACGCCGGCGCCGCCGAACAGGCCGATCTTGCCGCCCTTTGCGTACGGCGCCAGCAGGTCGAGAACCTTGATGCCGGTGACGAGGATCTCGGCTTCGGTCGACTGTTCGATATAGGCCGGAGCTTCCTGGTGAATACCGCGCAACGTCTTGGACTTGACCGGGCCGGCCTCATCGACCGGTTCGCCGATCACGTTGATGATGCGGCCAAGCATTTCCGGGCCGACGGGAACCGTGATCGGCCCGCCGGTGTCGACAACCGTCTGACCGCGAACGAGACCTTCGGTGGAGTCCATCGCGATGCAGCGCAGGGTGTTTTCACCGAGGTGCTGCGCAACTTCCAGAACGAGGCGCTGGCCATTGTTGTCGGTCTCAAGCGCATTCAGGATCTGCGGCAGGTGGTCGGTGAACTGCACGTCCACGACGGCGCCGATAACCTGTGCGACTTTGCCTTCCGGGCCCTTGGCCAATTTCACGGCGGCCGGTTTCTTTGCTGCTGCTCTTGCCATCGTGTTACCTTTCCTTAGAGCGCTTCCGCGCCAGAAATAATTTCAATCAGTTCCTTGGTGATCTGCGCCTGACGCTGGCGGTTGTAGCTGATCGTCAGCTTGTCGATCATCTCGCCGGCATTGCGCGTCGCGTTGTCCATGGCGCTCATGCGTGCGCCCTGCTCCGATGCGGCATTTTCCAGCAGCGCGCGAAACACCTGGACGGAAATATTGCGCGGGATCAGGTCCTCGAGGATCGAGCCGGCATCCGGCTCGTATTCGTAGATCGCGTCGCCGGCGGTCTCCGCCTCCGTCTCGTCGGCCATTGCCGGTATCAACCGCTGCGCGGTCGGAATCTGCGAAATCACCGACTGGAATTCCGAATAGAACAGTGTGCAGACATCGAACTCGCCGGCATCGAACATCTCGATTACCTTCTTGCCGATCGCGTCCGCGTCGGAGAAGCCGAGTCGCTTGACCTCGCGCAGATCGACACGGTCGATCACGTGGCTGCCGAGATCGCGCCGCAGGATGTCGTAACCCTTCTTGCCGACGGTGATGATCTTAACCGTTTTGCCGGCCGCCAGGAGCTCCCGGGCATGTGCCCGCGCAAGCCTCGCGATCGACGAGTTGAAGCCGCCGCACAATCCGCGTTCGGCCGTGCAGACGAGGAGCAGATGCGTCTCATCCCGGCCTGTACCGACCATCAGCTTCGGCGCGTCATCGCCACCCAGCGTCTGGGCTATATTGGCGAGCACCGCACCCATGCGCTGCGAATAAGGCCGTGCGGCCTCCGCAGCGTCCTGCGCGCGGCGCAGCTTCGCCGCGGCCACCATCTGCATGGCCTTGGTTATCTTCTGGGTCGCCTTGACCGAAGAAATGCGGTTTCGAAGGTCCTTGAGTGAAGGCATGCCGGAGCTTTCCGTTCCCTGGTTTCGATCCGCGCCTTACGCGAAGGCTTTCGCGTAGGCGTCGATCTGCGCCTTCAGCTGGGCCTCGATCTCGTCGGTCAGCTTCTGTTCCGCGCGGATCGCCTCCAGCACGTCCTTGCCTTCCGAACGCATATGCGCAAGCAGGCCCTGCTCGAACTTGCCGACCTGATCGACGGGCAACTTGTCGAGATAGCCGTTCACGCCGGCGAAGATCACCGCGACCTGCTCTTCCGTCTTCAGCGGCGAGAACTGCGGCTGCTTCAAAAGTTCGGTCAGGCGCTCGCCACGATTGAGCAAACGCTGCGTGGCGGCGTCGAGATCGGACCCGAACTGCGCGAAGGCAGCCATTTCGCGGTACTGCGCAAGCTCGCCCTTGATCGAGCCGGCAACCTGCTTCATCGCCTTGATCTGGGCAGACGAGCCGACGCGCGAAACCGACAGACCGACGTTCACTGCCGGACGGATACCCTGGAAGAACAGATCGGTTTCGAGGAAGATCTGGCCGTCGGTGATCGAGATCACATTGGTCGGAATGAAGGCCGACACGTCGTTGCCCTGCGTTTCGATGATCGGCAGAGCCGTCAGCGAGCCCGCGCCGTGATCCTCGTTCAGCTTTGCGGCGCGTTCCAGCAGGCGCGAGTGCAGGTAGAAGACGTCGCCCGGATAGGCTTCGCGGCCCGGCGGGCGGCGCAGCAGCAGCGACATCTGGCGATAGGCGACGGCCTGCTTGGACAGGTCGTCATAACCGATCAGCGCATGCATCCCGTTGTCGCGGAAGAACTCGCCGATCGTGCAGCCGGCGAACGGTGCGAGATACTGCATCGGAGCCGGGTCGGACGCGGTCGCCGCGATGACAACCGAATATTCCAGTGCGCCGCGCTCTTCGAGCACCTTCACGAACTGGGCGACGGTGGAACGCTTCTGGCCGATAGCGACGTACACGCAGTAGAGCTTTTCCTTTTCCGGGCCGTTGTCGTGGATCGACTTCTGGTTAAGGAAGGTATCGAGCAGAATCGCGGTCTTGCCGGTCTGACGGTCGCCAATGACCAGCTCGCGCTGGCCGCGACCGACCGGGATCAGGGCGTCGATGGCCTTCAAACCGGTCGACATCGGCTCGTGCACCGATTTGCGCGGGATGATGCCCGGCGCCTTGACGTCGACGCGCATACGCTTCTTCGCCTTGATCGGGCCCTTGCCGTCGATCGGGTTGCCGAGCGCGTCAACGACGCGGCCGAGCATTTCCTTGCCGACCGGCACGTCAACGATGGCGCCGGTCCGCTTGACGATGTCGCCTTCCTTGATGTCGCGGTCGGAACCGAAGATCACGACGCCGACATTGTCGGTTTCGAGGTTCAGGGCCATGCCGCGAATGCCGCCCGGGAATTCGACCATCTCACCGGCCTGGACATTGTCGAGGCCGTAGACACGGGCAATGCCGTCACCGACGGACAGCACGGAACCGACTTCGGAAACTTCCGCTTCCTGTCCGAAATTCTTGATCTGGTCCTTAAGGATTGCGGAAATTTCCGCGGCGCGAATATCCATCAGCCGACCTCTTTCAGCGCGAGCTTCATTGATGACAATTTGGTGCGAAGCGACGTGTCGATCTGGCGCGAGCCGATCTTGGCAATCAATCCGCCAAGCAGCGACGGATCGACGGTCACGTTGATGTCCACGTCTTTACCGGCAACGTCCTTCAACGCTGCCTTCAGTTCTTTTTCCTGCGCGGCCGTCAGCTTGAAGGCGCTGGCCACCTCTGCGGCGACAACGCCCTTGTGCTCGGCGGCGATCGCCCGGAAAGCCTTGATCATGCCCGGCACCGCGAACAGGCGGCGATTGGAGGCAACGACCTTGAGAAAGTTTGCGAAGACGCCGTCGAGACCGGCCTTCGCCGCAACCGAAGCGATTGCGCGCAACTGTTCGTCGGTGGAAAAGACCGGGCTTTCGATCAGGCGCCGCAGATCTTCGCTTCCATCGAGAAGGGCTTCGAATGCGGCCAGCTGCTTCTCGACCTTGGCGAGCGATTTCGTCTCAAGCGCGATATCGAAAAGGGACTGTGCGTAACGGGAAGCAACACCGGAAGTGTGAGATGATGTGGCCACAGGCTACCGCTTCTCTGTTTCATTCAACGCGCACACGGAAGGAAGCCGGTCGGCTATGCGCAACGCATTGATCTTGTTGATATTTTCGATTCGCAATAGAATACGGCAGTCGCACCCCGTCTGCGAATTGCGAGCCGTCTAGCACATGCTTTTCGCCTGCGCAACACGACCAAAGCCGCCTTTTGTCGCAGAAAAGGCTGAATCCTGCCTGCTTTCGTCTAATCAGGCAACGTAACCCAGCGCATAGGCCAATGGCGCGATCGCCAGCAGCGCCTCGATTATGATCGAAATCCAGTTGAAAGCCGTATTGCCGCGGTCGAAAACGATGGACACCAGACGGCCGATCGCGGTGAACGCCCAGCCCGCGCCGAGCACCAGCCAGATGAACGGCTGGTTGAACAGGATCGCCACAATCGCCGTGCCGAGATAGAAGCCGGCCATCGTCGCCCGGCTCTCCGACACGGCCTCCGGCACGCCGTCGGCCGTGCGCAAACGCAGGATACGCAGCGACAGCCGCGGTGTGAAGAAACACGACAGGCCGAAGAGCAGCGTGACGAGAGCCGAGGCCCATGCCAGCCACTCTCCGGGAGATTGCGGGGGAATGATGGAGATCATGGTCGTTTCGTCTCCTTGCGGTTTCCGGTCAGCGCTCCACGGACGCGGCGCTGCGCGCCAGCCGGAGAACGCGTTCGCGATACATCAGATAGAGGCCGCTCGCACAGATAATCAGAGCGCCCAGCACCGTCCACCAGTCCGGCAGATCGCCGAATACGACATAGCCAAGCAGCGTCATCCACAAGAGCTGGCTGTAGACAAAAGGCGCGATCTTCGGCGCCGATGCAAGCCGGCTCGCCTTGATGAACATGGTATGGCCGATCATCCCGAATATCCCGAAGACGCACAGAAGCGCGATCACCAGCGGGTGCTCGGGCAAGGCCGCATTGGCCCAGGCAAACGGCGCCAGCAGCACGATGCCGAAAAACGAAGAGTAGAAGACCAGACTCGCCTGCGTCTCCGTGCCGGCAAGCTTGCGTGTCAGGATCGAATAGAGCGCATAGACCAGGGTCGCGCCGATCGAGTAGAGGATCGCCGGATCGAACATCGCGGACCCCGGCCGCACCACGACCAGCACACCGACGAATCCCACCATGATCGCCGCCCAGCGCCGCGGACCGGCCCATTCGCCGAGCAGCGGGCCGGCAAGCGCCGTAACCATCATCGGCGAAGACAGGAAGACGGACACCGTCTGCGCCAGCTGCAGCGTTTCCAGCGCCTTGAAGTTCAATAGCGTCGTTGTCGGCAGCGCGATGCCGCGCAGCACCTGCAGCAGGATATTGCGCATACGCCAGACATCGCTGTTGGACCAGGCGCGTGAGATGATCGCCTGCAGCACCGCCTGCGAGGCAAACCGGCACCACACGACGAAACTCGCCGCCAGCCCGGACGTGACGAGATACTTCGCCGACGTGTCGAGCAGGGCGAACATCCCGAACATGCCCAGCGACAATGCCAGCGCGGCCGGCGGCATCGTTTCGGTATCGACATCTTTGCGGGTGGAATCGGGGGACAAGATAGTGCTCTCGATGATGTGGCGTGCATGCGCCGGGACCGGCGGCAAGTCAAAGAAAACTTTGTGGATCGATGTCGACGCTGACGCGCACCGAGCCGCGCGGGCGCGGGGCGTTGCCGATCATCTGACGCAGGAAGGCCTGCATGTTCGCCCGCTCCGGACCGTGCACAAGCAGGCGGAAGCGATGTCGCCCGCGGATCAGCGCCAGCGGTGCCTCCGCCGGGCCGAGAACCATGATCTCGCCCGGAGGCGTCGCAGCGCGCAAGGCGCGGCCGTGATTTTCCGCTTCAGCCCGGCTGTTCGCCGATACGATGATCGAGGCGAGCCGGCCGAATGGCGGCAGGTGTCCGCGCTCGCGCTCGGCGATCTGGTTCTCGTAGAAGGCTTCCGCATCGCCGGAAACGATGGCGCGCATCGCGGGATGCTCAGGCTGGAATGTCTGGATCAGGCCGAGGCTTTTCTTGCCGGTCCGCCCGGCGCGGCCGGTTACCTGACTGAGAAGCTGGAAGGTGCGTTCCGCGGCGCGCGGATCGCCGTTGGCTAGCCCCAGATCGGCATCGATGACACCGACCAGCGTCATGTTGGGGAAATTGTGCCCCTTGGCGACGAGTTGGGTACCGATGACGATATCGACGTCGCCCTTCTCGATCGCCTCCAGTTCCAGCCGAAGCCGTTTCACGCCGCCCAGCATGTCCGACGACAAAACGATGGTGCGCGCGTCCGGAAAGGCCTCGACCACCTCCTCGGCGATACGCTCGATGCCCGGGCCGCAGGCGACGAGATGATCGAGCGTGCCGCATTCCGGACAGGCCTCCGGCACAGGCTCGTTGTGGCCGCAATGATGGCACATCAGGACACCGCGGAAGCGGTGCTCGACCAGCCAGCTCGAACAGTCCGGACACTGGAAACGGTGGCCGCAGACCCGGCACAGTGTTAGCGGCGCGTAACCGCGCCGGTTGAGAAAGAGAAGCGTCTGCTCCTTTCTCTCCAGCGCCTCGCCTATCGCCTTCAGCAAGGGCAGCGACAGGAATTTGCCGCGTGCCGGCGGTGTCTTCCGCATGTCGATGGCGGCGAGATCCGGCAGGGCGGCTTCCGCGAAGCGTTTCGACAGTTTCACATGGCCATAGCGCCCGGTCTCGGCGTTGTAACGCGTCTCCACCGATGGCGTCGCGCTCGACAGGATCGCCGGAAAGCCGCCGATATGGGCCCGCACCACCGCCATATCGCGGGCATGGTAGTAGACCCGGTCCTCCTGCTTGTAGGCGGGGTCGTGCTCCTCGTCGACGACGATCAGGCCGAGCTCGGCAAATGGCAGGAACAGCGCCGAGCGCGCGCCGGCGACGACCCGCACGCGACCGTCGGCCACCTGCCGCCACACCCGCTCGCGCATCTTCGGCGCGAGATCGGAATGCCATTCAGCCGGCGGCGCGCCGAACCGGTCATGGAAGCGTTCGAGGAAACTCTGGGTCAGCGCGATTTCCGGCAGCAGCACCAGCACCTGCCTGCCCGCCTCAAGCACGGCGGCCATCGCCTCGAAATAAACCTCCGTCTTGCCGGAGCCGGTCACGCCCTCGAGCAGCGTCGCGGAAAAACCGCCCGCCTCGACCGGCGCGCGCAACGCCTCGGCGGCGGCACGCTGATCGCCCGACAGATCCGCGCCCGCAAAAGTCGGGTCCGGCGTCGCAACGACCGGTGCAGGCGGTAATTCGATTTCCTCGAAGACGCCGGCCTTGGTAAGCACGTCAACGACAGACAGCGACACGCCCGCGGCATGCGCCAGACCGGACCGCGTCCAGCCGAGACAGCCGGTCGCCGTTTCGAGCACCCGTTCACGCGCCGCCGTCATCCGTTCCGGCAATGTGTCGGTGCGCCGCAGTCCTGGCGTCGGCGATTCCGGATCGAAGGCCGCCGGCACGCGCAGCACCATGCGCGCCACCATGCCCGGCGCCGACAGCGTGTAACGCGCCACCCAGTCGACAAAGCGGCGCATCTCGCGCGGCAGCGGCGGGCAATCGAAGACATGCTCGATTTCGCGGAGCTTTTTTACCTCGACCTCGTCCTTGTGTTCCTGGTCCCACACGACACCGGCAACCATGCGCGGGCCGAGCGGCACGGCGACGATCGATCCCGGCTCGACCGTGATCCCCTCGGGCACCGCATAGGTATAGGGCCGTTCCGACGGAGTCGGCACGAGAACCGGAACTGTTTTGGAGATGAAGAGCGAATCTTGCTGCATTACCCCGTGACCTTGCCCACTCTTTGGTCTAAACGGAAGCCCGATTGAACCTCCGTCAAGCGCACCATCAAGGGTCAGGATATGAAATTCTTTGTCGATACCGCCGATGTGAAGGAAATCCGCGAACTGAACGATATCGGTCTTGTCGATGGCGTGACGACCAACCCGTCGCTGATCATGAAGTCGGGCCGCGACATCACCGAGGTCACCAAGGAGATCTGCTCCTTCGTCGATGGCCCGGTCTCTGCCGAAGTGACCGCGACCGAGTTCGACGGCATGGTCAAGGAAGGCAAGGTGCTGGCGAAAATCGCCGACAACATCTGCATCAAGCTGCCGCTGACCATGGAGGGACTGAAAGCCTGCAAGGCGCTGACTTCCGAAGGCCACAAGACAAACGTCACGCTGTGCTTTTCGGCCAACCAGGCCCTGCTTGCCGCCAAGGCCGGCGCGACCTTCGTCTCGCCGTTCATCGGCCGCCTCGACGATACCGGCCTGCACGGCATGGAACTGATCGGCGAGATCCGCACCATCTTCGACAATTACGGTTTCCAGACCGAGGTGCTCGCCGCCTCGATCCGCACCGTCAACCATGTCAAGGAAGCGGCCCTGATCGGCGCAGACGTCGCCACGATCCCGCCCTCCGTCATCAAGGCGCTGGTCAAGCATCCGCTCACCGACAAGGGCCTCGACGCCTTCCTCGCCGACTGGGCGAAGACCGGCCAGAAAATCGTCTGACGCCGGTGAACCCGGTGGGCATGTAGCGGGCGCGGGTCATGGCTCCCAGCATCAAGTTGAGGCAATTGACCGGCGCCTACGCCGTTTCGCGGCTGAACGCCGACAACCCCTTCCCCGACTGGGCGGACGGGCCGGGCTTCGTCACCCTCACGCGCACCGATGATGAACTCTCCATCGTTTGCCTGCAGGACCGCGTTCCCGAAACGGTAAAACAGGACCGCGACTGGACCTGTTTCAAGTTCATCGGGCCGTTCGCCTTCGGCGAAACCGGCATCGTCCTGTCGGTCGTTCGCCCGCTGTCGGAAAACGGCATCGGCATTTTCGTGGCGTCGACCTTCGACGGCGATCATCTTCTGGTCAAAAGCGAGGACGTCGCTGCGGCTCTGCGCCTGCTCTCGGCGGCCGGACATCGGGTTGTCTAGGATGTAGCGGGAAGCCCGCGCGGCCACTCAGCCCTTGAACTCGGCCTTCGGGTCGTCGCGCAGCACATGTTCGCAATGATGCTGCATGCGTACCGTCTGGTCCTGCACGTCGCCTTCCAGCGTATCGGGTTCGATCGGCTTGCCGATATGCAATTTGAAGAGCTGGCCCTTTTTGTTGAGCAATTCGTGAAACACCGTCATGTCGCGCAGTTCCGGCGTCCGGTGCGACAGCAGGTAGAACAGCTTGGAATTGCGCGCGCTCATATGCATCGGGATCACCGGCACGGTATAGCGCTTTGCCATGTGGATGCCGGTGGCCTGCCACGGCCGTTCGTTCAGCCGGCCTTTCCCCCAATAGGCGATGCGGCCGGACGGGAACAGCACGATGGCGCGCTGGTCGGAGAAGGCGCGGCTGGTGCGCACCAGCGTTTCGCGGCTCTTCGCATGCGATTTTTCCGTTGTGCGCCATTCCACCGGGATGATGACTTCCGACAGCCGCTGGTTGACGCGTATCGCATCGCGATTGGCGAAGAACATCAGGTCCGGGCGGGTATCCTTGAGCATGTCATAGACCGCCACGCCGTCGGCAATGCCTGTCGGATGGTTCGACACCAGGATGAAGGCGCCGTCCTTGGGCAGGTTTTCCTTGCCCTCGACGGTAATATCGAGTTCGAGCAGCCGGCTGATATATTCAAAGCACTCGATGCCGCTGATCTCTGCGACATCGTCGGCCATGCGTACGGCCTGATCGTAATAGAGCACCTTGTAGAGTGCCGGGCGGATCAGCGGCCACAACGGATGCTTGACCAGCGTCTGGCCGCGCTCCTCGATCAGCTGATCGACAATATGCTGTTTCTGCAACGCACGCGCGTCGGCACGCCCGGTCACGATATCCGAGAAAGTCGAAGATGCGCTCTGGAATTCCATGGCCATATGTCCGGTGGGCGTTAGAGCCGTCCTCTCACCGATTTGTGTATCGATAGTATGACACAACAAGGCGAGAATGAAGTGTCGCGCTGCGGCACATGATGCCGCAGCGTGATTTTCAAAGACATAAGAAGCGCTTAAGTCAAGAACAAGCTTTTACATGCTTTCCTTGTGGACACCGCGATACGCCTGACTGCCCCAGATATCATGCACTCGCTGATCGCGCCCGCAACCCTTGCGGTAGCCGTTGTAGGCGCGCGCCCGCGTCACGTAGCCGAAGCGCGTCAGCTGCTTTTCCTGGCTCTTGTAATAATCCTGATGATAGCCTTCGGCCGGCCAGAACGCGGCTTTTCCTTCCACCGGCGTGACGATTTTCTTGCCAAGAGCCCTCTCGGCCTCACCGATCGCCTCGCGGGCGATCTTGGCCTCTTCCTCGGTCGCGGCATGGATCGCCGTGGTATAGGAATGGCCGCGGTCGCAGAACTGCCCGCCGGCATCCGTGACGTCGATCGTACGCAAGAACTGAGTCACCAGCGTGCGATAATCGGTCTTGTCGTCATCGTAATCAACTTTTACCACCTCGCGGTGGTTTCCGTGATTGCGGTAGGTCGGATTCTGCATTTCGCCGCCGCCATAGCCCGACGTTGTCGCGACAACGCCTTCCATGTGGTCGAAATCGCTTTCCACGCACCAGAAGCATCCACCGGCCACGACCAGCGACTTCGTTTCCGCCTGCGCTGGCGCGGCGCCGAGCGAGACGATTGAGAGGGCGAATGCGAGCGCGGCGGTCTTCAGGTATTGCATGGCAAATCCTCCGGAATTCGGTTTGCCCGAGACAAACCACGAATGCCCCGGACAAGCCCAATCAGATTTGAACACGCTTGCGTGACCGCCTACTGCGTGGCGGCGTTTGTCAGCTTGTCGAGCGCGCCGGCCATCGTCTCGAAGGCGGCATCGGCGCCCTCGACGGAATACCGCGCCTTGAGATCTGCCGGCGAAAGATAGCCGATTTTGGTGATCCCGCCATCGTCCCAGATAAGCACGCGCAGCGGCAGGTCGAGCCCGCTTTGCGGCGCGGCCTTCAGGATCGGGGTGCCGATCCTCGGATTGCCGAACATCACCATGACCATCGGCGCCATCTCCTCGCCGATCGCATCGGCGCCCGCCGCATGATCGATACGCGCGAAGACTGTCGCCCCCGCACCTTCGGCCGCGGCAGCCAGCTTGTCCGCCGTCTCGGCGACGGAGGATATGCTGTCCTTGACGATCCAGTCGTCGGCGAACGCCGGGGCGTTCATCGCCAGCGTCAGGAACAGAAGGGCGGCAAGTTTGCTTTTCATCGCATGTCTCCTCTCGGTTTTCGGCGCGGCGCCGAAAGGAGGCTATCGCGGAAAGAAGGCGCGAAGAGACCGGAACACGCCGAAGTGAGCGATCGTGATTGCAACCGCATCCCTTGAAGAGCGTTCGAAAAGGAAAACCTATCTGTTCAAATCCCGGTACAATCGAATAACCAACCGCGCGAGGAGTACAGCGATGAAACGACATGCAACCGCAATCTGGACAGGTAATCTGCAGGAAGGCCGCGGCAGCCTTGCTACCCAAAGCGGCGCGCTCAGCGACAAGCGCTACGACTTCCGCAGCCGCTTCGAGGATGAGAACGGCACCGCCGGAACCAACCCCGAGGAACTGATTGCCGCCGCCCATGCCGGCTGCTACGCCATGCAGCTGTCGCATTTTCTGGCCGAAAACGGCACGCCGGCCGAAAAGCTCAACTGCACCGCAACCGTCGAGGTCAGGCCCGGCGAGGGCATCAAGGGCTCGGCGCTGGTTCTCGAGGCCGAAGTCCCGGGCATCGATCCCGACAAGTTCAGGGAACTGACGGAAAAGGCAAAGACCGAGTGCCCGGTTTCCGGCGCCCTTTCCGCGATCGAGATCACGCTTGAGGCGAAGCTTCTCTAGTCGAGCGCGTCGAAGCAGGACAGCGCCTCGGCGCCGTAGATCATCGACGGACCGCCGCCCATGTAGAGCGCCACGCCGATCGTCTCGATGATCTCCTCGCGGCTCGCACCGTGCTTCTTGGCCGCCTTTGCGTGGAAGGCCAGGCAGCCGTCGCAGCGCGCGGTGATGCCGATGGCCAGCGCGATCAGTTCCTTGGTCTTGGAGTCGAGCACGCCGGGCGCGATGGCTGCCTGCGCCAGCATGCCGAATCCCTTCGCCGGCTCCGGCATCGCCTTGCGCAATTCGGCCATGCGCTGATTGGTCTGGTCGGTGAATGCTTTCCAGTCTGTCTCGGCCATGGTCCGTTTCCTTCACGTTTTGGCCTTTCCTAACGCGGAAGCGGAAAGAACGGCTTGATACGGGTCAAGGACGTGCGGCATCGCCGCCGCGCCTCTTCCACGAGACCGGATTGTCAAAGAACTGGAAGACGGGCGGTCTGGGGATCGCTCTGTCTGATGTATGTGTGCGGTCCCGCGACCGCCCGTTCGGCATGCTCACGACATCAGTCGTCCCGGCGCTTTCCCGTGAGAAACTCGCCTGACCGGACAAGGTACGCATCTGTTGCCCGCTTCCCTCAAGCGGATG
>Ga0272444_10000036_pt1 | contig 181918 bp, 164 predicted proteins | sample SSMForm13_FD_201033 | JGI IMG/M metagenome (GOLD analysis project Ga0272444, IMG submission 201033) | Marine sediment archaeal communities from Little Sippewissett salt marsh, Falmouth, MA, United States - SSM-Form-13 | ecosystem: Environmental > Aquatic > Marine > Wetlands > Sediment ...
TATCAACTGTTCAGGTTGGGTATGTGGAACGGGCGGGGGCCAAGCCAGCAAACGGTCTTACGAGACCAGGATTCCAACGGCCTCCCGCCCGGACACACCTAAGCACATTTCCAACACACAGGATTCCCGATCAGCGTTCGGCGGCGCCTCACTTGTCTGGAATGACGGCCTGAGGGTGAGACTTGTCGGCGGTTTGAGCCGCGAATGGCCTACGGCTTGTGCCCGGGCGGAATCGGTGGCGCTTCGGCTTTCAGGAGGATGCCGATGCGCCGGTTCGCGGCCAGGTAGGGGTCGTTGGGGAACAGCGGTTCCGTGTCCGACTTGCCGATAACGCCATAGAACTGATCGTCCGGAACGCCGTATTCATTGAGGACCTGGCGGGCCACATTGGCGCGTTCCGCCGACAGATCCCATCCGGTATAGGTGGGGTCGATGGATTGTCTGCCCGCCGTTGTGTGACCGGTGATTTCCACCCGGTTGGGCATCCTCGCGATGATCGGCGCCATCTTGGCGAGCAATCGCCGGGTGGTTTCATAAGGGTATTTGGACCCCTCGCGGAACATGGACCGGCCGTCCTGGTCGACCAGCATGATGTTCAGGCCCTCTTCGGTTTCTTCCATGATGATGTTGTTGGAGATTTCGGTGATTTCCGGCATCTCCTGCCAGGCCTGGCGCAGGGAGGCCGCGGCCGTGGCGAACTGGCGCGGCTTCTCGATATCGGCCTTCATCGTGTCATAGGTATTGGCTTCCGGGCCCTGCTTCTGACGGTTGTCGTGGCGTTCCTGGGAGAAATCGGAATCCAGTTCCTGCGGGACCTGGGTGATCTCCTTCATGTAGTCGCGGACAGGGATGCCCTCGACCTCGATAATGCCGGTGCGCTTGGAGGTTTCCTTCACGCCGAAGGCTTCGCGCATGGAACCGGCGACGACCTGGAGCTTCTGCTTGTCCTGGATGGAAAAGGAGATGATCAGGACGAAGAAACACACGAGGAGCGACATCAGGTCGGCGAAGGTGACCAGCCAGTCCGGTGCGCCGGTGCGCTGCTGCTTTTTCTTTGCCATGTCCTTCCTTCCCGATGAATTCCGTCCAACGGATCAGGCCGCCGGGTCAGGCCGCCTCTTCCATATCGGCACGGATCTTCTCCGGCAGATAGGCGATCAGCATTTCCTTGATCAGGGCCGGGCTCTTGGATTCGCGGATCTGCAGCACGCCGTCGATGATCAGGGTCTGGTTGAGTTCGTCGACGTCGAACTTGGCATCCAGCTTGTCGACCAGGGGAAGGCAGACAATGTTTGAAATCAGAGCGCCGTAGAGGGTCGTCAGCAGCGCCACGGCCATGGACGGGCCGATCGCCGCCGGGTCATCCATGTTGGCCAGCATCTGGACCAGACCGACCAGCGTCCCGATCATGCCGAACGCCGGTGCGGAATCGCCGAGTGCCTTGAAAACGCGCTTTCCTTCCGACAGGCGTGTCAGCTGCAGATCGCGCTCCCGCTCCATGGCTTCCCTGATGAAATCGAGTTCGTAGCCATCGGCGACATACTGCACGCCCTTGGCGAGGATCGGGTCGGAGACGTCGACGTTTTCCAGCCCGAGCGGACCGGATTTGCGCACCACCTCGCCGAGCGTCGTGATTTCCGCGATCAGGTCCCGGGGGCTCTGGTTCTTTCCGGCGAGCGCGACTTTGAATCCGGTCGTGAACGCCGCGATGATATCCGACAGCTGGAATCGGATCAGGGTCGCGGCAAACCCTCCCCCGATCACGATCAGGAGCGAGGGCAGGTCAACGAATTGGCCGAAACTTCCGCCGAGAAAAACTGCGGTGAGCACGATGCCGAAGGCACCGATAATACCGATTAAGGTCGCCAGATCCATCCTGTACACCAAACCTTGAGGCAGACCATCCGCCGTGACTTGGGCGACAGTTTAGGTTTGGCAAGGCTAATCAAATCCTAACCGATTACCGGGAAATCGAAATTTTCGGTTCAAATATCGATGACCAGGCCGGAAACCGGCCGGTCGATAACGCCAAGGTCCGGTCTCAGGCGGCGCCGATCCGCAGCAGGTCGTGCAGATGGATGATCCCGACCGGGCGCTTTTCGTCGGTGACGAAGACCGAGGTGATCGCCGAGCTGTTGATCAGCTCCAGAACCGTTGCCGACAGCATGTCGCCGGGAATGCTTTTCGGATTCGGCGTCATGATCTCGGTGACCGGCTTGTCGAGGAAATTGGTGGAGATGTGACGGCGCAGGTCCCCGTCGGTGATGATGCCGACGAGATGTCCGATCTCATTCACGACACCCAGGACGCCGAAGCCTTTCTGCGTCATCAGGACGATCGCGTCGCGCATGACCATTGTCCTGGACGCCAGCGGCAGGGCATCGCCCTTGTGCATGATGTCGTGAGCGGCGGTCAGGCTCGCCCCGAGACGGCCGCCCGGATGGAAGATGCGGAAATCCTGGGCCGTGAAGCCCCGGTATTCGAGAAGGGCGATGGCAAGCGCGTCACCGGCCGCGAGCTGAACCAGGGCCGAGGTGGTCGGGGCAAGTCCGTGCGGACAGGCTTCCGTGACGCTCGGCATTTTCAGGACGATGTCCGCGGCCCGGCCCAGGGTGCTGTCTTCCGACTTGGTGATCGCGACAAGCGGCACCTTGAAACGGCGGGTATAGGTCACGATGCCGGCAAGTTCCTGGGTCTCGCCGGACCAGGACAGGGCGATGACGACATCGTCCTGGGTGATCATCCCAAGGTCGCCGTGACTGGCTTCGCTGGCATGAACGAAAAACGCCGGTGTTCCGGTCGACGCGAGGGTCGCGGCCAGCTTGGTGCCGATATGACCGCTTTTGCCGATGCCCGAGACGATAACCCGTCCCTTGATGCCGGCAATCAGCTCGACGGTTTTGCTGAAGGGGGCGGACAGGCCGTTTTTCAGCGCGGCCCGCAGGGCGCTCAGACCCGCGATCTCCGTCTCCAGTGTGCGCTCTGCAGAAACCAGCGGCCGTGCGGCAGCTTCCTGTTGTTTCGTCGTGATCGCGTCTTGGAGCGGGCTTTGCATGTCTGATCCTGTATTTTCTTTTTCCCCGACCTGATGTGTCTACGCCAGCCCAATGCGCAGTGCAAGCCGCGTAGCGCCCAAAACCGGGGTTTCTCCCTGCTTTCACTTTTGGTCATTGGCAACCAAGCGTTAACCATGTTTCGCCAGTGTGCGGGGAAGTCCGGATTTTCGATTTTTCCTGCAAGGCCCTGAATGTCGCGCCTGATCTGTCTGACGGTTCTTTTCTTGCTGCTGCAGGGCTATTCCCTGGCCGCACAGGAAAGCATGTCCGATCTGCGCGGCAGCGTGGAGGACCAGGCCGCGCCCGATGAAAGCGCGGCCGGTGCGGGAGCCGCCGATCCGACCAACGAGCTGCAGCGCCGGGAGTCCGTCTATGAATTGCAGAACCGGGATCGCGTCGACGGCTTGCGCAGCACGCTGAACGCGGCCGCCGCGGAAAGAGGGTCCACCGGCCTCGGCACCGCCGGGCGGGTCACACCGATCCGTTCGTTCTCGGACCGACTGTCCGCGGTCCGGGAAATCGTGGCGGGACGCGGTGGCGGCATAGACGCCACGGTCTTCGACGGCGAGACGACCTTTGACGAGGCTCAGGGATTTCGCGTCGGCGCGTTCACCATCACCCCCGAGGTGACCGTCTCCGGCGGCTGGACGGACAACGCGGCGGGCACATCGACGGGCACCTCCAGCCGGCTCTACCGGATCGCTCCCGACATCAGGGGGACGTCGAACTGGTCCAGGCACCAGCTCGATTTCGCCCTGAGGGGAAGTTTCGTCGGTTACCCGGAGCAGCCGAGCCAGAACGATCCCAGCCTCACTGCTTCGACGACGCTCAAGCTCGACCTGAGCGCGTCCACGTCCGCGACCGCGGGGCTGGCCTACACCTTTTCCCGGGAAGACGCCTCCAGCGTGGAAAACATATCGGGCGACAACAACGTCCACGAGTTGACCGGCACGCTGGGTTTCACCCGGGACGTCGGCCTTGTTTCGGCGACCCTGGGGACGGACGTCGACCGGACCACCTACACGACGGGCGGAAGTTCAAGCGGAACGAGCGGACGGGACAATACGCTTTATTCGGCGAACCTTCGTCTTCAGGGAAGAGGCGGAGCCATTTTCGAACCGTTCGCGGTCGGCTCGCTTCTGCTGCGCCGTTTCGACAACACCTGCAGCGACGCGCTCTGCGAGGACCGGAATGCGAACGGCTATGAACTGCGCGGCGGGGTGACGATCGCCGCCAGTCCGAAACTCACCGGCGAGATCAGCGGCGGCTGGCGGATCGAGGACCTCAAGGACAACCGCCTGGACGCCCTCCAGGGCGCCGTCTTCGACGGATCCCTCGTCTGGTCGCCGAGCCGCCTGACGACGGTCACGGCGGGGCTGAGCACGAGTTTCGAGACGACGGACATCGATTACGCTTCAGGCTCGATCATCTATTCCGGGGATCTCCGGGCGGCCCATTCCTTCTCCGACCGTTTCGTGGGAGAGGCCGGTGTCGGTTACAGTTACCGGACCTATCAGGGGGCGCCCATTCAGGAGAACTCCCTCACCGGGTTTGTCGGCATGACGTATGCGGTGACGCGCAACATCGCGTTTGAAACGCAGTACAACTACACCACTTATGACACCACGGTCGCGGGCAGCGACTATACGCGGAATTCGATCGAGGCGGGCTTCAGGTTCCGGCATTGATCATCCGGGCAGGACCGGGCGGGCAGGACTGGCGGGCAGGATTGGGCGGACATGTTCGGGGGCGAACACGATTTCGCCCTTGTGGAATGAAAGGTTCCGGATGCGGGGTTTCGGGGCGCCGGAAACGAGGATGCGGAAAAGCGGGCACAAGGAGGCCTGTATGGTTTTTTTCATGAGAGACCGGGCGCGGATCGAGGCCAGGGATATCCGCCCCACGGCAAGACGGGGTTTTGCGCGCAGCCTGCTTGCTGCCGCGTTTGTGACCCTGACCACGGCCGCGGCACAGGCGGATCCCGGCTTCGACCGTTTCATCAAGGGGCTGTGGCCGGATGCGAAGGCGGCCGGCATCAGCGCGGCGACGTTCAACCACGTCTTCACCGGAATGGATCCGGATCCGGACACCGTCCGGCTGATGGACCGGCAGTCGGAGTTCGTCAAGCCGATCTGGGACTATCTGGATTCCGCGGTTTCCAATGACCGTGTCGAGCGCGGTCGGGAACTGCTTGAAACATACGACAATGTCCTGGTTCAGATCGAAACGCGCTACGGGGTCGACCGCGAGGCGGTTCTTGCGATCTGGGGCATGGAAACCAACTACGGCTCCTTCATGGGCCGGCATAACGTGGTCAGGGCCCTGGCCACGCTTGCCTACGATGCTCCCCGCCGCAGGGACTACTGGCGCCGGGAGCTGATCAAGGCGGTCAATGTGATCCAGGGCGGGCACGTGCGGTTCGAAGACATGGAAGGCTCCTGGGCCGGGGCGATGGGCCATACCCAGTTCATGCCGTCGAGCTGGGAAGCCTATGCCCGCGATTACAACGGCGACGGACGGCGGGACATCTGGACCTCGATACCGGATGCGCTGGCCTCGACCGCCTATTATCTCCAGAAGCATGGCTGGCAGACCGGCAAGACCTGGGGGTACGAGGTGACGCTGCCTGCCGGATTCGATTTCCATCTGGCGGACGAGAAGACGACGATGACCATAGGCGAGTGGACCCGGCGCGGTGTTTCGAGGGCCAATGGCGGGGCGTTTCCGCGGCCGTCGGACAGGGCCATCCTGGTCATGCCGGCCGGCGCCAGCGGTCCGGCCTTTCTGATGCTGAAAAATTTCTACGTGATCAAGCGCTACAACCACTCCACCTCCTACGCGCTGGCGGTCGGGCACCTCGCGGACCGGATCATCGGCGGCGGGCCGCTTGCCGGAGACTGGTCGCGGGAATATCTGCCGCTTTCGCGGACGGAAACGGCGGAACTCCAGCAGGAACTGAACCGGCGCGGGTTTCATGTGGGCGAGGCGGACGGCCGGGTGGGGCCGGCAACACGGCAGGGCATAAGGGCCTACCAGAAGTCGCGCGGCCTGGTGCCGGACGGCTACCCGTCGGTGGTTTTGCTGGCACGGATCAAGCTGGACAGCTACAATTAAGTCCGATCCGTAACCGAGAGCAAAGGCGATCCCGTGTGCAACTTCGGCAAAAAGGCTTCAGGACGCGGCCTTAAATGGCTGGCCGTTGTCCTCCTTGCCGTCGCGACCGCCCTTGTCGTTCCCGATCCCGTGGGGCCGGCCTTCGCGCAAAGCGGGGGGACCCGTTCGGAAGACAGTTCCCGCTCGTTCAATCCGTTCCGGCCCCTGCTTCGTCTTTTCGGGGGCGGGCGGGATCACCGGACCCGGCCCAAGGCCGACGCGCCGGTCAAACGCGTCACCCGCCCGGCCGAAACGCCCCCGCCCTTTACCGAGGAGCCGAAAGATCCCGATGCCGGTGTGATCCTGGTGGTCGGGGACCGCATGGCGAAGGGCGTGGGCGGCGGCCTGAAATTTCTTCTCGCCGACAAGCCGATGGTCCGGGTCGAACTGCTGACGGAGGACAAAAAGGGCTTTGCCGGCGACGAGGCGCCTGACTGGGCCACCCAGCTGCTGGCGAAGATCCGGGGTGCGGACGTCAAGGCGGTCGTGGTTATGATCGGCGAGCACGACCTCGGCAAGACCTTTCCCGGTGATCCGCCGGTCGAATTCCTGACCGACGCCTGGATCGACACCTACAGGAAAAAGGCCGCCGACGTGGTGCACACGGTCCGGCAGGAACGCAAACCGCTGATCTGGGTCGGCCTGCCTCCGACGAATGCGGAGATCACGAATTCCGACTTCGGCCGGTTGAACGATATCTTTCAGGGGACGGTGTCGGATTCGCGGACCTGGTTTGTCGATATCTGGGACATCTTCCTCAACGAGGAGGGGGCTTATTCGTCCTACGGGCCGAGCGTCGACGGCAAGAACGTCCGGCTTCGCGCCGGTGACAAGACCGGGTTCACATGGGCGGGCTACCAGAAGGTGGCGTTCTTCGTCGAACGCGAGCTGTCCCGCATTCTCGGCGGCTACGGCGGCTATGCGTTCGAAGGCGTCGACGACGATCCGGACTTCATCGTGCTCACGGGACGGGTGACCTCGCCGGAGGAGGAACTCCTGGGCGGCAAGGACAATTCACCGGAGCTCAAGGACGATTCCGTCGCCTACCGTTTCTTCGTAAGGGGCGAAACCCTGCCGGACGTGCCGGGGCGGGTGGACGATACCAAACGGGCGGTTCCCGGCGGGTCCTGATCGCCGGTTCGTCAACGTGAATTGAAAAGGGCTGCCTGAGGGCGGCTTGAGCGTGAGCAACACCGGGCCAAATCCCGTCATTCCAGACAAGCGCAGTGAAGCTGCGCGCCGATCTGGAATCCAGACATCAGCCGCGCCACAGGCGCGTCCCACTCCAGATTTAAAGCGGTCCTCGCTACGCTCGCGCTGATATCTGGTTTCCAGATCAGCGTTCGGCGTTGCCTCACTTGTCTGGAATGACGGGCCGAAGAAAAGGCGCGATCGCAATGGGAACCGTGAGAGAGCAGGATTGTACCGGCAGTCCGAGGGCTGCCGATCGGCAGCCCTTTCGTGTTCTTCAAGATCCGGTGCCGGTTTACCTGGGCAGGTTGGTCGATCCGGTCAGGAATTCGTCCACGGACCGGGCCGCCTGGCGGCCTTCGCGGATGGCCCAGACGACCAGGGACTGGCCGCGGCGGACGTCGCCGGCGGCGAAGACCTTGTCGATGCTGGTCTTGTAGTCGTCGGTGTTGGCCTTGACGTTGGTCCGGCCGTCGAGCTCGAGCCGGCCTTCGGCCTGGGCGATATAAGTGTCGAGCAGCGGCCCGGAAAAGCCGATCGCCGCCAGGACGAGATCCGCGCGCAGGATGAACTCCGTGCCCGCGATCGGACGGCGGTTTTCATCGACGCGGGCGCATTTGACCCCGGTCACATGGCCGTCTTCGCCGACGAGCTCCAGGGTCGCGGCGGAGAACTCCCGCTCGGCCCCCTCCGCCTGGGAGGAGGAGGTGCGGAATTTCGTCGGCCAGTAGGGCCACACCGTCAGCTTGTCTTCCTTGAGCGGCGGAATCGGACGAATGTCGAGCTGGGTGACCGACAGGGCGCCCTGTCGGAAGGCGGTGCCGACACAGTCGGAAGCGGTGTCGCCGCCGCCGATGACGACCACGTGCTTGCCCGCCGCCCAGATCGGGGCTTCTCCGGTGTCGGGCTCGTTGCCGACCCGGCGGTTCTGCTGGACCAGATAGGGCATGGCCCAGTGGCAGCCTTCCAGTTCCATGCCGCCGACGCCCGGGTCGCGCGGACGTTCCGCGCCGGCGCACAGGATCACCGCGTCATGGCGTTCGGCGAGCTCGTCGATCGTCACCGTGACGCCGACGTTGACGCCGTAGTGAAAGGTGACGCCCTCGGCTTCCATCTGTTCGACACGGCGGTCGATATAGTGCTTTTCCATCTTGAAATCGGGAATGCCGTAGCGCAGCAGACCGCCGGCCTTGGGTTCCCGCTCATAGAGATGCACGGTGTGGCCGGCCCGGGCGAGCTGCTGGGCCGCGGCCATGCCGGCCGGGCCCGATCCGACGACCGCGACCGCCTTGCCGGTCTTGATCGCCGCCGGCTGCGGCACGATCCAGCCTTCCTGGAAGCCCTTGTCGGCGATCGCCTGCTCGACACTCTTGATGTTCACCGGAATGTCTTCAAGGTTCAGTGTGCAGGCTTCCTCGCAGGGCGCCGGACAGATGCGCCCGGTGAATTCGGGGAAGTTGTTGGTCGAATGCAGGTTTTCGCAGGCCAGCTCCCAGTCGCCCTGGTAGACCAGATCGTTCCAGTCCGGGATCTGGTTGTTGACCGGGCAGCCGTTGGGCCCATGGCAGAACGGAATGCCGCAATCCATGCAGCGGGCGGCCTGGTTGGCGATTTCGCTGTCGTTCAGGGAAATCGTGAACTCACGGAAGTGGCGAATACGGTCCGATGCCGGCTGGTACTTCTGTTCCTGCCGGTCGATCTCGAGAAATCCGGTAACCTTGCCCAAGGCAACCTCCTTGCAAACTCATGTCTCATTGACCGGCTGCGACCGGGCCCGAGGGCCCGAGAGCCGGCCTGTTTCAATTCCGCAGGCTTATTGAGCGGCGATGCCCAGGCGCTGTTCTTCCATCTCCCGCAGGGCCCGGCGGTATTCGACCGGCATGACCTTGACGAATTTCGGACGGTAGGTCGCCCAGTCGTCCAGGATCATCTGTGCCCGGGACGAGCCGGTGTACTCGATGTGCTTGGCGAGAAGCTGGCGCAGACGCTCGTCATCGTGGCGGCTCATGTCGCCGGTGATGTCGACGCGGCCCTTGTGCTCGATGTCGCCGCCATGGTGATGCAGCTTTTCCAGGAGATCGTCCTCTTCCGAAACCGGCTCCATCTCGACCATAGCCAGGTTGCAGCGCGAGCCGAAGGTGCCGTCTTCATCCAGCACGTAGGCGATGCCGCCCGACATGCCGGCCGCGAAGTTGCGGCCTGTCTGGCCGATCACGACGACGACACCGCCGGTCATGTATTCGCAGCCGTGGTCGCCGACACCCTCGACGACGGCGACGGCTCCGGAGTTGCGGACCGCAAACCGTTCGCCGGCAACGCCGCGGAAGTAGCATTCCCCTTCGGTCGCGCCGTAAAGAACGGTGTTGCCGACGATGATGGAATCTTCGGGAATGATGCGGGTGTTTTCCGGCGGGCGGACGATCAGGCGGCCGCCCGACAGGCCCTTGCCGACATAGTCGTTGGCGTCGCCGACCAGATCCATGGTCACGCCCTTGGCGACGAAGGCGCCGAAGGCCTGGCCGGCGGTGCCCTTGAGATTGATCTGCAGGGTGCCCTGGGGCAGCCCCTTGTTGCCGTAGCGCTTGGCGATCTCGCCGGATAGCATGGCGCCGACGGAGCGGTCGACGGAACAGATCGTCTCGTCGACGATCGTCGGTTCCTTGGAATCGAGCGCGGGCTTTGCCGCCGCGATCAGGCGGCGGTCCAGAATGTCGTCGATCGGATGCTTCTGGGTCTCGGTCCAGCGGATCTCCTCCGGCTTTGCGTCCGGCTGGTAGAAGATCCTGGTGAAGTCGAGGCCGCGGGCCTTCCAGTGACTGATGGCGGCTTCCTTGTCGAGGAATTCCGAGTGGCCGATGATCTCGTCCAGCCTGGAGACACCGAGCGCGGCCATCAGTTCGCGCAGTTCCTCCGCAACGAAGAAGAAGTAGTTGATGACGTGTTCGGGCGTGCCCTTGAAGCGCTTGCGCAGCACCGGATCCTGGGTGGCGATGCCGACCGGGCAGGTGTTCAGGTGGCACTTGCGCATCATCAGGCAGCCTGCGGCAATCAGCGGCGCCGTGGAGAAGCCGAATTCGTCCGCGCCGAGGAAGGCCCCGACGAGCACGTCACGGCCGGTGCGCAGGCCGCCGTCCACCTGCAGGCAGACCCGGGAGCGCAGACCGTTCAGGACCATGGTCTGCTGGGTTTCGGCAAGGCCGATTTCCCACGGGGAGCCGGCATGCTTGATGGAGGTCAGCGGCGAGGCGCCGGTGCCGCCGTCGTAGCCGGAAATGGTGATGTGGTCGGCGCGGGCCTTGGCCACGCCGGCGGCGACCGTGCCGACACCGACTTCCGAGACGAGCTTGACCGAGATGTCGGCGGCCGGATTGACGTTCTTCAGATCGTAGATCAGCTGGGCCAGATCCTCGATCGAATAGATGTCATGGTGCGGCGGCGGCGAAATCAGGCCGACGCCCGGCGTGGAGTGACGCACCTTCGCGATGACCGCATCGACCTTGTGGCCGGGGAGCTGTCCGCCCTCGCCGGGCTTGGCGCCCTGGGCGACCTTGATCTGGATCATGTCGGAGTTGACCAGATATTCGGTGGTTACGCCGAAGCGGCCGGAGGCGACCTGCTTGATCGCGGAGCGCTGCGGGTTCGTCGATCCGTCGGGAAGCGGATTGAAGCGTTCCGGCTCTTCCCCGCCCTCGCCGGTGTTGGACTTGCCGCCGATCCGGTTCATGGCGATCGCCAGCGAGGTATGCGCCTCGCGGGAGATCGAGCCGAAGGACATGGCGCCTGTGACGAAACGCTTGACGATTTCCGATGCCGGCTCGACCTGGTCGAGGGCGATCGGCGTGCGGCCAAGCTCTTCCGGGCTCTTGATGCGGAACATGCCGCGGATCGTGAACCGGCCGGTTTCGGAGTTCACCATCCTGGAGAACTCCCGGTACATGTCCGGCAGGTTGGAACGCACGGCATGCTGCAGGGTGGCGATGGAGTCCGGCGTCCACATGTGGCTTTCGCCGCGGATGCGGTAGGCATAATCGCCGCCGACCTGCAGGGAATTGCGCAGGACCGCGAGGTCGCCGAAGGCGTCCTCGTGGCGCAGAACGGTTTCTTCCGCGACCTCTTTCAGGCCGATGCCCTCGATGGTCGTGGCGGTTCCGGTGAAATACTTCCGCACCAGTTCGCTCGACAGGCCGACGGCGTCGAAGATCTGCGCGCCGCAATAGGACTGATAGGTCGAGATGCCCATCTTGGACATGACCTTCAGGATACCCTTGTCGATGGACTTGATGTAGCGGTGAACAACCTCGTGGGCGTCGACCTCTTCGGGGAAGTCCATTTCCGCGTGCATCAGGAGCAGCGTTTCGAAGGCCAGATAGGGATTGATCGCTTCGGCGCCGTAGCCGGCCAGCACGCAGAAGTGATGCACTTCGCGGGCTTCACCGGTTTCGACCACGAGGCCGACCGATGTACGCAGGCCCTTGCGGATCAGGTGATGGTGCACGGCCGCCGTCGCCAGCAGGGCCGGGATCGCGATCCGGTTGCGGCTGATCATGCGGTCGGACAGGATGATGATGTTGTCGCCGTCCAGAACCGCCTTCTCGGCGCGCTGGCACAATTCCTCCACGGCATCCTCCATGCCGGCGGAGCCCTTTTCGGATGAATAAGTGATGTCCAGCGTCTTGGCGGAGAACTGGTTGTCGCCGATGTCGCCGATGGCGCGGATCTTTTCCAGATCCTCGTTGGTCAGGATCGGCTGGCGCACTTCCAGGCGCTTGGAGGTCGACAGGCCCTTCAGGTCGAACAGGTTCGGGCGCGGGCCGATGAACGACACCAGGCTCATGACCAGTTCCTCGCGGATCGGGTCGATCGGCGGATTGGTCACCTGGGCGAAGTTCTGCTTGAAATAGGTGTAGAGCAGCTTCGACTTGTCGGACAGCGCGGAAATCGGCGTGTCCGTGCCCATGGAGCCGATGGCCTCCTGGCCGACGGTGGCCATGGGCTGCATCAGAAGCTTGATGTCTTCCTGAGTATAGCCGAAGGCCTGCTGACGGTCGAGCAGGCTTTCGCCCGCGACCGGCGCGCGGCCGCGCACTTCCGGCATATCCTCCAGAACGATCTGGGTCCTGTGCAGCCAGTCCTTGTAGGGGTTGGCGGTCGACAGTTCCCGCTTGATCTCGTCGTCGGAGATGATGCGGCCCTGCTCCAGGTCGATCAGCAGCATCTTGCCCGGCTGCAGGCGCCACTTGCGCACGATCCGCTCTTCGGGCACCGGCAGCACGCCGACTTCCGACGACATGATGACGAAGTCTTCGTCGGTGACGATATAGCGCGCCGGACGCAGGCCGTTGCGGTCGAGCGTCGCACCGATCTGCCGGCCGTCGGTGAAGGCAACGGCTGCCGGACCGTCCCACGGCTCCATCAGCGCCGCGTGGTACTCGTAGAAGGAGCGGCGGTTGTCATCCATCAGCGGATTGCCGGCCCAGGCTTCCGGGATCAGCATCATCGCCGCATGGGCGAGCGTGTAGCCGCCCATGACCAGGAATTCCAGGGCGTTGTCGAAACAGGCCGTGTCCGACTGGCCTTCGTAGGAAATCGGCCAGAGCTTGGAAATGTCGTCGCCGAACAGCGGCGAGGACACCGACGCCTGGCGGGCCGCCATCCAGTTGACGTTGCCGCGCAGGGTGTTGATCTCGCCGTTGTGGGCGACCATCCGGTAGGGATGGGACAGTTCCCAGGACGGGAAGGTGTTGGTCGAAAACCGCTGGTGAACGAGCGCCAGCGCGGAGACGAAGCGGTCGTCCTTGAGGTCCCGGTAATAGGCGCCGAGCTGATAGGCGAGGAACATGCCCTTGTAGACGATGGTCCGGCTCGACATGGAGACGACGTAAAAGCCGCTCTTCTCAAGGCCGAGCTGGCTGCGCACCTGGTTCGAAATCACCTTGCGCAGCACATAGAGCCGGCGCTCGAAACTGTCCGGGTCGCTGGTGCTCTTGCGCCTGATGAAGACCTGGCGGGACACCGGTTCGGTCGCGGCGATGTCGGGTGCCTTGGACAGGCTGGAGTTGTCGACGGGCACGTCGCGCCAGCCGATCAGTTCCTCGCCCTCGCTGGCGATCACCTGTTCCACAATGGCGATGCACTTGGCGCGCACGGCCTCGTCCTGGGGCAGGAAGATGAAGCCGACGCCGTATTCCCCGGCCTCCGGCAGCGCGGTCCCGTTCGAAGCGAGGTCTTCCTTGAAGAAGCCGTGCGGGATCTGCACCAGCATGCCGGCGCCGTCGCCCATCAGGGGATCCGCCCCCACCGCGCCGCGGTGGGTCAGGTTTTCCAGCACCTGCAGGCCGTCCGCAATGATCCGGTGGGACTTCTCGCCCTTCATGTGGGCGACAAAGCCGACGCCGCAGGCATCGTGTTCGCGCGACGGATTGTAGAGCCCGTTGGCGGCGGCCGCGCCCAGTCGTGTGGCAAGGGTGGAGCCGGTCGCGGTCGTTTTTGCCGCGTGTCCCTCTACCTGCATGGCCGTGCCGGTCGTCAGCTCGATCTTCGTCATGTGCGCCCTCAACGTTACCCCAGTCGCTGCCGTGGTTTGAAGCGTCGTGTCCCGTCCGGGTCGCGTTCCTGTCCGGACGCGGCTCGTGCGACGACCCTGGCTTCAGCCCCGGCTCTGTCGAAATATCCAACGCCTCGCCTTCGGAAGGCGAACCGTCTTAATGACGCGGCCTGTTTGCAAGGCCGCCGGAAGCTTCAGCTCCCGCCTTTCGGCGCCATCCGTCCGGCATCCGAGCGGTCTGCCCGGCCTTTTCGATCCGATCGGTTCAGCGCCTCGCTCGCGCAAATTTTTGAACCTTTGATCAAAAAGGGACAGTGATCCTGTCCTATTCCGAGCGGCGCGACCATGCCAGATTTCGAAGCCATGGGCAAGACCGTTTATATACTGTAAAATTACAAAAGTTTCGCCTTGAATGTCCCATACGCGAATAAATGATGGAACCGGGCGCCTTTGGCGTAAGATTCTTTCGCCAACGGAAAACGACAAAAATATTTCAGTTCATTTTCCGGTCACGGGCGTTTGATTTCCTATTGAAGGCTGAACTGCTCATTTTTTCGTCACGGCCAGTGCGACCCTTTGTCGTCAAGCCGCCCCAAACGAATTGCATCTGACCCGAGGAGTTAGCAAATGAAATCGAAGGCCATGTCCGCCGCAATCGTCGCAGGCGCCGTCGCAACTGCCGTCGCCGGGATTTCGGTGCCGAGCAGCGCAAGCGCTCAGGCGAAAGAGAAGTGCTACGGCGTGTCTCTGAAGGGGCAGAACGACTGCAAGGCAGGCGCCGGCACCACCTGCGCCGGAACGTCCACAGTCGACTACCAGGGCAACGCATGGACCCTGGTTCCCAAAGGCAAGTGTGAGACCATGGAACTTCCCGGCGGGCGCAAGGGATCGCTGACGGAACTCGACCGCGATCTGCCGAATGCCTGACGACGGCCGCGCTTCGGCACATCTTTCCATAGCCGGGCGCTTTGCCGCGCCCGGCTTTTCGTTCCCGGCCGTGGCCTGAATGGCCGGGAAACTTCGAAGACCCGAAACCGGCCGCGGCAAGACACCCTGAGGAGTTCCCGATGACATCCGGTTCGCACAGCCAGACCGCCTGTCCGCGTGTCGCCGCGACCGTTCCCGCCAGTGCGGGGGCCGGGCTGAAACCCGATCATGTCGCCGAGATCCTGGAGACCCGGCCGGCGATCGGCTTTTTCGAGGTCCATGCGGAAAACTACATGGGCGCCGGCGGCATGCCGCATCGCCAGCTGGAGGCGATCCGTCGCGACTATCCGGTGTCGCTGCACGGCGTGGGGCTTTCCATCGGCGGCGAGGGGGCGCTCGACCGGGACCATCTGGCACGCCTGAAGGCGCTGAACGTGCGCTACGAGCCGGGCCTGTTTTCCGAACACCTGGCATGGTCGACCCACGATACGGCCTATTACAACGACCTCCTGCCGGTGCCTTATACGCAAGCCACCCTGCAGCGGGTGTGCGACCATATCGACGAAGTGCAGGACGTCATGGGCCGACGGATGCTTCTGGAAAATCCGTCGACCTACGTCGCCTTCGAGCAGAGCACCATGGGCGAGCTCGACTTCCTGAGGGACATCACCCGCCGGACCGGATGCGGATTGCTGCTCGACGTCAACAATGTCCATGTCTCCTGTGTCAATCATCAGAGATCGGCGGACGCCTATATTGATGCCTTTCCCCTGGAGGCGGTCGGTGAACTGCATCTGGGCGGCCATGCGCCGGATGAGGACGATGAGGGCCGGCCGCTCCTGATCGACGCGCATGACCGGGCCGTCGATCGCCAAGTCTGGGCGCTTTACGAACGGGTGCTGCAGCGCTCCGGCCCGCTGCCGACGCTGATCGAATGGGACAATGACGTGCCGGCATGGCCCGTGCTTCTTTCGCAAGCGCAGTCGGCGGACGCGATCCTCGAGCGGGCGACGGGCGGGGAGCTGAGACGTGCGGTCTGAAGCGGATGCAGCCGGAACCCTGTCGGCGTTCACCACCGCGCTGACCGATGCGGACGCAGCGGTGCCGGCGGGCATCGTCGGACCCGACGGCGGGCCGGCGCGCAAACGCTTCAACGTCTACCGCAACAATGTGGCGGTCAGCCTGATCGATGCACTCTCGCAGACCTATCCGGCGATCGAGCGGCTGCTCGGTACGGACTATTTCAGGGCGCTTGCACGCGGCTTCGTGACCACGCACCCGCCACGTTCGCCGGTGCTGCTTTGGTACGGTGCTGAGTTTCCGGACTTCATCGAGGCCTTTCCGCCGCTCGGCCGTTATCCCTATCTCGGCGATGTCGCGCGCCTGGAATGGGCCTGGCTTCAGGCCTATCACGCGGCGGATGCGGAGCCGCTCGACCCGCAGGTGCTGGGGTCGGTGGCGCCCGAGCGGGTCGGAGACGTTCGTTTCACAGTTCATCCGGCGGCGGGTTGCATCCGGTCGCGCTGGCCGGTTCTGTCGATCGCGCTGGCCAACCGGTTTGCGGTCGAGGACCCGCCGGCGATCGATCTTGAACAATCCGAAAGCGTCCTGATCTTCCGGCCCGATCTGGAGGTCGGCATGGCCCTGATGCGTCCGGGCGCGGATGTCTTTTTTCAGGCGCTTGCAACCCACGGCCTGGGCCAGGCGGCCAACAAGGCCCTTGCGGAGATACCGGAATTCGATTTGTCTGGTTGCCTGTCCGATTTCCTGTCCGCGGGAGTCTTCTCCGGCCTTGTCTTGGACGATAATCCGGTGGAGCGGCCAGCTTGATAAAGGGGGATGTATGAGCGGTTTGATCGGTTTTCTAACTAGGCTTTACGCCGGCGTGTTCGGTGCGCTCGAACGCCTGACCAACGGCTGGCTTCTCGGCCTTGCCGCCCGTTTCGTTTTTGCCAGCGTCCTGCTCGTCTATTTCATCAATTCGGGCCTCACCAAGATCGGCAACGGTCCGCTCGGCTTTCTGTCGCCGAGCGACGGGGCCTATGCGCAGATCCTGCCGACCCTGATGGAGCAGGTCAGCTACGACACCAGCCAGATCGCCTTTTTCCCCTACGGACTGATCGTCCTTCTGGGCACCTGGGCGGAATTCGTGCTTCCGGTCATGGTGACGGTCGGCCTGTTCACCCGCGCGGCGAGCCTCGGCATGATCGTTTTCATCGGCGTCATGACCTATGTGGACATCACCGGGCACCACGTGGGGGCGGAGACGATCGGCGCCCTGTTCGACGGCAACCCGGGGTCGCTCATTGCCGACCAGCGGCTGATGTGGGTCTTCGTCCTGCTGGTGCCGGTCCTGAAGGGGGGCGGCTATTTCTCCCTGGATACCCTGCTCGGCTCCTACTATCGCAAGCGCGAGCGCTATTATTATTAAGGATGTGCCGGAGGCCCTTTCCCGATCTTGCCGATCGGCGGATTAGCTGATTAAACCGGGGCATGAATTTCGCCAGTGACAATTGGGCGGGTGCCACGGAGCCGGTGATGGCTGCCCTGGCCCGCCACCAGTCCGGAGCCGTGCCGTCCTACGGCGTGGATCCGCTTTCCAAATCCGTGACGGACCGGCTCTCGGAGATTTTCGAGCGCGAGGTCGCGGTCTTTTTCGTCGGCACCGGATCGGCGGCGAACGCGCTCGCGCTGTCCGCCTACGCGAAGGCGGGCGCGGCCTATTTCTGCCATCCGGACGCGCATATCCAGATCGATGAATGCGGCTGCCCGGAATTTTTCACCGGGGGCGGCAAGCTGGTGTCCGTGCCCGGAGAAAACGGCAAGATGTCGGTCAAGGCGCTGGAAACGGCGATCGCCGCCTTTCCCGAAGGCGTCGTCCATCACGGCCAGGCGGCCGCGGTTTCCATAACCCAGGCGAGCGAAAGCGGGACCGTCTACGGCCTCGACGAGATCCGCGCGATCAAGGCGGTCGCGGATGCGCGCGGCCTGGCACTCCACATGGACGGCGCGCGCTTTGCCAATGCGCTCGTTTCGCTTGGGTGCTCTCCGGCGGACATGACCTGGCGGGCGGGCGTCGATGTGCTGTCCTTCGGGGCGACGAAGAACGGCTGCTGGTGCGCGGAAGCGGTCGTGTTTTTCGATGCCGAAGCCGCCAGGGGCTTCGAATATCTGCGCAAGCGCGCCGGGCATCTCTTTTCCAAGAGCCGGTTCATCGCCGCCCAGTTCGAAGGCTATCTGGGCGATGACAACTGGCTGAAGACGGCCGCCCATGCCAACCGCATGGCGCGGCTTCTTGCCGACGGTATCCGCGATGCCGGCGGGCGAACCGCCTGGCCGGTGGAGGCCAACGAGCTGTTTCCGGTCATGAAGAAGGCGGATGCCGAACGGCTCAGGGGTGCGGGCGCCTTTTTCTATGAATGGCCGGCAAGCGGCCTACCGGCAGGGACACGGCCGCAGGCGGACGAGGTCTGCCTTCGCCTGGTGACGAGTTTCGCCACGACCGAGGCGGACGTGGAACGGTTCCTGAAACATCTCGCCGGCGGCTGAGACCGGTCGGCAAACAAAACAGGGCGCCCGGTCTCCCGGACGCCCGTTTCGGCTCTAAAGCATGTCATGCGAATTCACGTGTCATGCTTTATCGATTTTTCGGCGCACGTCTTATTGCGAAAAACCGGTGCCCACTTTTTCGCGACGTGCTCAAACGGCTTTGCCTTCAGTCGGGCGAGGCCGGAGCGTGTCAGTGCGCCTTGGTCTCGATCTGCTTCGGCGCACCCGAGCCGATCTCGATCCTGCGCGGCTTCATGGCTTCCGGGATCTCGCGGACGAGGTCGATGTGCAGGAGGCCGTTTTCCAGATGGGCGCCTTCCACGCGGACGTGTTCGGCAAGCTGGAAGCGGCGTTCAAAGGCGCGCGAGGCAATGCCGCGATAAAGAATGTCGCGGGTTTCGTCCTCTTCCTGCTTCTCACCCTTGATCGTCAGCACGTGTTCCTTCGCTTCCACCGACAGGTCGGCTTCGGCAAAGCCGGCGACGGCCATGGAGATCCGGTAGTTGTTCTCATCGGTCCGCTCGATGTTGTAGGGCGGATAGCTCGGGGTTTCCGCATTGGCGGAATCCAGCATGGAGAACAGGCGATCGAAGCCGATCGTCGAACGGTGCAGGGGGGTAAAATCAAAATGACGCATGGTCTTTGTCCTCTTTGAATGAGCAACGTTTTCCACTGACTTCCCTGGTCCCCCGGTCTCGGCGGGACGCGGACAGTCCTTGCAGTGCAGGCCCGTCTGGCGCCTGCATCCAAGAGATGGGAATGGAAAAATCCGCTTTCAAGAGGGGGGAAAGGCCGGTCCGCGGCCATGGGTCACGCAGGGGTCAGGCCTGTGCCGGGAACTGAACGGGACATGAACAATGCCTTCCGGTTAGGTTCAAGCGCAAGGGGTCATCTTTCCCTCAACGCCGGCACGGAGCCGGCGCAGAGAAAAGGAGATCCGTTATGTCCATCTTGAAGTCTCTCGTTTCCGCACCGCTGGCCGGCGCGATCCTGATCACCGCCGTTTCGCTGGGCGGTGCCGCCCCGGCCCAGGCCGCAGGCAACCAGTTCAAGGCGCCGGGACCGGTCGCGGTCCAGGAAGCCGATTTCCGCGGCGGGCGCCACGGCGGGCGCCACTGGCACGGCAAGCGGCCCGGTCACTGGGGACGTCTTGGCCCGCACCAGATCCGGCGCAGCCTGAAACAACGCGGTTTCCACCGTGTCCGTATCGTCGATGCGCGCGGCCCGGTCTACGTGGTCAAGGCCCGCGGCTGGCGGGGGGCACCGGTCCGGCTCGTGGTCGACGCCTTCAACGGCCGGATCCTGCGCCGGCATGTGAGCGGGCATCGTGCCGGGTGGGGCCACCGCTGGTGAGCACAGAAATCGGGCGTCCCCGACGCAGGGGCGCCCGTTTCCGGTTGAGGACCGGATCGGCCGAAGGTATCAGTGAAGACCCGATTCCTTTGCAAGTTGCCGCATGACCCTGATCGATCATCCCGAAAACCCCATTCCCGACGGCGCGGTCGCCGGAATGATCAAGACGGCGGACGGTACCGAATTGCGCTATGCGCACTGGGGGTCCGTCGGCGGCCGGCGCAGGGGCACCGTAACCCTGCTGCAGGGGCGCGCTGAGTTCATCGAGAAATATTTCGAAACCGTCCAGGATCTGCGCGAGCGCGGTTTTGCCGTGATCACCTTCGACTGGCGCGGGCAGGGCGGGTCGCAACGGGTCCTGGGCAATCGCGCCAAGGGGCACATATCGGGGTTCAAGCAGTACCGGCAGGATCTGGAGACGATTCTGAAGAAGGTGTCCCTGACCGAATATCCCGGACCGCATTTCGCCCTGGCCCATTCGACCGGGGCCTCGATCCTGCTGTCGGACTCCGGCCGGCTGCGGACCATGCTGGACCGGGCCGTGCTCGTTTCCCCGCTGATGGGCCTGCCCGATCCCAATCTGAAGGAAACCCGCCCCAGGCTGCACAGGTTCCTGAAGTGGATCACCCTCGGGCGCTATCCGAAACCCGACGTCACCAGATACACGCCGGGCGCCCGCAACCTTCTGGAGCGGGTCTCCTTCCCTCTGGCCGCGGTTTTCTCGCGGCTTGGACTGGCGCGGGCGTTCGTGCCCGGCGGCAACCGCAATTTCCTGATTCCTTTCGCGGACAACAGGCAGACCAGCGATCACGCCCGTTACGCGCGCTTCAACGCGGTGCTGATTGCCGCCCCCGAACTCGGGATCGGTTCGCCGACCATCGGCTGGCTGCACAGCGCGGCCCGGTGCATGCTGTCCTTCCGCCGCCGGGACGCGGGGCAGAAGATCATGCTGCCCTGCCTGATCATCGCGGCGGGCCGGGACCGCATCGTCTCCACGCGGGCAACGGAGGAGTTCGCATCCCGCTGCCGGGCCACCGGCTATATCGAGATCACCGGCGCCGAGCATGAACTCCTGACCGAGGCGAATGTATACCGGGATCAGTTCTGGGCGGCGTTCGACGCCTTCGTGCCCGGTTCCGACTACGAGAACTGAACCCCTCTCAGACCGCGGCGCCTTCCAGCATGCGCAGCACCTGTTCATGCAGGCGCGGGTCGCCGCAGGCCAGGATCTGGCCGCCGTCGACCGGCGCGTTGCCCGACCAGGTCGTCACCACGCCGCCGGCCCCCTCGATGATCGGAACGAGAGCCGCGATATCATAGGCCTTCAGGCCGGCCTCGATGACCAGGTCGGCCATGCCGGCGGCGACCATGCAGTAGCCGTAGCAATCGGTGCCGAAGCGGGTGAGGGTCGTGGCGTCCCTGACGGCGTCGAAAACCGGCTGCTCGGAAGCGGAGAAGAGTTCCGGCGCGGTTGTCAGCATGACCGCGTCCTCGATCCGCCCGCAGGCACGGGTCGTCAGCCGCCGCCGGCCGATCGGGCCGGCATACCAGGCCGATTTGCCGTCGCCGGCATACCGCTCCCTGACGTAGGGCTGGGCCATCATGCCGAGGCCGTCGGCGCCGTTGGTGCGCAGGCCGATCAGCGTGCCCCACGTCGGCAAACCGGTAATAAAGGCCCGGGTGCCGTCGATCGGGTCCAGGATCCAGAGGTTTTCGGCATCGAGATTTTCCGCACCGTGCTCCTCGCCCAGGATGCCGTGGTCGGGGTATTCGGCATTGATCAGCGCCCGCATGGCCTCCTCGCCGGCGCGGTCGGCGACCGTCACCGGGTCGAACCCCGAAGCAAGTTTGTTCTCCACATCGTGGCCGGATCGGAAGTGCGGCATGATGGCCGCTTCCGCAGCATCGGCGAGCCGGTCGAGAAAATCGGCATAGGTATGCGAAAATTGCATGGTTGGGTTGTTCATTTGGAATGCCTGTATACCGCGAGCAGGAAGACTGGAGGCGTCAGTTTGCCTCATTCTCTTTTTAGTTCAGGGACTTAAACTGTCAAAAGCAACAAGAACGCGGCTGGCATGAGGTCGATGCCCTAAATTCGTGCATCACCTGCCTACAAGGTAGGCTTGACCTTTGTGCGTTGCAATGCGACTTTGTTGCAGCGCGAAAGGATCTTTCCGATTAGCGCCGCCCTCCTTGGGCGTTTCCTCCCTAGACTCGGGCCGCCTCATTTTTGAGTGCGGCCTTTTTTTTGCCCGTTTACAGAGCTTTCGGGCCGGAAACAATTGTTTGTTCCGGGGCGAAGCATTCGCAGGATGCGGATTACTCGGCTGCGATGGAATCGGCGCCGAAGGCGGAATCCGGCATGGCCGTGAGTTCGCGCACGAAGCTCGCGAGATTTTCCGCCAGCTGATTGAAGCCCGAATGAAGGGTGTGGGCGCCTTCGTCCATGTAGAGACCGCGGTTGATTTCGATCTGGAGCGCGTGTAGCCCGCTCGCCGGACGGCCGTAGTGTTCGGTGATGAAGCCGCCGGCATAGGGCTTGTTGCGGCTGACGGTGTAGCCGTACCCCTTCAGCAGTTCCGTGGCGAAATCGGTCAGTTCGACGGCGCAACTCGTGCCGTAGCGGTCGCCGAGAATGAAGTCGGGCCTGATCTCGTTCGTCTGGCACTTGATGGTCGAGGGCATCGAATGGCAGTCGACCAGGATCGCATGGCCGAAGGTGACATGGGTCTGCGCCAGAAGCCGGCGCAAGGTGGAGTGGTAGGGCTTGTAGATGTCCTCGATCCGGGTGAGGGCCTCGCTGACCGGCAGCCGGTGCCGGTAGATCTCCTGTGTTTCGCTGACGACACGGGCAACCGTGCCGAGACCGCCGGCGACCCGGATGGAGCGGATATTGGCATAGGACGGAAGGCGGCCGTCGAACATCTTGGGATCGAGTTCGTAGGGCTCCCGGTTCACGTCCAGATAGGCGCGAGGGAAGTTGGCCTTCAACAGCGGCGCTCCCGCACCGACGACGTTCATGAACAACTGGTCGACATAGGCGTCCTCGGAACGGCGGATCGCAAGTTCATCCAGACGGGATGCATCGAGAAAGCTTGCCGGATACTCGCGGCCCGAATGCGGGGAATTGAAGATGAAGGGCAGGCGCTGGTCGGCGGGTGCCAGGACTTCAAAGGCCGGCAGACCGTTGAAGTCGGCCTGCGCCGCATTCGCGGTTTCGCCGTCGCTGGAGTTTGGCAAATTTCTTCCTCGTGTCGATACCGGAGCCATCGTGCCAAGGAATCAACACGCAGTCCACAGAAACCGGCGCAAAACAACGGGAGAACGGTTTCACCCTATCTTTACGCGGATTTCGGACTATAACCGGCGAGGGAGGCGGATTGTCCCTGCCTCGCCGGTACGGAGAAGAATGGTTGACCAAGATGCCGCGTATCCTTCTTGCGGAAGATGACAACGACATGCGTCGGTTTTTGGCCAAGGCGTTGGAGAACGCCGGCCACGATGTGGTGTCTTTCGATAATGGAAAAAGCGCCTACGAGCGCCTGCGCGAAGAACCGTTTTCATTGCTGCTGACGGATATCGTCATGCCGGAAATGGACGGGATCGAGCTGGCCCGCCGGGCGACGCAACTCGATCCGGACCTCAAGGTCATGTTCATCACCGGCTTTGCCGCGGTGGCGCTGAACCCGGAATCGGACGCGCCGAAAGACGCCAAGGTCCTTTCCAAACCCTTCCATCTGAAGGATCTGGTGCAGGAAGTGGACCGGATGCTGGCGGCCTGAAAGCCGAACTTTCCGCTGTCCGCGGGAATTGTTTGACGGTTCTTCGATTTGGGGTCTTGCACTGATCGGCGATCCCCGTTATATCGCACTCCACCACGGCGCTGCGGCGTCGAAATACCGAGAAATTCGGGCGTGTAGCTCAGCGGGAGAGCACTTCGTTGACATCGAAGGGGTCACAGGTTCAATCCCTGTCACGCCCACCATTTATTGCGGTTTTCGGATTTTTCTTCTGAAAAGCGCAGGCGGTTTCCGGAGACGGACCGGCTCAACGCGGCAGCGTGCAGCGGTTCGAAGCGGAGATAGCCACCAGGAAACCGGGCGCCTCAGGCGCTCGTTCACGTTTTAGGGAAACAGGGCCCTTTCGGGGGACAGTGCAATGAAGATCAAGAACTCGCTCAAAGCGCTTATGACCCGTCACCGGGACAACCGCATGGTTCGCCGCAAGGGCCGCGTTTACATCATCAACAAGAAGAATCCGCGCTTCAAGGCCCGCCAGGGCTGAGGAAACAGGCGCCGGGCGGCGCCATTGCCGCATCCTCGCGCAAACGTGATTTCTTCATTGTCCGTTAAACGGATTGACCGCTGCAGCCGGCAAGGCATACTTGTCGGCATGCGGCTGTTTTTGTTTTTCCTCATCCTGTCGCTTGCCGCCCCGGCAAGCCATGCTCAACAGGGTCCCGAACTGGGCCCCGACGCGGACACGCCTTCCCTCGACGATCTGCATTCCCTGCCCGAAACCGATGAAGAGGAGACGGGCGGCAAGGTCGTGGCCGAGGACAAGGACAAGGACCGGAAAGCCCTCGACGACCTGTTCGAACAGCTGGCTGCGGCGGAAACCCCGGAACTTGCGCTCGCCATCGGCCAGAAGATCCAGGCAAAGTGGCTGGATTCGGGAAGCGACACGGTCGACGTCTTGATGTCGCGCGCGGCTGTTGCCCTCAGGGGCAGCAAATACGGCCTGGCGCTCGATCTGCTTGACGTGGTGGTCACGCTCAAGCCCGATTACGCGGAAGGCTGGAACCGGCGCGCGACGGTCTATTACATGGAGCAGGACTTCGGCCGGTCGCTGGCGGATATCGAGCGGACGCTCGCCCTTGAGCCGCGCCACTGGGGCGCGCTCTCCGGACTGGCCATCATCCAGCGCCGCATCGGCGAGGAGGACAAGGCGCTTGCGACCTTCCGCCGGGCGCTCGAAATCAATCCGGGCCTGAAGAACGCCCGAGAAGCCGTCGAGGACCTGGAACAGGCGGCCGAGGGCGAGGCGATCTGACCGGGCCCGGGGTTGCATCGGCTGAATGGAAAACGGCGGCCTCGGGCCGCCGTTTCTCGTAGAGCCTCGTAAATCGATTAAACGGTCAGATGCCGCCCTGGCCGTCGCTGCCGACAAAGGCGATCCGCAGCATGTTGGTCGAACCGGGCGTGCCGAAGGGGACGCCCGCGGTGACGATGATCCGCTGGCCGGGCTTGGCAAATCCTTCCGAATAGGAAATCCGGCAGGCGCGGTCGACCATGTCGTCCTCGTTGGTGGCATCCTCGCTGACCACGCAGTGCAGGCCCCAGGCGAGGGACAGGCGCCGGGCGGTGCCGATCACCGGTGACAGAACGATCACGGGCGAGGCGGGACGTTCGCGCGACGCCCTGAGCCCGGTCGCGCCCGATGTCGTGTAGCAGACGACCGCAGCCAGCTTGAGGGTTTCGGCGATCTGACGGGAGGCGGCCGAAATCGCATCGGCGCCGGTTGCTTCCGGCTCCGTGCGCTGGGCATGGATGATGGTCAGGAAATTGGGATCGCGCTCGACCTCGTAGGCGATCTTGTCCATCGTCTCGACCGCTTCGACCGGATAGGAGCCTGCCGCCGATTCGGCCGACAGCATCACCGCGTCGGCTCCTTCGAACACGGCGGTCGCCACATCGGACACTTCGGCCCGGGTCGGGACCGGGGCGGAGATCATGGATTCCAGCATCTGGGTGGCGATGACCACCGGCTTGCCGGCGCGCCGCGCCGCCCGGGTGATCTGCTTCTGCAGACCCGGGACCTGCTCCAGCGGCAGTTCGACGCCCAGGTCGCCGCGGGCGACCATGATGGCGTCGGACAGTTCGATGATTTCGGCGAGGCGCCCGATCGCCTGCGGCTTTTCGATCTTGGCCAGAACGCCGGCCCGGCCGCGGGTGATCTTGCGGACTTCGGCGATGTCGTCCGGGCGCTGGACGAAGGACAGAGCGATCCAGTCCACGTTCTGATCCAGGGCCGCGACCAGGTCCTTGTGGTCCTTGTCGGTCAGCGCGCTGGTGGCGATTTCCGAATCGGGAACACTGACCCCCTTGCGGTCGGACAGCTTGCCGCCGACCACCACTTCCGTGACGGCGCGGGTGGCGGAGGACTCCATGACCTTCAGCTGTATCTTGCCGTCGTCGAGCAGCAGCCTGTGTCCGGGCTCAAGCGCCTTCAAGATTTCCGGATGGGGCAGATAGACCCTTTTGGCATCGCCTTCCGCCGAATCGTTGTCCAGGATGAACCGGGCGCCGTTTTCGAGCTTCACCGGCCCGTCGGCGAAGGTCCCGACCCGCAGTTTCGGACCCTGCAGGTCCGCCAGAATGCCGATCGGCCGTCCGACTGCCTCTTCCACCGAACGAATGCGTTCCACCAGCATTTTGAGACGATCATGATCGGTATGGCTCATGTTGATGCGGAACACGTCCGCGCCCGAGCGATACAGTTTTTCAATGATGTCTTGTTCTGAGGAAGAGGGACCGAGAGTTGCCAGAATTTTAACCCGTCGGTTACGCCTCATCGCCCGCCTGTCCCCTGCTGCACCGGTTCCGTGAGCTGGACGGTCCAGCTGCTCTGCTCGCCGGTGTCAATTTCAAAAAAGCCCGTCCGTTCAAACCCGCGGGCGACACAGTCCTCGATTCCGCGGATGGTGAATTCCTTTTCACGCGTGCACATGAAGGCCCGTCCGCCCCATTCGCCGAACTGGTCGTAATCAACTGCGTAGATGTAATAGTATCGTGACACCAGCGCGCCGGGAACAAGTGTTTCACAGGAACTGGGGGTAAGGTTCCACCAGCCTTCCGTGACCCAGTCGTTCTTGTCCTTGTAGCCGATGGCCACGCCGACCTGGCTCTCGGTCTTGTTGCACAGGCGCAGGTCCGCCTTGGCCGCGCTGCCGAATGCCGCAAAAAGCAGCAGGGACAGAGAGGCGGCTCCCGCCGTTTTACCGACGAAGCCAAACCCAGCCTGTTTTCCGGCTTGGTGTCGTTTCCTGTCCCTAGTCATACGCAGTTGGTCGTCTCGCGGCGTTATAGACAATAAGCTTTTTGCTTCGACGCATCCGTAATGTCAACGATGATGCGCCAAAGTTATTGACATTCATAGTGTTTGATCCCCGCTTCATTCGAACAGCGATCGGATCGGCTCGTTATTAGCTAGTACGCTTTGTGTCCAGAAATGAGGCGGGAACAAGGCCAAATCTTTTTCATTCCGGATTGTTTCGTTGACTAGCTGAAACTCCTTTGCTTGTCGCGCCAAATGATTGACAAATTGCTGCTGTCTGTCCGATTGCCTGATCAATCAGGGACATTGTTTCACAGGATATCCGTCATGCGCCGGTTTGCCCGAAAAGGCCCGGCGGAACCGTTGTCCGGCCGAGGGGCGGTCAAGGAAAAACTTGGAACGAAGGCCGCCTTGTCCTAAAACGTCCCGGACTTTCCGCACGCCCCGCAACCCGCTCCAAGACACCGTTGATGACACTGCATTCGACCCATGCCGACGCCGGCTTCGTTCCGACCGAGACCGTTCCGGGGAACCTTGCAGGCGGACTGCTTCTGCTGTGCGATCACGCCCGCAACAGCGTGCCGGCGGACTACGGCGATCTGGGATTGCCGAAAGAGCAGTTCGAACGGCACATCGGCTATGACATCGGTGTCCGTCCGCTGACGCTGGAACTGGCGCGCCGGCTGAACGTGCCCGCCCTGATGACGACCTATTCCAGGCTTCTGATCGACCCGAATCGCGGCGAGGACGATCCGACCATCGTCATGCGCCTGTCCGATGGCGCGGTCGTTCCCGGAAACGCAAGGATCGACGCCGCCGAGCGGCAAAGGCGGATCGAGCGGTTCCACCGGCCCTATCACGACCTGATCGACCGGACGCTGGACCGGATGCTGGAGGCGGCGCCTCCGCCGGTGATCATCTCCATTCACAGCTACACGCCGGTCTGGCGCGGCGTTCCCCGTCCCTGGCATGCCGGTATCCTGTGGGATTCCGATCACCGGGCCGTCCGGCCTTTCCTGGAGCAGCTCGTGGCCGATCCGGACCTGGTCGTCGGCGACAACGAGCCCTATGACGGTGCCCTCAAGAACGACACCATGTACCGGCATGCCACCAGGCGGGGGCTGGCCCATGCCCTGCTCGAGGTGCGGCAGGACCTGATCGCGGACGAGGCCGGCGTCATGAGCTGGGCCGACCGGCTGCAGCCGATCCTTGAAGATCTTTCAAAAAGGCCCGATCTTCGGGCCATCGAATATTTTCCGTCGCGCAGCGACAGACCCGCCGGCGCGCCGGCGTAGCGAGGAAGCCCATGGACGAAAAGACCAAGACCGAACTGGAGGCGGCCGCGTTCCGCCGTCTCGTTTCCCATCTGCGCGGCCGGACGGACGTGCAGAATATCGACATGATGAACCTGGCCGGTTTCTGCCGCAACTGCCTGTCCAACTGGTACCAGGAGGCGGCGGAGGAGAAAGGCCTCGATCTTGCCAAGGAAGACGCGCGCGAGATCATCTACGGGATGCCCTATTCGGAATGGAAGGAAGAATACCAAACCGAGGCGAGCGCGGCGCAGAAAGCGGCTTTCGAAGTGAACAAGCCGCAGCATTGAGCGGCGCAGCGGTGTCCGTGCTTGACCTTGCCGCGCAACTCTGGCACGGCACCAGCCAACAGCGAGAATCCGCCGGCGCGGCCTTCGGCCGGCCGGCAGAGTGACGACAAGAATCCACAGACAAGAATCCACGAAGGAGACTTTCACCCATGTCAGAACCGGGCGGCGTTGCAGCCGATCAGCTGCGCGCATTCATCGAGCGCATCGAGCGGCTGGAAGAAGAGAAAAAGGTCATTTCGGACGACATCAAGGACGTCTACGCGGAAGCCAAGGGCAACGGCTTTGACGTGAAGATCCTGCGCAAGGTCGTGTCGCTCCGCAAGAAGCAGCCCCATGAACGCGAAGAGGAAGAAGCCGTCCTCGACCTCTACCTGCACGCGCTCGGCATGGCGGGCCCGGCCGAGGGGTAGGGTCCGGTCCCCCAGGACGGTGTTTACAGACAAAAAGAGCGGCCTCTCAGACTGCTGACAAAGCCCCGCCCTCTCCATAGTCACCCCGGTCAAGCGACAGCGCGAACCGGGGTCGGGGAGGCAGAAGTCTAACGAATTCTGCGGGATTGAGGCGGCAAAGACCTCGGCTCGCCGGTCCCGGATCTCCGCTTGCGCTGCGTCCGGGATGACTCAATCGGGGTTTGTCATCAAGCTCAGAGCGGCCTTTCGAAGCCGCTCTTTTTTTGTCCGGACCGGTGGGCACTAACGGGCGAAGGTCACCGGCAGGACCACGACGGCGGGACCGTCGAAACGGTCGGTGCGCAGCGATCCGTAGGGGAATTTCTCAAACCCGCCGCGGACGAACCGGTTGCCCGGGTCCAGCAGGTTGTCCATGGCGCGCTGGTAGGGGTGGCGCAGGGAGGCGAACAGCCGGTTGCGGGTCGTGCTCTGGCCGGAAATCAGCTTCGGCTCGGATTTGTCCGGCAGGCTGGCAAAGCCGGAAAGCGGATCCCGGATTTCCTCACGCGGAATTCTGCCTGAAACCGACTGGTTTGCGGGCGCCGGACGCTTGCCGGCGAGGCTGCCGCCGGCGACAGGATCCTGACCGCTTCGCGGCTGACCGGCGGCGCTGGCCGGAAGCGCCGTGGCGGAGGCGTAGGCAAGCGTTGTCGGCGGTGCGGGTTTCGTTGTCGGCGCTCCGGTGCCCGTGGCGGCGGCAATCGCGGCCACCGGATCGAGGGTCGGGGCCTTGGCCGGAACCGGGATGCCGCCCGGGACGGACGCCTGGGCGAGGGCTGCCTGTTGGGTCGCCTTGATCAGCTTTTCCCGGGCATCGCGGTCCGGGACGTTGCTGGCGACGTTGAAACGGCCATCGATCGGTGCGGACGCCGCCGGCGAGGCCGCGCCCTGTTCAAGCGCGGTGCGCTGCGCATCCAGCGTATTGGGCGCAGGCGGGCGGCCGACCGGTGCCGCCGAGGCGAGCTGGACGCGGTTCTCCGCCGCGCGAACGGGCTTCGGGGCCGGCAGGGTGCCGATGTCGGCAAGGGCGAGATTATTGTCAAGCGGGACCGGCGGGGCCGCAGGCGCCAGAGCGGGCGCGCCGGCCGGCGTCGAATTCTGTGAGCTCCTCACGCCGGGAAGGGCGCCCTCGGGAAGCTGCGGGCCGTTGTCGGGCCGCACCGATGCCACCCGCGAGCGTTGGGCGGTCTCGGAACTGTCGTTGGACCTGAACAGGCTGGCCAGAAGGTTCGCCGGAGGACGCGGGGCCCGGTCCTCCGCATTGGTCAGGCTTTGGCCGGTGGTCCGGTTCGGTGCGGGTTCCCTGCTGGCAACCAGGGTCGGCCGGGTGGTGCGCCCCTTGCCGGACCGGGATTCGGCGAGTGCCAGCTTGTAGCCGGAAAGGGGCTTGCCGTCGCTTGGAATGTGCAGGGTCTTTCCGTCCGGGAACACCTTGGCCAGTTGCGAGCGGGTCATGCGCGGCCAATGGCGCACGCGGCCGGTGTCCATGTGAACGAAGGGAGAGCCGGACTTGGGGTAATAGCCGACGCCGCCGACTTCCTTGCGCAGCCCGGTCGCCCGCAGCTTAGAGAGGTCGACACCGGGAATGAAGAAGTCCATGGCCTTGCCGAGCGTGTGCTGGCTGTTCTTGGCAACGCCCTTGGAGCGGCTCCGCAGCATGTTGTTGGTCGCCGGCGAGCGGTAGCTGGACACGACGTTGATCGGCTGCTTCGCGCCGACCTTCTGATAGACCTCCCAGACGAGGTCGAGCAGCGCCGGGTCGATCTTGGTCATTTCATTGCGGCGCCAGTCGCGCAGGAACCGGTTCGCTTCGCGCAAGGCGGACGGTATGTACCGGCCGTTCTTCTTGAAGGTGATCGATACCCGTTCCTTGGTGTGCATATTGTAGAGATGCAGTGTCCGCGTTTCCGCGTCGGCGACGGCGATCTGGAAAACCGACAGCGCAAAAAACAGACACGTCAGTGCCAGGGCGCGCCTCAGCCCGGTGACGGCGTCGTATCCAACAAACCGTTTACGCAATAATCCGTCTCGCCGTTAATGATGGCCTCAGCCAATCCCTTGCTCCCCAGCACGCGTCGCAAGGTAGCCTCAGGCAGGTTAAAAAGATTTTACCCTGTTTCCGTTTGATCTTAAAACGTGGCAGAAATGCAACGATAAATATCTTTCTGACGAAAATGCCCACGAAAAACAAGCCCGCAAAGCGCGAATCGCGGGCTTTTGCGTCGCGAATTCCGCTTCAGGGCCGCCGCCGGAACCGCCCGGGCCCTACGCGGCCGCGTCCTTACCGGCGGTTTCTTCCTCCAGGCCGTATTCCTTCAGCTTGCGATAGAGGGTCGATCTGCCGATCCCGAGCCGCCTGGCGACTTCCGTCATGCGGCCGGAATAATGGTTGATGGCGGTCCGGATCAGTTCCTCCTCGACATCGGCCAGCTTGCGCACATGTCCCTCGTTGTCGAGGCTGCGCATGAAGCCGAAGGGGGCGGCATGCTCGAAAGCGCTGTAGCTGGACGAGGGGACGGGATCGCGCGGCGGCTGGTGCGCGGCGCCGGTTCCGGCGGCATCGGTTTCAACCCGGGTTCCGTCCGCCGCGGACGGTGCGGGCACAGGGTGGTCGATGGCGGCGGCCACCTGGGGGAAGTCGTCGACCGTCAGCCGGGCGCCGTCGCACAGGACCACGGCGCGGAAGACCGTGTTTTCCAGCTGCCGGATGTTGCCCGGCCAGTGATAGCTCTGCAGCATCGCCATGGCCTCCGGCGCAACCGCGGTCACCTGCGGTTTGCCTTCCTCTGCCGCGAACCGGGCAAGGAAATGCCGGGTGAGGGCGGGAATGTCCTCCAGCCGGTCCCGGAGCGGCGGGATCCAGATCGGAAACACGTTCAGCCGGTAATAGAGGTCCTCGCGGAAGGTGCCTTCCTTGACCAGGTCGATCAGGCGCCGGTTGGTCGCCGAGATCAGCCGGAAATCCACCTTGACCGGACGCTTGGCGCCGATCGGATCGATCTCGTTTTCCTGGAGCGCGCGCAGGAGCTTCACCTGGACCTCGGCCGGCAGTTCGCCGACCTCATCCAGGAACAGGGTGCCGCCATGGGCCTCCTGGAACTTGCCGACATGCTTGTCGACGGCACCGGTGAAGGCGCCCTTCTCATGGCCGAACAGGATGGATTCCACCAGATTGTCCGGGATCGCACCGCAGTTCACGGTGACCAGCGGCTTCGATTTCCGGTCGCCGGATCCCTGGATCGCGCTGGCGATCAGTTCCTTGCCGACGCCGCTTTCGCCTTCGATCAGGATCGGGATGTTGGACGAGGCCGCGCGCTTTCCCAGATTGATCACCCGTTCCATGGCCGGTGAGTGGGTGATGATATCGTCGAAGGTGAGCGTGCCGGACGCCTGCTTGCGGAACCGGGTGATCTCGTCCTCGAGGGCGGAGGTCTTGAGCAGGTTGCGGATCGAGACATCGAGCCGTTCCGGGGCGACGGGCTTGACCACAAAATCCTGCGCGCCCGCGTTCATGACGCTGACGACCGTGTCGATGCCGCCGTGGGCGGTCTGAACGATGACCGGCGTGGCGATCTTGTCCGCACGCAGGCGTGTCAGGACACCGATCCCGTCGAGTTCCGGCATGACCATGTCGAGGATCACCAGATCGATGTCGGCCCCTTCCGGACCGGTCATGATGCGGACGGCTTCGGCGCCGTTTTCGGCGGTCTTGAAGCGATAGCCGAATTTCCCGACCGCTTCCTGCAGAAGACGGCGCTGGATCGGGTCGTCATCGACTATCAGGATCTTGCCGCTGGTGGCTGTCATGGTTCACCGTTGCTGTTTGCTGCAAATTGTCTCAATTCGGGCCAGTCTGGTCGCAGACCGGTAAACAAATCCTCCAAGCCGATGCAAAAATAACTGCTCTGTGGAATTGCGATGGCCCGGTTATCGGGCCTACAAATTCCAAATGCGCCGGATTCGCTTGGCGAATCGGCGGTATCACTCATCCGTGCCGATCGGAGACGTTCTTATGCGCCCTGACCCCGCCGTGTTCTCGGCCTCGCAAGCCTCGCCCAATGCCGACCTCGGGTCCCTGCCGGAGTGGGATCTGACCGATCTCTATCAAGCCATCGATGCGCCGGAGGTCGCCGCCGACCTGGCGGCCGGGCTCGACAGGGCAAAGACCTTCGAGGCGTCCTACAAGGGGCGGCTTGCCGATCTGGCGGCAAACAACGTTCCCGCCCTTGTGACCGCGATCCGGGCCTACGAGGAACTTGAGGATCACCTGGGGCGCCTGGTCTCCTATGCGGGACTGGTTTATTCGGGCAACACCACCGATCCGGCAAGGCAGAAGTTCTACGGCGACGTGCAGGAGCAGATCACCACGGCCGGCTCGCATCTGCTGTTCTTCACCTTGGAATTCAACCGCATCGAGGACGACGTCATCGAGGCGGCGTTCAAGACGCCGGGGCTGGAACACTACCGGCCCTGGATCGAGGATCTGCGCAAGGACCGGCCCTACCAGCTTGAAGACCGGGTCGAGCAGCTCTTTCATGAGAAGTCGGTCACCGGCCGGGGCGCCTGGAACCGGCTGTTCGATGAAACCATCGCCTCGCTCACGTTCAATGTGGACGGCGAGGAACTGGCGATCGAGCCGACCCTGAACTTCCTGCAGGATGCATCGCCGGACAAGCGAAAGGCGGCGGCGGAAGCGCTTGCGAAGACGTTTTCGGAAAACCTGCGCATCTTCACGCTGATCACCAATACCCTTGCCAAGGACAAGGAGATCTCCGACCGCTGGCGGAATTTCACGGACATTGCCGACAGCCGTCACCTTGCGAACCGGGTCGAACGCGAGGTCGTCGATGCCATGGTGTCGGCGGTGCGCGAGGCCTACCCGCGCCTGTCCCACCGCTATTACGCGCTGAAGGCCAAATGGCTCGGCATGGATCAGCTCAATCACTGGGACCGCAACGCGCCGCTGCCGAAGGCCGATACGAAGGTCATTCCCTGGTCGGAAGCGAAGGAAACGGTGCTTTCGGCCTATGGCGCGTTTTCTCCCGACATGGCCGACATCGCCGGCCGGTTCTTCGAGAAGAACTGGATCGACGCCCCGGCCCGGTCCGGCAAGGCGCCAGGCGCCTTCGCCCATCCGACCGTGCCGAGCGCGCACCCCTACGTCCTGGTGAATTACCAGGGCAAGACCCGCGACGTGATGACGCTCGCCCATGAGCTCGGCCACGGCGTGCACCAGGTCCTGGCGGCGCCCAACGGCGCGCTGATGGCGCCGACGCCGCTCACCCTTGCCGAAACCGCGAGCGTGTTCGGCGAGATGCTGACGTTCAAGTCGCTCCTGGAAAAGGCGCGGACGAAGGAAGAGAGGAAGGTCATGCTCGCGGCCAAGGCGGAGGACATGATCAACACGGTGGTGCGCCAGATCGCCTTCTATACCTTCGAACGCAAGCTGCATACCGAACGGCGCAACGGCGAACTGACGGCCGACAAGATCGGCGAACTGTGGATGTCGGTTCAGGGCGAAAGCCTCGGGCCGGCGATCAGGATGCAGCCCGGCTACGAGTGCTTCTGGACCTATATTCCGCATTTCATCCACTCGCCGTTCTACGTTTACGCCTACGCCTTCGGCGATTGCCTGGTGAACTCGCTCTACGCGGTGTACGAGGAAGCCGAAGCCGGTTTCCAGGAGAAGTATTTCGACCTTTTGAAGGCCGGCGGCACGAAGCATCACTCGGAGCTTCTCGCGCCGTTCGGCCTCAGCGCAAGCGATCCGGATTTCTGGAAAAAGGGCCTGTCGGTGATCGAGCGGATCATCGACGAACTGGAAGAACTGGACGGCTAGGTCGCACGAGGCCCGGCGGAGAAACGAGGATGGCTTTTCGGCATACGCCCTATGACGGGGCAAAGCGGCCCTTCACCGTCGGGCTCGAACCTTTCGAGGTCTCCCGCTGGCTCGATCCGGACGAGCACCTGGTCGCCCATCTGAAGCGCAAGGCGGAGCTTCTGGAGACAGCGCATGGCCGGGTGTTCCAGGCCGAACCCGGGACCGAAGCGGCCCAGGCCGAAGTGCTGGACATGGTGGTCGCGGATCTCGCCGGCCATCACCGGTCGACCCATTCGGTTGCTCCGGATGTCGTGGAGGTCAGGGACGGCGGTCCGAGCGTCCGCCTCGCGGATTATGCTCCGCTCGAAGCCGCGTCCCGGCTGGTGCAGGAGGACCTTGTCCTGATGCGAAAAGGCCAGGACGGCTACAGGCTCGCCGCGGCCTCGCTGTGCTTTCCGTCCTCGTGGTCGCTGGCGGAAAAGTTCGGCCGGTCGATGCCGGCCATCCATGACAACGTGCCCGGTTTCAACGACGGCCGGATGGGCCAGGTGGTGGCGCGGATCTTCGACAACCTGACCGCCGAACAGCTTGTGGGCCGCTACAACTGGTCGATCTACGACGATCCGGACCTGCATCATCCGCGCGCCAAGCAGCTTGCGCCGCAGATCGTCGAGGATGCCGGCGCGCTCGCGCATCTGTTCGTCCGCGTCGAACGGCAGACCCTGCGCCGGCTGCCGGCCTCGGGCGACATCCTGTTCACCATCAAGATCCATCACGATCCGATTTCCCTGTTGAAGACCCACGAGCGGGGCGGGGAACTGGCGGCCGGCCTGGCGGCCCAGCTGCGCGATCTCGACGAGCGGCAGATCGCCTACAAGGGGCTTGCCCGGTATCGGGCGGCGATCGCGGAGGAACTGGACAATCTTGCACAGTCCGCACCCCAGGCGGTGTAGTCACTGTTGCGCAATGCCCAGGCGCCGGACTGGTCGTCACGAGCAGTGCGCCTACATTACCCGCAGCACAACCGGAGACTTCCAGACGTCATGGCAGGTGAAAAGGACCGCGAGGCAAACCGGCTGACAGGCCGGGTCGGGCGCTATGCGAAGGTCGGAACGAGCGTCGGCGGAATTGCGGCCAAGCTCGCCGGCGCGCGCCTGTTCGGCATCGACCTGGACAATGAGAAAAACGCGGCCGAAATCGCCGCGGCGCTCGGCGGGCTCAAGGGGCCGCTGATGAAGGTCGCGCAACTGCTGTCGACGATCCCCGATGTGCTGCCGCCGGAATACACGACCGAACTGGCCAAGCTTCAGGCCAACGCCCCGCCGATGGGCTGGGCCTTCGTCAAGCGGCGGATGCGGGCGGAACTGGGTGCCGACTGGCAGTCCAGATTCGGCGAATTCGGCAAGGAGCCGTCAGCGGCGGCATCGCTCGGCCAGGTTCACCGCGCCGTCGCCCTGGATGGCCGCGAGCTTGCGTGCAAGCTGCAGTATCCGGATATGGCATCCGCCGTCGAAGCCGACCTGAAACAGCTCCAGATGCTGTTTTCGATCCACCGGCGCATGCAGGCGGCGATCGACACGCGGGAGATCGCCAAGGAGATCAGCGCGCGGATGCGCGAAGAACTCGACTATGTGCGCGAAGCGGCGCACATGGCCGTCTACCGGGCCATGCTGGCGGACAATGACAGGATCCGGGTTCCCGATGTGGTGGACGACCTGTCGACCGGGCGCCTCTTGACCATGAACTGGCTCGAAGGGGCACCGCTCCTGCAGTTCAAGGAGCACGGCCTGGAGGAGCGCAACCTGCTGGCCACCACCATGTTCCAGGCATGGTGGCATCCCTTCAGCCACTACGGACTGATCCACGGCGATCCGCACCTGGGCAACTACACGGTGTTTGAGGAAGACGGCAAACCCGCCGGCATCAATCTGCTCGACTACGGCTGTATCCGCATTTTCCCGGAAGGTTTCGTCCAAGGGGTCGTCGATCTTTACATGGGGCTGCTGGAGGAGGATGAGGCGCGGGTCGTTTCGGCCTATGAGCGCTGGGGCTTCAGGGATCTCAGGCGCGAGGTGATCGACGTCCTCAACATCTGGGCGCGCTTCATCTACGGGCCGCTTCTGACGGACCGCGTGCGCTCGATCGCCGATGGCGTGAGCCCGGCCGAATACGGACGCAAGGAGGCGTTTCGCGTCCACAGCGCGCTGAAGGAACTGGGCCGGGTCACTGTGCCGCAGGAGTTCGTCTTCATGGACCGCGCGGCGATCGGTCTCGGCGGCGTTTTTCTTCATCTGCGCGCCGAATTGAATTTTTTCCGTCTTTTCAACGAGCAGATCGAGAATTTTTCAGTAGAAACAGTGGCGGATCGGCAGGGAAAAGTTCTTGCCGCCGCAGGCTATCCTTTCGAGAAATCTGCCGCCTGATCCGCGTCCGGACGTTATTGCGCGTTGACGAAACAACGATTGTTTACGCAAAACATTGCCCACTCCATCGGACTTCATGTAAGAAGTTTGCCGACGACAGCTTTTCAATCGGGGGACTAAATGTCTGACAATTCCGCGCCCGCAATGGACTACGAGGCACACGAGGCCACCTACGAGGGCTTCATCAATATCTCCAAGCTCGGCACCCTCGCCGTGCTCAATATCGTCCTTTGCCTGATCCTGTTCTCGTTCGGCGGAACCGCCGCCGTCGTTTTCGGATGGATCATGATGATCGCAACGCTCGTTGCAGCGGCAATCGGTTTCGCACTCGGCAGCAAGGGCTGGGTTCCGTCCATGGCCGTCTTCGTGGTGACCGGCCTGCTGGCGATTCTGACCGTCTGATCGATCCATGAAAAGGCATCCCTGCCGCAGTCACGGGATGCTTTTTTGCTCCTGGGAGGATAACCCATGAAAATTGCTGTGCCGCGTGAAAGCGACGCGGATGAAACACGCGTGGCCGCAACGCCCGACACGGTCAGGAAACTGATCGGCCTGGGCGCCACGGTGTCCGTCGAAAAAGGGGCCGGTCTCGCCTCTCGCATTCCGGATGCCGAGTTCAAGGACGCGGGCGCCACGATTTCCGCAAGCACCTCGGCCACGCTCAAGGATGCCGAAGTGGTGCTGAAGGTCCGCCGGCCGAATGCCGACGAACTCAAGGCGATGAAGAGCGGTGCGCTCGTCATCGCCACTATGGATCCCTACGGCCATGAGGACGAGGTCAAGGCAATGGCCGATGCCGGCGTCGCCGCGTTCGCCATGGAGTTCATGCCGCGCATCACCCGCGCCCAGGTCATGGACGTTTTGTCCTCGCAGGCGAACCTTGCCGGCTATCAGGCCGTGATCGAAGCCGCCTGCGAATACGACCGCGCCATGCCGATGATGATGACCGCCGCCGGTACCGTGCCGGCCGCGCGCGTCTTCGTCATGGGGGCGGGCGTTGCCGGTCTCCAGGCGATCGCGACCGCGCGCCGCCTCGGCGCCGTGGTGACGGCCACGGACGTGCGTCCGGCCGCCAAGGAACAGGTCGAATCGCTCGGCGCGAAGTTCATCGCCGTCGAGGACGAGGAGTTCAAGCAGGCGGAAACGGCCGGCGGCTACGCCAAGCAGATGTCCGAGGAATACCAGAAGAAGCAGGCCGAACTGGTCGCTTCCCACATCGCCAAGCAGGACATCGTCATCACGACAGCGCTCATCCCGGGACGCCCGGCGCCGAAGCTGGTCTCCAAGGACATGCTCGCCAGCATGAAGCCGGGTTCCGTCGTCGTCGACCTCGCCGTCGAGCGGGGCGGCAACGTGGAAGGTGCCAAGCCGGGCAAGGTGGCCACTGTTTCCAACGTGAAGATCGTCGGCCATCTCAACATGGCCGGCCGGATCGGGGCTTCCGCCTCCGCGCTCTACGCCAAGAACCTGATCGCGTTCCTGGAAACCATGATCGACAAGGAAACCAAGTCGCTGAAACCCGATTGGGAAGACCAGCTGGTGACCGCAACCGTCCTGACCCGCGATGGAAAGGTGGTTCATCCCGCCTTTGCACCGGCAGAGGCCTGAGGGGGGAAGTAATGAGCGAATTGTCTCAAAGCGAAATGCTGGAGCGGGCGAATGCCGCTGCCGAAGCCGCGCGTGAAGCCGCGGCAACGGCACAGGATGCCGCCACGGCCGCGCAAGGATATGTGGACCAGCTGGCCGCCGGCGCGGGCGACACCGCCATGCAGGTTGCCGCATCGGGAAGCGTGGTCGAACCGTTCGTGTTCCTGTTCTCGGTGTTCGTGCTCGCGATCTTCGTCGGCTACTACGTCGTGTGGTCGGTGACACCGGCGCTGCACACGCCGCTGATGGCGGTGACCAACGCCATCTCGTCCGTGATCGTCGTCGGCGCGCTTCTGGCGGTCGGGGTCGACCTGACGTCGGGCGAAGGGGCGCTGATGGCGCGGATCTTCGGGTTCCTCGCCCTCGTGCTTGCAAGCGTGAACATCTTCGGCGGCTTCCTCGTGACCAGCCGCATGCTTGCCATGTACAAGAAAAAGCAGCGATAGGAGGCCGATCAGATGTCAGCAAATATCACGGCGCTCCTCTACCTCGTTTCCGCCGTTCTCTTCATCATGGCGCTTCGCGGCCTGTCCAGTCCGGAAAGTTCGCGCAAGGGCAACTACTACGGCATGCTCGGCATGACCATCGCCGTGGTGACGACCCTGCTCGCTTCCGGCGTCACCGTGGGGTCCGGAATCCTGATCGTGGCCGGCGTGGCCATCGGCGGGGGCGCCGGCGCGGTCATCGCCCGGCGCATTCCCATGACCGCCATGCCGCAGCTGGTTGCGGCGTTCCACTCCCTGGTGGGTCTGGCGGCGGTCTTCGTGGCGGCAAGCGCGCTCTATGCGCCCGAGGCCTTCGGCATCGGCGCACCGGGGCATATTCATGCGCAGGCGCTGGTCGAGGCCGCGATCGGTGCGGCGATCGGCGCGATCACCTTCACCGGGTCCGTCATCGCCTTCCTGAAGCTTGACGGACGCATGTCGGGCAAGCCGATCATGCTGCCGGCCCGTCACCTGATCAATCTGGCCCTGGCCATCGGTCTGGTGGCCCTGGTCGTCGGCCTGGTCAACACCGAAAGCGCCCTGATCTTCTGGGGGCTGGTGCTGGTGGCTTTCCTGTTCGGCGTGCTGATCATCATTCCGATCGGCGGCGCGGACATGCCGGTGGTGGTCTCCATGCTCAACTCCTATTCGGGTTGGGCGGCGGCCGGCATCGGGTTCACGCTCGGCAACATGGCCCTGATCATCACCGGCGCGCTCGTCGGGTCGTCGGGTGCGATCCTGTCCTACATCATGTGCAAGGGCATGAACCGCTCGTTCATCTCGGTGATCCTCGGCGGCTTCGGTGGCGAGACCGCCGGACCTGCCGGCGGTGACGAGGAAGAGCGTCCGGTCAAGCAGGGGTCTGCCGAAGATGCGGCCTTCATCATGAAGAACGCGTCCAAGGTCATCATCGTGCCCGGCTACGGCATGGCCGTCGCCCAGGCCCAGCATGCCCTGCGGGAACTGGCCGATGTTCTGAAGGAAGAAGGCGTCGAGGTGAAATACGCCATTCATCCGGTCGCCGGCCGCATGCCCGGGCACATGAACGTGCTCCTGGCCGAAGCCAATGTGCCCTACGACGAGGTGTTCGAGCTGGAAGACATCAACTCCGAATTCTCCCAGGCCGACGTGGCCTACGTGATCGGGGCGAACGATGTCACCAACCCGTCCGCCCGCGACGATCCGCAGTCGCCGATCTACGGCATGCCGATTCTCGACGTCGACAAGGCCGGCACCGTTCTGTTCGTCAAGCGCGGCATGGGCTCCGGCTACGCCGGCATCCAGAACGAGCTGTTCTTCCTCGACAAGACGATGATGCTGTTCGGCGATGCCAAGAAGATGACCGAGGAAATCGTCAAGGCGATCTGACCGCTCGGACCATCCGGTTCCGGAAAGGCGCGGGGGCTGCCCCCGCGCCTTTTCCTTTGGAGGTCATGTTCTTTTGTCAGGCATGGGGTATAAGCGCGCCATGACTGCGCCCGCTGCCTTTGTCTACGATCCGCCCATGGAGCCCTGGCTGGAGGTCCTCCACCGGGATGCCGATCTGCTGGTGGTGAACAAGCAGAGCGGCCTGTTGAGCGTGCCCGGCAAGGCCGCGGACCATGCCGACTGCATCGAGGCGCGTGCCCGTGAGGCCTGTCCGGAAGCGAGGATCGTCCATCGTCTCGACATGGATACGTCCGGCGTGATGGTGCTGGCGCTGAACGCCCGGGCCCATCGCCATCTCGGGCTCCAGTTCGAACGCCGCAAGACCCGCAAGACCTATGTCGCCAGGGTCTGGGGGCAGCCGGAAGGCGAGACGGGCGAGGTGGAACTGCCGCTTGTCTGCGACTGGCCGAACCGGCCGAAGCAGATGGTCTGCCACGAACGCGGAAAACCGGCCCTGACCCGCTTTGAGGTTCTGGCGCGGGAAGGCACGACGACCCGGGTCCGGCTCTTTCCGTTTACCGGCCGCTCGCACCAGCTCCGGGTGCATATGCTGTCCCTGGGTCATCCGATCATTGGCGACCGCTTCTATGCCGAGGGCGAGGCGCTCCAGGCCTCCGGCCGGCTCGCGCTGCATGCCGAGGAACTGACGCTGCATCACCCGGAGGACGGCCGGCTGGTCACGTTCCGCGCGGACTGTCCGTTCTGACCGGGCCCCGGTTCAGAGCGCCTGCCGTCCCAGGTCCGCGACGCGCTTCAACCAGGTCTTGCGTTTGTCGTCGCCGACCATCTCGACCATCCCGAAAACGGTGTCCCGGACGGGTTTGAAACCGATGAATTTCAGGATGTTGCGTTCGAGGCTTTTCAGGCTGTGCCCGCCGTACCAGAACCGGTAGACCAGCGCCGGCATTCCCATGGTCACGATCACCCGGGCGGATTTGCCCCTGAGCCGGCCCCTGGGCCATTTCCCTTCCTCGGCCGGTTCAAAGGCGACATCCCGGTGAAATACCTGCTCCAGGAAGGCCTTCGTCAAAGCGGGCAGGGTGCCCAGCCACAGCGGATAGATCAGGACGACGTGGTCCGCGGCGAGCAGCTCATCCGTGACCTGTTGCAAAGCCACGGGAACCGGCGCGGTATCGTAACCGCTCGCCGAACGTAAAATGGGAAAATCGAGATCGGCGACCCGCACCAGGTTGACGGTGTGCCCGCCGGCCTCCGCGCCCTCGCGGTAGCTTCGGGCGAGCGCATGACAGAAGTGATCGGCCTCCGGATCCGGGTGGCCGTCGATGACAAGGATTTTTCGTCCGCTGGCCAAGGCCGCTGCTCCTCCGTGACGTGCAATGGAGGCAGCTTAGCGCGTATCGGCATTGCGGAAATTGATTGAGGTCACGGGCAGGGAATTGTCTGCCCGTGCGGCGCCCGTTCAAGAAGGCAGGGACCTGTTGACCCTGGTCAGGCCGTCGCGGGCGAGGGCGTTGGAGTTGTTCAGGTTCAGGGCCTTGTTGTAGTTGCGGCGCGCGTCCTTCGGCTTGCCGAGGAGCTCCAGGGCGGCACCGCGGTTTGCCCAGGCGACGGCCGACTGCTTGTCGAGGTTCACCGCCAGGGACAGGTCGGAGAACGCCGCGTTCGGATCGTTGATGGCGAGATAGGAAATGCCGCGTGCGGTGTAGATCTCGCTGACATTCGGGCTCAGACCGAGGGCGGTCGCGAAATCCTCGATCGCGCGGTTGTGCTGGCCCTGGGCCTGGTAGATCAGGCCGCGGTTGTAATAGGCGCGGGCGTCGCCGCTGTTGCGGGCAATGACCGAGTTGAAGTCCGCCAGGGCGGCACCGTACTGGCCCTGGGTCCGGTAGGCGTTGCCGCGGCCCACATAAGCCGCATCGTAATCCGGCTTGATGTTAATGGCCCGGGTGTAGTCCGCGATCGCCTGCTGGGTCGCACCCATGCGGCGATAGACGAGCGCGCGGTTGGTATAGGTCTGATAGGACCTGGGATTGAGCTGAAGCGCGACATTGAAGTCCGCGATTGCGTTGTCGAGCTTTCCGGCCTGTCCGTAGGCAATGCCGCGGGTGTTGTAGGCGCTTGCATCCTGGGGATTGGCTTCGATCACAGCCGTAAGCGAATCGATGTTGGCGCTGGAGCCGGCCGCCCGGTCGATCGGGACGTCGTCATAGACACCGCTGGACTGGCATGCGCCCAGAACCGCCGCAAGTCCAATGACGAGCAAGAGGCCATGCGCCTGTTTCGGAATAAAGGCGAGGCGTTTTGCTTTCGATGGGTATTGCATCATCCGGTCCGGCTGCCTGTGCTTTTCAAGCTTTGGTTTCTGCTTGGCGCGTGATCGTGTCGAAAATACGTTTGTCAGGACTGAAAAACGGTAAAAGCCGGCCGAAAGTTCGGCCGGCCCGTATCTTGGCCTGATGTGAGATATCCAGCCTGGACCGCACTCTCAGCGGCGGGGGGCTCGGCCCGGAAGCAGGCCTTCGCGCTGGGCCCGCTTGCGGGCCAGCTTGCGGGCGCGGCGGACGGCTTCCGCCTTTTCGCGCGCCTTCTTTTCCGACGGCTTTTCGAAGTGGCCACGGAGCTTCATTTCGCGGAAGACACCTTCACGCTGCAACTTTTTTTTAAGCGCCTTCAGCGCCTGATCGACGTTGTTGTCGCGAACCAGAACCTGCACGCGTTTTTTCCCGTTCTGATACGTGTCGCGAGCCATTCGCGACCGTGATTGTAACCTGATTGCCGTGTGAACGTTGTTGCCGTCTGCCGTGGCATTCGATTTCCGCGGGCATGAACGTCTTCGGGGTCCCCCGAATGTCTCCGGGTTTTCCCGGACCTGGCCCATGCGTGCAGAAACCCGTCGCCGCTGACGCGCCGCTCACATTGCGCGGGGTCATATCAGAAGGCCTTTGGGTTGTCTACTGGCCTGCCGAAAGATTTATCCGCCGGGTTTGGCCGTTTTTGTTCGCCGTAACCGTGTTCTGGACAGGGAAGCTCATGCGGGTTACAGGGGAAGGACGCGCTGTTGCGGACATTGTGTCGAGGCAACGTGCAATACCAAAGGTCAGGACCTTTGGTTTCATTTCCTGGAGGCTCGAATGGCTGGCTGGGACGGTATCCGTCCGGGCGACGGCGGTTTTCTGGCGCTTTGGAAGAGCGACATCCGCCCGACCCTTGCGCTTGGCCTGCCGCTGGTCGGGGCCCAACTGGCACAGATGGCGATCAATACGACGGACGTCCTGATGATCGGCCGTCTCGGCGCCGAGGAACTGGCGGCGTCGGTGCTGGCGTTCAACATGTACATGTTGCTCTGGTTCTTCGGCATGGGCCTGATCCAGGCGGTGATCCCGCTGGCGGCCAGGGCCCGGGGCCGCCGGGCGATGCGGGACTTGCGGCGGTCCGTGCGCATGGGGTTCTGGGTCGTCACCTTCTATTGCCTGCCCGTGTGGGCGCTGATGCTTTTTGCGGAGGACATCTGGCTGTTCCTCGGTCAGGACCCTCGGATTTCGGCCATGGCCGCCGGATACATGGACGTCCTCAAATGGACGATGTTTCCGGCATTGAGCATCATGGCCGTCCGCGGCTTTCTGACGGTCATGGAGCGGGCCCAGGTGGTGCTGTGGGCGACGATTGCAGGCGCCCTGGCCAATGCCGTGCTCGACTATCTGCTGATTTTCGGGCATTTCGGCTTCCCCCGTCTCGAGCTCGTCGGCGCGGGGATCGCGTCGGTGATCAGTTCCGCGGTGACCATGGTGCTTCTGTTCACCTATGCGGCGCTGCATCCGCGGCTGAAGCGCTATGCGATCTTCGGCCGGATCTGGCGTTCGGACTGGCCCGCCTTCTTCCAGATCCTGCGCCTGGGCCTGCCGATCGGCGTGACCATCATTCTGGAGGCGGCGCTTTTTTCAGGCTCCGCGATCATGATGGGCTGGCTCGGAACGCTGCAGCTGGCCGGTCACGGGATCGCGCTGCAGATCGCGTCGCTGACCTTCATGGTGCCCGTCGGGCTCAGCCAGGCCGCGATGACGCGGGTCGGTCTTGCCTCCGGCCGGGGCGACCAGGCCGGCGTCGGGCGGGCCGGCTGGACGGCGCTGGTGATCACCGTGGGCGCCATGACCTGTTTCGGGGTGATCTTCTGGTCGATACCGGAAACGCTGGTTTCGCTCTATCTGGATTTCAGCAATCCGCAGTCCATGTCGGTGCTGGCCTTCGGCGCGTCCTTCCTTGCGGTGGCGGCCTTTTTCCAGATCGCCGACGGCGCCCAGATCATCGGCGTCAACAACCTGCGCGGACTGGGTGATACCACGGTGCCGCTGATCTATGCGTTCGGCGGCTACTGGGTGATCGGCATCAGCCTGTCGCTCGGCCTCGGCTTCGGTCTTGGCCTGGGCGGGGTCGGCATCTGGTGCGGCCTTGCCGGCGGGCTCTTGACCGTGGCGCTGCTGGCCAATCACCGGTTCTACCGCCGCGAGGCGCTCGGGCTGGTGTCCTGATTTTAGAGCGCATGTCGCCTATGCGGCCGTGCGGGCCCCGATCCGGTTGACATGGCCCATTTTCCGGCCCGGCCGCGCCTCGCGCTTGCCGTAGAGATGCAGCCTGGCATTCGGGTCGGCCAGAATGTCCCGCCAGGTGTCGCACTCGTCGCCGATCAGGTTTTCCATCACCACGTCGGAGTGGCGGGCGCAGGCGCCGAGCCGCCATCCGGCGACCGCGCGCATGTGCTGCTCGAACTGGGAGGTCAGGCAGGCGTCCTCGGTCCAGTGACCGGAATTGTGCACGCGCGGCGCGATTTCGTTGACGCGCAGGGTTTCCCCCTCAGGTCCGCGCGAGACGAACATTTCAACGCCCATGACGCCGACGTAGTCGAGCGAGGAGGCGATGCGGATCGCCATCTCGCGGGCCGCCGCCGCTGTCGTGGCGCTGACGTTCGCCGGCACGGTCGAGGTCTTCAGGATGTGGTTCTCGTGATGGTTCTCGCAGACGTCATAGGCGTCGCAATTGCCGTCGAGGTCGCGGGCGACGATCACCGAGACCTCCCGCTCGAAGCCGATCAGTTCCTCCAGGACGGCCGGTGCGCGGCCGATCCGGTCGAACGCGTCCCTGGCGTCCGCCGGCTTGCGGATCATGACCTGACCCTTGCCGTCGTAGCCGAAGCGCCGGGTCTTCAGGACGCCTGTGCCGCCGAAGGTCTCGAGCGCGGCCTGAAGGTCGGCGTCGCCGTCGACGCGCGCATAGCCCGCAAGCGGCACGCCGGAGCCGGACAGGAAGTCCTTTTCGCTCAACCGGTCCTGGGAGACCTCAAGCGCCTTTACCCCCGGGCGCACCGGCGCCAGCGCGGCCAGATGCGCCGCCGTCGGCGCCGGCACGTTTTCAAATTCATAGGTGATCGCCGAACAGGCGGACGCGAAGGCGTCGAGCGCGGGGACATCCTCATAGGGCGCGATCGTGTAGGCGGAACAGACGTCGAAGGCCGGGCTTTCCGGATCCGGGCAGAAGATGTGGGCCTTCAGTCCGAGGCTCGCGGCGGACAGCGCCAGCATGCGGCCCAGCTGGCCGCCGCCCAGTATGCCGATCGTATCTCCGGGGGACAGACGGGTGTTCTCGGTCATGGCTTGAATCTCAGTCGTCGGACGGCCGTTCGGCGACATCCGCGGTGCGTTGCGCCCGATATGCCTCCAGGGCTTTTTCGATCTCAGGGTTGCTCAGGGCCAGGACCGCGGCGGTCAGAAGCGCCGCATTGGTCGCTCCGGCCTTGCCGATCGCCAGCGTTCCCACCGGAATGCCGCCCGGCATCTGGACGATGGACAGAAGGCTGTCTTCTCCCGACAGGCTCCTGCTTTCCACCGGAACGCCGAAGACGGGCAGGGTGGTCAGCGCCGCGGTCATCCCCGGCAGATGGGCGGCGCCGCCGGCACCCGCGATGATGACCTTGAAGCCCTCGGCCTTCGCGCCCTTTGCGAAGTCGTACATCCGCTCCGGCGTGCGGTGCGCGGAAACGATGCGGGCGTCATAGGCTATCCCAAGCTGATCAAGGGTCTCGGCTGCATGTTTCATGGTCGGCCAATCGGACTGGCTTCCCATGATGATCGCAACGTCGGCAGCGGCCATATCGTGTGTCCTGACTAGAGGGGGCCTGGAAAGGCGCGGAGTATAGGTAGCGGTCTTGCCGATGCAAGGCTGTTTTGAGGGAAACGCGGGTCAGGCGAAAACCGGCTAGGCGATGATGTCGGGAAAGAGCTGATCCTCCAGGGAACTGATCCGGTCCTTGATCATCAGCTTCTTTTTCTTGAGGCGCTGAAGCTGCAGGGCATCGCAGTTGGCGGTCGCGGCCAGCGCCTCCACGGCCACATCGAGGTCGCGATGTTCCTGACGAAGCTGTGCCAGCTGAACTCTCAGTGCCTTTTCGTCCGTTTCTGACATTGCACTCCCCCGACAATTCGTGTGCCGGTGTTCCTATTGCATAAAATCCCGTTTCGACAAGGGTCTCGTTATCCTCCCGGCGAAAATAAGACGGCCCGCTCCGAATTCGGCGCCTGTCATTGGTGCCAGGTCTTGCCTGTCGGGCCCGGGGCGGACCGGAGCCGCAAATGCTGTAAATTGTCGCAATAGGGAGCTTCAAATCGCTCTCGGGATTAAGGTTTTCCTAGCTTTGTACCCAGGAATCCACTGTTCGACGGCAAATCTTCCTGCCGGAACGTAAACTGCAATCGACAAGGCCCGGTTCCCGTGGCACCATGATCCGACTTGAGGCCAACAGACAGGAGGCAATTCCATGTCCATGCAGTCGCATCTAGCAGAACTTGAGCGCCGTCACGCAGCCCTGGAACGCAAGATCGAAAACGCCCTCCTCCATCCGAGTACGGACTCCCTGGAATTGACCGACATGAAAAGACAAAAGCTCAAGATCAAGGACGAGATCGAGCGAATACGCAAGGATGAAACGATTCACTGACGAAGCTGCCTGTTTCAAAAACGCCGCGGATCTCCGCGGCGTTTTTCATTGCGGCGTTTTTCACTGGGTTTGCAGAAAGCGGATGATCGACGCAACGGGTTCGGCGTCGCGGTGGTAGAAACCGTGCGCGCCGAACGGGCCGCAGGGATTGCGGTCCGGTTTTCCCGGCATGGACATCCAGGCGACCCGCGCCCTGCTGCCCGACCATTCCACGAACCGGTCCGCATGGGCGGAAGGCGCCTGCGCGCACCGGTCCTGGCGGTGATGGACGATGAGGGTCTCGGGAAGGACCGCAGGCGTGATCAGGGTCCGCATGGCCTTCCCGTAATCGCCGGAAATCATCACCGCGGCATCGGCCGGGGCGCCCAATGCGACGGCCGCCGCGATCTGGCTTGCGCCGCGGTCCACGCCGACGAGAAAGACCTTGCGCCTGCCGCTGTGGAGGTTGGCGGCATTCGCCACCGCGCGGGGAACCGTGATCACCTTGGTGTCGAACCCGGCGGCGCGGAACCGGTCCCTGTTGCGCATCACGAAATCGCTGGAGACGGGGCCGCCGGCGCCCGGCATCAGGATGACGAGGGGCTTTAAGCCGGCAAAAGCATGGGCGGGCGCCGCAAGGGCCGCCGTTACGGCAAGCAGTGCCGGAAACAATGTCAAGCTACGCAGAAGTTTCATCACGACTGACCCCGGGCCGTTCTCGATAATGATCCGTTCGTGCGTGTTTCGATAGGCTCCGGGGCTTGCGTGCGGCGTGATCCCTGTCACATCTGACAGGATTCCGGCGCCGCCGATTGTCGTTCCGGTTACCGGGAGGTTAACCGCTTACAGAGACTTTGCCTGTTCCCGCAGGGCGAACTTCTGGATCTTGCCGGTCGAGGTCTTGGGCAACTCGCAGAAGACAATGGTCCTGGGGGCCTTGAACCCTGCCAGATGTTCGCGGGCAAAGGCGATGATGTCTTCTTCGCTCACGCCCGCACCCTCGCGCAGTTCGACAAAGGCGCAAGGGGTTTCGCCCCATTTCTCGTCCGGCCGTGCGACGACGGCAGCCGCCTGGACGGCCGGGTGCTTGTAGAGCACGTCCTCCACTTCGATGGAGGAGATGTTTTCACCGCCGGAAATGATGATGTCCTTCGAGCGGTCCTTGAGCTGGATATAGCCGTCGGGGTGCAGCACCCCGAGGTCGCCGGAATGGAACCAGCCGCCGGCGAAAGCCTCTTCGGTCGCTTCCGGGTTCTTCAGATAGCCCTTCATGACCACATTGCCCCGAAACATGACCTCGCCGATTGTCCGGCCGTCGGCCGGGACCGGTTCCATGGTGTCGGGGTCGAGCACGGTCAGTCCTTCCAGGGCGACATAGCGGACGCCCTGGCGCGCCTTTCTGGCCGCCTGTTCGCCGGCGGGCAGGGCATCCCACGCGCTTTTCCATTCGTTGACGACGGCGGGGCCGTAGACTTCCGTCAGGCCGTAGAGGTGGGTGACGTTGAAGCCGGCGTCCTTCATCGCCGCAAGCACGCTTTCGGGCGGCGGGGCGGCGGCGGTGAAGAATTCGATCACCCGGTCGACCTGGCGCTTGTCGCCGGAGGGGGCGTTCAGAAGCGTCGACATGATGATCGGGGCGCCGCACAGATGGGTCACGCCCTCGTCGGCGATCAGGTCCCACATGGCCTTGGGCCGGACCCAGCGCAGGCAGACATGGGTGCCGGCCACGACGGACAGCGACCACGGGAAACACCAGCCGTTGCAGTGAAACATCGGCAGGGTCCAGAGATAGACCGGGTGCTTGGCCATGGAGGCGGTCAGCACGTTTGCCTGGGCAAGCAGATAGGCGCCGCGGTGGTGGTAGACGACGCCCTTGGGATTGCCGGTCGTGCCGGAGGTGTAGTTCAGGGAAATGGCGTCCCATTCATCGTCGGGCAGGGACCAGGCATAGTCCGGATCGCCGCCGGCAACGAAGTCGTCGTAGTCGAGCGTGCCGAGCCGCTCTCCGTCCTGGGGGAAGACCGGATCGGAATAGTCGATCACCACCGGTTTCACCGTGGCGAGCGCCAGCGCTTCCTTCATCACAGGCGCATATTCCCTGTCGGTGATCAGGACCTTTGTGTTGGCATGGTCGAGCTGGAAGGCGATGACGGCGGCGTCAAGACGGGTGTTGAGCGAATGCAGCACGGCCCTGGTCATGGGGACGCCGTAGTGGGCCTCGATCATCGGCGGCACGTTGGACAGCATGACCGTGACTGTATCGTCCTTGCCGATGCCCAGCCGGCTCAAGGCCGACCCGAGCCGGCGGCAGCGGCTGTAGAGCGTCTTGTAGTCCATGCGCCGGGAGCCGTGGACGACGGCGATATGGTCGGGAAAGACATCGGCGGCCCGGTTGAGGAAGCTCAGCGGGCTCAAGGGCGCATAGTTGGCGGCGTTCTTGTCAAGCCCAATTGAGTATGCGCTGGCTGTCGCGTCCATGACCGGATCCTCCCAAAGATCGTTCCTGGAGCCATCAAATCGCTATCGCCCGGTTTTTGCAACGGTTCTTGAGGCTGGCAATCGGACTAATTGTGCAGTGCAATAAACGCCGAGGCATTCAGGAGAGGTACATGGCGATGCCGTCATAAACCAGCTTCACGCCGATGACGCCCATCAGCACGTAGATGATCCGGTAGAAGAAACCGGCGTCGACGATCCGGACCAGCCAGACGCCGGTCAGCGTGGCGACCGGGGCGATCGGCAGCAGCACGGCCGAGGTCACGAGATTGGTCGTGTCGAACTGGCCGAGCATGAAATAGGGGATCAGTTTCAGGAAATTCAGGGTGGCGAAGTAGATTGCCCCCGTCCCGGCGAACAGCGTCGGCGCAAGCCGGAGCGGCACCGTATAGAGCTGATAGGGCGGGCCGCCGGTGTGGCTGACGAAGCTGGTGAAGCCGGAAACGGTTCCCCAGAAATAGCCCTTCAGCCTGTTGTGCTCCGCCGGCATGTGCGCCTGCTTGCGCTTGTACAGATAATGGGCCACGAAAAGCAGGGCGATCACGCCGACCATCAGGGTGATGAAATTCTCGTCGACATAGGCTGCGGTGGCCCAGCCGATGGCGATGCCGAAAATGCCGGCGGGCATGAGGATCATCAGGCTCTTGCGGTCGAAGGTGCCCCGGTAGGCGAACAACGCCACCGCGTCCATCACGATCAGGATCGGCAGCATGATGCCGGCGCCCTGGATCGGGGAGATGACCAGGGCCATCAGCGGAACGCCGAGCATGGCGAGGGTCCCGCCGAAGCCGCCCTTCGACAGGCCGACCAGAAAGATCGCGGGAATGGCGGCGGCATAAAACAGCGGGTCTGAAATGGGATGCATGAACGGGTCGGTCCGGATTCGGGACGGGTGACGGAGAGAAGCACGCTTGTCCTGTCTACGTAAAGCCCCGATCCCTGCTAATGTCGTATTGGCCAAAGCCTTGCAAGTATGGATGCTGTCGCGCACTGTTCCCGAAAGGCACCGCGCCGGAGACCGGTGCCGCGTGTCTGGGGCGGATGTTTCTTGGGAGGAACGAAAAAATGACGAGCCGGTACGCTGAAACCTATCAGTCCTGGAAGAACGCGCCTCACAGGTTCTGGAAAGAAGCGGCCCAGGAGATCGACTGGTTCAAGACCGGGGACAAGGCCTTCGACGACAACGACGGCCAGTACGGCCGCTGGTTTCCCGACTGGGAGTGCAACACCTGCTACAACTGCCTCGACCGCCATGTGGAGGGCGGCCGCGCGGATCAGCCGGCCCTGATCTACGACAGTCCGATCACGGGGAATGCCGGGACCTACAGCTACAAGGATCTGCTGGACCGGGTCCAGGCCATGGCGGCCGTTCTGGCCGATCACGGTATCGGCAGGGGTGACCGGGTCATCATCTACATGCCGATGATCCCCGAAGCGGCGATGGCGATGCTCGCCTGCGCGCGTCTGGGCGCGATCCATTCCGTCGTCTTCGGCGGCTTCGCCGCCCATGAACTTGCCACCCGGATCGATGACGCCGCTCCCAAGGCGATCATCGCAGCATCCTGCGGCATCGAACCCGGCCGGGTGATCGCCTACAAGCCGCTGATCGATGCCGCGATCGACCAGTCTGCCCACAAGCCGGACGCCTGTTTCATTTTCCAGCGCGAACAGCAGGCGGCGGATATGGCGGAGGGGCGGGATCACGACCTCGGCGTCCTGATGGAGGCAGCCCGGGCCGCCGGCCGGACGGTGGACTGCGCCACGGTCAAGGCAACCGATCCGCTCTACATCCTCTACACCTCCGGCACGACCGGCCAGCCCAAGGGCGTCGTGCGCGACAACGGCGGCCATATGGTCGCGCTGAAGTGGTCGATGACCAATCTCTACGACATCAAGCCGGGCGAGGTGTTCTGGGCGGCGTCCGATGTCGGCTGGGTCGTGGGCCATTCCTATATCGTCTACGCCCCGCTTCTCCACGGCTGCACGACGATCGTGTTCGAGGGCAAGCCGGTCGGCACGCCCGACGCGGGCGTCTTCTGGCGGGTGATCTCCGAGCACAATGTGGCGTCGCTGTTCACCGCGCCGACCGCCTTCCGCGCGATCCGCAAGGAGGATCCCGACGGCAAGCTGATGGCAAAATACGACCTGTCGAACTTCCGGGCGCTGTTCCTGGCCGGCGAACGGGCCGATCCGGACACGGTCAACTGGGCGGCGGAGCAGCTTCAGGTGCCGATCGTCGACCACTGGTGGCAGACGGAAACCGGCTGGTGCATCGTCGGCAACCCGCTCGGGCTCGGCCGGCTGCCGGTCAAGCCGGGATCGCCGACGGTTCCCATGCCGGGTTACGATGTCCAGATCCTGGACGACGCCGGTCATCCGCTGCCGGCGAACACGCTCGGCAACATCGTGATCAAGCTGCCGCTGCCCCCGGGGTGCCTGCCCACGCTGTGGAACGCGGAAAAGCGGTTCCACGACGCCTATCTCGCCGAGTTTCCCGGCTACTACAAAACCTCCGACGCGGGCGTCATCGACGACGACGGCTATCTGTCGATCATGTCGCGCACGGACGACATCATCAACGTGGCGGGTCACAGGCTTTCCACCGGCGCCATGGAGGAAGTGCTCGCCACCCATCCGGCGGTCGCCGAATGCGCGGTGATCGGCATTGCCGACCAGCTGAAGGGGCAGCTGCCCTGCGGTTTCGTCGTCCTGAAGGCGGGTGTGAACCAGCCGCATGAGGAGATCGAGGCCGAGCTGATCAAGCTGGTCCGCAACCAGATCGGCCCGGTCGCGGCCTTCAAGCTGGCAATCACCGTCGAACGCCTTCCCAAGACACGGTCGGGAAAGATCCTGCGCGGAACCATGCGCCAGATCGCCGATGGGGAAAGCTACAGGATGCCCGCCACCATCGACGATCCGGCCATTCTCGATGAAATCTTCGGCGCGATGAAGGAACGCGGTCTCGCGGGCACCGGCTGACGCGGGCTGCAAAGAAGCCATCGACATGCGGACATGAGCCTCTTATGGTCGGGTCGCCGTTTCGGCGGCCCGTTCAATAGATGCCAAGAGGTTTTCAGTGTCCCTTGAGAACAAGGTTGCCATTGTCACGGGCGCGGCCCGTGGGATCGGCTATGCCGTCGCCAAGCGTTTCGTCATGGATGGAGCGAAGGTCGTCATCGCGGATGTCGACGACGAGGCCGGACAAAGCGCCGTTGAGGACCTGTCGGGCTTCGGCGATGTGATTTACCTGCACTGCAACGTGGCCGAACGCCTGGACGTGCGCAATCTGGTCGCCGAGACGCTGAACGCGTTCGGCGACATCGACGTTCTGGTGAACAATGCCGGCATCGTGGTCGGCGCGGACTTCCTAGATCTTGAGGAAGACGATTTCGAACGCGTGCTTTCGATCAACCTGAAAGGCGCGTTCCTGTGTTCCCAAGCGGTTGCCCGGCACATGGTGGAAAAGGTCCAGGAGGGCGGCGCGCCGGGGGCGATCATCAACATGTCGTCGATCAACTCCATCGTCGCGATCCCCAACCAGATCCCCTATTGCGTCTCCAAAGGCGGGATCAACCAGCTGACCAAGGCAACGTCCCTTGCCCTTGCCCCGCACGGTATCCGGGTCAATGCGATCGGTCCGGGATCGATCATGACCGACATGCTGGCCTCGGTGAACGACGATCCGGCCGCGCGGAACCGGATCCTGTCCCGCACGCCCATGCTACGCATCGGTGATCCGTCGGAGATTGCCGGTGTCGCGGCGTTCCTGGCGTCCTCGGATGCCAGCTACGTGACCGGCCAGACGATCTATGCCGACGGCGGACGCCTGCCGCTCAACTACACGGTCGCGGTGCCCGACGAGGACTGAGACGGGTTTCACCGCAAAAATTTCTGCCGCGCCCGCGCTCAGCCCGCCTGGGCCGCGGGCGCGGCTGCGTCCGGATTGTCCGTATTGAACTGCAGCCGGGCGAGCCTGGCATAGAGCCCGTCCAGGGCGGTGAGTTCTGCGTGAGTGCCGGTTTCGACGATCCGGCCCGCCTCCATGACGATGATCCGGTCGGCTTTCAGCACCGTTGCAAGGCGGTGGGCGATGACCAGGGTCGTGCGGCCCCGCATGAGGCCGTCGAGCGCGTCCTGAACCAGCTTCTCGCTTTCCGCGTCCAGGGCGCTGGTCGCCTCGTCCAGCAGGAGCACGGGTGCGTCCTTCAGGATGGCCCGTGCGATGGCGATCCGCTGGCGCTGGCCGCCGGACAGGGTGATGCCGCGCTCGCCCACGGCGGTCTCATAGCCGTCGGGCAGGGTCGAGATGAACGTGTCGGCATGGGCCGCCGTGGCGGCGGCAATAATCTCGTCTGTCGTTGCATCCGGCCGGCCGTAGGCGATGTTCTCCGCGATGCTGGTTCCGAAAACGGCCGTGTCCTGGGGAACCAGGGAGATGGCACGCCGCAGATCCTTCGGATCGAGCGCGCGCAGATCGAGGCCGTCGAAGGTGATCTGCCCCGCCTTCGGATCATAAAACCGCATCAAAAGGTGAAACAGCGTCGATTTTCCCGCGCCCGACGGGCCGACGACCGCGAGCGTCTCGCCGGGCGCGATGTCGAGGTCGATGCCGTTGAGGACCGGCATGTCCTTTGCGCCGTCATAGGCAAAGGACACCCCCTTGAAGGCGATCGCCCCGCCCGGCCTGGCCGGCAGGGGAGCCGGATTTTCCGGCGCGGCGATTTCCGGTTCGATGTCGAGTAGTTCGCTGAGCCGTTCCGCGGCACCCGCCGCCTGGGACAGTTCGCCCCAGACCTCCGACAGGCTCGCCAGCGATCCGGCGGCCAGGATCGAATAAAGCAGGAACTGGCTCAAGGTGCCGCCGGACATCCGGCCCGCGAGCACATCGCTTGCGCCGATCCACAGCACGGCGACCACGCTTGCGCCGATGACGAAGAGGGCGAAGCCGGTCAGGACCGCCCGGGCGGCGGTGGCCATGCGGGCCGCGCGGAACGCGGTCTCGGCGGCATCGCGGAACCTGCCGGCGGCGCGGGATTCATGGGTGAAGGCCTGCAGGGTACGGACGGCCCCCAGCATCTCGGTCGCATAGGCGGAGGCGGCGGCGAGCATGTCCTGCGCGGAGCGGGAGCGTTTCCTGACCGAGCGGCCGAACCCCAACAGCGGGATCAGGATCACCGGGATCGCGACCAGCACGATGACGGACAGGCGCGGGCTTGTGACCACCATCATGATCGCGGCGCCGATGAACATCAGCGTGTTGCGCATGGCCAGCGAGGCGCTGGCGCCGAAGGCGGATTTGATCTGGGTCGTGTCGGCGGTCAGCCGGGACAGGATCTCCCCCGATTTCGCCTTGTCGTAGAAACCGGGACTGAGCGCGGTCATGTGTTCGAAGACATCGGCGCGGACTTCGGCAACGATGCGCTCGCCGATCCACATGACGAGGAAGTAGCGGACGCCGCTGGCAACGGCGAGCGCCGCCACGACCCCGAACAGGACGAAGAAATAGTCATTGATCAGGGACGGATTGTCGCCGCCGAAGCCGAAGTCGATCACGCGCCGGATCGCCGTGGGCAGGACAAGGGTGATGGCGGCGGCCGAAACCAGCGCCACAAGGGCGGCCGCGGTCATCCCGCGGTGCCGTTTGAGATAGGGAAGGAGCCGGGCCAGCGGGCGGAGGGATCCGCGGCCGCGGGCGGTTTTTTCGGTGCTGTCACTGCTCACGGTTTTTCCTTCGCTGACCGGCTTCCCCGTTTCCTCGTAGACTTGGGCGATCGCATCTTAAAAGCCAAGGGCTAAATTGACTCAGGATTACCCGCGACCCCCTTGTTTCGGGCGGCGGCTTGGGGTATATCCCCGCCTCATGTTTATGGAAGGCTGCATCCATCCGGGATCGGCGGCCTTTTTGTTTCGTTTGTATCCGGGTATGGCGTTGGATGGAAAATGCCGGTTCCGGATGCTTGAAAGGACCGGTCATGAAAGCGGATATTCATCCCGATTACCACACCATCAAGGTCGTCATGACCGATGGTACCGAATTCACCACCCGCTCCACCTATGGTGCGGAAGGCGACACCCTGCAGCTCGACATCGACCCGAATTCCCATCCGGCCTGGACCGGTGGCGACCGTCAGCTGATGGACCGCGGCGGCCGCGTGTCCCGCTTCAAGAACAAGTACGCAGGCTTCCTGGGCTCCTGATCCCCGGCGTCCTTGCGGCAGTTATCGAAAACCCGGCCTCGCGCCGGGTTTTTTGTTTGCCTGCCGACCGGCATGTGCGCAATCCGCGCGAAAAAGCCGCCCCCAAAACGATCTTGGCGGGCGGCTGAAAAGTCCGGAAAGCTGTCAAGGCCGGCGGGCCACCGGATGTGGAATGGCCCCTGACCGGGAGTGCCGGGATTGCGTCCTCAGCCCATCCGGCCGAAGGCGGCGTGAAGCTTGTTCAAGTGGGCTTCGACCGGATTGGACGGGGCCGCGTCCGTGCCATCGTCATCGCTTTTGCGGTAAAGCATCTGATCGAGATGGACGATCCGCTCCTGAAGCCGGACGGAGCGGGACACAAGATCCTTCAGGGTTTCCGGCATGTCGGTCCAGGAGGGACTGTCGACCGGGCTGCTGAGCTTTTCCAGGCGGACCCGGTTCTTGTCGCTGCCTGCCTGTTCGCGGGACATCTCGCCTTCGTTGACGGCGCGCTGGAGCAACAGCCAGGATGCCAGCTGCATCAGGCGGGTGGTCAGCCGCATGGATTCGGTTGCATAGGCGAGCGACGCCGGACGCGGCAACAGCTTTGCCTCGGCTCGGCCGTCGCCGTCCAGATAAAGCGCGGTTTCCTCCACCAGCGACATGCCTTCTTCAAACAGGCTTTGAAAATTGTCGGAAGATGCGAGCCGGTTGGCGATATGCACCATTTCGGGAGCGGTGTTGCGGTTGGGGGTCTCATCCGTCATCGGTCGGTACGCCTATCTTACTTGTACTTCACCTGCCCGTGTGCCCTTTCGGGAATCACCTTCCGGAAAGTCGCGTCTCAAGGCGGAATTGTTTCACTTCGAGACGATCCGGGCTCTTGCCGGATAGTGTTGCAACACCCATGCCAATCGGCTTCGTCGAGCCCGCCGGCCGCAGTTGCGGGAAATGATAGCGCGAGGCCGGACCAAAAAAAAGAGCCGCGGCAAGCGCGGCTCTGAGTCTTTAACAGGGAGGCGTCAAACAGAGTGGACAGGAGCCACTCAAGATCCAGATGACTGGATGACTCTGTTTATACTTTGGAAACATTAATAAGGGGTAAACGACTAAATTTTTACCTATTCAGGTGACCCAAAGTAGGACTGATCTGTATTGACGGGAAAACCGTCATAAAAATTACCTACTTGGCTTTCCAAATAAAGACTCCGCTTCATTGCGAATATTACTGCGGGCCGCCAAAGTCTCTTTCGTGCGAATTATTTCCTGTTCCAGTTCGGCAATCCGCTCGGCCAGATCCGCTTCCGAAAAGGTGCTGAGGTCCTGGCCCACGATGATCTGCGTTCCCTGGGATTTCTTCGGGGCGTCGTCGTCAAACAGGCTCATGGTGCCGCTCCTTGTCCACCGGTTGCGGGCAATCGCTCGAATGGATCAATTTTATCTTCCAAAACCGACATTGTCAGCTTTGGCGGGGCGGGATAAACCCCATTGGACAACAACGGATCCTGATCCCAGGGAGATTGAGCATGAGTGACCTGCCGGCAAAAATGACCGCCATGGCGATTTCCGAACCGGGCGGTCCGGACGTTCTGGTACCCGAGGAACGCCCGCTGCCGGAGCCGGCCCGGGGCGAAATCCTGATCAAGGTGGAGGCGGCGGGGGTGAACCGGCCCGACGTGCAGCAGCGCAAGGGCGCCTATCCGCCGCCCAAGGGGGCCTCTGACCTTCCCGGCCTGGAAGTCGCCGGCACGGTGGTGGCGCGCGGCGAAGGCGCCGCGCTGCACGGGATCGGAACAAAGGTCACCGCGCTCGCCCCCGGCGGCGGCTACGCGCAATTCTGCAAGGTGCCGGAGGCCCATGCCCTGCCGATCCCGGAGGGACTGTCGATCCTGGAAGCGGCGGCGCTGCCGGAGACGTTCTTCACCGTCTGGAGCAATGTGTTCGACCGGGTCGGGCTGAAGGCCGGCGAGCGGTTTCTGGTCCATGGCGGCACGTCGGGGATCGGCACGACCGCCATTCAGCTAGCCAAGGCGTTCGGCTCGGAAGTGTTCACCACCGTCGGTTCGGAGGAAAAGGCGGAAGCGGTCCGGGCGCTGGGCGCCGACCACGTCATCAACTACAAGGCCGCAGATTTCGTCGAGGTCATCAAGGACCTGACCGGAGGCGACGGCATCCACGTTATTCTCGACATGGTCGGCGGCGATTACGTGGAGAAGAACTGGATCGTGGCGGCCGTGGAAGGCCGGATCTGCCAGATCGCCACCCTGGGCGGCATATCCGAGAACCTGAATTTCGGCCGGCTGATGATGAAACGGCTCGTCCACACCGGATCGACGCTGAGGCCGCGCGACAATGCCTTCAAGGCCGCGATCGCTCAGAACCTGAAGGACAAGGTCTGGCCGCTGATCGAGGCGGGGAAGGTCAGGCCGGTGATGGATTCGACCTTTCCGCTGCTTCAGGCCGCCGATGCCCACCGGCGGATGGAAAGCTCCGGCCACATCGGCAAGATCATGCTCGAAGTGAGCTGATCCGGCAGTCTTGCCACACACCCTGCCGTCATCACCCGGCGAAGTCCGGGTGATCCAATCCACCTCGTCGGATGGGGGGAGAGGGGAAAGGAATTCAATTTCTTTCTATCGCAATCGCTCCGGCAAACGGACAGGCGAGTGGATTGCCCGGACTTCGCCGGGCAATGACACCTGCGAGACGGGGCAGGGCTCTTTCGCTATCGCCGGAGCGCGGGCAGGCCGATGCCGGTGGCCTCGAAGCCGCCGTCCGCGCACAAAAGCTGGCCGGTAATGTAGCTTGCCTCCTCCGACAGGAGGAACACGATGGCGTTGCCGATTTCCCTTTCGCTGCCGTAGCGGTTCAGCGGGATGGCGTCGTGATAGGCGGCCCGGATTTCCGGCGTGTGCACGGCGAGCGCGAGCTTGGTGTTGACCGGACCGGGCGCGACCACGTTGGCGCGAATGCCGAATTCGCCCAGTTCGGCGGCCTGCTGCAGCGTGAGCTGGATCACGGCCGCCTTCGAGGTGCCGTAGGCAACGCGCAAGGTGCTGGCGCGCAGGCCCGAGATCGAGGCGATGTTGACGATCGCCCCCTTGCCGGCGATCAGGAGGTCGGTCGCCGCCTGGGTCATCAGGAAGACGCCGTCGAGATTGGTCTTCATCACCGTGCGCCAGCGGTCGAAGGTGGTCTCCCTGATCGGGCCGAAATCGGCGACGCCGGCGTTGTTCACCAGCCCGTCGAGGCGCCCATGGGTTTTCGCCAGGTCGGCGAAACAGCGCTCGACCTGCTCCGGATCGGAGACATCCATCACGATGGCCTGGACGTTCTCAAGCGGCGCGGACGCCTTCATCAGCTCCTCGCCGTCGATGTCCGCCATGATGACCTGCCAGCCCTTGTCCAGCAGCAGCCGGGTCGTGGCCAGTCCGATGCCGCGTGCGGCGCCCGTTACCAGCGCTGTTTTCATTGCGATCCTCCCGATCCGGTTGCCGTGCGACGGCCGCAACCCGTTGTTCCTGCGGCCATCCTAAGGCTGCCGCAAGGGCTTTCAAGGCCGGAAAGGGGCAATAACGTCCTGCTTTTTATGGATCTTTCACAGGGTGTGAGACGGATTTGCTTTTGACCGGCGGTCGCCTTATATTCACGGTCAATTCCCATTCAATTCAGATGGACCACTGCTTTTTCGCCCTGCCGGGCGAGGGAGCCGACAGGAGGAATTTAACCGATGGCGAACACGCCGCTGATGCCGAAGGCAACCGCCGTCTGGCTTGTCGACAACACATCCTTGAGCTTCACCCAGATTGCGAATTTCTGCAAACTGCACCCGCTCGAGGTGAAGGCCATTGCCGACGGCGAGGCCGCGCAGGGCATCAAGGGGCTCGACCCCATCCTGACCGGGCAGCTGACCCGGGAAGAGGTGGAGAAGGCGCAGAATGACCCGAATCATCAGCTGAAGCTGCAGGGCTCGAAGGTCGTCGTGCCCGAGACCAAGCGCAAGGGCCCGCGCTACACGCCGGTGTCCCGCCGCCAGGACCGCCCGAATGCGATCCTCTGGCTGGTGCGCAATCATCCCGAACTCAAGGATGCCCAGATCATGCGGCTGGTGGGGACCACCAAGCCGACGATCGCCGCCATCCGCGACCGCACCCACTGGAACTCCGCCAACCTGACGCCGTCGGATCCGGTGACCCTCGGCCTGTGCAGCCAGCTGGAACTGGACATGGAAGTGGAAAAGGCCGCGAAGAACGCGCCGCCGCGTCCGGAAGGCGAGGTCGTGGAGACGCTGATGCCGGTGGAGGAAACCACCAGCGAGGAAGCGCTGGCCGCCGCCTTCTCCATGGACCGGAGCAAGCCGGTCGAGCGGGAAGAGGAAGAGGAAATCGATGCGGACGCCGTCTTCGCGAAACTGAATTCGCTTAAGGGCGGCAGCGACGAAGACGACGACAACAACGACGAGGACGACGGCAAGGCCTGATCGCCGTCACGAGTCTCCGAACGGAAAAGGCTGCCGCCACCAGCGGCGGCCTTTTTGTTTGCCGGTCAGCCGGATGCCGCACAGCTGTCCGCCAGGGCGGATCGGAAAACGCTCCAAGGCCGGTGCAAACAGCCGCGCCGGCTCAGCGTTCGGTCAGCTTGAGTTCGATGCGCCGGTTGCGGGCGAGCGCTTCCGGGCTGTCGCCTTCCTCAAGCGGCTGGAATTCGCCGAAACCGGCCGCCACCAGACGCCTGGGATCGACGCCGCGTTCGATCAGGTAGCGGACCACCGAAATCGCCCGGGCGGCCGACAGTTCCCAGTTGTTGCGCAGCCGGCCGGTTCCCGAAAGCGGGCGGGCATCCGTGTGGCCGTCGACCCTGAGCACCCAGTTGATCTCCTCGGGGATCTGCAGGCTGAGTTCCTGGATCGCGTCGGCAAGCTTGTCGAGTTCGCCCTTGCCGTCCGGATTGATTTCCTCCGAGCCGGAGGAAAACAGGACTTCCGACTGAAAGACGAACCGGTCGCCGACGACCCGGATGTCGGAGCGCTGCGACAGGATCTCGCGCAGGCGGCCGAAAAAGTCGGAGCGGTAGCGGGACAGTTCCTGGACCCTCTGGACCAGGGCGGCGTTGAGGCGCCGGCCGAGGCTGGCGATCTTGGCCTGGCTTTCGGTTTCCTTGGCCTCCGCGGCATCGAGGGCGGCGTTCGCGGCCGCGATCTGCCGGCGCAGGGCGGCGATCTGCTGGTTCAGGAGCTCGACCTGGGCAAGCGCCCGCTGGCTGACCTGCTTTTCGTCGTCCAGCATGGTTTCCAGGCGCGCGGCGCGGCCGCCGGCCGCCTCCGCTTCGCCGGAAGAACTGTCCAGCAGGCCGAGAAGCCGGTCCTTTTCCGCGTTCGCGTCGCCGAGGCTGGCGCGCAGTCCGGTGATCGTGTCGGACAGCTCGCTGCTGTTGGCCCGTTCAAGGGCGAGAAGTTCGGTCAGCTCGCTGATCTGCGCGTTGAGCCGGTTCAGGACCGTGTCGCGCCCGGACAGCTGCTGGCTCAGGAAGAATTGCGCCAGCATGAAGATCGACAGCAGGAAGATGATGACGAGCAGGAGCGTTGCCATCGCATCGACGAAGCCGGGCCAGTAATCTGTCCCCGAGGAGCGGCGTCTGGCGCGCAGGCTTGCCATGGATCAGTCCTTCGCGCGGTCGAACGCCGCGGAGATCGAGGCGAGAAGCGCTTCGATCCGCTTTTGCTGCTCGCTCTGGCTTTCGGCCCATTCGCGCATCATCTGCTGTTCGGAGCGCACATGCTTGACCAGGCCCTGGATACCCTCGGCGAGATTGGCCATCGCCTGGGAGGCCTTCTTGCTGCCGCCTTCCTCGACCGATTTCTGCAGCTGGGCGATGGAGGCCTGGATGCGCTCGCTGCTGTCGCTGGGGGCGACCATGATCGAACTGTCTTCCGGCTCGATGTCGGTGACGGTCGACAGCCAGTCTTCCAGTTCATTGTAGAACCGGTTCTGGGCCTGACCCGCCTGGAGATCGAGGAAGCCGAGGATCAGGGACCCGGTGAGGCCGAACAGGGAGGAGGAAAAGGCCGTGCCCATGCCCGACAGCGGGGCTTCCAGGCCGGCTTTCAGATCCTCGAAGATCACGTTGGCATCGCCGGACCCGACGTCGAGGGACTGGATGGTGGCGCCGACCGCGCTGACGGTCTGCAACAGGCCCCAGAAGGTGCCGAGCAGGCCGAGGAAGACCAGCAGGCCGGTGAGGTAGCGGGATATCTCGCGCGATTCCTCCAGGCGCATGCCGATGGAATCCAGGATGGAGCGCGCGGTCATCGGCGTCAGCGCCATTTCGCCGACCTTGTTGCCGAGCAGCGTCGCCATGGGCGCGAGCAGGACGGGTGAGCGGGCATCAAGGCCCGGGTCGCCGATGCGGAAGCTGTTCACCCAGGTGATTTCGGGAAACAGCCGGATCACCCGGCCGAACAGGAGCAGGATGCCGAACACGCCGACCATGACAATCAGGCCGTTCAGGCCGGGGTTGCTCATGAAGGCAACCGAGACTTGCCGGTAGAGAATGAACCCTATGAAGGCGACGATCACCAGGAAGATGATCATGAATGACAGGTATGCCCGGGGACTGGACAGACTGTAGGGATCGAAGTCTCGTGCCATCGGTCGCTGAATAGCCGCCTGTTATTGGTAAACGATTGATAACGTGATTTCCCGGGCATTGAAAACCGTTAATCGCTCGCGGGCAACGGATATTACCAACCAAGCCTGATCGGGCCTCATGGAAGGCAACATCGATCACAGGTGGTTTACGCAACGGCAGACCGCTCCGCCGCCCCGGCAGGGGCGGAGTGTCCGGCGGGCCTGATGCCCGTAACTGCGGGGGAGGGGATCAGTCGGCGTTCTTGAGCAGCCGCAGGAGATGCTTCTGGGCGTATTCGTTGCCCGCGACCACGTCGCCGGTGTCCAGCATCCTGTCCTTGCCGGACAGGTCGGAGACGTAACCGCCCGCTTCCTTCACCATGAGAATGCCGGCGGCGATATCCCAGGAATTCAGATCGCGCTCCCAATAGCCGTCGAAACGGCCGGACGCGGTCCAGGCCAGATCGAGGGCGGCCGCGCCGCAGCGGCGGATGCCGGCGACTTCCGGCATGATGTAGCGCAGTTCCTTCAGGGTGCGGCCGTGGTCGCCCCTGCCGATGAAGGGCAGGCCGGTGGCGAACACCATGTCGGGCAGGTCCATGCGCCCGGCGACCCGCAGGCGACGGTCGTTCAGGAAGGCGCCCCGGCCGCGCTCGGCGGTGTAGAGCTCGTCCATCACCGGATTGTAGATGACGCCTGCGACGATCTGGCCCTGGCGCTCAAGCGCGATGGAACTGGCGAAAACGGGAATCCCGTGGAGGAAGTTCGTGGTGCCGTCCAAAGGATCCACATGCCAGCGGTGCTGGCCGTCGGTGCCCTCGACCTCGCCGCTTTCCTCCATCACCAGGCCGAAGGCCGGGCGGGCCTTGGTCAGCTCGGCGCGGATGATCTCCTCGGCGCGCCGGTCGGCGGCGGAGACGAAATCCCCGGGACCTTTCCGGGAGACCTGGAGATTTTCCACTTCGCCGAAATCGCGAACAAGGCTGCGGCCTGCCTTCATGGCAGCCTGAACCATTACATTGAGGAGGGCGGTGCGAGCCATTTTCTGTTTTGCCGCTTGTTATCAGGCGCGCCTGTCCTGCAGGCGCGCCGGGATGCAGATTGGGGAAAGCCTAGTCGGCGCGCCGGACGTATTCCAGCGTACCGGTATCGACGATGATCCTTTCGCCCGCGGTGATGAACGGCGGAACCATGACCCGGACGCCGTTTTCCATGATCGCCGGCTTGTAGGACGACGACTGGGTCTGACCCTTCACCACGGCGTCGGCCTCGGCGATTTCCAGGGTGACGTGCTGGGGCAGGGTGATGCCGATCGGGCGTTCCTCGTGCATTTCCACTGTCACCATCATGCCGTCCTGGAGGAAGGCGGCGCGGTCGCCGACGAAGTCCGCCTGGAGCTCCAGCTGCTCGTAGGTTTCCGTGTCCATGAAGATCAGCATGTCTTCCTGGGTGTAAAGGTACTGGAAGTCCTTCTGCTCGAGACGGACGCGCTCGACCTTGTCCTCGGACCGGAACCGTTCGTTGAGCTTGCGGCCGTCGAGAAGATTTTTCATCTCGACCTGCGCGAAGGCGCCGCCCTTGCCCGGTTTGACGTGATCGACCTTTACGACGGCCCAGAGCGTGTCCTGATGCTGGAGAACGTTGCCAGGCTTGATTTCGTTACCGTTGATTTTCATGGAACGACCGATTGAATTGACTGTTTGAGACAAGGCGGGTGCGGGGACGGGATGTCTTTCCTATGCGCGAACCCGATGTGGCGCCTGTCCACCACAAATGCGGCCCGGATTCAAGGAAAAAAGCCGAAAAGTGTTACCGCGCCTACGGCGAGGGGCGCGACGGGTCCTCGGAAGGGGCGAAAACCGTCGCCGTGTACTGCTCGGCGCGCTTCTTCGCCTCCGCCAGGACGTCCGCGTCCAGCGAGGCGACAAAGCCGTCCAGCTTCAGGTCGGAAACACCGAGCGCCCGCGCGGCATAGTGCCAGGCGGCCGCGGCGACCGGATCCTGTTCACGGCCCCTGCCATAGGCATAGACGCGGGCAAGCCGGTTCATGGCCACCGGATTGCCGCCATTGGCGGCGCGCTCGAACCAGGCGGCCGCCTCCTGTTCGTCCGGATCGACGCCCTTGCCCTGGAAACGCAGGATGCCGTAGTAGACCTGCGCCGATGTGTTGCCGCGCCGGGCCGCCCGGCCGAGCCAGAAGGCGCCCTGACCCGGATCGTTCAGGCCGCCGAGCCCTTCCAGATAGGACAGGCCGAGCACGTATTGGGCATCGGCATCATTGAGTTCCGCGGCCTCCTTCAGGAGTTCACGCGCGGTTTCCTCGTTGCGCGGCCGGCCTTCGCCTTCCTGATAGATCAGGGCGAGGTTGTATTTGGCGGCGGGGTTTCCGTCCCCGGCCGCGATTTCGAACAGGTCGGCCGCGCGCTTCTTGTCCTGGCTGACGCCGGTCCCGAGCAGATGGAGCTGCGCCAGCCGGAAGGCGGCATGGGGGTCGTTCCGGGCGGCCGCCAGTTCATACCACTGGGCCGCCTTTTCCTTGTCCTGGGGGATGCCGAGCCCGGTCTCGAACAGAACGCCGATCAGGGTCTGGGCCGCTGTGTCGCCGGCTTCGGCAAGCGGGGTCGCGGCCGCGAGCGTCGTCAGATACCAGCCGCGCTGGAACAGGCTGTAGACATAGTCCTGATTGAGGTTGGTTCCTTCCGGCAGGTCGGGAGGCGATACGTCAACGGGGCTCAAAAGCCGCGTCGGCCCCTGACCTTCGGGCGGCTGCGCAGGCGCTGCCGCATCCCGGGCCTGAGTTTCGGCCTGAGTTTCGGCCTGAGTTTCGGCCGGTGTTTCGGCCGGTGTTTCGGTCTGACTTTCGGTCTGGGGTTTGGCCTGGGGCCCGGTCTGGGCCAGGGCCCGGGCAACCATGCCGGTCTGGCAGGCTGCCGCCAGAATGAGGGTGGAGAGTGCCCCGGCCAGCCACTTGCGCAGGTTTTTGCGGATCACTTCCATGGGGTTCGACCTCGTCTCTCAGTCGGCGTCCTCAAACGGATGGTTTTCCAGTATGGCATTGGCCTCGGCCACGGCGGCCGCCGGGCCGCCGGGATTTTGCCAGACGGCGTCCTTCAGCGCGACGAAATCCGCACCGGTGGCTGCCGCCGCCTCGACCGAGGCGATGGTGTTGCCGCCGAGCGCGACGCAGGGCGTTTCGAACAGTTGCGACCACCACTCCGCCTTGGTCAGCGTTTTGGCATGGGGATCGGGCTGTTCCTCAAGGTCGAGGCGGCCGAAGAACAGGTAGTCGATCCCGGTCTCGGCCCATTCCATGTCCTCGTGCTTCAGCTTGGTGCCGCCGGCGCCGACGATCTTTGCCGGCTGCAGGCTTTCGACCGCCAGCTTGACGTCGTCGAGCGATGTGTCGACATGGACGCCGTCGGCGCCGCTGCGTCCGGCGACCTGGGTGTCGCGGTAGACGAGGGCCGCGGCGCCTCCGGCCTGGATGAGGGGAACGAGAACCTGTGCCGCCTCCTGAAGCGCCTTTCCGTCGGCGCCGGGCATGTAGATCAGCACGCAGGCGATGTCGCCGCCCTTGAAGGCGTCGCCAAGATCGGCTGCGAGCCTGGCAGGGTCAAACGCCGGCGGCGTGACGAGAAAGAGGCGGGGGCGGTTCACGATGCGGTCCGTTGGTGCGAGGAATTGACGGCGCATCATGCGCCTGTCCGGTTTCTTGTCCCTAAAGACGGCGAAAGAGGGACGCAAGGCCCCTCTTTCAAGAAACTTGTCGTTCCCATTAAAGCCTTTACAGGCCGGATCGTCAGCCGATTTTCGGATCCAGACTGCCGTCCTTGTAGCGGGCGGCCATTTCGGCGAGCGTCGCGATCCGTCCGATCTTCGGGGCCTGGCCGGCGGTGCTGAAGGCTTCCAGGCGGGCGATGCAGAGCTTTTCCATCGCGTCGCGGGCCGGCTTCAGGTATTTGCGCGGATCGAATTCGCCCGGGTTTTCGGCGAGCACCCTGCGGATCTGGCCGGTCATGGCCATGCGGTTGTCGGTGTCGATGTTGATCTTGCGCACGCCGTTCTTGATGCCGCGCTGGATTTCCTCGACCGGCACGCCCCAGGTCTGGGGCATCTCGCCGCCGTACTGGTTGATGATGTCCTGGAGGTCCTGCGGCACGGAAGAGGAGCCGTGCATGACCAGGTGGGTGTCCGGCAGGCGGCGGTGGATTTCCTCGATCACGTGCATGGCGAGGATTTCGCCGTCCGGCTTGCGGGTGAACTTGTAGGCGCCGTGGGAGGTGCCCATGGCGATGGCGAGCGCGTCGACCTTCGTCGCCTGCACGAATTTCACCGCTTCTTCCGGATCGGTCAGGAGCTGGTCGTGGGAGAGCTTGCCCTCGGCGCCGTGGCCGTCTTCCTTGTCGCCCATGCCGGTTTCAAGCGACCCGAGGACGCCGAGTTCGCCTTCCACCGAAATGCCGCCGAGATGGGCCATCTCGGTCACCTTGCCGGTGACGCCGACGTTGTAGTCCCAGTCGGCCGGGGTCTTGCCGTCGGCTTCCAGCGACCCGTCCATCATGACGGAGGTGAAGCCCGCCTGGATCGCGGTCATGCAGGTTGCCGGCTCGTTGCCGTGGTCGAGATGCACGCAGACGGGAATGTGCGGATAGATTTCGCAGACCGCGTCCATCATGTGCTTCAGCATGACGTCATGGGCATAGGAGCGCGCGCCGCGCGACGCCTGGATGATGACCGGAGAGGAGGTCTTGTCGGCCGCGGCCATGATGGCCAGCGCCTGCTCCATGTTGTTGATGTTGAACGCAGGAACCCCGTAGTCATGCTCAGCGGCATGATCAAGCAGTTGGCGAAGGGTAATGCGAGCCATGAAAGTCTCCCGTAATCCGGCGTTTAAAATCGTCACTGTCCGAAATGTTCGCGGCCGTCGACCGCCGCGATGCATCAAGTTGACGCGGTTCTAGCAAAAACTGGTGGTTTTGGAAGTCGTCGCAAGGCTATTAAATCGTTTAAATTGTCAGCAAGCGCCAGAACTTTGCGACAGCTTTAATTTAGCGTCCAAAATAAGTGCCGGATACAGATAACGCGCGACCTCCGGCCGCGCGTTTTCTCCGCAAAGTACAAGTCAGGCTTCGAGCGCCGTCACGCCGGGCAATTCCTTGCCTTCAAGCCATTCGAGAAAGGCACCGCCCGCCGTCGAGACATAGGAAAAGGCGGAGCCCGCATTGGCATGGTTCAGGGCCGCGACCGTGTCGCCGCCGCCGGCGACGGAATTGAGCTTGCCCTGTTTCGTGCGCTCCGCGGCGTGTTGTGCGGCGGCGACCGTCGCCTTGTCGAAAGGCGCGATCTCGAAGGCGCCGAGCGGACCGTTCCAGACAAGGGTCGCCGCCTGGTCGATCTTCTCGTTGACCCTGGCGATCGAGGCGGGGCCCACGTCGAGGATCATGCCGTCGGCCGGAATGGCGTTGAGGGCGACGGTTTCGTTGTCGGCGCCGGCCTTGAATTCCTTCGCCACGACCGCGTCGGCGGGCAGGACAATCTCGCAGCCGGCCTTGTCCGCGGCGGCCATGATCGTGCGGGCCGTGTCCGCCAGGTCGTGCTCGCACAGGGACTTGCCGACGTCGATGCCCTGGGCGGCAAGGAACGTGTTCGCCATGCCGCCGCCGATCACCAGCATGTCGACCCTGGAAACGAGGTTTTCCAGGAGGTCGATCTTGGAGGACACCTTGGCGCCGCCGACCACGGCCAGCACCGGGCGCTTCGGATTGCCGAGCGCGGAGCCGAGCGCGTCCAGTTCCGCCTGCATGGTCAGGCCGGCATAGGCGGGCAGGACGCGGGCGAGGCCTTCGGTGGAGGCGTGGGCCCGGTGGGCGGCGGAAAAGGCGTCGTTGACATAGATGTCGCCGTTGGCGGCCAGGGCCTTCGCGAAGTCCGGATCGTTCTTTTCCTCGCCTTTGTGGTAGCGGGTGTTCTCCAGAAGCAGGATGCCGCCGTCGACCATCTTGCCCACCGCTTCTGCGGCCGGGTCGCCGATGCAGTCGCCGGCGAAATCGACCGCCTGGCCAATGAGTTCCGACAGCGGGCGCGCGACCGGCTTCAACGACATGCCGGCAACTCGTTCGCCCTTCGGCCGGCCGAAATGGGCCAGCAGGATCGCCTTGCCGCCCTTGGCGGTAATGGCCCGGATGGTTGGCAGGATACGCTCAATCCGGGTGGTGTCGGTCACCATGCCGTCCTTCATGGGAACGTTGAGGTCGACGCGGACGAGGACGCGCTTGCCGGAAATGTCGGTCAGATCATCAAGTGTCTTGAATGCCATATGTCTTGAACCCCCCAATCAAGGACGTGAAGAATGTGTCGTCAGGGCAATCCCGATGCCGAAGAGCGTGATCGCGATGCGGCCGGGACAAGCCCGTTTCCGCGAAAATCATAGCGGAGGCGAAACCCAAAATAACTGCGACACGTTCGAGCACGGGATCATGAAAAAGCGGATGCGGCCGGGCCGCATCCGCTTCGATTGTCACAGACTGGATGTCAGTCCGGTCCGCTGCATCAGATCAGCTTCGCCATGGCGACGGCCGTGTCGGCCATGCGGTTGGAGAAGCCCCATTCGTTGTCGTACCAGGACAGGACCGAAACCAGGGTGCCGTCCATGACCTTGGTCTGGTCCATGTGGAAGATCGACGAATGCGGATCGTGGTTGAAGTCGATCGACACGTTCTTTTCGTCGGTGTAGCCGAGCACACCCTTCAGCGGGCCGTTGGCGGCAGCCTTGATGGCGGCGTTGATTTCGTCGACGGAGGTTGCCCTCCTGGCAACGAACTTGAGGTCGACGACGGAGACGTTCGGCGTCGGCACGCGCATGGCGAAGCCGTCGAGCTTGCCGTTCAGTTCCGGCAGAACCAGGCCCACGGCCTTGGCGGCGCCGGTGGAGGTCGGGATCATCGACATGGCCGCTGCGCGGCCGCGGTAGAGATCCTTGTGCATGGTGTCCAGCGTCGGCTGGTCGCCGGTGTAGGAGTGGATCGTCGTCATCATGCCCTTTTCGATGCCGATGGCCTCATGCAGGACCTTGGCAACCGGGGACAGGCAGTTGGTGGTGCACGACGCGTTGGAGACGACGAGATCGTCCTTCGTCAGCGTGTCGTGGTTGACCCCGAAGACGATGGTCTTGTCGGCGCCGGAAGCCGGTGCGGACACCAGAACGCGCTTGGCGCCGGCGTCGAGGTGCATGGCGGCCTGGTCGCGGGCGGTGAAGATGCCTGTGCATTCCATGGCGATGTCGACGCCGAGGTCGCCCCAGGGCAGGTCCTTCGGGTCGCGGATCGCCGTGACCTTGATCGGATTGCCGCCGCCGACCGAAATGGTGTCGCCGTTTACGGTCACTTCGGCGGGGAAACGGCCGTGAACGGAATCGTAGCGCAGCAGGTGGGCGTTGGTTTCGACCGGGCCCAGATCGTTGATGCCGACGACTTCGATGTCGGTGCGGCCCGATTCCACGATGCCTCGCAGAACATTCCGGCCGATGCGGCCAAATCCGTTGATTGCTACCTTGGTGACCATACTTCACTCCCGGATAATGTCGTGCATCCCCTGTGCACAGACTGGTTGAACGCCCTCAGCGGCGTTCCCTGATTCCAGGCCCTGGGGGTCGGGGCCTCAAACGGCTGCATGCGGGACGGGCATGCAGCCTTGTTCTAGCGCGTTGCCTCAGTCCGCGGCGAGTTTACCTTTCGCCGCAGCCACCACGGCATCGCTGGTGATGCCGAAGTGTTCGTAGAGCACCTGGTAGGGTGCGCTGGCGCCGAAGGTCGACATGCCGACGAAGGCGCCGTCGGTGCCGATGAAGCGGTCCCAACCCATGCGGATGCCGGCTTCGACGGCAATCCTGACCGGGCTGTTGCCGATGATGCTCGCCTTGTAGTCGTCCGACTGTTCCTCGAACAGTTCGAAGCAGGGAACCGAAACCACACGGGCCGCAATCCCTTCCGCGGTCAGGGTCGCGTGGGCGGCCGTCGCGATTTCGACCTCCGAACCGGAAGCGAAGATCGTCACCGCGGCTTCGTCCTCGCTTTCGATCAGGACATAGGCGCCGCGGGCGCAACGGTTGGCTTCCTCGTAGGTCTTGCGCTGGGCGGCGAGGTTCTGGCGGGTCAGCGCCAGGATCGACGGCGCATCCCTGGTTTCAAGGGCCAGCTGCCAGCATTCCAGCGTTTCGGTCACGTCGGCGGGACGGAAGAAGTAGAGGTTCGGAATGGCGCGCAGGGCCGCGTAGTGTTCCACCGGCTGGTGGGTCGGGCCGTCTTCGCCAAGGCCGATGGAATCGTGGGTCATGACGTGGATGACCCGCTGCTTCATCAGGGCAGCCAGGCGCAAGGAAGGCCGGCAATAATCGGAAAAGACGAGGAACCCGCCGGAATAGGGGATCAGGCCGCCATGCAGAGCCATGCCGTTCATCGCAGCGGCCATGCCGTGTTCGCGCACACCCCAGTGGATGTAGCGGCCGGAGAAATCGTCCGGGGTGATCGGCGCCGTCTGCGGCGTCCTGGTGTTGTTCGAACCGGTCAGGTCGGCGGAGCCGCCGATGGTTTCCGGGATCACTTCGTTCAGAACGGTGAGAACGGCTTCCGACGCCTTCCGGGTCGCCATCGTCGGCTGGTCCTCGGCGATCCGCTTCTTGTAGTCCTGAACCGCTGCCGCATAGGCGGCGGGCAGGTCGCCGCGGTTGCGGCGCTCGAACTCGGCGCGGGTTTCGGCATCCAGTCCGGCAAAACGCTTTTCCCAGTCCTTGTGGGCCTGGCGCGAACGGAGGCCGGCAATCCGCCAGGCGTCGAGAATGTCGCTGGGGACTTCGAACGGTTCATAGGACCAGTTCAGGGCCTCGCGGGTCGCGTCGATCTCCTTGGCGCCGAGCGGCGAGCCGTGAACGCCGGAGGTGCCGCCCTTGTTCGGCGCGCCGAAGCCGATGGTGGTCTTCGCGGCAATCAGCGTCGGCCGGTCGCTCGCCTGCGCCTGGCGCAGGGCGGCGGAAATGGCCGCCGGGTCGTGGCCGTCGACATTCAGCGTGTTCCAGCCAGACGCCGCAAAGCGCGCGAGCTGGTCGGTGCTGTCGGTCAGGGAGACGCTGCCGTCGATGGAGATGCCGTTGTCGTCCCAGATCACGATCAGCTTGTTCAGCTTCAGGTGGCCGGCAAGCGAAAGCGCTTCCTGGCTGATGCCTTCCATGAGGCAGCCGTCGCCGGCAAGGACATAGGTGTAGTGATCGACAACGTCGGCGCCGAAACGGGTCTGCTGAAGCCGTTCGGCAATCGCCATGCCGACCGCATTGCCGAGGCCCTGGCCGAGCGGGCCGGTCGTGGTCTCGATGCCCGCGCCGTGGCCGTATTCCGGATGGCCGGCCGTGAGGGCGCCGATCTGGCGGAAGTTCTTCAGCTCGTCCAGGGTGAAGTCCTCATAGCCGAGCAGATAAAGCAGGCTGTAGAGAAGCATCGACCCGTGGCCGGCCGACAGGACGAAGCGGTCGCGGTCCGCCCATTTGGGGGCGGTCGGATCGAACTTCAAAAACTCGGTGAAAAGGACGGTCGCGATGTCGGCGGCGCCCATGGGCAGGCCCGGGTGGCCGGATTTCGCCTTTTCAACGGCGTCAATGGCAAGAAAGCGGATCGCATTTGCCATTCGCTGATGTTTTTCAAGGTCGGTCATTTTTTTTCCGTAGCTTGCAACGGCGCGTGCCGGGTGATTTCTCGGGTCCATTTCGGATTCGTCCCTGGCGCCGTAAAGAGATCTGCTTGCGGGCTGCTGCAGGGATATTCGGGCGGCCGGATCGAAAGGCGCCCGACAAATATCAGGAACCCTGCGCGAGTCAACAAAGGCCGGGCGCGAATGAAACACAGATTGCCGGGGACGCGGTTTGCGAAGGGAATTGAGGATAAGGGAATTGTAGATTCTGGCACCCGCGGCATTGACTGGGTTGTCGCAGGGTGCCTAATCTTCGTACCCGGATCGGGTTCAACGAGGCCCTTTCCAATGGTCTCAGAGTATTGTGCTTGCTTGCTCGCAAGGAACTTGAACCATTGAGTGTTATGGATGCGGCCTGGTTTTCAACCATAGCTCTTTCATTGTGGATGCATGATGCCGCGCCGCTGAATTGCAGGCGCACGTGAGAGTGATTGAAATGCCGGAAACGGGATCACAGGCTGGTGGGACGATCGAATCCGCCCTGAAGCGCCTTGAAAAGGCGCTGGGCGGACTTGAGGTCTCCGTCCAGCGCAGGATCGATGCGGACCGGTCGCTCAATGCATTGCAGGAGGACCTGCAGAGACTGGGGGAGGACCGATCTCATCTGGCTGCCGGACTTGACAAGGCGGAGGCCCGCGCCGCCCGCCTCGAAGACGCGAACCGGGATGTCTCGCGCCGTCTTGTCTCAGCGATGGAATCGATCCGGACCGTGCTCGATGCGCATGGAGGCTGACGGCGGATGGCGCAGATCAATGTGACCATCAATGGCCGCTCCTTCCGCATGGCCTGCGACGATGGCGAGGAGGAGAGGCTCATCGGCCTCGCGGAACGTTTCGACGGCTGGATCAACGAATTGCGCGGTGCTTTCGGGGAAATCGGCGATCAGCGGCTGACGGTCATGGCCGGGATCATGGCGACGGATCAACTCGTCGAACTGGAAAAGAAGATCGCAGGCCTCGAAAACGAACTGGCGACCGTCAAGGACGCCCGCAGCGCCGCCCTCGATATCCTCAACCGGCGGGAAAGCGAAACCGCTTCCGCGATCGCGACGGCCGCGGAAAAGATCGAGGGTCTCGCCGAGAGCCTGAGCAAGAGCCTCAAGGCCGATTGAGCGATCCCCATACCGACGCGATCTGTTTCGATCCATTTTGAGTTCCGATGCTCGACCGGACTGGTATTGTCCGGGTGCCGCCGCTATATGGGAGAGGCGTGGCTGCACGATCCGTCAGGAAATACTATCCCCGGGGCCTTACGCATTCCTTCGGGAGCTGTCACTGCTTCGGTCCGTGGACTGTGGCATCACGGCACCCACCTACTCTGTAGGTTCTCCGGGATTGCACATTCCAACGGTCGCGCGGCTGCGTCCTCAGTTTATCTTCGCGCACGATCCCGTTTCAGCTAGATGACGCAGACCGACACCTCCCTGGCCGCCGCGAAAGACGCCCTGCGCAAGCAGGCGCTCGCACGGCGCGCGGCGATGGAGCCGACGCGCCGGATCGAGGCGTCGCTCGCCCTTGTCGAGGCCGTCGAGCGCCTGCCGATCGCCGAGGGCGCCGTCGTCTCCGGCTTCTGGCCGATCCGGGACGAGATCGATCCGCGTCCGCTGCTTGACCGGCTGCGGGCAAAGGGGCATCGCCTGTGCCTGCCCGTGGTCGCGGAACCGCACCTGATCTTCCGCGAACTGACCCGGGAGACCGTTCTGGTGCCGGCCGGGTTCGGGACCACGGTGCCGGATGCCGCATCGCCGGAACTCAGGCCCGATGTGCTGCTGATGCCGCTCGCCGCCTTCGACAAGGCCGGGAACCGGATCGGCTACGGCAAGGGACATTACGATACCGCGATCGCGGCCCTTAAAAAGACCGGGCCGGTCACCTGTATCGGGCTTGCGTTTCAGACGCAGGAAGTCGACCATGTGCCGGCCGAACCCCATGACAAACCCCTGGATGGCATCCTGACGGAAAACGGCTACCGGTCCTTTTCCCGGCTCAGGTCCTGAAACCCCTCAGCGAGGCAGAATGAGGCTTCTTTTTCTCGGCGATCTCGTCGGCCGCACCGGGCGTACCGCCGTCATCGAACAGCTTCCGGGGCTGGTCGAGGACCACGGGCTCGACTTCGTCGTGGTCAACGGCGAGAACTCCGCGTCCGGCTTCGGGATCACCGAGGCGATCCTGCAGGACGTGCTGGACGCCGGCGCCGATGTGGTGACCACCGGCAACCATGTGTGGGACCAGCGCGATACGCTGGTCTATATCGAGCGGCAGGACCGCCTGCTCCGGCCGGTGAATTTTCCCTCGGGCACGCCGGGCCGGGGCGCGCATCTTTATACCGCGCGCAACGGGGCGCGGGTGATGGTCGCCAATGTCATGGGCCGGGTCTACATGGACGCGCTCGACGATCCGTTCGGCGCCATCGACCGGGTTGTCGACGACTGCCCGCTCGGCCAGGTGGCCGATGCGATTATCGTCGACGTCCATGCCGAGGCCACCAGCGAGAAGCAGGCCATGGGACATTTTCTCGACGGCCGGGTCAGTCTCGTCGTCGGCACCCACACCCACGTGCCGACCGCCGATCACCAGATCCTGGACGGCGGCACGGCCTATCTGTCGGATGCGGGCATGTGCGGCGCCTATGACAGCGTGCTCGGCATGGACAAGGAAGAACCGGTCAACCGGTTCCTGCGCAAGATTCCCGGCGGCCGGTTCACACCCGCCTCGGGGGAGGCGACCATCTGCGGCGTCGCGGTCGAAACCGACGATGCCACCGGGCTCGCGACCGCCGTGGCGCCGGTGCGGATCGGCGGTCGGCTGGAGCCGGTACTGCCGCCGTTCTGGCAGGCCGCGCACGCCTGAGAGGGACGAGCTGACGCCTCCGCTGGATTTTACCGGCGGCTTTGCCTATAAGCGTGCCAGTTTTCTTAGAAGATATCCGCATAAAGCCGAGAAGAGCCATGGCAGGACATTCAAAATTCAAGAACATCATGCATCGCAAGGGCCGCCAGGATGCGGTGCGCTCCAAGATGTTTTCCAAGCTGTCGAAGGAAATCACCGTCGCCGCCAAGATGGGCGACCCGGATCCGGACGCGAACCCGCGCCTGCGCCTGGCGATCCAGAACGCCAAGGCCCAGTCCATGCCCAAGGACAACATCCAGCGGGCGATCAACAAGTCCCAGGCCGGCGACAGCGAGAACTACGAAGAGATCCGTTACGAGGGCTATGGCCCGGCCGGGATTGCCGTCGTCGTCGAGGCATTGACCGACAACCGCAACCGGTCCGCGTCCAACATCCGCTCCTATTTCACCAAATGCGGCGGGTCGCTGGGTGAAACCGGTTCGGTGTCCTTCATGTTCGACCGTGTCGGCGAGATCGTCTACAATCCGGAAGCCGGCGAGGCGGACGCGGTTCTGGAAGCGGCGATCGAGGCGGGTGCGGAAGACGTCCAGTCGGACGAGACCGGGCACACGATCTACACCGCCTTCGAAGACCTGAACGACGTGTCGGCCGCCCTGGAAGGCAGCCTGGGCGAAGCCGAATCGGTCAAGATCATCTGGAAGCCGCAGACTCTGACGCCGGTGGATGGCGACAAGGCGCAGACGCTGATGAAGCTGATCGACATGCTGGAAGACGACGACGACGTGCAGAACGTCTATGCGAACTTCGACATCGACGACGAAACGATGGCCGCCCTCGCCTGAGCAAGGGGCATGGCCGATATCAACCTCAAGCAGGGCTCCGGCCCTGCTTTTCTGTATTACCGCAGCAGGCCGTCGAGCAGGGGCATGCTGGTGAGCGCGGCAAGCGCGATCAGGCCGTAGGCGGTGACACGGTAGTACTTCGGGTCGGCCTTGCCGAAGCCGCGCGAGCCCAGGTAGATCCCCAGCGCATAGGTCGGGATGCCGGCGACGATCAGACGCGCGACTTCCGCGGTGAAGAAGCCGTTCAGGGCAAAGGCGACAATCGTGCCGATGCTGGCGAGCGTGAAGAACACGATCAGGTTGGCCCGGACGATGGCCGGTTCCTTCGCGCTCGACAGCCAGAAGGCAACGACCGGGGGGCCCGATACCTGGCTGACGCCGCCCAGGATCCCCGAGGTTGCGCCGATCCCGAAGGATACCGGCATGCTCGGCTTGCCGTGATAGCGCCACCCGGAGATCAGAAGCACCAGAACCCCGGCGACGATGGCGAAGATCAGCCAGCGCAACAGGAGGACGTCGGTATTCGCCAGGAACCAGGCGCCCACGTGCACGAACATAACGGAGGCAATGACCGCGGGCAGGACCGTGTGCCAGTCGCACAGACGGATCGCCCGGAACACCAGGGGCAGTCCGATGAAGAAGTCCAGGAAGAGAAAGCTGGCGGCGGCGGTCGGCGGATAGACCACGCTCGTGGCAACGGGCATGAAAATCATCGCGGCGCCGAAGCCGGAAAAGCCGCGGACCGCGCCGGCAATGAAAAGAACGCAGGCGAGGAAGGCCAGAAGCTCCGGCGTGAACGATCCCAGAATGGTCTGCATGAGTGCCCGGATGGTCGAAGAAAGTTGAAAAGCAAGCGGACTTTACTGCCTAAAGTCCGCTTTGACTGGCGTCAACGCAGAAGTTTTGTTACCGCTTTGTTCCATGACACATCCGATTCGAGTTCTCGGCATCGACCCGGGTTTGCGGCGGACCGGCTGGGGCGTGATCGAGGCGCTCGGCAACCGGCTGACCTTCGTTGCCTCCGGTACGGTGACCTCCGACAACAAAAAGGGCCTCGCCGAGCGGCTGGTCGAGCTCCATGACGGGCTTTCCCGGGTCGTGGACCTGCAGAGCCCTGCCGAGGCGGCCGTGGAACATACATTCGTCAACAAGGACGCCGGGGCAACGCTGAAGCTCGGCCAGGCCAGGGGCATCGCCCTGCTGGTTCCGGCCCTTGCGGGTCTCAGCGTCGCCGAATATGCGCCGAACCTGGTGAAGAAAACCGTGGTCGGAACGGGGCATGCGGAAAAGGAACAGATCCGGGCGATGGTCAAGGTCCTGATGCCGCGCGCGGTGTTCGATACGGACGATGCCGCCGATGCCCTGGCAATCGCGATCTGCCATGCCCACCACAGGGGCGCGACGGCAGGGCGGCTGGCGCAGATGGGGGCGGCATGATCGGGAAACTGAAAGGCGTGATCGACAGCTACGGCGAGGACTATGTCATCCTCGACGTGCACGGGGTCGGCTACCAGGTGCACTGTCCCTCGCGGATCCTGCAGACCCTGCCGCGGCCGGGAGAGGCGGCGGTGCTTGCCATCGAGACGCTTGTGCGCGAGGACATGATCCGTCTTTACGGCTTTTCGCAGGACGGGGAGCGGGAGTGGTTCCGCCTGCTGATGACGGTGCAGGGCGTGGGCGCCAAGGTGGCGCTGGCCATTCTCGGGATTCTGAAGGCCGGTGAAATCGCCAACGCCATCGCGCTTGGCGACAAGGCGACCATCTCGCGCGCGCCCGGCGTCGGCAAGCGGGTGGCGGAGCGCATCCTTGCCGAACTCAAGGACAAGGCGCCGGGTTTCGCCAGCGTGGACGCGGATACGATCGCGGTGTCGCAGACGGTCGCCGAAAACGTCGCCGCCCGGCCGGTGGCGGAGGCGGTCTCCGCGCTGACCAACCTCGGCTACGGCCAGCCGCAGGCGAGTGCCGCGGTCGCCCGGGCGATGAAGTCCGCCGGCGAGGATGCCACCACCGAGACGCTGATCCGCCTCGGACTCAAGGAGCTTGCCGGATGAACGTCGCCATCTTCGCCGTCATTGCGGTCGTGTTCTTCGCCCTCGGCCTGGGCGGGATGATGTACATCGACCACAGGTTCGCGCTTTCGGTCGAGGGCCGGAACTATGCGATCGAGGGCCGTAAAATCAAATCCGATGACCCTTACGTGCGCCGCCAGTTCCGGAAGTTCTATGCCATCAGGGTCGCCTATTCGGTCCTGCTCCTGGTCCTGCTGATCCTGGTGACCGCCAATGTCTGAGGACAGCCGCATCGTCACGCCGGAAATCCGCGGCGATGAAATCGACAGCACCATGCGCCCGCAGGTGCTTGGCGATTTCGTCGGCCAGGCCCAGGCGCGGGCGAACCTCAAGGTCTTCATCGAAGCCGCAAAGGCGCGCAGCGAGGCGCTGGATCACGTGCTTTTCGTCGGGCCGCCGGGCCTCGGCAAGACCACGCTGGCGCAGATCATGGCGCGCGAACTGGGGGTCAACTTCCGCGCCACGTCCGGACCGGTGATCGCGAAGGCGGGCGACCTGGCGGCGCTGCTCACCAATCTGGAAGAGCGCGACGTGCTCTTCATCGACGAAATCCACCGGCTCAACCCGGCTGTGGAGGAAGTGCTCTATCCGGCGATGGAGGACTATCAGCTCGACCTGATCATCGGTGAGGGGCCGGCGGCCCGCTCGGTCAAGATCGACCTGGCGAAATTCACGCTCGTCGCCGCGACCACAAGGCTCGGGCTCCTGACGACACCGCTCAGGGACCGCTTCGGTATTCCGGTGCGGCTGCAGTTCTACACGGTCGACGAACTGGAACACATCGTCAATCGCGGTGCACGGATCCTCGGGATCGGCATGGCGGCGGACGGCGCCCATGAAATCGCCAAGCGGTCCCGGGGCACGCCCCGGATCGCCGGACGCCTGCTGCGCCGGGTGCGCGACTTCGCGGTCGTTGCCGGCAAGGAAACGGTCGATCGGGATCTGGCCGACCGGGCGCTGTCCCAGCTGGAAGTGGACAGTGCCGGCCTCGACAGCCTCGACCGCCGCTACCTCAAGCAGATCGCGCTGAATTTCGGCGGCGGGCCGGTCGGCATCGAGACCATCGCGGCCGCCCTTTCAGAACCGCGCGATGCGATCGAGGAAATTGTAGAGCCCTATCTCATTCAGAACGGGTTCCTGCAGCGCACGCCGCGCGGCCGTATCCTGACGCCGCAGGCGTTCAGGCACCTGGGTCTGGAAGTGCCGCAGCGGCAGGACGCGCCGCAGTTGGGCCTGTTTGCCGATCCGGACGCCAATTGAAGATCTGCCTCGTTAAAAATCCTTAGTTCTTAAGGGTTTGTTTGGGATCTTCCGCAAAATATCCCCCCCATCGATATGGGGGGACGTATGATTCGTAAGCGCCTATCCACAAAACTCGCCTTGATGTTCCTCGCCGGAACGACGGTCATGTGTCTGGCCATCGTTCTGGTCACGTCCAATCTTGCCAGCGGTGTCGCCGAAACCCAGGCCAACGCGGCCCTCAGGAGTGCGACACTCGGGAAACAGAAAACGCTGGGGCTGGCCCTGGAACAGGTCCGCGACAGCGCAGGTTTCTTCGTGTCGCTTGAGGATGCCAAGGATGCCCTCCTGAAGGCCAATGCGGGCTGGAAGAGCCTGGACGACGGCGCAAGGCAGGACCTGCGCACGCTCTTCGTCGACGACAATCCGAACACCGCCGACCAGCGATACCTTCTGGACAAGCCGGAAGGCGCGGACAACTACTACGTCACCAACCATGAGCTCGTGCACGCGGCCTTCAAGAAGGTCGTGAAACAGGGGCTGTTCAGCGATGTCGCGCTCATGGATCCGGATGGGGACTTCGTCTATTCCTACAACAAGGGTTCGGAATTCGGCCGCAACATCGCTGCACCGGAACTGGCGCAGAACACGTTCAAGCTGGCCCTAGACCAGATCATGACGGCTGCCGGCGACGAAACCCTGAAGCCGGGTGTCATGTTCAGCTCCGGTTTCGTCGTGTCGGAAACAGGCAAGGTCGCCCTGGTGATCGCGGCTCCGATCTACTACATGGACCGCTATTTCGGCGCTGTGGGCCTTTCGGTGAACATGACGCGCTTTGCCGCGCTCCTGAACGAGCCGTCCGGCATCGCAGAGCATGAATCGAACTTTCTCGTCGACGCCAAGGGCACGGCTCTCGAGCTCGGCGAGGACGGCACGGTGCTTCGCAGTTTCGCGCCCGCGGATATGCAGGACGGTTCGGACCTCCTGTTGCTTGACGATACGCTCTACCGTTTCTTCCGCTCCGAAGCGCAGGTTCACGACAAGAGCTACGGGGTGATCGAGGCCGTGCCGCAGACGGAACTCGCGGCCGCCGCCAACAAGATCACCTACGGCGTGATCCTGGTCGGGATCCTGTGCATGCTGCCGATCGTCGGCCTGATCTGGTGGCTGACCGTGCGCATGTTCGCGCCGCTGAACACGCTCAATGCGGCTGCCGGCAGGATCGCGGACGGTGAGCTCGACGTCGATATCGCCGCGACCGAACGGGGCGACGAGATCGGCGACATGGCCCGGTGCATCGCGATTTTCAAGGACAACTCGGTCGAACGCGAGCGGCTTGCCGAAGAACGGAAGGTCGGCCACATCGCCCGCGAAAAGCGCGAGCAACTGATCGATTCGCTGATCAGCGGCTTCCGCGCCGAGGCACAGCAGGTGCTCGGCGTCGTCGAGGAAAACATCCGCCGGGTCGAGGACCTGTCCAACGTGCTCAGCGACCGGTCGGCATCCGCGGCAGAGCGCGGCGCCGGGGCCGTGACCGATTCGGAAAACGCCTCCGCCAACGTGCAGGCGGTTGCCTCCGCGACGGAGGAGCTCAACGCCTCGATTGCCGAGATTTCCCGCCAGGTGGCGACGACCGCCGATATTGTCGGTCAGACGACCTCGAGCGCGCAGATCTCCAATCAGAAGATCGAAGGCCTGGCCGAGGCCGCGAACAAGATCGGCGATGTGGTGTCGCTGATCTCGGAAATCGCCGAGCAGACCAATCTGCTGGCCCTGAACGCGACCATCGAGGCGGCCCGGGCCGGGGACGCCGGCCGCGGATTTGCGGTCGTCGCGTCGGAGGTCAAGTCGCTGGCGGAGCAGACCGCCAAGGCGACGGAGGAGATTTCGGCACAGATCTCAGCGATCCAGGCCTCGACCACCGACGCCGTGCAGGAAATCCAGAACGTGTCGAGTTCCATCGAGGAAGTGAACAACTACACCACCACCATTTCCTCCGCGGTTCAGCAGCAGGGGTCCGCGACCTCCGAAATCTCGCAGAACGTCACCGAGGCCGCCGGCGGGACACGGAACGTGTCGGAAGCCGTCGCTTCTCTGAACGACGACGTGGTGGAAAACTCCAGGTCGGTGGCGCAGATGCGGGACGCGACGCTGGAAATGAAGCAGCAGGCGGAGCAGCTCAAGAAGTCGGTCGAGACGTTCCTGGCCGAGGTCGCCGCGGCCTGATCGACTTCCGCGACAAGACAGGAAGGCTCCGCCGGCTCTGGTCCGCCGCGGAGCCTTCTGCTATTGGGGCACGGATCAACTGGTGCCCTCAAACCGGTATCCGGAGACCGCGGTGACCACCTGGCCCGATCTTGCCGGCCGTCTTGAAGACGGCGTCCATCTGCTGCCGGTCCGCGTCTATTATGAAGACACGGATTTCACCGGCATCGTCTATCACGGGGCCTACGTGCGCTTTTTCGAGCGCGGGCGCTCCGATTTCCTGCGCCTTGCCGGGATCCATCACGCGCGGCTCCAGGAGGGGGGCTCCGGCCAGCCGCTGGCATTTGCCGTGCGGTCCATGTCCCTGGACTTCCGCAGGCCGGCGACGATCGACGATGTCCTGGAGGTCCGGTCACGGCTTCTGGAGCTGAAAGGCGCGCGTATCGTGCTTGATCAGGAGATTTACCGTGACGGAGACCTTCTGGTCGCGGCCCATGTGGTGGTGGCGGTGATCACCGCCCAGGGCAAGCCCACGCGCCTGCCGGCGGACCTGGCCGCCCGCCTGCGCGGAAACTGATATTCACGGCGCCGGACTCGGTCATTTTTCCGGCGTTGAGGAAATATTTTGAATTTCACCGGAAGGATTAATCGGGCGGTAACCTTAATTGATTCCTTTGTTCTTCGAATAAAGTCTTTGACGAAGTCGAAGTTTCGCCAAATTCAGCGGTCAGAGAGGCTCTGAGCAGCGGTCCGGCGACGTCACGCAACCCATGCTCCGGATGCCAGAGTGTCTGGCAGATCAAAATGACCAAGAGGTCCTACGTTCCATGAATGAACTTGTTCAGTCGACGCTGGCGGCTCCAGACGGTGATATCTCGTTTCTTGCCCTGTTCTGGCAGGCGCATATCGTCGTGAAAATCGTGATGATCGGTCTGATCGCGGCGTCGGTCTGGTGCTGGGCGATCATCCTGGACAAGGCCATGCTGATGGGGCGGACGAAGCGGCAGATGAACCGCTTCGAGACCGTGTTCTGGTCCGGGCAGTCCCTGGAAGAGCTATACGGCACCCTGCATCACCGGACCAACCATTCCATGGCCGCTCTCTTCGTCGCCGCAATGCGCGAATGGAAGCGCAGCCACGAAGGGGCGCGGCCCGCCATCGGCAGCCTGCAGCAGCGGATCGACCGGGTGATGGACGTCACCATCCAGCGCGAAGCCGAGCGTCTTGAAAACCGCTTGCTGATCCTGGCGACCGTCGGGTCCGCGGCCCCTTTCATCGGCCTGTTCGGAACGGTGTGGGGGATCATGACCGCCTTCCAGGCGATCGCGGCCTCCGACAGCACCAACCTCGCCGTGGTTGCCCCGGGTATCGCCGAAGCGCTGTTTGCGACCGCGCTCGGGCTGCTCGCCGCAATTCCCGCGGTGATCGCCTACAACAAGTTCGCTTCCGACGTCGGCAAGGCGGTGGGGCGTATGGAAGGGTTCGCAGACGAGTTTTCCGCCATCCTGTCCCGCCAGATCGACGAAAGGTCGTAAGCCATGGCCATGCAGGTCGGATCGGGTCAGGGGTCGGGCGGCGGCGGTCGCCGGAGGCGGCGCCGGCGCCACGCGCCCATGAGCGAAATCAACGTCACGCCCATGGTGGACGTGATGCTGGTGCTCCTGATCATCTTCATGGTGGCCGCACCGCTTCTGACGGTCGGCGTGCCGATCGACCTTCCCGAAACCAGGGCGAAGGCCCTGGAAGGCGATACGGAGCCGATCACCATTTCCGTCAATTCGGGGGGCAAGATCTTCATTCAGGACACGGAAATCGCCATCGAGGAAGTCGTGCCGAAACTGGAGGCAATCGCCAAGAACGGATACGACGAGCGCATTTACGTGCGCGGCGATCAGGATGCCGACTACGGCACGATGATGAAGATCATGGGCCGTATCAATGCCGCCGGGTTCAAGCGGCTCGGCCTGGTAACTCTTCAGGAACAGGGATCGTAACTCTGTTATGCGCGTTGGTCTCATCGCGTCTCTGGCCGGGCATTCGGCCATTCTGCTCTGGGGCTTGATCGCCTTTCCGGACGCGAAGAGCTTTACGACACCGCCGGTCGATTCCCTTCCCGTCGAGCTGGTGCCGGTGGAAGAACTCACGCGCCTGCAGAAAGGCGAGAAGGATGCCGAGGTCCGCGAGGTCGCCGCGGTAAAACCGTCGGAGACACCCAGGGAGGACCCGGTCAAGCCCGCGGAAAAGCCGAAGCAGGCCGCGGTCGAGCAGCCGACGCCGCCCACCCCGGCCCCTCAGCCCGAGCCGGCACCCGCGCCGACGCCGGTTGCCGAACCCGAACCGGCTCCGGCTCCCGTGCCGGAGAAAGCCGCGGAACCCGAACCGGCCCCGGCCGAACAGGCGCCGGAACCGGCCCCGGAGGCAGCGGCGCCCGAGCCGATCCAGACCAAGGTCGTTCCGAGGACGAAGCCGAAGCCGCCGCGTCCGACCCAGACGGCGGAGCAACCGAAGGAAAAGGACTTCAAGCCCAATGAAATCGCGGCCCTGCTCAACAAGGTCGAGCCCTCGGGCGGTGGTTCGCCGTCCCAGGACCCGGCGTCCCTGGGCAGCCGCCTCAGCCAGGACGACAATGTGAAGATGAGCCAATCGGAGCTTGATGCGCTCAGGGGCCAGATTGCAAGATGCTGGAGCCCGCCGGTCGGTGCCGTCGGTGCGGAAGACCTGAAGGTTCGCGTCAAGTTCGGTCTGGACCGGTCCGGAGAGGTCTCGGCCAGCCCCGAGGTTCTGAATTCCAGTTCGAACCCGGCGTTCCGGGCGGCCGCCAGCAGTGCCGTCCGCGCCGTCATGCGCTGTGCGCCGTATTCTCTGCCGGCCTCGAAATACGAGGCCTGGCAGGAAGTGATCATCAATTTCGACCCGCGCGAACTGATCGGCGGGTAGGATGAATTTTAGGAAGCAAGGAGCCCTTCCGCTCATGTGCGACAAGTCCACAGCAAATCGTTTCCTGCCCCGCCTGGAGGCGCTGGCAGCCGTATGCCTGATGTCATTCGGACTTCTGGCGGGCCTTCTGTCGGGTGTCCAGCCGGCGAAAGCCCTGATCGAGATTGATGTGACCCAGGGCCATATCGAACCGCTTCCGATCGCCCTGCCGGTGTTTTCCCCCGAAGGCGGCGATGCGAAGCTTGCCGAAGAGATGACGGCGGTGATCACGGCCGACCTGAAGCGCTCGGGTCTGTTCAAGCCCCTCGATCCGGCAAGCTTCATCCAGAAGAACATGGGCGCGAACACGCAGCCGCGCTTCGGCGACTGGCGCACCATCGGCTCCCAGGCCCTGGTCACCGGGTCGGTCGCCAAACAGGCGGACGGGCGCGTGCGGGCCGAATTCCGGCTCTGGGACGTCGCCGTGTCCGAGCAGATGCTCGGGCAGCAATTCTACACGACACCGGAAAACTGGCGCCGGCTGGCGCATATCATCGCCGACGCCGTCTACGAACGCCTGACCGGGGAAAAAGGCTATTTCGACACGCGGATCGTCTTGGTCGACGAAACCGGTCCGAAGGAAAAGCGGGTCAAGCGGCTGGCCATCATGGACCAGGACGGGGCCAATGTCCGTTATCTCACCCGGGGCGATGAACTGGTCCTGACACCGCGGTTTTCGCCGACCAGCCAGGAAATAACCTACATGTCCTATGGCGGCACCGATCCGAGCGTCTACCTGCTCAACATCGAGACCGGACAGCGGGAGATCGTCGGCAATTTCCCGGGCATGACATTCGCGCCGCGGTTTTCGCCGGACGGGCAGAAGGTCATCATGAGCCTGGAGGAGGGCGGTAATGCCAATATCTTCTCCATGGACCTCCGCTCGCGGCGGACGACGCGCCTGAGCAACACCGCCGCCATCGACACAAGCCCGTCCTATTCGCCGGACGGCCGGAGGGTCGTGTTCGAATCCGACCGTGGCGGAACGCAACAACTTTATGTGATGAACGCGGACGGGACGAACGCGCAGCGGATATCCTTCGGCCCGGGGCGGTATTCCACGCCGGTCTGGTCGCCGCGCGGCGACCTGATCGCCTTCACCAAGCAGCATCAGGGCCGGTTCATGATCGGCGTGATGACCCCCGAGGGCAAGGGAGAACGCATTTTGACCGAGGGCTATCACAATGAAGGCCCGGCTTGGTCACCAAATGGCCGTGTTCTCGTGTTTTTCCGCGATACGCCGGGTGCGAACGGCGGGCCTCAGATCTGGACGGTCGATTTGACCGGCTACAACGAGCAGCGCGTGGTCACGCCGTCCTTCGCATCGGATCCGTCCTGGTCGCCGCTGATCGACTAGGAAGGGCCCGGAACGACCGGCGGGATTGAACTCACGGATCGATTAGGAAACTGTTTACCAGTTTTGCCAAGACGGTCTTAACCAGCTTTGGCTAGAAACTGTTCACCCTGTCGGGGCCGGTGGGGATAGGAGAACGAGAATGTTTGAATTGGGGAAGTTGGCGCGGGGCGCAAAATTCATGGCCGTCATCGGCGCCATGCTGTTCGTTGCCGCCTGTGCCCAGACACAGCCGGACGGCCTTCAAGGAAATGTGAAGCCCGGCACAGGCCAGGATTTTGTCGTCAACGTGGGCGACCGCGTGTTCTTTGAAGAAGACCAGTCGACGCTGAACGCGCAGGCGAAGTCCACGCTGGACAAGCAGGCCCAGTGGCTGAACAGCTATTCGAAATACACCATCACCGTCGAGGGGCACGCCGACGAGCGCGGCACCCGGCAGTATAACCTTGCACTGGGGGCCCGCCGGGCCAATGCGACCCGGGACTATCTGGTCTCCCGCGGCGTTTCCGCCTCGCGGATCAAGACGATCTCCTACGGCAAGGAACGGCCCGTTGCCGTGTGTAACGACAACAGCTGCTGGTCCCAGAACCGGCGGGCCGTGACCGTCCTGAACAACGCTTCGAGTTAACGGACCTGTATCTGTCGATTACGGAGGCCGGGCCGTGCGCCCGGCCTCTTTCGTTTGTCCGGGAGCCCGGGCGCCGCTTGCGGAAAAAAAACAGCGTTCCTGCCAAATTTTGGCCGAACTCCGCGCGCCCTGTGGTATCTAGCCAGCGGTCTTGAACAGGACGGAGGATTGGAATGGGGAAATTGAAAGTACTGTCGGCAATTCTGGCCGCGCTGGTTCTGATCGCGCTTGCCAGCCCGTCACAGGCGCAGTTGTTCGGCCGCAAGAACGACAATTCGAATGTCCGGATCGATGAGATGGAAGAGCGGATGCGCGTCCTGACCGGCCATATCGAGCAGCTTTCCTACCAGGTGCGGGAACTGCAGGATCAGATCCGGCGCTTGCAGGAAGACAACGAGTACCGCTTCCAGCAGCTGGAGGGCGGCGCAACGCCGGGCAACCGCTCAGACGCCGGTCAGCCGGAACCGCCCGCGGGCAAGCTGGCCGACAGCGTACAGACGCTGGGCACTCTGCCGGCCGGCGGATCGGGTGACGGCGACTGGGGCGCGTCGGGCGGCTATCGGAACGGCAGTTCTTCCGATGGCGGCTCCGATGGTGCGTCCGGGGGCCTGCCCGCAAACGGACCGATCGACCTGTCCGCCCTGGCCGGCGGCCTGTCGGGCGGACCGGACAACGGCGCGCCTGCGGGCCAGGGGGACGCCGGCACGGAAGCGGCCGGTAACACCATGGCCGGTCTCGCGCCGGGCGGTGATCCCCGCGGCGATTACGACCGGGCCTACAGTTTCGCGGTCAACGGGCAGTACCAGGCCGCGGAGGACGGATTCCGCGCCTTCATCGAAACCTATCCGGATCACCGCCTGGCCGCCAACGCGCAGTACTGGCTCGGCGAAAGCCTGCTTGCCCAGCGGAATTACCGGGAGGCGGCGGACGCTTTTCTCAAGACCTACACGGATCATCCGGGCAGCGAAAAAAGCCCGGACAGCCTGCTGAAGCTCGGACTGTCGCTGAACGGCCTCGGCGAGACCAACGCGGCCTGCGCGACCTTTTCCGAACTCTTGAACAAATATCCGAACGCCGCGCCCGCGGTCCTCGACCAGGCGCGTGACGAGCAACGCCGTGGCAAGTGCTCCTGAGCGGCCTGACGGCGCGCTTCCTCTGACGCAGGACGAGGTCACCCGGCTTTTCGACCCGCTGACCGGCACGGACGCCGTAGCCCTTGGTGTTTCGGGCGGTCCGGATTCCCTAGCCCTTCTTTATCTTTTCAATGACTGGCGGCTGCGCACGAACTGGACCGGGAATGTCCTGGTGCTGACGGTCGATCACGGGCTTCGCACCGGTAGCGCCGAGGAGGCGCGGGCCGTTTCGGCCCATTGCGCGAGGCTCGGCCTGGAACACCGGACCCTGGTCTGGGGCGGGGAGAAGCCCGCCTCCAACATCCAGGCGGCCGCCCGCGATGCCCGTTACCGGCTCATGGCGCAGGAAATGGGCTGCCGCGGAATGGGCTGTCTCGTTCTCGCCCACCACCGGGACGATCAGGTGGAGACTTTCCTGGACAGGCTGACCCGGGGCAGCGGCGTCTACGGGCTTGGCGCCATGGCGCCCGATCAGCCCAACGGACCGCACGGGCTGCGGCTGCTGCGCCCGTTGCTGACGCTGCCGAAGGCTCGGCTGATTGCCGACCTTGACGCGCGGGGGATTTCCTGGGCCGATGATCCGTCCAACCGGAACCCGGATTACAAGCGTGTCCGGCTCAGGACCATGGCGGCGCTGCTGGCGGAAGAAGGGCTGGAGCCGGACCGTCTTGCGGCGACCGCGCGCCGCCTGCGCCGCGCCGCCGCCGCCATCGACGCCTGGGTGGCGAACGTCTGGCAGACCAGCGTGAGCGAACATCTGGCCGGACCCTTGCGCCTGGAATATGCCGTTCTGGCCGGCCTGCCGCAGGAGGTGCGGCTCAGGCTGCTGGCGCGGATGATCCGGCGTGTGACGGGGCGCGACACGCCGCTGCGCCTGTCCAAGCTGGAATTGCTTGAGGACCGCATTCTGACCGGGCAGGGGCGGCAGACGTTGTCCGGGGCGATTGTCCAGAGACAGGCGGCCGGCCTGTTTGTCTGGAGGGAAGCCGGCAGGGAAAGGCCGGCGAGCCTCCGCCTTGCCGCCGGCGCGGCCGGCATCTGGGACGATCGCTATGGCTACAGCAGAAACCCGGGCGGGCCCGGGGACCGGGACGGAGACAAAAAAATCCTGCTCGGCGCCCTGGACGGTGTATCGACGGGGTCGGCTGCCGTCGACTGGCCGGCAGACTGGCCGAAGGCCAGCTTCGCCTGCGCTCCGGCTCTGCGATGTGACGGGGAATTGCTGTTCGTGCCGGGGCTTGTTACCGGCGCCGGGAGCGAAATCCTGTCTGAAATCAAGCTTTGCCGGCTACCGGACCGGGTTTCGAACGGTGCGGTTCCGACCCAGGGCGGGCAGGAGGCAACGGGCTGCATTTACTGACAATCCTGCCTCCGTCTGGCCGATGGCGAAAAAAGATCCTTAAGGAAAAAGTCAGAGGCGATGCGCAAGAATGGCGCACCGCCTTGGCAGACGGACTTCCGCGACCTATCTTGGCAGGAGAGTACTAACGCCGCGCAGATCTGTGCCTGCGGCGGTAAAGGGATCGAAATGAACGCACATTTTCGCAATTTCGCACTCTGGGTGATCATCGCACTCCTGCTGATCGCCCTGTTTCAGCTGTTTCAGAGCCCCGGTCAGCGGACGGCGTCGAATGAAATCGCCTTCTCCCAGTTCCTGAATCAGGCGGAACAGGGGAACATTCAGGACGTCACCATCCAGAAACAGAAGATCACCGGTCACTACACCAGCGGAGGGGCCTTCCAGTCCTATGCGCCGGAAGGTGCCGGTCAGTATGTGGATCTGCTTCGCTCCAAGGGCGTGCTGATCAATGCGCAGCCGCCGGCGGAGGGTATCTCCTTCATCGGAGCGCTGATCAACTGGTTCCCGATGCTGATCATTCTGGGGATCTGGATCTTCATCATGCGCCAGATGCAGGGCTCCGGCGGCAAGGCGATGGGCTTCGGCAAGTCCAAGGCCAAGCTCTTGACGGAGGCCCATGGCCGCGTGACCTTCGATGATGTCGCGGGCATCGACGAGGCCAAGGAAGACCTTCAGGAGATCGTCGAGTTCCTGCGCGACCCGCAGAAATTCCAGCGCCTCGGCGGCCGTATCCCGCGCGGCGTTCTGCTCGTCGGCCCCCCGGGGACCGGTAAGACGCTGACCGCGCGCGCGGTGGCGGGTGAAGCCAACGTGCCGTTCTTCACCATTTCCGGTTCCGACTTCGTGGAAATGTTCGTCGGTGTCGGCGCATCCCGTGTGCGCGACATGTTCGAGCAGGCCAAGAAGAATGCGCCGTGCATCATCTTCATCGACGAAATCGACGCCGTCGGCCGCCATCGCGGCGCCGGCCTCGGCGGCGGCAACGACGAGCGCGAGCAGACCCTGAACCAGCTGCTCGTCGAGATGGACGGTTTCGAGCCGAACGAGGGCATCATCATCATCGCGGCGACCAACCGCCCGGACGTTCTCGATCCGGCGCTGCTGCGTCCGGGCCGTTTCGACCGGCAGATTGTCGTGCCGAACCCGGACATCACCGGCCGCGAGAAGATCCTCAAGGTTCACATGCGCAAGGTTCCGCTGGCGCCGGACGTCGACGTCAAGACGCTGGCACGCGGCACGCCGGGCTTCTCCGGCGCGGACCTGATGAACCTGGTCAACGAGGCCGCCCTTCTGGCCGCCCGCCGCTCCAAGCGGCTGGTGACCATGGCCGAGTTCGAGGACGCCAAGGACAAGGTCATGATGGGTGCGGAACGCCGGACCCTGGTGATGACCGAGGAAGAAAAGAAGCTGACCGCCTATCACGAGGCCGGGCACGCTCTGGTGGCCCTGCATCAGGAAGCCTCCGACCCGATCCACAAGGCGACGATCATCCCGCGCGGGCGTGCGCTCGGCATGGTGATGCGCCTGCCGGAAAAGGACCAGGTGTCGCTGACCCGCGCCAAGTGTAAGGCCGACCTTGCCGTTGCCATGGGCGGCCGCGTGGCGGAGGAAATGATCTTCGGCTACGAGAAGGTCACCTCCGGAGCGACCGGCGATATCCAGATGGCGACCAAGCTGGCCCGCGCCATGGCGACCCAGTTCGGCATGTCCGACAAGCTCGGTCCCCTGCTTTACGGCGAGAACCAGGAGGAAGTCTTCCTCGGGCACTCGGTGGCCAAGAACCAGCACGTCTCCGACGAAACCCAGAAAGTGGTCGACGCGGAAATCAAGTCCTTCGTCAACCAGGGCTATGAAACCGCGAAGAAGATCCTCGGCGACCATGAGGATCAGCTGCACACCATTGCCAAGGGGCTTCTGGAGTACGAAACGCTGTCCGGCGACGAGATCAAGGACCTCCTCAACGGCAAGCCGCCGGTCCGCGACACCGACGACGACCAGCCGATCGGGCGTTCGTCCGCCGTGCCGACCACAGGGGTCAAGCGTGGCGGGGACGAGCCGAGCGGCGGCATGGAGCCGCAGCCCCAGGCCTGACCTGACAGCTCAGCAAGAAAATGCCCGGCCTTTGCCGGGCATTTTTGTGTGTGGAGCGTAATACTTGCTCATAATATTTGAACCGTTTTTTGCCATAATTCGCGCTACAAGAAGCAAAATCAAAATTCTCAGGCAGGCGACAAATTCATATGCGCAAGTTCTTCGGCACGGACGGCATTCGCGGGCAGGCAAACACGTTTCCCATTACGGCCGAAATGGCGCTCAAGGTCGGGATGGCTGCCGGGATTGCTTTCAAGAACGGCGGACACCGGCACCGGGTCGTGATCGGCAAGGACACGCGGCTGTCCGGCTACATGATCGAGAATGCGCTGGTTGCCGGCTTCACCTCCGTCGGGATGGACGCGTTTCTCCTCGGGCCCATGCCGACCCCGTCCGTCGCCATGCTGACCCACTCGCTTCGGGCCGATCTCGGCGTGATGATTTCCGCCTCGCACAACCCGTTCCAGGACAATGGCATCAAGTTCTTCGGACCGGACGGTTTCAAGCTGAGCGACGCCATCGAGCTGGAAATCGAGCGGATCGCGACAAGCGACATGAGCGCGCTGCTTCCCGGCCCGCGGGACCTGGGCCGCGCGAAGCGCATCGAGGGAGCGCAGCAGCGTTACATCGAATTCGCGAAGCGCACGCTGCCGCGTGACATGAGCCTGGAGGGCATCCGGGTCGCGATCGACTGCGCAAACGGCGCCGCCTACAAGGTCGCGCCGGAAGCCCTGTGGGAGCTGGGGGCCGACGTGATTTCGCTCGGCGTCTCGCCGGACGGGTTCAACATCAACAAGGATTGCGGGTCGACCTCCACGGATGCGCTGATCCGCAAGGTGCACGAGGTCCGGGCCGATATCGGCATCGCGCTCGACGGAGACGCCGACCGCGTCATCATCGTCGATGAACACGGCAAGGTGGTCGACGGCGACCAGCTCATGGCGGTCGTCGCCCAGTCGTGGCAGGCGAACGGCCGGCTCTCCGCGCCGGGGATCGTGGCCACGGTCATGTCCAATCTCGGGCTGGAACGCTATCTGGACAGTCTCGACCTCGGGCTCGTGCGGACCAAGGTGGGCGACCGCTACGTGGTCGAGCGCATGCGGGCGGACGGTTACAATGTCGGCGGCGAGCAGTCCGGCCATATCGTCCTGTCCGATTTCGCCACGACCGGGGACGGCCTGATCGCCGCCCTGCAGATCATGGCCTGCGTCAAGGACCAGAACCGGCCCGTCTCCGAAGTCTGCCGGCGTTTCGAGCCGGTGCCGCAAATTCTCAAGAACGTCCGCTACCAGGGCGGGGAACCGCTCGAAAAGGAGGACGTCAAATCCGCGATCCGGGACGGCGAGGGCCGTCTTGGCAAGAACGGCCGCCTGGTCATCCGCGCCTCGGGTACCGAGCCGGTCATCCGCGTCATGGCGGAAGGCGACGACGCGGATCTCGTCAGCCAGGTCGTCAACGATATTGCGGACTCCGTGGCCCGCTCCGCGGCCTGACCCTGGCAAGGTCCAGCATGAACCAGAACAGGCGTCGTCTTGAGGAAGACGGCGCCTTTTCTTTATGAAAGGTAAATGTAAACGGGCGCGTTAAGTATTTCTTAAGGTAAAAAAACTCGGTTAATGAGTACGGTTAAGTCACCTTTAATGAATTCTGGCCATTCTTGTCCCGTGATTCAAGCACGAACCGCAACCGAACGTGCGGACGGCTGAAGAAGAGGACTAGGACATGGTCAAGTATTTTAAGCGATTGTCTTTGGCCGGCATCGCGGTTGTTATGTCGACTGCGGCCTTCGCCGCTGACCTTCCGGCACCGGTCATTGAACATATTCCGCAGGTGCCCGCCGTCGGCGGCTGGTATCTGCGCGGCGACATCGGCTACAAGTTCTACGGCGATCCGGACGGCAGGTTCAACGATGCCATCGTCGGCGACCTGCGCTACGAACGCGAAAGCATAGACAACGCGTGGATGATCGGCGTCGGTGTGGGTTACAAGTTCACCGATCACCTCCGCGGCGACCTCACGATCGACTACGAAACACCGGCGAGGGCCAGGGGTTACGCGGTCTGCGGTGGCTGTGTCGGCGGTTTTTCCCGGGAATCGACGGACATCGATGTCTGGACCGTCATGCTGAACGGTTATTATGACATCGGCACCTGGAACAACTTCACGCCTTATGTCGGCGCTGGTATCGGTGCCGCCTATGTGAACACGAGCGGCACCCTGGCGGAGAACCCGGGCGGAACGGACACGGCCTATGACGGCTCCCACGGCGAATGGAACTTCGCATGGGCCCTCATGGCGGGTACATCCTATGCGTTCACCCCGAACTGGAGCCTCGACGCGGGCTACCGGTACAAGAACCTGGGCACGGCCAAGACGGTGCGGTACCACAACACCGGTACGGGCCAGACCCGTTCCGAATTCTCCGACCTGACCGCCCATGAGTTCCGGCTCGGCGTGCGCTACCAGTTCGCAAACCAGGTGGCAGCGGTGCCGACCTATTTCCCGCCGCAGCCGATCACCAGCAACTACTGAGCTGGTAACGAATCAATCCGAAAGGCCGGCGGCAGCGCCGGCCTTTTTCGTTTCCGGACGACGATTTTCGCCAAATTCATTTGACGCTGCCGATAATCAGCCCTATCCCAATCAGCGGGCCACCCCTCCCCAACGAGGGGCTCCTATCTGAGAGGGTAGACTACATGACTGCACCGATTTCCAAGCCGGACGTCCGTCCGGCCAATCCCAATTTTTCTTCCGGTCCCTGTTCCAAGCGCCCCGGCTGGTCTCTTGAAGGCCTGTCCGACGCGCCGCTCGGCCGCTCCCACCGCGCCAAGGTCGGCAAGGCCAAGCTGGCCGAAGCCATCGATCTCACCCGCGAGATCCTGCAGGTCCCGGCCGATTACCGCATCGGCATCGTGCCGGCGTCGGACACCGGCGCCGTCGAGATGGCGCTGTGGTCGCTGCTCGGCGCACGGTCGGTCGACATGCTCGCCTGGGAAAGCTTCGGCTCCGGCTGGGTCACCGACGTGATGAAGCAGCTGAAGCTCGAGGACGCCCGCAAGATCGAGGCGCCCTACGGCGAACTGCCCGATCTGTCGACGGTCGACTTCAGCCACGACGTGGTCTTCACCTGGAACGGCACCACCTCCGGCGTGCGGGTTCCCAACGGCGACTGGATCCCGGCCGACCGGGAAGGCCTGACCATCTGCGACGCGACCTCGGCCGCCTTTGCCCAGGACCTTTCCTTCGACAAGCTCGATGTGGTGACCTTCTCCTGGCAGAAGGTGCTCGGCGGCGAGGCGGCCCACGGCATGCTGATCCTGAGCCCGCGGGCGGTCGAACGGCTGGAAAGCTATACGCCTTCCTGGCCGCTGCCGAAGATCTTCCGCCTGACCAAGGGCGGCAAGCTGATCGAGGGCGTGTTCAAGGGCGAGACCATCAACACCCCGTCCATGCTCTGCGTCGAGGACTATCTGGACGCGCTGAGATGGGCGCAGTCCGTGGGCGGGCTGTCCGGCCTGATCGGCCGCGCGGATGCCAACCTCAAGCTGCTCAGCGACTGGGTGGAAAAGACCGGCTGGGTCGATTTCCTCGCCGTCGATCCGGCGACGCGGTCGAACACCTCGGTCTGCCTGAAGGTCGTCGATCCGCAGGTCAGCGCGCTTGCCGCCGACGAGCAGGCGGCGTTTGCCAAGGCGATGGTGTCCGCGCTCGACGCGGAAGGGGTCGCCTATGATATCGGCGCCTACCGCGATGCGCCGTCCGGGCTTCGGATCTGGGCCGGGGCGACCATCGAGGCGTCCGATCTTGCCGCATTGACGGGCTGGCTGGACTGGGCGTTCGAGACGCAGAAAGCGACACTCGCGGCCGCGGCCTGAGCACCCTTTTCTTTCCGGTCGGCAGTGCCCGGCCGGACCCCCCAATGCGATTTCAAGGAGGCCACTGATGGCTCCGAAAGTTCTCATCTCGGACAAGCTGTCCGATGCGGCCGTGCAGATCTTCAAGGACCGCGGCATCGACGCCGATTTCCTGCCCGACGTGGGCAAGGACAAGGACAGGCTGCTCGAAATCATCGGCAAGTACGATGGCCTGGCCATTCGCTCCGCCACCAAGGTGACGGAAAAGATCATCGCGGCGGCCGACAATCTCAAGGTGATCGGCCGGGCCGGGATCGGCGTCGACAATGTCGACATCCCCAGGGCCACCGCGCGCGGCATCATCGTGATGAACACGCCCTTCGGCAACGCGATCACCACCGCCGAACATGCGATCGCGATGATGTTCGCCGCCGCCCGGCAGATCCCGGCCGCCGACGCCTCGACCCAGGCGGGAAAGTGGGAAAAATCCCGCTTCATGGGGAAGGAAATCACCGCCAAGACCTTAGGGTTGATCGGTTGCGGCAACATCGGCTCGATCGTGGCGGACCGGGCGATCGGCCTGAAGATGAAGGTGGTCGCCTACGATCCGTTCCTGACGCCGGAACGGGCGGCGTCGCTCGGCGTCGACAAGGTCGATCTGGACGAACTCCTGAAGCGTGCCGATTTCATCACGCTGCACACGCCGCTCACCGACAAGACGCGCAACATCATCGACGCGGCGGCGATCGCGAAGATGAAAACCGGTGCCTATATCGTCAATTGCGCCCGCGGCGGACTGGTCGATGAAAAGGCGGTGCGCGAGGCGCTCGACGCCGGCAAGCTCAGCGGGGCGGCCTTCGACGTGTTCGTGGAAGAACCGGCGAAGGAGAACATCCTGTTCGGCGCGCCGAACTTCGTTTCCACCCCGCATCTGGGAGCGTCCACCAGCGAGGCCCAGGAAAACGTGGCGCTGCAGGTGGCCGAGCAGATGTGCGACTACCTGCTCGACGGGGCGGTGACCAACGCGCTCAACATGCCGTCGATCTCGGCGGAAGAGGCGCCGAAGCTCGCGCCGTTCGTGCGCCTGGCCGAACAGCTCGGTTCCTTCGCGGGTCAGTTGACGGAAACGGGCATCGAGGCGATCCGGCTGGAATATGCCGGCGCGGTTGCCGAACTGAACACCAAGGCGCTGACATCGGCGGCCCTCAGCGGTTTGCTGACGCCGCTCTTGCAGACCGTGAACATGGTCTCCGCGCCGACTGTCGCCCGGGAACGGGGCATCGAGGTGGAGGAGGTCCGCCGGGAGCAGAAAGGTGCCTACGAGACCTATATCCGGCTGACGGTGGTGACCGAGCGCCAGGAGCGGTCCGTCGCCGGTACCGTCTTTGCCGACGGCAAGCCGCGGATCATTCAGGTGAAGGGCATCAACATGGAGGCCGAACTCGGGCCGCACATGCTCTATATCACCAACGAGGACAAGCCCGGTTTCATCGGCCATCTCGGAATGGAACTCGGCAACAGCGACGTGAATATCGCGACCTTCAACCTGGGCCGGACAGCCCCGGGTCAGGACGCCATCTGCCTCGTGGAGGTGGACGGGGAAGTGCCGCAGGCCGTCATGGACCGGCTCGCCGCGGTCTCCCACGTCAAGCAGGTGAAGTCCCTCCGGTTCTGAGCGTCTTCAGGCCTATCGAGAAGGTAAAACGGGCGGCTGCGGGCCGCCCGTTTTCATGCGGGCCGGCGTTTCGGCAGGATGCGTCCGTCGAGAACGAGGAGGCCCGCCAGCAACAGGCCCAGGCCCGCGAACTGGTAGGCGTTGAGGCGCTCGCCGAGGAGCAGAAAGCCGAACAGGATCGCGCTTGCAGGCACGATGAAGGTGACCAGCGAGGCATTCGTGGCGCCGGCCTCGGCCAGCACCCGGAAGTAGATCAGATAGGCGAGCGCGGTCGCGCCGATGCCGAGGGCCAGGACGTTCAGCCAGACGACGGCGGAGGTTTCGAACGGCGACCATGTGCCCGCGGCCATGAGGGCGACCGGCGCCATGATCAGGGTGGAGCCGGACAGCTGACCGGTGGCCGACACCAGCGGCGGGATGTTCCGGAACCTGCGGGCGAAGGTGGCGGCAACAGCATAGGAGAGTGCGGCGCCAAGACAGGCGAGTTGCGCCCACAGCGGGTCGTCGCCCAGCCCGGTCACGCTCGGAGACACCATCACGAGGACGCCGGCAAAGCCGATCAGCACGCCGGCGATCCGGTGCGTGCGCACCGGCTCGTGGCGCACCACAAGCGCTGCCACGATGAAGGTGAAAATCGGAGTCGTCGCATTCAGGATCGAGGCGAGGCCGGCTGAGATTTCCGTCTGCCCCCAGAACAGGAGGGAGAAGGGGACCGCATTGTTGAGGAAGCCCATGACCAGGAAGGCGCCGAGCAGCCGCGGCTGAACCGGGAACCGGTGCGGTGTGAAGCGCAGGACGAGATGCAGCACGGCACAGGCAATGGCCACCCGGCAGAACACCAGTACGAGCGGCGGGATCTCGGCGACGGCGACTTTGGCGAAGAGAAAAGACCCGCCCCAGATGGCGCCGAGCGCGAGCAGCAGGATCCAGTTTCTGAGCGACATGTGACAAATCCATGCAGGGTTGGGGAGGCGCTTTCGGCGGGAAGGGTTCGCTTCAATACCACGCACGCCCCCTGTCCAAAACCCGATTTGCGAGTGCGGCGCGCTTTCGGCCTTTGAATGGTGTTTTGGGATTTATTTTTATTTCAGCAGGTTACGTTGTTATTCGGAGGACCGCGGATGCGGTATTATGCCGGCTCAAAGCAAGCTCCGGCGGACGATGACAGGCCTGGAAGAAGGGGTGTGCCGGAGACCATTTCCCCGTCTCGCGGACGCGCCTGCCGCGCGCCAACAGAAGTGTTTCCATTTCAACCGGAACCGCACTATAGTCCGCCGCGTTTGCCCCGGGCGGCGCGTCCGGGGCTTGTCGTGTTTGCGCCGGTCATCCGGCGCCGGAATTGCCGCTTCAGGAGGGCGTGTCTTAATGGCCAATGTGGTTGTCGTCGGATCGCAATGGGGTGACGAAGGCAAGGGTAAGATTGTCGACTGGCTGTCGGAACAGGCAGACGTCATCGTTCGTTTCCAGGGCGGTCACAACGCAGGCCACACGCTGGTCATCGACGGGGTGAGCTACAAGCTGTCGCTGCTGCCGTCCGGCGTCGCGCGCGAAGGCAAGCTCTCCGTCATCGGCAATGGCGTCGTTCTCGACCCCCATGCGCTGGTCGACGAAGTCGGGCGGCTGTCGGCCCAGGGGGTCGTGGTCACGCCGGAAAACCTGCGGGTTGCGGAAAACGTCACGCTGATCCTGTCCCTGCACCGGGAACTGGACGCGCTGCGGGAAAACTCCAATACCGGAACCCGGATCGGCACCACCAAGCGCGGCATCGGTCCGGCCTATGAGGACAAGGTCGGCCGGCGGGCGATCCGGCTGATGGACCTGAGCAACCTGTCGACACTGCCGGCGAAGATCGACCGCATGCTCGTGCACCACAACGCCCTGCGCAGGGGGCTCGGACAGGACGAGATTTCCGCCCAGGCCATCTACGACGAACTGGCAAGCGTGGCGGACAAGGTGCTTCCCTACATGGATTCGGTCTGGAACCTGCTCGACCGGCTGCGGAAAGAGGGCAAGCGCATCCTGTTCGAAGGCGCGCAGGGCGCCCTGCTCGATATCGACCACGGAACCTACCCGTTCGTGACCTCTTCCAACACGGTCGCGGGCCAGGCGGCCACCGGCTGCGGCCTCGGGCCGGGCAGCGTCGGCTATGTGCTGGGCATCACCAAGGCCTATACGACGCGCGTCGGCGAAGGGCCGTTCCCGACGGAACAGAAGAACGAGGTCGGCGAGTTCCTCGGCACACGGGGCCATGAATTCGGAACGGTCACCGGCCGCCGCCGCCGCTGCGGCTGGTTCGACGCGGTCCTGGTGCGCCAGACGGTCTGCACCTCCGGCATCAACGGTATCGCATTGACCAAACTCGACGTTCTCGACGGGCTTGAGGAAATCAAGATCTGTGTCGGCTATGAACTCGACGGCGAGCGAATCGATTATCTGCCTGCCTCGCAGGGCGCGCAGGAACGGGTGATTCCCATCTACGAAACCCTTCCGGGCTGGAAAGAATCCACAGAAGGTGCGCGTTCGTGGGCCGATCTTCCGGCGCAGGCGGTCAAGTATGTTCGCCACGTCGAGGAGCTGATCGGCGCGCCGGTCGCGCTGCTGTCCACGAGCCCCGAACGGGAAGACACCATCCTTGTGCAGAACCCCTTCCAGGGGTGATGCGGCCCGCAAACGCCTTAAAAAACGCCAAAAAAGCCGGTTATCTGGAAAGAATGTCGTCCGTTGAAAGGCGGATGCGGGGTCGCCGGGAGCCATTTTGAATAAAGCCGTTTCCTTCGGAGGTTTCCGGAGCGGAGGCGGCCGTCGCGTCATTCGCCGCCTGCAGGCGGGCGGCGGACCCCGCGAACAAGGGGTTCGCGCCCGGCGGAACTTGGTATAAGCCTGTTTAAAAGGACTGATTTTGGATCGGCGAATTGCCGACAGGCAACAAGATGGCTGACTACTATTCAATTTTGAAAAAAACGATCGGCTCTCTTCCGGAAAACAACGGGGCGGCACGCCGCAGCGTTTACAGTCGGGCGCGGAACGCGATCGTCAATCAGCTGAAGGCCTACGAGCCTCCCCTGACGCCATCCGAAATCACCGCCGAACAGCTCCGCCTGGAGGAAGCAATCCGCAAGGTCGAGGCGGAAGCTGCCCGCGAGAGCCTCGGTCTCAATCCGCTGAGCAAGCCCGCGGCCCCGGCCGGCTCGTCGGGAACGGCGACCCTGACCGCCCGTCCGGAGCCGGCGCCGCCTTCCGCGCCGAAGGACGAAGCCCCGGCTGCTCCGGCCGCGGACCCCGCCCCGGCAGCCCAGGCCTCGCCTCTCAAGCAGGCCGTCGAGGATGCCGGGAAGCTGGGTGCGGCCTCGCATATGGCGGTTCAGTCCACGAAGGAAGCGATTTCGTCCCACGCGGGAACCGGCGCGGCGTCTCCCCAGGAACCGGTGATGGGGGTTCCGGAGGCGGACGCCGAAGACGACGCCTATCCGGAAGAACCCGCACAGGACTATGCGCCGAACGACTACGACGTCCGTCCTCATGCCTATGCCGATGAAACCGACGACGAAACGGATGCGGCCGCAGGCGGCCGGGGACGCCAGCGGCTTTCGGACCGCGTCGGCGGGCGCGGCGGCGGCCTGTCGCTCGTGCCGCTCGCCCTCATCGGGGTGCTGATCCTGATCGTCCTGGGAATTGCCGGTGTCATCTATTCCCAGAAAGACCTGATTGCGGAGATGGTTGCCGGCGGCCCGCAGACGTCGGAGCCGAAGCCGGCCGATACGGAGGCGGCGGCACCCGATGCGGCCGAAGCCCCGGCGGTGGAGGAAACGGCGGCCGCCGACAAGGTTCCGGGCAAGAACAACGATCGTCTCCTGGATGACAGCGGCCAACCCGCGGCCGCGCCGGATGCGCGTACCGTCACGACCACGACCATCACGCCGGACCAGTCGTCCACGCAGGCCGCGGCACCCGCGCCTGCTCCCGCCGATCCGGTCCAGCCGGCGGCCTCCGTGCCGCAAGCCGCGTCACCGGCGCCCGCAACTTCACCCGCACCGGGGCCCGAGCCGGAAACGGCCGCCCCCGCCGCACCGGTCACGACCCCGGAAGTGCCCCAGATCGTGGCTTCCGCCGAGGACGGGGAAAAGCCGGACGTCTCCCCCGCGGCCCAGGAGACGGCGGCGGTTGCTCAGCGCTCGATCCTTTATGAAGAAGGGGCGGGCCCGAACGGTGCGGGAACGGCCTCCCAGGGCGAAGTCGTATGGGGCTTGAAGGAAGAAACCGACCTGGACGGCAAGAAGCAGGAAATTCTGACCGCCGAGGTCCGGATTCCGGAGCGGAACGTCTCCGTCGATATCCGGCTGAAACCGAATGAGGACAGCTCCCTGCCGGCAAGCCATCTGGTGGAGATCAAGTACATATTCCCGAAGGACTTTCCGGCGGGCGACGTGCAGAACGTGCCGGGGCTTGTGATGAAGCCGACCGAGCAGGCGCGCGGCGATGCGCTGATCGGCGCCTCGGTGAAGGTTTCGGAGGGCTACTTCTGGATTGCGCTTTCCAATATCTCCAGCGAGAAGGAGCGCAACATCGGCTTGTTGCGCGAGCGGGGATGGATCGACATTCCCATGCTCTATGACAACGGCACGCGCGGTATCCTGACCCTGGAAAAGGGACCGGCCGGCACCCAGGCCGTCGAGGACGCCGTCCAGGCCTGGCAGGCGGGCTGACGGCCAGCCTGCCATTCAGCATCCATCTAAACTTAGCCGCATCAGGGTTGCGTTTTGCCGCGTGCCGGTGCATGGTCGCGGTCGGTCCGAGGGGTGTTCCAAAGCGGAACTGAGATGGCGTTGCCGAACCCTTAGAACCTGATCCGGGTCATGCCGGCGAAGGGACGGAAGCCTTTAGCCATATCCCGGATCTCCAGTGTCGGTTTCGGTTTATCCGAAGACGGGAGATCCTTTTGTGTCGAGACGTACTAGCACCGTTCGGTGCACTCTTTCCTTTTCGGTGGCAAGACCGCCGCATCTTTCCGGGCTCTGCCGCGAGGTTTCGCGATGCGGCGCCTGATGGCAACGGCGACAAGAGTGCTGATCGGCCTTCTGGTGACGCTGATCGCCTGGGAAGCCCTGATCCGCCTGTTCGATATCCAGCCGTTCATGCTGCCCGGCCCGGAGCGGGTCGCCCGTGCTTTCCAGGAGCGGGGCGGTTTCCTGCTGCACCATGCGGCGATCACCGCCTATGAAACGCTTCTCGGCTTTGCCGTCGGCGTTGTCGCCGGGGCCTGTCTCGCCATTGCCATGTGGCTGTTTCCCTTTGCCCGGCGCGCCCTGCTGCCCGCGCTGCTGGTGACCCAGGCGTTGCCGGTCTTTGCCATCGCGCCGATCCTTGTCCTCTGGCTCGGGTTCGGATTGTCCTCGAAGATCGTGATGGCGGTGCTCGTCATTTTCTTCGCGGTGACATCCACGTTCTTCGACGGATTGCGGCGGGCCGATGAAGGGCTCATCGACCTGGCCCGGCTCTACCGGGTGTCCCGGCTGAAAGAACTGCTCTATTTCCGTATTCCCGCGGGATTGCCGGCGCTCGCCTCCGGCATCCGCATCGCCGCCGTGTTTGCGCCGATCGGCGCCATCGTCGGCGAATGGGTCGGGGCGAAGGGCGGGCTTGCCTTCATCATGCTCCAGAGCAACGCGCGCATGCAGACCGACGTGATGTTCGCGGCCCTGCTTCTGCTGGCGCTCATGGTGCTGGTCTTACGTTTTTCCGTCGATCGCCTCACCCGCCGCCTGGTTCCCTGGCAGGCGGAAGACTGATCCACTCATCCCCAAGGAGGACTGAATGAAGAAAATAGCGCTCTGGTCGTTTGCGGCCATGCTGATGACCGCGGTTCCGGCCCAGGCGGCCGACAAGCTGACCGTGCTGCTCGACTGGTTCGTCAATCCGGACCATGCGCCGGTGGTCACCGCGAAGGCCCTGGGTTTTTTCGACAGGCAAGGGCTCGATGTCGAACTGGTCGAACCGGCGGATCCGGCCATGCCGCCGAAGCTGGTCGCCGCCGGTCAGGGCGATATCGCCATCTCCTACCAGCAGACCCTTCACCCCCAGATCGACGAAGGTCTGCCGCTGAAACGGATTGGCACCCTGGTCGAAACCCCGCTCAATTCGCTGATCGTGCTGAAGGACGGTCCCATCAAGACCCTTGCGGATCTGAAAGGCAGAAAGATCGGGTTCTCGGTGTCCGGCTTCGAGGATGCCATGCTCGGCCAGATGCTGAAATCGGTGGGCCTGAGCGTGTCCGACGTGGAGCTGATCAACGTCAATTTCGCGCTGTCGCCGGCGCTCCTGTCAGGCCAGGTCGATGCGGTCATCGGCGGCTACCGGAATTTCGAGCTGACCCAGATCGAGATCGAGGGCAAGGAAGGCAAGGCCTTCTACCCGGAAGAACACGGCGTGCCGGTCTATGACGAGCTGATCTACGTGGTTGAAAAGGACAAGACCGACGATCCGCGCTTTGCCCGCTTCCTGGCGGCGATCGAGGAGGCGACCATCTATCTGACCAACCATCCGGACGAGGCCTGGCAGGCCTTCATCAAGGCCTATCCGAACCTCGATGATGAACTGAACAGGCGGGCCTGGGCGGATACCCTGCCGCGCTTTGCCAAGCGTCCGGCGGCGCTCGACAGCGGCCGGTATCAGCGGTTCGCGGACTTCCTCTATGAGAACAAGCTGATCGGCAAGGTCGTGCCGGTCGAAACCTACGCGGTCGAAATCCGGTAGATCGACAGAGGTCGAGGCGTCTATTGGGCGGCGCCGCCGGCGGAGACCGGTGACGCCGCCAGAGCGGCAATGCGCTCGGCGAACCGGTCATAGAAGGGCCGCAGGTGGTCCGGAGCCGCGTCGCGGCATTCGCCCAGCAGCCGTTCGGCCCGGCCGGGTTCGCCGGCGCGCAGGGCTTCGATGAGCTCCGCATGCAGCCGGCCGAGCTTGCGGAAGCCTTCCGATGTGCGCAGCTTTTCGCCGCCCACGAGCGCATAGAGCCGGACGGCCTGCGACTTTCCCTTCAAGGGGATCTCGCCTGCTTCCAGATAGGCGAATTCAGGCGCCTGGCTCCGGGTCTCGTCGGAGACCAGCAGTTCGGCTCCCACCGCCTTGCAGCTCGATTCGATCCGGGAGGCCACGTTCACCGCGTCGCCGATCACCGAATAGTTGAAGCGCTTGTCGGAGCCCATGTTGCCGACACAGGCCTCGCCGCTGTTCAGCCCGATGCCGATGCGGACCGTCTGCGTCTTCAGGTTCCGCGCCTTGAAGCCGAAGGCGTCCTCCTCGTTCAGCCGGTCGACGGTGGCAAGCATGTCCAGCGCGGCCCGGCAGCCGTGGCTGGCATGGGCCTCCAGGGTGAGCGGCGCGTTCCAGAACGCCATGATGCTGTCGCCGATGTATTTGTCGATGGTGCCCTGTTCGGCCTGGATGGCATCCGACAGCGGCGACAGGAGCGTGTTCAGGAAACTGACCAGCTCGGTCGGCGTCAGCTGTTCGGAAATCGGCGTGAAGCCGCGGATGTCCATGAACAGGATCGTCATCGGCCGCATTTCCCCGCCGAGCACCAGCTGCTCGGGCGATTTCTCAAGCTGGGTGACGAGTTCGGGCGACAGATACTGACTGAAGGCCTGGCGGACAAACCGCTTTTCCCGCTCGGTGAGGAAATACAGCAGGGCGGTGGTGACCGCGAAGATCATGAAGGTGGCGAAGCTCGGATAGATCGGATCGATCAGCAGGCCTTCCTTCAGGAAGAAATAGTAGGATCCGCCGATCATGGCCGCCGCAATGCCTGCCCCCAGAAGACCGGTGCCGATGGCGCCCACGACGGGAAGCGCCAGGATCACGAGGATGCCGACGAAAAGGGTGGCAAGCGTTTCCGCACCGTCCGCCCAGTCGGGACGGGTCAGAAAGGTGCCGTTGATGATCTGTTCCGTTGCCTGGGCATGGATCATCACGCCGGGAACCAGCTCTCCCAGGGGGGTAGCCCGGATATCGCGCAGGCCGGCCGCGGAGGTGCCGACGAAGACGATCTGTCCTTCCACGAGCGGTGCGACTTCGGCCTGTTTCGCGGGGTCCAGGATGTCCTTCACCGAGACGTAGCGCTCGGGCCGTTCATGGTCGAAGTAGACCCATATCTCTCCGTCCGCCGCGGTGGGCACGGTGAATGCGCCGATCTTCACATCGGTGATCGCGGCGTTTCCGGCATCGGTCTCACCGCTTGCACCCGTGGTTCTGACCAGAAGTCCCTTCGCGCCCTGGGCGACCCGAAGGGCTTCCACGGCCAGGCCCGGATAAAGCTGTTTTCCGTCGGAAAAAAGCAACGGCGCCCGGCGCACGACCCCGCTCTGGTCCTTTGCCGACAGCGATATGCCGCCAATGCCGCTTGCCGCGTCTTCAAGGATCGCCAGGCTGGGAAGGGCGGAGGGAAACATCGGCAGGATCGTCAATGGATCGGTGCCGCCATAGGCGAAGCCGCTCTTGGCGGCCGGCGAGCGGCCTTCCGTATCCCGGCGGGCGGCAAAGCCCAGGACCGAGGGGGATTGCCCCAGGGCCCGGGCGAAGCGTTCGTCATTGTCCGGCAGCCGGTCCAGCAGGGCCTTCAGCGCCTGGGGGTCTTCGGTGCCGTCCAGCGAGAGGGATTCTGTAATGCGCGTCGGAGACGTACGGTCCGGCTCGCTGAAAACGACATCGAAGGCGATGACCGCGGCGCCCATATCGGTCAGGGTGGTGACCAGGTCGGCAAGCCGCGTGCGCGGCCATGGCCACTGGCCGTATTCGGCGATGGAGGCTTCGTCGATATCGGCCACGCGGACAGGCGCGGCGGTATAGGGGCGGGGGCTGAAGCGCTGGTAATAATCGAAGGTTAGCTCGCGGACCGCGGTCAGGAAATCGGGATTGACGGCGCGCAGGCCCGTTGCGGCGATCAGCCCGAGAACCGCCGCAACGGCGACCAGTGTCCGTTTCCCGGTCAGTCGTCTGACGATCCTGCGCATGAATCGGCCTCCCAACATCGCTTTCAGGCCAGCCTATTAGCGGCAGGAGAGGCCCGCAAGTGCGGGCGTCGCCGGCGGGAGGACGCACAGGGAAAAGGCGCCGGAACGGTCCGTTCCGGCGCCTGTCTCAATCGATCGGGAGGTTGTCCCGTCAGGCCGCCTTAAGTTGTCAGGCCGCCCTAACGTGTCAGGCAGACGGGCGTTCCATCGCCTTCGCGCTGGTCTGGACGGCCTTCTGCACCTTTTCGAAGGCGCGGACCTCGATCTGGCGGACACGCTCACGGCTGACGCCGAACTCGCCCGACAGGTCTTCAAGGGTCATCGGATCCTCCGACAGCCTGCGGGCTTCGAAGATCCGGCGTTCGCGGTCGTTCAGGACGCCCATGGCATCGCTCAGGAGCTTGCGGCGCATGTCCAGCTCTTCCTGGTTGGCGAGCATGGTTTCCTGGCTCTCGCTCTCGTCGACGAGCCAGTCCTGCCATTCTCCGGCGTCGGCCTCGGCGCGCACCGGCGCGTTCAGGCTGGCATCGCCGCTGAGGCGCCGGTTCATCGATACGACCTCTTCCTCGCTCACGCCGAGCGTGGTCGCGATCTGCTCGACCTGATCCGGCTTAAGATCGCCCTCGTCCAGGGCCTGGATCTTGCCTTTCAGACGGCGCAGGTTGAAGAACAGCCGCTTCTGGTTGGCCGTCGTGCCCATTTTGACGAGCGACCATGAGCGCAGGATGTATTCCTGGATCGCGGCCTTGATCCACCACATGGCGTAGGTGGCCAGACGGAAGCCCTTGTCGGGCTCGAACCGCTTGACCGCCTGCATCAGGCCGACGTTGCCTTCGGAGACGACCTCGCCGATGGGCAGGCCGTAGCCGCGATAGCCCATGGCGATTTTCGCTACAAGACGAAGGTGGGAATTGACCAGCCGCTCGGCGGCTTCAGGGTCATCGTGCTCCTTGTACCGCTTGGCGAGCATGTACTCTTCCTGCGGCTGGAGCATCGGAAACTTGCGGATTTCGTCGAGGTAGCGGCTCAGTCCGCCTTCCCCGGCAGTAAGCATCGGTACATTCTGGGCCATTGAATGCGCCCCCTTTCTCCCGTCGCTGCGTTCCCTTTCGCATCAGGCGGCAAACAGACCCCCTGTCTTGCCAGGTACCTGATATTTCAAGGCAAACGCCTAAAACAGGCGCCCGGTTCCCGGCGCACCCGTATTTTTAATATAAGTAGCATTACGCCATTTACATGGCCTCAGTGAGGAACAGGATTCTAAAATTTTCGTAATGCGGATAAAAGATCATTGAAATCAGCGGGATAGCTGCTCTCGAAGCGCATGGTTTTTCCCGTGACCGGATGGGCGAAGGCGAGCAGCCCGGCATGAAGGGCCTGCCGCGAGAAGCCGGCGACCGCGGTTTTCAACGGTTCCGGCAGGCGGTTGATTTTCGTCTTGAAGCCCGCGCCGTAGTCATCGTCGCCGATCAGGGGATGGCCGATATGGGCCATGTGCACGCGGATCTGGTGGGTGCGGCCGGTTTCCAGCCGGCATTCGACCAGGGACGCGACGGCCGGTTCCGCCTCCGGACCGAAACGTTCCTTGACCTGCCAGTGGGTAACCGCGTGCCGGCCGCTGGTCTTTACCACGGCGATCTTCTGGCGATTGGCCTGGGAGCGGGCGAGGTTGGCGTCGACCGTTCCCTTCAGGCCCGACGGCGCGCCCCAGACGATGGCCGCATAGGCCCGCTCCAGCGGGCCGGTCTTGCCGTGGTCGGCGAACTGCGCCGACAGGCCCTGATGGGCCTGATCGGTCTTGGCCACGACAAGCAGGCCGCTGGTGTCCTTGTCGATGCGGTGCACGATGCCGGGGCGCCTGACGCCGCCCACGCCCGACAGGCTGTCGCCGCAATGATGGATCAGCGCGTTGACCAATGTTCCGGTCCAGTTGCCGGGTCCGGGATGGACCACGAGGCCCGCGGGCTTGTCGATGACGATCAGGTGCTCGTCCTCGTAAACGATGGAAAGCGGAATATCCTCGCCCTGAGGCTCGGGGTCCTCCGGTTCGGGAAGGACGAGGGTCAGCACCTCGCCCGCGTTGACCCGGTATTTCGGCTCCACTATCTTGCGCCCGCCCGCGGTGACGTCGCCGGACTTGATCAGTGCCTGGATCCGGTTCCGGCTCAAGGTGTCCAGTCGGCCCGCCAAGACGGCATCGAGACGTTTACCGGCGTCATCTGCTTCAACCTGATATGTGAAGTCCGCACCGAATTCGGCCGGATCTTCCGGAGTACCATCATTCATGACTCAACCTGAGTTCAACGACCAAGGCAACGAGGAAAAGCCGCTCGATCCGGCGGTGGAACGCGTCCAGAAGAAGCTGAAGCGCCTGCTCGCGGGATCGTCCCTGGTCATGCTTGCGGGCTTTATCGCTGTCTTCGCAGCAATTTTCTACAAGATCAACACCTCCAACCGGCAGGTCGACGCGGCATCGATCGCCCGGACGATCGCGATCGGCGCAAATGCCACGGTCGAGAGCGTCGACTGGGTCGACGGACGGATGATGGTTGTCATCCGCGAAAACGGCACGACGGCGCTGTTGCAGGTCGAACCCTCCACGGGACGCGTGCTCGGCCGCACGGATTTCGTGGCGCAATAAGGCGGTTTCCCGCCAATTGGCCGAAGCCGGCAAAAAAGGGGCTTGCTCTCATTTCAAAGGCCCCTTATATGCTCGCTTCTCGGTTCGCGGCCCTGTCGCCCGAACCTGGGCGCCCATCGTCTAGCGGTCTAGGACGCCGCCCTTTCACGGCGGAAACACGGGTTCGAGTCCCGTTGGGCGTGCCATTTTTTTCAATGGCTTACATGTTGAAAGTGCTTTGTAGGATGACAGACTGCAAAGTAACGCGTTATTTCAATTCGTTTTCTCTTTTATTTGTAAGCGATTCAGGTGCGTTTTTTGTGCGCTGATACGCATTTCAGCTTGCTGCAGACTTTCAGGCTAAGTGAGACGGGTATCGACGTCGCTCTACCCGTTGATAGACTTCCATCTTCATTTGGCAGTTTTGGAACAAGATAGCTGCACTTTCCACCCGTCACCCAAAGACTCTGCAGTTTCGTGCCACATAATCTTTTCAGGTCTTTGGTTGGAGTTCATGCAAATTAGTTCGTTCAACAATAAAGCTACTAAATATATTGCATGCTCCGAAAGCCCGGTGGACCTTATCGTCAGGTCAAAAGGCTTATTCAAGTCTCTATTGTCATAAACTGCAGTGTAGGATTGTCCGAGCATTGATCCTGTAAACTCGGGCGCTTGCCCTATCTCATAGATCGGACTGGTTGCACTGAACGTTGGTAGGACAGCATCAAGATCAACCCTGCCATCGGGTTGCAACGGTACTTCGGCAATTTCGGCCTGTGCGATCGACCCGCAAATCAGAAAAAGCAAAGCGGCCAAACGGACCATTCCACTCACCAACATCAAAACATCAATAGTTCGGCGTAACATGCCGTTGTCGGTATTTTAAAGCAGTTTGTCGGTTGAGAAACTACCTGCTTGAGCACATGTTAGCGGCGCTATCGGCCTTCGGCCTGCTTGAGCGCATGTTAGCGGCGCTATCGGCCTTCGGCCTGCTTGAGCGCGTGTTTGTTGCGCTACCGGCCTTCGGCCTGCTTGAGCGTGTCTTCCGATTGACCATCGGCACGCCTCTTTCTAGACTCCGGCCATTGAGTTGATTTTTTGCCTTTAAAGAGGTTGCCCGCACGTGACCCGGTTCTTGCGATATCTGCCGGTGGCCATAGGTCTTGTCTGGTTTATCGGCCTGCCGGGTGAACCGGTCGCGATGGAGTTCGTCCGGTGGGGCGAAACGACGGGTCCGCATCCTTCCGGCCCGGGTGTGGTGTCGGTCATGGAGGCGGAACAGGTCGCTTCGCCGCGGACACCCGAGCAGGCTGCCTTCATTGCCAGGGTGTGCACGAAAATCGAGGCCGCGGCGGAGGCCTATGCCCTGCCGCCGGCCTTTCTGGCCCGGCTGATCTGGACCGAGAGCCGGTTCGATCCGGACGCGATCAGCCCGATGGGCGCGGAAGGCATCGCCCAGTTCATGCCGGCGACCGCCAAGGTGTGGGGCCTGGAAAATCCCTTCGAGCCGATGACGGCGATCATGGCGTCGGCCAAACTGCTTTCGTACCTGTGGAAGGGATACGGCAATGCGGGCCTGGCGGCGGCGGCCTATAACGCCGGGGAAAGGCGCGTCGACGCCTGGTTGAAGGGCCGCTCGGGTCTGCCCGGGGAAACCCGGGGCTACGTCTATGCCATCACCGGCCACAGCGCCAATGACTGGAAGAAGAAGAACCCGCCCGACGTCCGTTTCGTCCTCGACGAGGCCCGGGAGTTCCAGGATTCCTGCAACGACTATCCCCAGATCAAGGCGCCGGCGCAGCGCCGGTTCGCCAACAGATATTTCAATCGCGGCCTCGCCCTGACAGCCAAGAAGGACTACGAGGCGGCCATCCTGCGCTACACGGTCGCCATCCGCCTGAAACCCGATTTTCCCGATGCCTACAACAACCGGGGGATCGTCTACCGCAAGACCGGAGACTACCAGGCAGCCATATTGAACTACGATGCCGCGATCCGGCTAAAGCCGAATTACGCCGCCGCCTACAACAACCGCGGCTATGCGAAACGGAAACTCGGCCGGTTCGAGGAGGCGATTGCCGATTACGACCGGGCGATCAAACTCAAGCCGGGCTACGCGGCCGCCTATTTCAACCGCGGCTTTGCTTATGCGAAACTCGGGCAATTCAGCGAAGCGATTGCCGACTACTCGGTTGCGATCACGGCGCAGCCGGGAAATGTGCTCGCCCTCTACAATCGTGCCTTCGCCTACCGGGAAACCGGGCAGGACGCGGAAGCCCTGCAGGATCTGGACAAGGTGATTGCCGCCAGCGACGGCCTTGCCCGGGCCTATTTCCAGCGGGCGACCCTGTTGAAGCGGCTCGGCAAGGCCGAGCGCGCGAAAGCCGATTACCGCGAGGCCGTCGCCCTCAACGCCGGATTTGGCGAGGAACGGTACCGGAAGCTGTTCGACTGAGCTTTATTAGAGCATGTCCCACTGCTGTCCGGTTTAACGACGTATGTGGTAAAACCCTGGCTTGTCCGCTTGTTTTCCTCTCCCCCCTTGAGCATCTGTGTTTTGTGTCAAGGACGGTTTGGAGACCAGATCCGGTTATCTGAGAGCAGGGTATTTGCGAGAACGATGAGTTTTCGCATGACGGCGACAATAGCGACCTTCGGCTTTTTGCCGGCCTCTATGAGCCTTTTGTAGAAGGTCGCGAGGGAGGGATTGTAGCGGGCGGCGGACAGGGCTGCGAGATAGAGGGCGCGCCTTGCCTGGGACCGCCCGCCGCGGATGCGGCGCGGGCCGTTTCTATGGCCGCTGTCGTCGGCGATGGGAGCAAGGCCGGCGAGACTGGCAGCCGCCTTTGCCGAGAGGCTGCCGAGTTCGGCCATATCGACGAGAAGGTCGGCGGTAACGGCGGGGCCGATACCGGGGATGGAGGCGAGGATTTCGGCACGGCGTGCGAGCGCCGGATCCGCCTTGATGCGTCGTTCGATCTCGGCGGCGAGCCGTTCGATATGGGTGTTGAGGCTGGCGATACGACGCTTGAGTTCCCCCTTGAGGAAGCCGGTCGCGGCAGCCGCCAGCCGGTTCTTGAGCGCAGTGCGCTCGGCGCTTGCCGCATTGCGGGCACGCACCAGTTCACTGAGATCCTCGTGTGCCTACTCGGGACAGGCCCAGATCCGCCGCGTGCGCTCCAATGGCGAGATCAAATGGAAAGGCGCTCTGATCTACATCTCAAGCGCCCTCATCAACGATCTGGTCGGCCTGACCGAAACAGAAGAAGGCTCATTCGAGGTCCGTTTCTACAATGAGACGATCGGATGCATCGTCAGAGGAGAACAAACACTCAGCCCCCTGAAACCACGAACAGAGAAAGGTGCGGACCAGCGGAAACTGTAAACAACCTATCCAGTCAAATTTGTAAATGACCCAAATTCTGGACAAGTGGGCGGGACTGTTTTTCGTGTCCTCTTTATCCTGGAGGAGGAATACCACTGATATGTCAAATGCTTGAAAAAAGACTTCGTAGATAAACCGGACAGCAATGGATATGGACTAGACTTGGTTTTCCGGGTTCACGGAAGCTTGGTCGGCATCAGCGGGCGGCCGAATTCCGTCGCGTGGTAATCGTGGCACAGCGTACAGGTCTCGCCCGCCGCCTCGTCCGTATGGCAGGTGGTGCACATGTTCTTTTCGATCGGGCTGAAGTTCAGCGAAAAGACGGACGGATCGACGCCTTCGTAGGTCTTCAGGTAGGTATCGGGCCCGGGGTCGAGCTCGTGGCAGGTCCGGCAGCCCTTGTCGCCCACGGCGGCGATATGCGGTTCGTGGGAAAAGGTCGTGAAACGGGCCTTCACCCGTCCGGTGTTGAACGGTTTCCACTTGACGTGCCGGGTCCCGCTTTCGTCGTCGATGCTGTGACACTTGATGCAGCGGCCGACAGCGTCGGACGACGCCAGCCGGTCGAAGATCGGCGCCAGCCTATCCTGCCGCTCCGTGGCAAAGGCGTGCCCTGTGTAGTCGAGCCAGCTGCGCAGGAACCGGTCGGCGTGGCCCATCGGGCGGTACCGGATGGTGAAATCCTGACGGTACCATCCACCCAGCTCCGCCCAGGTTTCCGGATCGAAGGGGGTCTGTTCCGGTTCGGCCGGCTGGCTCGGGCCGTCCGCTCCCATGACGTCCAGGCCGCCGCCGCCACTGTCGCCGGAAAGAATGTCGCCGGAAAGAATATCGTCGCTGTCGCTTCCCCCGGAAAGAATGTCACCGCCGTCGCTTCCGCCCAGGATCGTGTCCGCATCGCCCGCGGGCGCCGTGTCATCCCCGGACAGGATGTCGCCGTCGGACGGGCTGTCCCCGGTCTCGGGCGCCAGCAGACCGCCGCCGCTGTCGTCATTTCCGGACAGGATATCGTCTCCCGTACCGCCGGGGGTTTCGCCGGCCTGATCGAGGAGGCCGCCGGATTGCGGGTCTCCGGAAGACATTTCGTCAGCCCCGGCGGGCCGGCTTAGCAGGTCGGCACCGGCCTCGTCCGCTCCGGCCGGCTCTCCGAGCAGGTCCATGCCGCTGTCGCCGGAGCCTGAAAGATCGTCCGAAGCGCCCAGGATGTCGCCGTCCGACGTCGACCCGTCGTCTCCCAGGATCGAGCCGCTGCCGCCATCCGGTGCGGTGGAAGACGCGGAAGCCTGATCCGCAACGGCTGCGGCTTTCGCCTTTTCGGCTTCTCTTTCAGCTTCCAGTTCGGCTTCTTTCTGTTGGGCTTCGAATGCGACGGTCGGCAGGCCCTTGCCGTGTTTTTCCAGGTCGTCCTGCAGGTTGGGGAACCAGTCGCGGTTGGCGGACGCGATCACGTCATGGGAGATCAGGCCGGTCAGGTAGGACATGTCCAGCCGGTCCATGTCGGCGCCGCTGTCATTGGCCGGCATGTGCATGGTCTGCATGATGCCGTCGTTTTCGAACCGGGCGAACAGGCTTTTGACCGACCAGGCGAGGTCCGCGACCCTTGCAAGATCCTCGTCGCTGGCATCGGTCAGGTCCAGCAGGTCGAGGCCGGCAACGGCGTCCGCAACGCTATTTCCGGATGCGTTTCCGGCCAGCAGGGCCTTCATGAAGGCGGTCACCCTGGCCTCCGAATATTCGGGCCAGGCGCCGATATCGACTTGGCGTTCCCCAAGGGTCGCGACATCGAGACCCGGCACGGCAAGGAAATTGATGCCCTTCGGACCGCTGACGCGGGTCGTCCCCAGGATATCGCCTTCGTGACAGCTTGAGCACATGGCGTCGAAGGTCCGGACCTCCATGTACCTCTGGTCCTCGCCGGGCTGATGACAGTCCATGCAGGTGCCGGGAATGGCGGTCGGCGCGGTTTCCGCCGTCTTCGGGAAGTGGGTTCCGAAGTGGGACTTGTGGTCGAAGATGATCCGGGTGCGCCGATTGAACGGATAATTCGTGAACTGCGGATGGGAGTCCCCGAATTCACCGAATTTCGACACATGACAGGTCTGGCAGCGCAGGTTCGAGACCGTGGTGAGGTCATGGGCGCTGCCGTTGTGATCCTGATGGCAGGTCGCGCAGTAGATCTCGGTTCGCCCGCCGGACTGTTGCGGCGGCGCGAAGGAGATCCGGTGGACCCAGCTGTCGTTGCGGATCTCTCGCCCGTCCTGTCCGTCATGGTAGGCCGCGGTCAGTTTCGCAAGCCGCTCGACCGGGTTGGTATGGGGCGAGAAGGGCGCGTTGCCGACATCATGGCAGGCAATGCACAAGTTGGCGTTTTCCTTCGCACTGGTCGTCGCGGCAAAGCTGTGCAGCCAGCCGAGGTTTTCGGCCTTGACGCCCGCGTGACAGGCGTCGCAGTTCGTCAGGTTGGCATGGGCCGAGGAAAGCGGTCCGGGCATCAGATATCTGCCGGCCTGGCTGCTGGCGATGACCAGGACCACCAGTCCGACGGCGAACGCAGCCGCCCAGCGGGCCATGCGGCCCCGCCTTGTCCGCAGGCTCGGCTGCGGTACGCAGGGTTCCGGCTGCAGGCAGCAGCGTCCGTCCGGAAGAGGACCGGCATCGCAAGGCCCGCCCTCCTGGGCCGAGCGCGTGCACCGCCAGCGTCCGTCGACCAGATTGGGTTCGCACGCCGCCGCCGCTCCGCATCCGCCGCGCATGTCCGGACCGAGGGGGCAGGGCTTTCCTTCCGCCAGGTGCCCGCAGACCCACTTGTCCTGCAGGCGCTGGTAGGGGCTGTCTCGGAAGCCGAATTTCTGCAGGAGGGTCACGTCAGGCGATCCCGGTCGAAAAGGCGTAGGCGATGAAGACGTGAACCACGATCACGACCACGAGCGCATAGGTCGGTGGAATGTGCAGAAACAGCCAGAGCTTCATCAGACCGGCATTGGCGTAGTGAAAGTCCAGACCGTTTTTGGCTTCGACCAGTTCGCGCAGCCTCGCCAGCCGCGCCTTGCCTTCGTCATCGAGATAGCGCTCGATTGAATCGAGTTCTCCCTGGAGCCGGGTCAGCGGCAGGCGCGAGGCGCGCAGGTGCGCCAGGATATTGCGCGGGCGCGCGAAGAACCGGCCGAGAAGGTCGCTATAGAGCCTGGCGATGCTCTGGGTGTTGCCGTCTTCCACGGACTTGAGCGCCAGGGCTTCGGCCTCGGCGGCAAGCCGGGCCCGGAACACCGGGATGCGCTCGAAGATCATGCGCTCGCCATAGGATTCCAGCCGCGCCGGAATGGTCTTGCTGATCCAGGTTCCCGCCAGACCGCTGACGGCGACCAGGACAAATAGGCTCCATAACAGCCATTCCAGCGGGGTGTCGGGAAGCTGGTAACGGCTGTGCGCAAGGAAGATGCCGAGGGTGACGAAACCCAGGTAGATGTGCAGGAGCAGCCAGAAGCGGACCCGTCCGAACGGCAGGATCACGACGCGCTTGCGCAGGGTGAGCAGCATCATGACCGCCATAGACCCGACCAGGATCCAGCCGTTGAAATACTGGACATCGCGCAGGGATACGTCATAGCCGAGATTGCCGATGAGAAACAGCGCGTAGGCGGCGGCCGCGAACACAAGGTTGAGGAGCACGCCCCGGTCGATGATCCGGTTCAGCCAAGCCATTGGAGCAACTTCTCGGTATCGCGGATATTGGTCCGGGTGAGCGCGTCATGCGGGCAGGCCTGCACACAGGCGGGACCGGTGAGCTGATCGGCGCAGAAATCGCACTTGGTCGCCCGGCTGATCACTTCTCCGTCGTTGTCCCGGACGAGCGCACCGGTTTCGTCGCGAATGTCGACCATGCGGATGTTGTTGTAGGGGCAGGAATTGGCGCAGGTCGCGCAGCCGATGCAGATCGAATCGTCAATGACGACCACGCCGGTGTTTTCGGTCCGGTGAATGGCCCCGGTCGGGCAGCCGATCAGGCAGACCGGGTCCGTGCAATGCATGCAGGCATTGGCGATCATGGCGTTTTCGAACGAATGGCCGTGGCGCACGAACCGGGGATTGTAATCGTGGGCGGTCGCGCAGGCGCGCACGCAGTCGTCGCAGCCGACGCAACGGTCCAGGTTGATCACCATGGCGTTCTCGCCGTTGATGAAGCGGTGATCGACAACGAAGTCCATCATTCCCTGGCGCATTTCCTCCTGCCGGCCTTCCGCTTCGGAAGAAAGCCCCTTGCCCAGGAATTTTTGCGGCAGGCCGGGCAGAACGTAGGCCCGGACCAGGTCGGTCGGGATCCGGATCACATCGACATAGCCGATGGCGCGCAGGCTCACATCGAGGGTCATGCCGCCGCCGCCGTTGCCCGCGGCCGCGATCGCGTCCAGTCCGAACGTGTCGTTGCGCGACAGGTGGCTGATCGTTCTCTCGCCATGGTCGACGCGCTCGCTGACCCGCGCAAAGCCGCTGTTGATCAGGAGCAGTCCGTCGAGATGGTTGCCCTCCTCGCAGATCAGCGGCTCGTGTCCGATGACATGCCCGGTTCCGGGCTGCCGGGCGATTTCGCGCTTGAAGCGGTGGGTCCAGTCGAAGTTGCCGTAGGTCTCGAACAGGGACTGGCGGGCGATCTCATGAAGGTCGTCGCGGTTCACATGGTCGAAGACCGGGCATTCCTGCAACCGGGTCAAAAGTCCGCGTTCGTGATAGAGCGCATCGATCCGCTGCCGGAACGGTTCCGACCAGTTGCGGATGTCCCGCAACCCCTGCCAGCGCAGTTCGAACAGCAGGGTGTCGTCCTCGAAGGAAAAAACGCTTGCGCTGCGCAGGCTGCGGGTCAGCGCGGCCAGTTCGCCGAACATTTCCGGGGCCTGCAGTTTGAAGGACGACTCCTGAGCTTCCAGCGTTGCGACATCGACCTTGCCCAGCTCGCCGAGATCGCTCGCCTGCGGCGAACGGGCCTTCCACCTGCTTCCCGCCTTCCGGCGTGTCTTGCGGTATTCGGGCGGTTTGCGCCGGGCCAGCAGTTGTGCAAGCGAACGGGACCAGGACTTCCGGCTCCGGGATCCCGGCTTCACGTAGCCCGCCCCGGCGGCGGGCGAGGACAGTCCGATCACCTTGCCTTCCAGGATCGCAAACAGCGAATTGCCGTAGTCGCCCTTCCGGATGATCACCTCGCCGCGGTTGAAACGCCGCAGGCGGCCGTCGTTGGCAATGATCCGGTCGAGAGGCAGCCAGTCCGGGAAGTCCTCCGCGTTGATGCCGGAAAACGCCGGCAGGGCGAGGACGCGCGCAACGGCGTCCTCGTCCAGCGGCTTTTCGCCGAAGGGTTCATCCCAGCGCTGGTTGCGCTCGTCGCGGAGTTCCGGGTCCAAACCGACGGCCCTCAGTTCGATACCGGTCCCTTGTACTTGTCCGGACCGGGTATGTATTTGTCGATGGCGGCGAAGGTGGTGCCGTCATAGGTGTCGGAGAACTTCAGCCCGAGCACCGAGATCTTGCCGGCCGCGTCGATCAGCTCGGCTTCGTTGTTGAGTTTCAGCTTCGCCGCACCGGCGACCTTGGTGATCTCGACAAGTTCGGGCGCGTCGGGCAACAGCTTCGCCAGGCTCGCCATGACCTTGCGCGCATTGTCGGCGCGTTTGGCCATCTTCAGCGCGTAGTCGGCCTTTTCGGTCGCCTTGCTGACGCCGATCAGGGCGGTTTCCAGTTCGACGATCCGGCCGACGACGAACATCATCCGCTTGCGCTCGATCGAGGCTTCCTTGTTGCTCGCACCCTTGTTGTGCCAGTTGTTGTGGCGCACTTCGCCCTGGGACCAGCTCACCAGTTCGAACGCGCTGCCGGCGGCGTGGCCACCAACGTTGACGAGCTTCTCGTTCGGCACCAGGTGGCAGCTGAAGCAGTTCTTGGCCAGCGTGTAGGTCATTTTCGGGCGGATCATCCCGGCCGCTTCCGACTTTTCCCAGCGGGTGGCTATTTCTTCGGGCGTTTCCTGGCCTTCCTTCTTGCCGCTGAAACCGGAATGGACCTTGTACCAGTTCTTGCCGGCCGAATGGCAGGACTCGCAGGAAATGCCGGCGATGACGTCGGGCTTGGAATTGACCGTCTGGGTGGTGAAATGACAGTTCAGGCAAAGGCTGTCCGCCTTCAACCGCTTCACGTCCATTTTCCCCGCGATTTCCTTGGCTTCCTTGCTCTGGGGCAGGCTCCGGTAGGTCGCGAAATGGTGGGTCTTCTGCCAGACCGCCGCTTCCTGCTTGTGACACTCGGCGCATTCGTTCGGGCCGACGACGAGATCCGCGTCGATCGCCATGGCCGGCGCCGTGATGCCGGTGACGAACATCGGGACGGCTATTGCAGCGAGCCATCGCCAATGTGCTGAAATCATTCGCTTCATACTCATTTCAACGTCCTATCCCTCAAATGAAAGTCGAAATCCGAAAATGGCCGCCATGCTCAGGCATCGAGGACGATGTCCCCGTCCGGGCAGGCGATGCACACGAGAGCGGTTCCCTTGGCCGGCTGGCTCGTCGGCGGCGTCACATAGCTGACCTTGCCTTCCTTGACCGCTGTGGCGCAGGTGCCGCAATTGCCGGCCCGGCAGCCCGACGCGATCTGAACGCCGCACTCCTCGGCGAGGTCCAGCAACGTTTCGGCGCCGTCGCTCCAGGAAGCCGACTTGTTCGACCGCGCGAAGCTCACACTCGGTGCTTCGCCGGTCCCCGCGCCGCTATCGGCGCCCGCGGCAGGGGCCGTCTTCTTGACGGAGGCGGGACCGAAGGCTTCGAAGCGGATATCCTCTTCCGGAACACCCCATTCCTTCAGGTGCGCCGTGACCGCATTCATCATCGGCGGCGGTCCGCAAATGTAAAACTCGTAATTCGACGTTCCGAGGTAGTTTTTCATCACGTCGACGGAAAGATAGCCGGCGCAGTCGCAGTTCCTGTCGGCAACGTCATTATCGGCCGGCTCGCTGTAAAGAACGACCAGATGGAAATGGCTGTTGTTGTTTATGATTTCCCGGATTTCGTCGATGCAGGCGATATCCTCGCCGTTTCTGGCGGCGTAGAAGAACCAGACCTCGCGATGGCTGTTCGTATCGGCAAGCCATTTCAGCATGGACAGCACCGGCGTCAGGCCGACGCCGCCGCCGATCAGGGCCACCGGCCGGTCGGAATGAACATCGAGGTGAAACTTGCCGTTCGGCGCCATGACGTCGAGAACGTCGCCTTCCTTCACGTTGTCATGGAAGAAGTTCGACGACAGTCCGGGCGGGACGTCCGCTTCCGCGGAGGGCGGCGGCCCGAGGCGCCGGACCGAAATCCGGTAAATGTCGCGATCCTCGGGGCTGCCGGACAGAGAATAGCAACGCACGACCGGGCGGGGCTGGTCGGGGATGTTCAGTTCGAAGGTCAGAAACTGGCCGGGCAGGAACGGCGGAAGCGAGCCGCCGTCGTGGGGCGCCAGATAAAACGAGCAGATGTCGCCGACCCTGTTCTCCGGCCGGCGCCTGACGACACGGAATTTGCGCTTGCCGGACCAGGTCAGCACGTTGCGCTGCCGGTCGGCTTCCGCACGTTTGATCAGGATGTCGGTCTGTTTCTTGAAAAACGCCAGCCGTTGCTGATCCATGTGGCGCTTGCGCAGGGCGCCGGCGAACTGCGTTATCATGCCGGTGCCGGCCTGCAGCAACGCCGCGAGGACGATAAATCCGCCGCCGATCTGGAGCGCCAGCGTCATCGACCGTTCCTCATGGTACTCCGCATGGCTTTCGGCTTTGCGAACATCAGAACCGCGTCCTCAATTCCAGCCGCAGCCCGCTTCCGGTGGTCTGGTTCTGACCCTCGGAGACAAAACCGTCCAGTTGAATGCTGCTGCGATTGTTCAAAGCGTGCAGCAACTGGCCACCGAACGCAATAGCGCCGGTATTCGTGCCGTCGGTATCCTTGCGCCCGCCCAGCTCCAGGGTCAGCTGGGTCTTTTCATGGTTGAAGAACATCTGGTAGCCGAGGGCGCCGCCGACCACGTCATTTGCCTGGTTCGACAGGGCAGGGCCGCCCATGCCGACGACCGGTGAGGCAAAAAGAATGCCCGCACGGCCGAGCGGGCCGCCGGTATCCGGGCCGCGGGCGGCGGAGGTGTAGTTTTCTATGCCCCAGAAGGCATTCGCATAAACGAGGTTTTCAGACCCGGTCACGGTCCGTGAAACTTCGGAAAACAACACCACGCCGCTGTCGACCGCCGGGCCCTTCTCGTTGATCGCCAGGGAAGTGTTGACGCGGAAGGAGGTGTTGAAATGGCCGATGCGCTGGGTTGCGGCGGCCCCGAGAAACAGTCCGTCCCCGCCCCGGGGATCGGTGCTGATGACATAGGCTCCGTCCAGATTGACCGTGCTCCGGCGCAGGTCGGTCTCCGTGAACAGGCCCAGCAGATAGGCGTCGGTATCGCGGAGGTTGTCGCTGCGGTGGATGTTGCCCCAGCCGAAAAGGGCCGTTGCGCGGATATCCGGCGTCAGGCCGGGGATCATGATCGTATCGCGCGTGATCCCGATGGCATCGATGGTGTCATTGAGCATGATGCCTTCCTGGAAGAAGATCGGCTGGCGGCCGATGGCGAAGCCGAAATCGAGACCCTTTCTGTCATCAGGATCGAGGTCCGGGAAGATTTCGCCGAATTCCCCTTCGAAAAACAGCGTCTGGATATAGGGATTGAGGCCGTTGATGAAATTGGTTCCGGTCGAATTGGTATGGAGGATGCCGGTTTGCTGGTTGCCTTTCGTAAACGGCTGGATCCCGAGCAGGATGCGCTCCGTCGGCGACAGTTTGAGATTGAAGAAGAGGTCGAGGCGGGTGGCCAGGAATTCCCGGCTTTCCGAACGGCCGTTGTCGTAGTGCCCGGCCGCGTTGCGGAAATTGCCGAACACCCACAGGCCCGGCTGCCAGACCGCGCCGGTAGGCAGCGTGTATCCCGGTTCGATATTGCCGTTGGCGAGGAACTTGTCGCCCTTCTCGATGATCGGCGGCGTCGGCTTGGGTTCGTTTTCTTTCGTGAACAGCGGCTTTGATTTGGTCGGCAGCTTGCTGCTGTGGTGGTGGCCGGAGCGTCCCTGGGCCTTGAGGACTTCCTCCTCGGTCAGCATGGGACGGGGCTCTTCGCTCAGGGCGCTGCTGCTTGCGGCAAAGCTCCTGCCGCCCAGGGCAGCAACAGACAGCGCGACCAGGAACAGGATCTTGCCGGTGCGCACGATTTTCATCACCCCCTCATTGCCCCCTAGTCAATCCGGACTTTTGACCGGCGCGTCCAGAGGACGGAACTTCCGCGCACGATTTCCCGTGCAATCTGAGCGGGGCTCATACCGTAGTCGAAGCCTGCGCCCTGAATCGCGGCGATGAGATTGACCGGCACCATCTGGGAGATCAGGCTGACGGAAATCGAGTAGGTTTCCCCCGGTTTCAGCCTGTCGGCCGGTATCTTGTAGGTGGCGGTCCGGCTGGCGTTCGGCTCGATCGTCTGCTTGTGCTTGCGGGCGCCGCGCGGGCGGCCGTAGATCGTCGTCGCGCGGGTTTCAGGCCGGACGAAGGGCAGGACATCGGTCGAGGTGTTGACCGCCAGAACCTGTTCGCGTTCGCCGCCGCGGATCATGCGGACCAGGAATTTGGACTGCAGGCTGAACAGGTCCTTGTCCAGCGGCAGTTCGCCGTTGTGGACATAAAGGGAGTGGGAATCGCGGACATCGCCGTTCGGATCCCTGTCTCCGGAGACGTAGATCACCTTTCCGTGCCGGTCCGCGACCGTCACCTTGAGGAAGATCAGCCGTTCGGCGTCGAAACCGGTGGGCACCGCGTGGCCGTCGGTTCCGTTGATGACGTCCACCGCGAATTTCAGCCCCCTGCGGTCGCTCTGGAGGACGCTGATGTCGCTCAGCTTGAAGCCGTTGCGCAGGACCTGTTCACGCAGCGCGCGCGCTTTTCCCAGACGCTCGAACTGGACCTTCAGGATTTCCCTGGCATCGTAACGGTCGTCGATCGACTGCCAGGCCTTGGGGAACTTGTAGCTGTCGGAGACGGCATCCTCGAACTTGTCCGTTCCCCAACCTTCCCAGTACCTGAACTGCAGCCATTCCCGGAGCGTCTTGAATTCCGCCGCTTCGACATTGTGCGGGAAGATGCCCGGGTGAATGATGGAGTAGTCCGGCCCGGCAAAGGAATGGTTGGTCAGCTTGCGGTTCCTGGTCGGGACGTCGCCGACAACGGCCGCGGGGCCGTAGTCATATCCGGACGCGACGCCCTGGATCCGGCCCATGTGGCAGTCCTGGCAGCTTTCCCCGCGTTTGGCCGCGGGCGTCTGCTTGAATTCCGCAAAGGCTTCCTCGAGGCGGAAACCGTTCAGCAGGGTGACATCGTGGCAGGTGCCGCAGAAGCTGGGTTTCGTCAGGGTGAAGAACCGGTTTGCCTGGGTATGGATGCTGCGGCCCGGATCGTCTTTCGACGTCGACACGCGGTACTCTTCCGGGTGATCGAGGACCCGGGCGAGCTCCTGGTTGCCCTTCGGGCCGTAGACCGGCGCGAAAATGTCGCCCTGCTCCAGGGCGAAACGGCCGCTGATCTTGCCGTAGTTCTTGTTGACCCGGTGGCAGGCCACGCAGGTGATGCCTTCACGCGACGTGGGCGGGCGATCCAGATTGGTGATGTACAGGGATTCGCCCAGATTCATGCCGACCGGATTGTGGCAGCGGATGCAGAAGTCGCCGTTGGTCGCGCTGGTCTTCATGTTGATGGTGGTCTGCATGGCCATGTAGACCGGGCTCAACTGAGCGTAGGCATGCTGGGAAACCGACCATTGTTCGTATTGGCGCGGATGACAGGTGGCGCAGGTGTTGGCCGAGGGATACTTGCTTTCGATAAACAGGTTTTCGTGGGCGTCGTTGGCGGCCCGCTGGGTGATCGCGGGCTCTTCCTTCTTCTTGTCTTCCGCCGTTTCCAACCCGCCGCCGGGCAGGAGAAGGTTTTCCTCGTCGCTCGGCTGGAGCAGGTCGTCCCCGCCGCCGGCGTTCAGGAGATCGTCGCCGCTTCCGCCCTGGAGCAGGTCGTCGCCGTCCTGGCCATCGGCATCGAGAAGATCATCGCCGCTGTCGGCGGGCGCCGCCAGGAGATCGTCGCTGTCGTCGCCGGGCAGCAGATTGTCCGCATCGGATGAGGCCGGCTCATCCGATGTCTGCAGGAGCGTGTCGCCGCTTTCCAGGAGTGTGTCGTCCTTGTCGGGCGGGTCCTGCAGGAGCAGGTCGTTCTCGCCGGCTGCCAGCACGATCGGAGCGCGTTCGCCGCGGCCAAGGCCGGCAACGTAATTCTCAAGCCGCGTCACTGCGTCGAAGCGAAGCCCGTGATGGACGGGCATTTGTGCCGGATCGGCCGCGGCGGGATGCGTCAACACCGTGCCGAAGGCCAGAAGTCCGACAAGAGACAGGTGGGCGAAACGGAACCGGTATCCGAAAAAAATGATCATGGTATCCGCGTCTCGTAAGGGCCCCTCATCGCCGGCCTACGCGCATTCCGATGCTGCAATTACAACGTGCGTGAAACCGACAAATCAATAGAAACAATTAACGCGGCCCTTTGGAACACAATATTTCCCAGGGAGCAACCAAGAAGGCAAAAATGTGGCGCCGAAGCCACATAAATTACATGGTGAGAGAAATTTTTGCCCCAGAAGTGGGCGTTTCGCCCCGAGCAAGGGCAATGCCACCCGTCAGGATTCATGCCGTTCGCAGGTTCAGGCGACGTCGCGTTTCTTGTCCTTGGAACCGGAGCCCGTGTCTTTCCCGGGTTTGGCAGGGCTGTCCGCCGGCGTGTCGTCCGCGGCATTCGCCTGGCTGGATTTCACGATGCGGCTGACCAGAGCGCTTACCGGCGTTGGCGCCTTTTGCCCGTCCGCCGATGCGGATTTCCGCGTTTTTCCGGACTTGGAAGCGGGGCCCGCTTCAGCGGTGACCGGTTTCGGGCGATCCGCTCCGGCCTTTGTCCCGTCCTTCGACGGCGCCTGCTTTTCCGCTGTCGCCGGTTTTTGAGAACCGGCTCCGGCGCCGCGGCCGGCAATCCGCGCGCCCATCTCCTTCAGTTCCTCGCGCAGGCCGGCAAGGGCCGGGGTCGCGTTCAGGTCCTGGCGCAGGCGCAGGATCTGGTGCTGGGCCCGGGCCAGCAACCGTTCCCGGTCGCGGGTGAGGGCGGTCAGGCGGGCCTTTTCCGTTTCAGCCCATTTCAGATCGCGTTCCAGCCGGTCCACGATCTCATCATGGGGCAAGTCGACAGTCTCGATCTGCACGGTCAGGCGGGCGACTTCCGCCTGCGCGGAAATATACTGGGTCTCCGCGTCGACCAGCTGGGCCTCCAGATCCTTCACGATGCTCTGCAGTTTAGCGGCGCCGGTTTCCAGGTGAATGTCGGTGGAAGCGATTTCGCCGGATTCGTATTTGGTCAGGCGGGCCTTCAGGGTGGCGATCTGGGATTCCAGGCCGGTGATGGTGGCAAGAGCCATCGTGTCTTCGGTGGGCAGCCAGCCGCCTTCATCGCCGGATTTCGCCTTGAGGACGTCCGCTTCCGCATGGGCCGCGGCCAGGGCCTGCTCGGTCTCGTGCAGTTTCCGGCGGACGGTCTCGAGTTCCGCCTGCAGTTCCGTCTGCCTGGCCTTGGACTTTTTCCTGTCCCGGCTCTCGAATTCCTTCCGCAGGCTGTTCAGTTCGAGTTCGTGTTTTGATTTTTCCTTGACCAGTTCGGCTGCCAGCTTGCCGGCCTCCAGGCGGAAGGTCACGGCATTTTCCCGCTCTTTTTCCAGGGCGCGTTCCACTTTCCTGACCGCCAGGGCATGCCGGGCGCGTTCATGGTCCTGAGCGCCGCGGACTTCCGCATAAGTGGACGGGTTGACGGCTTTCAGGGCTTCCTGGGTCAGCCGGACAGCGCGCCTGTAAACCGCAGGCAGAATCGCCAGGCCGAGGAGCGTGGCCATAAAAAATCCGAGTGCAACATACATTGCCGCTTCGATCACGACCGGCTCCCAGGTCACCTGCAGGACTTCAATTCACCCATCATCAATAGACGAGGCTATGTCGGAGAGCAACGATTTGCGCTGCTGTCGGCCCGGACCCCTGCGTCATTTCCGGCCCGGGCGGGATGCCGGCCCCAGCTCAGAACGGATTCCAGGTCGGCTTGTCCGTGAACTTGAGATAGCCGATATTCACGCCCAGGCGGGCGCCGATCCCGGACCTTATGGGAACCACGAAGACATCGTTGTTGGACAGCACGGTCATGCCGACCCCGCCCACAAGGTAAGCGGAGCCATTGATGCCCACGTACCTCTTGTATATGGCATCCACGGTCGGCAGGTTGTAGATCAGCATCATCACCCGGTTGCCGTCGCCGCCGAAGTCCCATCCGATGGACGGTCCCTGCCAGAAGACCTTGTGATTGCCCGCGTTGCGGGTATAGAGGTGACCCTCGCCGAAACGGGCTCCGGCGACGATCGCCCCCGAACCCTCCTCTCCGAGAATATAGCCGTTCGGTTCACCGTATTTGGAAAAGGCGTTTTCCACGACCGAGGCCAGGCCGCCCGACACGGACCCGAAAAACTTGTGGCCGGTGGTAACGATCTGGTCCTGGCCGTAGGTCTGTCCCTGCTGCGACGTTTGCCCGTATGCCTTTCCGGTGTCCAAGGTCATCGGCAATCGCGGCAGGGCGACGGCCGAAAGGAAAACCACGAAGGCCGCCAGGCACGGCAGGATCTTGGCTCTGGACATTGCTGACATGAAAGACATTCTCCTCAAAGGGACAGGACGTGATTGCCGGTGTGCCCCGCAACAGGCCGGTATCGTTCGTGCCGGTGGTATAGTGTCTGCGTTGTGCGACTGATTCGCCAGTACCGACAGCCAAACGCATAGTCCGGACAAATGCAAAACTGGAGTGAAAATAGGACGAGGGTAAGGCTGAAGCTTTTTTGTTTCGCCGCCTTTTGCGCGGGGGCCGGAACCGTCGCCGGAATGGGCCCGGGCATCGCCCGCCCGCCGCTTTTCGTTCCCGACCCGATCGCGGGATATGCGATCGGCGGCCACGACCCGGTGTCCTATTTCGTCGATCGCCGTCCGCGCCCGGGAAACCGGAAGTTCTCATACAAGTGGGGCGGTGCGGAGTGGGTGTTCGTCAATCAGGGAAACCTGGCGGCCTTCAAGAAAAATCCTCAAGTCTACGCGCCGCTGTTCGCCGCATGCGGCGCCTATGCCCTGACCAACGGGTTCGCAACGGCCGGCAACCCGTTCATTTTCGCCATGGTCGACAGAAAGCTTCTGTTCTTCCATTCGGAGGTCAACCGTTTCCTGTTCCTCGTCAATGACGGGCAACTGCTGAAAGACGCGGAGGCAAATGCACAGAAAACTGGCTGCGTTCCGGACCTGTGAACTTGTCTGCGGCTTGGCATCGATGCCCGTCGTGTGTATCCCTTGAAACCACAGTTACCGAATCAGTTGGCATCAGTTCGCCGCAAGAGCCTTGGATCGCCATGCCAGAACTTAAAGAACTTTCCGCGCTTGACCTGTCTGCCCTCGTTGCCAGCCGGGTGTGTCACGACATTATCAGTCCGGTCGGTGCCATCACCAACGGACTGGAGGTTCTGGACGAGGAAGGATCGGAGGACATGCGCGAATTCGCCATGGACCTGATCCGGAAAAGCGCCCGCCAGGCCTCGGCGAAACTGCAGTTCGCCCGGCTTGCCTTCGGGGCGGCCGGGTCCGCAGGCGCGGAGATCGATCTCGGCGATGCGCAGGTCGTCGCGACCGGGTTCATGGAAAACGAAAAGTCGGACCTTGTCTGGGAAGTGCAGCGGCACCTGATGCCGAAGAATTTCGTCAAACTTCTGCTAAATCTTATCCTGATCGCTAACCAGTGCGTTCCGCGCGGCGGCGAGATCAAGGTCGAGATGGAAGGCGAGCCGGCGGCCCCGTCGTTTATCCTGACCGCCAAGGGTCTCAACCCGCGCATTCCGCTCGGCATGAAGGAAACGCTTGCGGGCGAAGAGCCGGAACGCGTTGATGCCCATTCGGTCCAGCCGATCTACGCCCTGCTTCTTGCCCGCGAAAGCGGAATGAAACTTGATATCGATAAAGATGAGGACCTTGTAAAAATTACGGCCTCCATGGATACGTAGAATAAAGTAAGAAAAACTCTTTCGGCGCTTCAGCGTATCTTAACTGTTTCGCCTCACCCTTTCGACATGGACATCACGGTCCAGCCGCCTCTTTAAGGCGCGGAACCAGTAACCAGTCGGGTGAGAGCAGGCCATGGACGACCTCCTCAGGGAATTTATTACTGAGACAAATGAAAGTCTCGATGTTGTCGACGTTGAACTTGTGAAGTTCGAGCAAGAACCAAACAACGCGACAATCCTCGATAACATCTTCCGCCTCGTGCATACGATCAAAGGCACGTGCGGCTTCCTCGGGCTCCCTCGACTTGAAGGCATCGCACACGCGGCCGAGACGCTCATGGGCAAGTTCCGCGACGGAGCGCCTGTCACGCAGGAAGCGGTGTCGATCATCCTGAACTCCATCGACCGGATCAAGGAAATCCTTGCCGAACTCGAAGCGGCGGAGGGCGAGGAGCCCGAAGGCGACGACAGCGATCTGATTTCCGAAATGGAACGCATGTCCACCAGTGCGGACACGGCAAAGGCGGGCGAGAGCGAGCCGGAAGCCGAAGCGGCCGCACCGGAAGAAGAAGTCGCGGACGGGTCGCTTCCGGACCAGACCCTGGAACGCCCCCTGCGCCCCGGCGAAGTTTCGCTCGACGAACTCGAGCGCGCTTTCCGCGAAACGGAAGTCGAAGGGGACGCGGTCGCGGAGGACGCTGCGGAAGACGAAGCGTCGGCACCTGCGGCGGAGGCTTCGCCCGTCACGGAAAAAGCCGCCGCGAAATCCGCCGGAAAGTCCAAGGCTGACGGCGACAAGAAGGCCGGCGGCGGATCGTCCGTTTCCAACCAGTCCATTCGCGTGGCGGTCGATACGCTCGAGCACCTGATGACCATGGTGTCGGAACTGGTGCTTACCCGTAACCAGCTTCTGGAAATCGTCCGCCGTCACGAAGACAGCGAATTCAAGGTTCCGCTGCAGCGGCTGTCGAATGTGACGGCCGAACTGCAGGAAGGCGTCATGGCGACGCGCATGCAGCCGATCGGCAATGCCTGGCAGAAACTGCCGCGTATCGTTCGCGACCTTTCCCAGGAACTGGAAAAGCCGATCGAACTTGAAATGATCGGCGCCGATACCGAGCTCGATCGTCAGGTCCTTGAAATGATCAAGGATCCGCTGACCCATATGGTCCGCAATTCGGCCGACCACGGCCTGGAAATGCCGGCCGACCGCAAGGCCTCGGGCAAGCATGAAAAGGGCACCATCACCCTTGCCGCTTACCATGAAGGCGGTCACATCATCATCGAGGTCCGCGACGACGGCAAAGGTCTCGACGTCAGCAAGATCAAGTCCAAGGTGCTTGAGCGCGGGCTGGCGACCGAAGCCGAATTCGACAAGATGTCGGATGCGCAGATCCACAAGTTCATCTTCGCGGCCGGGTTCTCCACCGCCGCCGAGGTGACCAGCGTTTCCGGCCGCGGCGTCGGCATGGATGTGGTGCGCAACAACATCGAGCTGATCGGCGGTACGGTCGATCTGCGGTCGACCCCCGGCAAGGGCACGACCTTCACCATCAAGATCCCGCTGACCCTGGCGATCGTCTCGACGCTTATCGTGGAATCCAGCGGCGACCGGTTTGCCATCCCGCAGCTTTCGGTCGTGGAACTGGTCCGGGTCCAGACGAATTCCGAACACCGGATCGAGCGGATCAAGGACACGCCGGTTCTGCGCCTGCGCAACAAGCTGCTGCCGCTGGTTCCCCTGTCCCAGCTCCTTGGCATCTACGAGGGCGAAGACGTCGAGAATGCCATCGACACGGACAACGGCTTCATCGTGGTCATGCAGGTGGGCAGCCAGACCTTCGGCGTCGTGGTGGACGGTGTCTTCCACACCGAGGAAATCGTGGTCAAGCCGATGTCCACGATGCTGCGCAACCTGACCATGTTCTCCGGCAACACCATCCTCGGTGACGGTTCGGTGATCATGATCATCGATCCGAACGGTGTGGCGAGCGCCATGGCAAGCCATGCGTCCAGCGCCGTGACCGAACAGGCCGAGGAAGAAGCGGAAGACATTGCGAAAAAGGCGCACAACAACCAGTCCACGATCTCGCTGCTGCTCTTCCGCGCCGGCGCGCCGGAACCCAAGGCGGTTCCGCTGTCCCTGGTCACCCGCCTGGAAGAATTCGAGGTCTCCAAGATCGAACGTTCGAACGGCCGGGACCTGGTCCAATACCGCGGCGCCCTCATGCCGCTGGTCTATGTCAACGACGGCGACCATCACAAGACCGAGGGCACGCAGCCGATGCTGGTGTTCTCCGACAGCGGCCGTTCCATGGGCCTCGTCGTCGACGAGATTGTCGACATTGTCGAGGATCGCATGAACATCGAGGTCGGATCGGAACGTCCCGGCATTCTCGGGTCCGCGGTGATCAAGGAGCGCGCGACGGAAATCATCGACCTCGGCTACTACCTGCCGCAGGCCTTTGAAGACTGGTTCATGCGCAAGGAAATGGACATCGAGGCCCTGACCAAGAAGGTCCTGTTCGTCGACGACTCCGCCTTCTTCCGGAACATGCTGACGCCTGTTCTGAAGGCTGCCGGCTACGACGTCACGACCTGCGACAGCGCAAACCACGCCTTCGAGCTGCTCGAGAACGGCGCGAAGTTCCATGCGGTGGTCAGCGATATCGAAATGCCGGAAATCAACGGCTTCGAGTTCTGCGAGGCGCTCCGGCGGGATCCGCGGTTCCGGAACATTCCGGTCCTGGCCCTGTCCGCAATGGTGACGCCGGCCTCCATCGAGCGCGGCCGTCAGGCGGGCTTCGACGACTATGTCGCGAAATTCGACCGTCCGGGCCTGATCGCGGCCCTGAAGGATGTGTTTTCCGGTGAAATGGGAGTAGCAGCATGACTGTGCTGGAAAAACAAGTCACCACTGGCAGTGACATGATCCAGTATGTCACCGTGGTCATTGGCGGACAGCTGTTCGGGCTGCCGATTTCCCAGGTGCATGACGTGTTTGTGCCCGAAAGCGTCACCCGCGTGCCGCTTTCGGCCCCCGAAGTGGCCGGTGTGCTCAATCTGCGCGGCCGGATCGTGACCGCCATCGACATGCGCCGCCGGCTGCATCTGCCGCCCCTGAAAGAGGGCCAGATGATGGCGGTGGGTATCGAATACAAACACGAGAGCTACGGTCTGATGATCGACTCGGTCGGTGAAGTCCTGACGCTGTCGGTGGCATCGGCCGAGGCAAATCCGTCAAACCTCGACAAGCGCTGGGCCGAAATTTCAGGCGGTGTGCACCGGCTTGAAGGCAAGCTCATGGTCATTCTGGATGTCGACCGCCTGTTGGGTGCGATGTTCACCGAACAGCCGATGGTTGCTGCATAACTGTGTGATCAGCTGGCTGGTCAAAACTGGAGTTACACCCGATGAAACAGTGCCTTGTTGTTGACGATTCAAGCGTCATCCGGAAGGTCGCCCGCAGAATTCTGGAAGACCTGAATTTTCAGATCACGGAAGCGGAAGATGGCCAGCAGGCGCTGGATCAGTGCCGCAAGACCATGCCCGATGCGATCCTGCTGGACTGGAACATGCCGGTCATGGACGGCCTTGAGTTCCTGACGAGCCTGCGGGGCGAAGAGGGCGGCGAGAAACCCATCGTTGTTTTCTGCACAACCGAGAACGACGTTGCGCATATCGCCCGGGCAATCCGGGCAGGTGCCAACGAGTACATCATGAAACCTTTCGACCGCGAAATCGTGGAAGCGAAGTTTCAGGAAGTCGGCCTCATCTGACAGTTTCTCGCGTTTGGGTTTAGTAAATGGCATTTGCGCAAAAGACCTCCCTCGCGGGGGCCAGCCAGGACAGCGATCCCATTCGGGTCATGGTGGTCGATGATGCGGTGGTTATCCGCGGGCTCCTGACCCGCTGGCTGGACGATGCTCCCGGCCTCACCGTGGTCAGTTCCCAGCGGAACGGCAAGCTGGCGGTGGACGACATCCTGAAGAGCAACCCGGATGTGGTTGTTCTCGATATCGAAATGCCGGAAATGGACGGCATGACCGCCCTGCCGCTGATGCTGGCGAAGAAACGCGACCTCGTTGTCATCATGGCTTCGACGTTGACCCGCCGGAACGCGGAAATCAGCTTGAAAGCCCTGTCCCTGGGGGCGGCGGATTATGTCCCCAAGCCGGAGTCCACCTCCGAGGTGACCACGTCGGTGGATTTCCGGCGCGAGCTCATTGACAAGGTCAAGGCGCTCGGGATGCGCGCAAGACGCCTGCGCGGCCCTGCACGCAGCATGCGCGCCGAGACGCCGGCCGGACGCACTGCGGCGCCGGCACCGGCAAGCCGGGCGCCTGATACCCGCGAAGCCTTCCGCGGCACGGCCAAGCCGGCCGCTCCGGCCGCGCCCTCGTTCAAGCTGCGGCCCTATTCCGCCGCGAAGCCGCGCATTCTGGCCATCGGATCCTCCACCGGCGGGCCGCAGGCCCTGCAGGTGGTCATGAAGGCGATCGGGACGGCGATCCAGGACGTGCCGGTGGTGATCACCCAGCACATGCCGCCGACCTTTACCGCGATCCTCGCCGAACATGTCGGCAAGGCCGCCCTGCGCCCCTCGGCAGAGGGCAAGGACGGCGACATCCTGCAGCCCGGTCACATCTATGTTGCGCCCGGCGGAAAGCACATGGTGCTGGAAAAGGATGCCGGTGCGGTCAAGATCCGTCTGAACGACGAGCCGCCCGTCAATTTCTGCAAGCCCGCCGTCGATCCCCTGTTCGACAGCGTCGCGAAGATCTACGGATCAGCCACCCTGGCGCTTATCCTGACCGGGATGGGCCATGACGGTGCCGACGGGGTGCGGACAATTGCCGCCGGCGGCGGCAGCATCATCACTCAGGATGAAGCGTCCAGTGTTGTCTGGGGAATGCCCGGTGCTGCAGCCCATACGGGCATGTGCAGCGATGTTCTGCCGCTTTCGGACATCGGACCGAAAGTCAGTCGCGTACTCAAAGGGAATACCAGATGACACCGGGTGAGTTCGAGTTCCTGAAAAAATTCCTGAAAGAACGGTCCGGTCTGGTTCTGTCGAACGACAAGCAATACCTGGTCGAAAGCCGCCTTCTGCCGATCGCGCGCAGTTCCAAGCTGGAAACGCTGAGTGCCGTGATCGGCGTGCTGCAGAAGGGCACGAACAAGGCGCTTGAGACCGACGTCGTGGAAGCGATGACGACCAATGAATCGTTCTTCTTTCGCGACAAGACGCCGTTCGAGCATTTCAACGACACCATGCTGCCCGGGCTGCTGGAGCGGCGCGCGAAAACACGGATGATCAAGATCTGGTGCGCGGCCGCTTCCTCCGGCCAGGAGCCTTATTCCCTGGCGATCAGTCTGAAGGAAGCCCAGGGCAAGATCGCCGGGTGGCGGACACGGATCCTCGGCACAGACCTTTCCACCGAGGTGCTGGACAAGGCCAAGGCCGGCCTATACAGCCAGTTCGAGGTGCAGCGCGGCCTGCCGATCCAGATGCTTCTGAAGTACTTCGATCAGAAGGGGGACATGTGGCAGATCAATGCCGGCCTCCGCGCCATGATCGAATGGAAGAAACTCAACCTTCTCGAGAATTTTTCCCATCTCGGCGAATTCGACATCGTCTTCTGCCGGAACGTCCTGATCTATTTCGACCAGCAAACGAAATCCGAAATCCTCAGCCGGCTCGCGAGAAGCCTGCCGGACGACGGATACCTGGTTCTCGGCGCGGCCGAGACGGTGGTCGGTCTGACCGACGCCTTCAAGCCGGTTCCCGGAAAGCGCGGGCTGTTCCAGCGCAATGTGGAGGTCAAGCCGGCTGCCGGAGCGGCGCCCAGGGCCTTCGCGGCGGCCGGTCTGCAACGCTGAACCGGACTGGCTTTCTTTCCGGAATATGGATCTGAACGGCGGCCGGCGGCCGCCGTTTTTGTTGCCGGTTCATCCGGTCGCGGCAACGCGATGCGCCATCAGGGTGACGGCTTTCAGGCCGACAAATGAAAAAACCCCGCCGGAAAGGCGGGGTCTTGTCGTTTCTGACGTTCAGGACGCCGGTCAGGCTGCCTGTTCGACTTCCGGTTCGCGCAGAACGTAGCCGCGGCCCCACACGGTTTCGATGTAGTTCTTGCCGGATGTGGCGGCTGCCAGCTTCTTGCGCAGCTTGCAGATGAACACGTCGATGATCTTCAGTTCCGGCTCGTCCATCCCGCCGTAGAGGTGGTTCAGGAACATTTCCTTGGTGAGCGTCGTTCCCTTGCGCAGGGAGAGCAGCTCCAGCATCTGGTATTCCTTGCCGGTCAGATGCACGCGCTGGCCGCCGACCTCGACGGTCTTGGTGTCCAGGTTGACCTTGAGATCGCCGGTGACGATGACCGACTGGGCATGGCCCTTGGAGCGGCGCACGATGGCGTGGATCCGGGCGACCAGCTCGTCCTTGTGGAACGGCTTGGTCATGTAGTCGTCGGCCCCGAAGCCGAGACCGCGAACCTTGTCCTCGATACCCGCGTTGCCGGAAAGGATCAGGATCGGCGTCTTGACCTTCGAAACGCGCAATGTGCGCAGGACCTCATATCCGGACATGTCCGGAAGATTCAGGTCCAGCATAATAATGTCGTAGTCGTACAGCTTGCCGAGGTCTATTCCTTCCTCGCCAAGATCTGTCGTGTAGACGTTGAAGTTCTCGGATTTGAGCATCAGCTCGATGCTCTGCGCTGTCGCGCTGTCATCCTCAATCAACAATACACGCATGCCAATCCCCTTTTGTTGCCTTTCCTGGGCAAGTCGCAACGGCTCTGTCGGTGCCTGCTACGAAGGACTGTGTTAACCCCGACTCAAAGCTAGAGATCAATGGTTAACAAATTCTGATTCGTAGCGGCAAGCTCTATAAAAACGAATCTGTGAACAATACCCAAGATCTTGAATCCCCGTAAAAAATCGGGTTTCTCGATACTTAAAGTTTCACTTTAGGAAATCGTTGTACGCGACTCCATTCAGACTCATTTCCACAAAGCCCTTGAACTTCGAAATGGCGCTCGCCTCTCGGCGTTCCAAACGTTAACATTAAGCAGAGACGTAAACGATCCGTTACCAAACTCGTTAACTCCTGAAAGGAATTTGAATTGAAGTCGCTTTTTGCCGACATCGATTCGCTGATGCCGACCGAAATTTACGGGCGGGTGGTCGCCGTCCAGGGCCTGCTTGTGGAAATCGCGGGGCCGATTCACGAGATGAGCGTCGGCTCGCGGCTCATGATCGACAGCGGCGAGGACAACCCGAAGGTTGCGGCCGAGGTCGTCGGCTTCCGGGAGGGCCATGCCCTGTGCATGCCGTTCTCCGGACTGGAAGGCGTGCGCATGGGCTGCAAGGCGGTCATCAGTTCCAGGGACAGCGTCGTTCACCCCTCGAACGCCTGGCTTGGCCGGGTGGTGAATGCCATGGGCGAACCGATCGACGGCAAGGGCGAGCTGCCGGGAGGCGAAACGCCTCGCAAATTGCGAAGTTCGCCGCCGCCCGCCTCCGAACGGGCCCGTGTCGGGGCGCCCCTCGACCTTGGGGTCCGGGCGCTCAATACCTTCGTCACCTGCTGCGAGGGGCAGCGGATGGGCATTTTCGCCGGCTCCGGTGTCGGCAAGTCGGTGCTCATGTCCATGCTGGCCCGCAATACCAGGTGCGACGTCGCCGTCATCGGCCTGATCGGCGAGCGCGGCCGGGAAGTGCAGGAGTTCATCGAGGACGATCTGGGCGAGGAGGGGCTCGCCCGGTCGGTCGTGATCGTCGCGACATCGGATGAAAGCGTGCTGATGCGCCGCCAGGCGGCGTACCTGACCATGACGGTTGCCGAGCACTTTCGCGATGAAGGCGAGAACGTGCTGTGCATGATGGATTCCGTCACCCGTTTTGCAATGGCGCAACGGGAAATCGGCCTGTCCATCGGCGAACCCCCGACCTCGAAGGGCTATACGCCCACGGTCTTCACCGAATTGCCGCGACTTCTGGAGCGGGCCGGGCCCGGACGGGCGGGCTCCGGCTCGATCACCGGACTTTTCACCGTCCTGGTGGAAGGCGACAACCACAACGAGCCGGTGGCCGACGCCGTGCGCGGTATCCTGGACGGACACGTGGTCATGGAGCGCGCGATTGCCGAACGCGGGCGCTATCCGGCGATCAATGTGCTGAAATCGGTTTCGCGCACCATGCCGCGTTGCGTGCCGGACACGCATCTGCCCGTGCTGCGCAAGGCAAAACAGCTGCTGTCCACCTATACGGACATGGAGGAACTCATCCGCCTGGGCGCCTATCGCAAGGGATCGGACCCGGGGGTCGACGAGGCCATCCTGAGATTTGAACCGATGGAGGCCTTTCTGAATCAGGGCAAGGACGAATCCACGTCGATTGAGGACGGTTATTTTCAACTTGCCAACCTTTTGGAAATGACTCCGGATTAGGATGCTCCTGTTAGGGGAGTATTGAGTAATGAAAACCCGAGACAGCCTCATTCGCCTGAAGCGTTTTCAGGTCGATGACAAACGGCGGCAGCTGACCCAGATCGAGTCGATGATCGCCGAATTCAACAGAATGGCCGACGAGCTGGACGACCAGATCCGCGCGGAACAGGAACGCGTGGGGATCACGGATGTGACCCATTTCGCCTATCCGACGTTCGCAAAGGCCGCCGCGACACGCCGCGACAACCTGAAGAACTCGGCCCATGAACTGGACGAACAGCTGGAGCGTGCGCGTGAGGAACTCGCGGAGGCGATCGAAGAGCTGAAGAAATTCGAACAGCTTGAAGAGCGCGACCAGCAGCGCGAGCGCACCGCCCAGGAACTGGCCGAACAGGAAGAGCTTGACGAAATCGCCGGTCGGGTCCGCGCACGCTGATCCGGTCCGCGAAACAGGATGCCGCCGCCTGATCGGGTGCCGTTTCATACGGTGCCTGGCCGGCGCAAGACAGACAGGCGCAGCCTGCTCACGTCCTTCCGGACGTAAAAACGTACGGTATTTTTCATATATCACAAAATTCTGATGTTTTTTGCCGGGCCGCCTATGGTCTTATGCGTATGACCCATTCTACGATGATCGGGTCAATAACTACGCACGCCAACGTGCTTCGGGAGGAAACGAATATGAGATTTATGACAGGTCTTTTCCTGATTCTGTCGGCATTTCTCTTGCCGAATACTGCATTCGCGGAAGCCGCCGCTCACAAGGTAACGATCCATGTGGACCAGAACGACCCCCAGGTCATGAACATGGCGCTGAACAACGCGAAGAATCTCTCAGCCTATTACACCGCCAAGGGCGAGACCGTGGATATCGAGCTCGTTGCCTACGGCCCCGGCGTCATGATGCTTCGGGAAGACAAAAGCCCGGTCAAGGACCGCATCTCGGCCATGGCGCTGGAAATGCCGAACATGGTCTTTTCGGCCTGCAACAACACCATCCAGGCCATGACGAAGAAGGAAGGGCAGGAAATCAAGATCCTCGGCGAGGCCGGCATCGTGCCGTCCGGGGTCGTGCGCCTGATCGAGCTGCAGGAGCAGGGATACGCCTACGTCCGGCCGTGACCGGCAAGGCCGGCCCATGGCGGGCCGGCTTCCAATTTCGAATTGAGATCCCTGGGACGGGGCGGCCGGCGGTGCGGCCGCCCCGTCCGTCTTTTGCGGGCTGTCCTTGCATGATTGCCGTTCAGGGTCATATTTAACGTCCCAAGCGCTCATCAGAACAAGGGTCCCATGCGCCTGATCATCGCCCTGCTGCTGCCGGTTTCCACCTTCTCGTTTGCGTTGGGGCTGACCCTCCCGCTGATGCGGTTCGAACGGCTGTATTTCCTGGAAGACAGGCCGGCGCTGATCGAGATCGTGCAGACCTTGTGGAGGGATGGCGATCCGCTGCTCGCCGCTCTGATCGGCGTGTTCTCGATCGGATTTCCCGCCGTAAAGATCCTGCTGACCCATATGGCCGCCCTCAACGGGGGCAAGGCCCGGTCGCTGGCGCTTCTGTCGGCGGTCAGCAAGTGGTCGATGCTCGATGTGATGCTGGTTGCGCTGGTGATGTTTGCCGCGAAGACGAGCAGTCTGGCGGATGCCGCGGTGCTGCCCGGGCTGTGGTTCTATGCGGCCGCGACGCTGTCGACCGCCCTGGCGGCCTTCCTGTGCAACCGCTAGCGGCGGTTCACATCATATGGCGGCAAGCCGCCGGGGCTTTTTCGCAAAGGGATTCTTCTCCCCGGACGTTGCCTTTTTTCGCCGCTTTGCGCCAAAACCGGAGCGTGTTTCATCGGGGTAGCCGCGCAGGCCGAGCAGGGCTTCGGAATAGACGGTGATCCAGTCATCGGCCTGCGAATCCGGGATGCGCAGGTGCCGGCACCGGGTATGCGCGAGCAGCGCAAACGTGTCCGGGCGCAGTTTCAGGCGCAGCGCCGTTTCGATAACGGTGTCGGAAAGGCCCTTGTAGACGGCATTGCGCAGATCTCCCGGCGACTGCCGGGTAAGATTGGCGAGCAGTTCCGTGACATGGGACAGCCTGTTGTCCTGAAGCAGCAGGATCACGAGATCGTTCAGGTCGAGCTGCGCCTTCTCCGCCAGTTGCCAGAGCTTGCGCATGTCCGAGGTGTCGAGTGCCGGACCGAAATCCCGGCGGATCTGCTTGAACCTGGCGATCTGGCTGAGCGTGTCGTCGGATAGGGCGCCGTTGATGATGTCGCGCAGCCGGGTCTGCGTCGCCTCGTTCACGTAGGGAAGCATCTGTTCGCGCAGACGGTGGGTCAGATCCTTGCGCAGGACCAGATCCTCGCGCAGGACGACATCGTCGATCGATTTCCTGACCAGGGTTTGCAGAGCCAGGCGGGAAAGGCGGATGTCCCGGTTGCTCGCCAGGATCCGCCTGATCGGCTTGGTGCTCCGCTTGACGAGCGCGTCCGACACTTCGTAGCTGAGATCGCACCGCCTTGCGATGAATTCCAGATGTTTTTCGCTCACCCTGCGGGCGAGTTCCAGCAAATGCTCCTGGTTGAAACATCCGCCGTGAAGCAGCATCGGACCGGCCACCTCGAGTTCGTCTTCCGCCAGTTTCATGGCCAGCTGCACCGGGGCGCGGGCGTGCGATGCGAGGCGCTTGGACAACCGGGCGCGTCCGCTTGCCGGAACCGTGGCATAGAGCAAAAGCGCGATTTCCGCGAACAGACGCAGTTCATCGTCGGTTCGCGCATCAATATTCTTAAAAATCGCATCGGCTATGCCGAGTACAAGTTCGGCATGCGCTTCAGGCGTGTTCAGTTTCGCCAGTTTTAAAAGCGACTCGGACATATTTCCCCCAAAAAATCGGGGAAAGAATGGCATAATTACTATTATGACCGGGTTACGAAACATGTTGAATGAAGAGTAAATCGGTAATTCTCACAATCTCTTTGACCTTTTCCGGTTCAAACGGACGCCAGGTGTGAAATACACAAAGGGTGTTCACCCGTAGCAAAGACCGATCCCAACCGGTTTCAGGACCGATGGAACGGACCTCCCGCACCGGAATGCCCGGGCTTGCCCGATGACGTCTTGAAAAGACTGTGCCTTCTTGCGACCTTGCGCGTCGAGCCGGGCGCTTCGGGGTCGTGCCAGGCCTGATATCCTGATAACAAGAGCGCCCGCATCGGCGAAGGGCAATCGCCGACCGCAATGAGAACAGACGACCGGATGACATGATGACCGTCTTGATGCGCTGGCTTGCAGTAACGCTTGTTTGTCTTTTTGCCGCGATCGGCCATGCCCAGGAGGCCGCGCCGTCAAATGGGGCGGCTCCCGCGGCAGCGGCTTCGGCTTCGGCTTCGGCCGATCCCGCCTCCGTGGCGGCGGCGGCCGATGCGCTGGCCAAACTGCTGGAAGACCCGAAAGGCCGAGAAGCGCTGATCGAGGCGCTCCGCCGGAAAAACCAGGCCGCGGGCGAGGCGGCCGGGCCGGCCGACGGCGCGCAGGCACAGCCGGCGCCGGAAGGGGCGGACACGGGTGCGCAAACCGCGCCGGCCTCCGGTGTTGCGGCGCCAGACAATTTCGCTGTCCAGCTCGGCGAATATACCAAGCTGGTCGTCGATGACATCAGTGCGGTCGTTTCGCGTGTGGCCCATTCCTTCCGGGGCGTGGGACTGCTGGTCAAGGGCGACATCCAGGTAAGGTGGGACAAGGCCCGGATCGCCGCGCTGGAAGTCGTTGTCGTCCTGAGCGCGGCCATGCTGCTCTTCTGGCTCGGCCAGAAGCTGCTGGCCTATCTTTTCCACCGCCGGGAAATACAGGCCCGGTATGGCAGCTGGACCCAGAGGGCAATCATCCTGCTGGCGACGACCATCGCGGATGTCGTGACCGTCGTCGTCGGCTGGGGGGCGGGTTATGCCGCCGCGCTGGCCGAGTTCGGTATGCTGGAACGCGGCGTTTCGCTGCTGGAGAGCCTGGCGCTGAACGCCTTTCTGGTCACCGGCCTGACCAAGGTCGGCTTGAGGTTCGTGTTTGCGCCGCAACGGCCGGAACTGAGGCTTCTGCCCTTCAGTGACGGCGCCGCCTCCTACTGGTGTTGGAGACTCGGTCTTGTCGTATCGCTGATGGGATACGGCATCATGCTCGGGGTTCCGGTGGCCAATCTGTCGATCTCTTTCGTGATCGGCAACGCGGTGCGGGCGCTGGTCGTGATCCTGTCCGCCCTCATTCTGTTCACGCTGATCCACAGCAACCGGCGTGAGGTGTCGCGCGGCATCTCGGCCTACGCGGACCAGATGTCGGGTGCCTTCGGCAAGCGGGCGATGAAGACCTTCGCCCGGATCTGGCACATCTGCGCCCATTTCTATGTCCTGCTGGTTTTCGGCCTGTGGCTGACCAGTCCGTTCAACGCGGTGGCGATCGCCATGCGCGCGACGGTGCTGTCGGTGCTGACCATCATGGCGGGCACGGCCGTCACGCTGATCATGACCCGGGCGATCACCGGGGGGATACGGCTGCCGGAGGACCTGAAGAAAAGCCTGCCGGCCCTTCAGGGCAGACTGAACGCCTTCGTGCCGCGCATTTTGAAGCTGCTGCGGCTCGCCGTGTTCGTCATCACGCTCCTGCTGCTGCTGGAAATCTGGGGCTTCGTCGATATCCTCGGGTGGCTGCGCAGCGACCAGGGGATTTCCGTCATCGGCCGGTTCAGTTCGGCGTTCCTGGTCTTCCTGGTGACCTTCGTGATCTGGCTCGGGGTGATGTCCTGGATCGATCTGCGGCTGCGCGAACAGGCCGGCTACGTCGTGACCGCCCGGGTGCGGACCCTGTTCCAGCTGTTCCGCAACGCGTTCACGGTGCTGGTCATCGTCATGGCCGCCCTTCTCGGCCTGTCCGAAATCGGGGTCGATATCGGACCGCTGATCGCCGGTGCCGGTGTCGTCGGCCTGGCCATTTCCTTCGGCGCCCAGACCCTGGTGAAGGACATCATCACGGGGGCCTTCATCCAGATCGAAAATGCGATCAACGAGGGCGACGTGGTGACGGTGGGCGGCGTGACCGGCGTGGTCGAACGGCTGACGGTCCGCTCCGTGCGGCTGCGCGATCTCGACGGGACGACCCATATCGTGCCGTTTTCCTCGGTCGACACGGTTTCCAACTTCATGCGCGACTTCTCCTATCACGTCGCCCTGATCGGGGTTGCCTACGATACGGATATCCGCAAGGCGAAGGCCGCGCTGGAGGAGGCTTTCCAGCGTCTGAAAAAGACGGACTACGGCAACAAGATCATCGGCGACCTGGAGATGCACGGGGTTACCAATTTCGGTGACAGCGCCATCGACATCCGGGCCAGGATCAAGACGACGCCCGGGGATCAATGGAGCGTCGGCCGGGCCTACAACGAATACGTCAAGGATGTCTTTGACGAATGGGGCATCGAGATTCCGTTCCCGCAGGTGACCTACCGCGAGGTGGGGGCGGGAGCGCCGACGGGGACCTCCAAGGGGCCGCTGGCGCGTGTCCACAATGACGAGGAGACCGAAGGCGATGTCCCCGGCGACGGGGGAGCCGGAAGCTTTTCGTCCTCATCGGACGAATAAGGCGCCGGCGGTGTTTTGCCGGAAGGTGTGACGGGCAGGCGGGAGGCGGAGCGTGTCGGGAGCAGTGTTGTCTATCGATCAGGGGACGACGTCCAGCCGGGCGATCGTATTCGGGTCCGATTTCGAGCCGCTTGCCGTCGGCCAGCAGGAGTTTCCGCAGCATTTCCCGAAGTCCGGGTGGGTGGAGCACGATCCGCGGGATATCTGGACGTCGACGGTTGCCGTTTGCAGGGAGGCGCTTCAAAAGTCCGGACTGCGGCTTTCCGATATCGCGGCGATCGGCATCACCAATCAGCGCGAGACCACCCTTGTCTGGGACAGGGCGACCGGCCGTCCCGTCTACAACGCCATCGTCTGGCAGGACCGGCGGACTGCCGATCTTTGCGCCCGTTTGCGCAAGGACGGGCTGGAGCAGACGTTTACCGCAAGGACCGGCCTCCTGCTCGACCCCTATTTTTCCGGAACCAAGATCGCCTGGATCCTGGACAATGCGGAAGGGGCCAGGGAAAGAGCGGAACGGGGCGAACTCGCCTTCGGGACGGTCGACAGCTGGCTGATCTGGAACCTGACCGGAGGCAGGGTCCATGTGACCGATGCGACCAATGCGTCGCGGACGCTGATCTACAATATTCACGACAACGCCTGGGACGAGGACCTGTGCCGGGTCCTCGGGATCCCGCCCTCGATGCTGCCGGAGGTCAAGGACTGTTCGGCCGACTTCGGGGTCACGGATGCGGAAATCCTTGGCGGTTCGCTGCCGGTCCTGGGCGTCGCCGGCGATCAGCAGGCGGCCACCGTCGGCCAGGCCTGTTTTGAGCCGGGCATGGTGAAATCGACCTACGGCACGGGCTGCTTTTCAGTGATGAACACCGGCGGCGAGGCGGTCTTGTCGCAGAACAGGCTGCTGACCACGATCGCCTATCGCCTGGACGGTGTGACGACCTATGCCCTGGAAGGCTCGATCTTCGTCGCCGGGGCCGCGGTCCAGTGGATGCGGGACGGGCTGGGGATCATCGCAAACGCCGCCGACAGCCAGGAGATGGCCGCCGCCGCAGACCCCCACCAGCAGATCTATATGGTGCCGGCCTTCGTCGGCCTGGGCGCGCCCTACTGGGATGCGGACGCCCGGGGAGCGTTGTTCGGGCTGACCCGTTCGACCGGGCCGCGGGAAATCGCCCGGGCGGTCCTGGAAAGCGTTGGCTACCAGACACGCGACCTGCTTGACGCGAAACATGCCGACTGGAGCGGAACGGAGGAAACCGTGCTTCGGGTCGACGGCGGCATGACCGCCTCGGACTGGACCATGCAGTTCCTGGCCGACATTCTCGGCGCGCCGGTCGACCGACCCAGGGTGATCGAGACGACCGCGCTCGGTGCCGCCTGGCTTGCCGGGTTCAGGGCCGGGACCTGGCCGGACCGGAAGGAATTTGCCGCGCGCTGGCAACTGGACAAAAGATTTTCCCCGTGCATGCCGTCCGGGCAGCGGGAAAAACTGCTCGCCGGATGGCGCGACGCGGTGCGCCGGACGCGGTCGCAAATCAGTTGAACCTGTGTCGCTTGCCCTTTAGCCGGCTTGCAGGTTGTCGTGTTTTCAATGGGTTACAGAAGTTGACAGGCGAGGGGCTACCTAAGGGAATGTCCCTTCCTTTTTGTCGTCCCGACCGGCTTTATAATTACGTCAACAGTTCTTACCCAGTAAATTTTTTCCTCGTTTACGGCAAAATAAGAAATGTTTTGCCGGTTGATTTCAATTGAAAATCGGGCCTTATTTTGCGCTTCGGCGGGCCGACAGTTTCGCACGATCCCAACGATGCGTGGTCCGCCTCTCTACTTAGGGGAGAATAGTTTCATGAAAATGCGTAAAACCCTGAAGGCCGCTCTTTTGGGTGCAAGCCTTGCCGTGGTGGCGGCAACCGGCGCATCCGCAAAGACGCTGGTCTATTGTTCGGAAGGGTCGCCGGAAGGTTTCGACCCGGCGCTGTACACCGCCGGGACCACGTTCGATGCGTCGTCCAAGCCGATCTACAACCGCCTCGTGGAATTCAAGCGCGGCACCACGGAAGTCCAGCCGGGCCTGGCCGAAAGCTGGGACGTTTCCGAAGACGGGCTTGAGTACACCTTCCATCTGCGCAAGGGCGTCAAGTTCCACACCACGGGCTTCTTCACGCCGAGCCGCGACTTCAACGCCGACGACGTGATCTTTTCCTTCGAGCGCCAGCTCAAGAAGGACAATCCGTGGCACGAGTACACCGCCGGCGCCGCCTGGGAATACTTCAACGGCATGTCCATGCCGGACCTGATCAAGGACATCGTCAAGGTCGATGATTACACGGTGAAGTTCGTCCTGAACCGTCCGGAAGCGCCGATGATGGCGAACCTGGGTATGGATTTTGCGTCGATCTTCTCCAAGGAATACGCCGACCAGCTGGAAGAGGCCGGCAAGAAGGACATGCTGAACCAGGAGCCGATCGGGACCGGTCCGTTCTCCTTCGTCGGCTACCAGAAGGACGCGGTCATCCGCTATCAGGCCTTCGCCGACTACTGGGGCGGCAAGCAGCCGGTCGACAACCTGATCTTCGCCATCACGCCGGACGCTTCCGTGCGTCTGCAGAAGCTGAAGGCGGGCGAGTGCCATGTCATGCCGTATCCGGCACCGGCCGATATCGCCGACATCAAGGCCGACAGCAACCTGACCATGATGGAACAGCAGGGCCTGAACGTTGGCTATCTCGCCTACAACACCAAGGTGGCTCCGTTCGACAAGGCTGAAGTGCGCAAGGCGCTGAACCACGCCATCAACAAACAGGCCATTCTCGATGCCGTCTTCCAGGGCTCGGGTGTTGCCGCCAAGAACCCGATCCCGCCGACCATGTGGTCCTATAACGACGCCATTAAGGATGACGCGTACGATCCGGAACTGGCCAAGAAGATGCTGGCCGATGCGGGCGTGACCGATCTTTCCATGAAGATCTGGGCGATGCCGGTGCAGCGTCCTTACAATCCGAACGCACGGCGTATGGCCGAAGTGATCCAGGCGGACTTCGACAAGATCGGCGTCAAGGTCGAGATCGTTTCCTACGAGTGGGGCGAGTATCTGTCGCGCTCCAAGGATGTCGATCGTGACGGCGCGGTCCTGCTCGGCTGGACCGGTGACAACGGCGACCCGGACAACTTCCTGGCCGTTCTGCTCGGCTGTGACGGCGTGGGCGGTTCCAACCGTGCGCAGTGGTGCAACGACGATTTCGAAGCCCTGATCCAGAAGGCCAAGGTCGTTTCCGACAAGGATGAGCGCACCAAGCTCTACGAACAGGCCCAGGTCGTGTTCAAGGAACAGGCGCCGTGGGCAACCATCGCCCATTCGACCGTGTTCATGCCGATGTCGAGCAAGGTCAGCGGCTACGTCATGGATCCCCTCGGCGGTCACTGGTTCGACGGCGTCGACATCGCCGAATAAGGACCTTCACCAACACAGGACGCCGGCGGTTTCCGCCGGCGTCCTTCCATGTTCAGGCCGGTTACGTTTCAGGCTAGACTGATGTCTGGATTTCCGCCGGTTGGTTAAACCTGGACCTCAAACATGTTTCGCTTTCTTCTGGGCCGCCTCGGCCTTCTCATCCCGACCTTCTTCGGCGTGACGCTGGTCGCTTTCAGCTTCATCCGCCTGCTGCCGGGAGACCCGGTCGATCTTCTGGCCGGGGAACGGGGCGTCAGTCCTGAACGCAAGGCCGAGATCCTGGCCCAGCTCGGTTTCGACAAGCCGCTGTGGCAGCAGTATCTCGACTATGTCGTCAACATCTTCCAAGGCGATCTGGGGGTTTCCTTCGTCTCCAAGAAGCCGGTGCTGACCGAGTTCTTCACCCTGTTTCCGGCAACCGCCGAATTGTCCCTGTGCGCCATCATCATTGCCGTCGCGCTTGGTATTCCGGCCGGCATCTTCGCCGCGGTGAAACGCGGCTCGGTCGCCGATCAGGCGATCATGGGAACGGCGCTGGTCGGCTATTCCATGCCGATCTTCTGGTGGGGGCTGCTCCTGATCATCCTGTTTTCCGGCATCCTGCAGTGGACGCCGGTTTCGGGCCGGATCTCGCTGATGTTCTTCTTTCCCCAGGTCACCGGCTTCATGCTGATCGACAGCCTGCTGTCCGGCGAAAAGGGCGCCTTTGCCTCGGCCGTCAGCCACCTGATCCTGCCGTCGATCGTGCTTGCCACCATCCCGCTTGCCGTGATCGCGCGCCAGACGCGCTCCGCCATGCTGGAGGTGCTCGGCGAGGACTTCGTGCGCACCGCGCGGGCCAAGGGGCTGCCGCCGCGCCGGGTGATCGGTCTTCATGCCCTGCGCAACGCGCTGATCCCGGTGGTGACGACCATCGGCCTTCAGGTCGGTGTGCTTCTGGCCGGTGCCATCCTGACGGAGACGATCTTTTCCTGGCCGGGGATCGGCAAGTGGCTCGTCGACAGCATTTCGCGCCGGGACTATTTCGTGGTCCAGGGCGGACTGCTGCTGATCGCGGGCATCGTCATGGTCGTCAATCTGATCGTCGATGTGCTCTACGGGCTCATCAATCCGCGCATCCGCCACAACTGAGCCAAGGGAGACACAAGATGACAAAAACCTCCCCCGCGAATACGGCCGCCGTCGAGACGCTCAAAAGCGAAAGCCGCAACGCGACCAGGGCGATGCTCGCCGAGTTCTGGTATTATTTCTCGCAGAACAAGGGCGCGGTGATCGGCTTGGTGTTCTTCACCCTACTGGTGCTGATGGCGGTGTTCGCGCCGCTGATCGCACCGCACGATCCGGGTTTCCAGTACCGCGACAGCTTCCTCGTGCCCCCGGTCTGGGAAGAGGGCGGCAAGGCCGCCTTCCTGCTCGGCACCGACGCCGTCGGCCGCGATATCCTTTCCCGGCTTATTTTCGGCGCGCGGTTTTCGCTGTTCATCGGCCTGGTCGTGGTTACCATCGCGCTCTCCGGCGGCATCGTCATCGGCCTCGTCGCCGGTTACCTGCGCGGTGCGGCCGATACGCTGATCATGCGGGTGATGGACATCATCCTGTCCTTTCCGTCGCTGCTGCTCGCGCTGGTTCTGGTGGCAATCCTCGGGCCGGGCCTGATGAACGCGATGATCGCGATCGCGATCGTGCTGCAGCCGCATTTCGTCCGCCTGACCCGCGCGGCGGTTCTCTCTGAACGCAACCGCGACTATGTGGTCGCCGCCAGGGTGGCCGGGGCCGGGCATCTCCGGCTGATGTTCAAGACGATCCTGCCGAACTGCCTCGCGCCGCTGATCGTTCAGGCGACCCTGTCGTTTTCCACCGCGATCCTGGATGCGGCGGCCCTCGGCTTTCTCGGCATGGGCGCCCAGCCTCCGACGCCGGAATGGGGCACCATGCTCGCCGAAGCGCGCGAGTTCATCCTGCGCGCCTGGTGGGTGGTGACCTTCCCGGGCCTTGCCATCCTGATCACCGTGCTCGCCATCAACCTGGTCGGCGACGGCCTGCGCGACGCGCTCGATCCCAAGCTGAAGAGGAGCTGAGCCGATGCCGCTTCTTGAAATCCGCAACCTGAAGGTCGAGTTCGACACGGCAAAGGGACCGTTCCGGGCGCTCGACGGCATCGACTACACGGTCGATGCGGAAGAGGTGCTCGCCATCGTCGGCGAATCCGGATCGGGCAAGTCGGTCGCCATGCTGGCGACCATGGGACTTTTGCCGGACAGCGCCACGATCACCGCCGACAAGATGGCGTTCGAGGACCGGGATCTCAGAACCCTGTCGGCGAAGGAACGGCGCAAGGTGATCGGCAAGGACATCTCCATGATCTTCCAGGAGCCGATCGCCAGCCTCAACCCGTGCTTCACCGTCGGGTTCCAGCTCGGCGAGACGTTGAAAACCCATACCAGTCTGAACGGCCGGCAGCGCAAGGAGCGGGTGATCGAATTGCTGCGCTCGGTCGGCATTCCCGATCCGGAAGGGCGCCTCGGCGCTTTCCCGCACCAGATGTCCGGCGGCCAGTGCCAGCGGGTGATGATCGCCATGGCGATTGCCTGTTCGCCCAAGCTCCTGATCGCCGACGAGCCGACCACCGCGCTCGACGTGACCATCCAGAAGCAGATCCTCGATCTCCTGGTGAAGCTGCAGCAGGACAGCGGCATGGGGCTGATCATGATCACCCATGACATGGGCGTCGTCGCGGAGACGGCGGACCGGGTGATCGTCCAGTACAAGGGGCGCAAGATGGAAGAGGCCGATGTGCTGAGCCTGTTCGAAAACCCGCAGCATTCCTATACGCGCGCGCTCCTGTCGGCGCTGCCGGAAAACGCCACCGGCGACCGTCTGCCGACGGTCGGCGATTTCGCGGAAGCGGGAGGTTTCTGATGGCTGAGCCTATTCTGAAAGTTCGCGATCTCTACCGGACCTATGACATTGCCGGCGGCCTGTTCCGCAAGGCGTCCTCGCTGACGGCGGTCAAGGGCGTGAGCTTCGACGTGGAGCGCGGCTCGACGCTGGCGGTGGTCGGCGAAAGCGGCTGCGGCAAGTCCACGCTCGCGCGCATGCTGACCATGATCGATGCCCAGTCCTCCGGAACGATCGAGATCGACGGCCTGCCGATCGACATCTCGACGACCGGCATTTCGAAGGAAATGCGCCGGAAGGTGCAGATCGTGTTCCAGAACCCCTACGGCTCGCTCAATCCGCGCCAGAAGATCGGCGACGTGCTGGAAGAGCCGCTATTGCTCAACACCGACATGGGCGCCGCCGAACGGCGCGACATGGCGCTGGAAATGCTTACGAAGGTCGGCCTCCAGCCGGAGCACTACGGCCGCTATCCGCACATGTTCTCCGGCGGCCAGCGCCAGCGCATCGCGATTGCCCGGGCGATCATGATGAAGCCGAAGCTTCTCGTGCTCGACGAACCGGTGTCCGCGCTCGACCTCTCCGTGCAGGCGCAGATCCTCAACCTCTTGGCCGACCTCCAGGACGAGATGGGCCTCACCTACGTGTTCATCAGCCACGACCTGTCGGTGGTGCGCTACATCGCCGACAAGGTGATGGTGATGTATTTCGGCGAGGTGGTGGAATACGGCACGCGGGACGAGGTGTTCGACAACCCGCAGCACGACTACACCAAGACCCTGTTCGCGGCGACGCCGAAGGCCGACGTGGAAAGCATCCGGAAACGTCTGGCGGCGAAGGCGGCCTGACCGGTGAACGGTTCAATGTGAAACACCCCGGCGTACCGTCCGGGGTGTTTCGGTTTCAGGTCCTTCTCAGCAGCCGGCGGTGCATTTTCCGTCGCCGTCGAATTCCATGGTCTTGCCGCTCAGCGGTATGTGGACATCCATTTTCGCGGCTTTCCGGAAGATGTCGGTCTTGGTGCCCTCGATAACGACGCCGTCCTTTGTGGCGACTTCATTGGCATGGGAGGCGATGACCGAGGCCGGTTTGACCAGCTCGTTGACGACATAGGCTGCTTCCGTCGGGCCGGTGGTAAAGACATCGCCGATGTTGATGACGACGAGATTGGCGCCGTAGAAGCCTCGGACCACCTTTTCCTGTTCCGCGGTCATGCCCGTGTCTCCCGAGAGGTAGGCCGTCAGGCCGTTGGAGAACCGCAGGATGTATCCGGTCGGCGGGCCGACATAACCGGCGAATCCGGCGGCTTTCATCATGTCACCCAGTTCGCCGCCGATCAGATCAGGGGCAAGGCCATTGCTGTGGACGGCAGGAACGGTCGACACACCGACGCCGCCGACCTTGTGCGTCGCGCCGAAGCGAGCCAGCACGGAGTTCTTCGGATCTCCGCCGAGAGCCTTCATCTTCGCGGCAAAGAACGGCGGCATTTCACTGCCGGTAACGATTTTTGCCCCTTTTGCAACGGCGATCCTCGCCACATTGGTGTCGGGTGTTGCATCGACCGAGAGGTCCGGCTTGCCGCATTCGCCCGCATCCACGGCACTGGTATGTCGCGGGCCGACATGGTCGCCATGCATATGGCTGACGAGGAGCGCGTCGATCTCGCCAAGTCTCGGGTCTTCCGCGCCCGCGACGGTCATGCCCGCATCGTAGAGGATCCGCGTGCCGTCCGGATCCTCGAAGACCATGGCCCGGTCGAGCCGGCAGAACTCGCCGGTAATGCCGCCAAGCGGCGTGACCTTGACGGTTTGAGCGAAGGCGGGTGTGAAGCTGCATGCAAATGCGGTTGCACCGGCTATCAGCATTGCAAAGTGACTGGCTTTCATCAGTTTCCTCCCCAGGTGGTGTTCCAATCCTTACGCATCGTAAGGAAGAAACAGGGAGATGGTAAGGGGAGTCAAGGCGCCCCGGCGATTTGACCGATGGAGCCGGCCGCATTGCGAGCAGAGGGGCGCGATACCTCCTGCGTGAATTTCCGGTTGCTTCAATTCGATAATTCGACTATTCTCGAATTATGAAGAAGGAAATTGCACTCGACGCGCTGGCGGCGCTTGGGCAGGAAACACGCCTCGACGTCTTTCGCCTGTTGGTGAAAGCGGGACAAGAAGGCATGCCTGCCGGCGCCATATCCGATGCGCTCGATGTGCGGCCAAATACCCTGTCGACCCACCTGGGTGTCCTGTCCCGCTCCGGCCTTGTGCACGCCGAGCGGGACGGGCGCTCCATTCTGTACCGGGCGGATCTCGCCGCAATGGGGGACCTGGTGACCTACCTGCTGCAGGACTGCTGCGGCGGGCAACCGGAACTCTGCGCGCCGTTCCTGTCCACCACCACGCTTGTTTCCGAAGTCGAAACCTGACGTCATTTCTCTTGCCGGGCCTGTCATTCAATGCGTAACGTCCTGTTCGTTTGCACCGCCAATTCCGCGCGTTCGGTTCTTGGCGAAGCCATTCTCCGAAACCTGGGCGAAGACGGCTACGCCACCTACTCCGCCGGCTCGACGCCGCGGGGCATGGTCAATCCGGATGCGCTTGCCTGCCTGGAGCGTCATGGACTCCCGACCGACGGGTTCCGGTCGAAAAGCTGGGACGAATTCGCCGGACCCGGGGCGCCGAAGATGGATCTGATCGTCACCGTCTGCGACAGCGCCGCCGGGGAAGCCTGCCCGATCTGGCCGGGCCATCCGCTTGTTGTCCACTGGGGCATCGCCGACCCGGCGGCCGTGGAAGGGACTGACGAGGAACGCGCGGCCGCTTTCGACCTTGCCTATGACCGCATGAAGCGCCGGATCGAGGCCTTTCTGGCTCTCGGCGACCAGGTGTTTCAGGCGGACGATGCGAAAGCCCGACTGGCGGAAATCGGATCCTTCAACGATTGATCAATTGCCCGAAAACGGGCGGCTCCGGGACCCGGGGCAAAACGGAATTCAGGAGACTGAGACATGGCATCTGTTGACGAAACGCCGCTCGGCGCGTTCGAGCGTTATCTTTCCCTCTGGGTCGCCCTGTGCATTGCCGCCGGCGTCGTGCTCGGGCTGGCCGTTCCGGGCCTGTTTTCGGCGATCGCCGGCCTTGAATACGCCAGCGTCAACCTGGTCGTGGCGGTGTTCATCTGGGTGATGATCTATCCCATGATGGTCAATGTGGACTTTGCCTCCTTGAAGGATGTCGGCAAGAAGCCCAAGGGCCTGTGCATCACGCTGGTGGTCAACTGGCTGATCAAACCGTTCACCATGGCAGCCCTCGGTATCCTGTTCTTCGAATACCTGTTTGCCGGCCTGGTCGATCCGCAGGATGCCAAGGAATATATCGCCGGCATGATCCTGCTCGGCGTCGCGCCCTGTACCGCCATGGTGTTCGTCTGGAGCCAGCTCGTCCGGGGGGATGCCAATTACACGCTGGTGCAGGTCTCCATCAACGACATCGTCATGGTGTTCGCCTTCGCGCCGATTGCGGCCCTGCTCCTGGGCGTGACCGACATCATCGTGCCCTGGGAAACCCTGCTGCTCTCCGTCATTCTTTACGTGGTCATTCCGCTCGGCGCGGGGTACCTGACAAGGCGGTCCCTGGACAATTCGGGGCATCACGAGCGCATTGCCCAGTTTACCGCGCGGGTGAAACCGTTTTCCGTCATGGGACTGCTGGCGACCGTCGTCCTGCTGTTCGGCTTCCAGGCGCAGACGATTGTCGACAAGCCGATGGTCATCGTCCTGATCGCGATCCCGCTTCTGGTGCAGAGCTACGGCATCTTCGCGGTCGCCTACGCCTGGGGCTACCTGTGGCGGGTCCCGTTCGCGACGGCCGCTCCGGCCGCGCTGATCGGCACGTCCAACTTCTTCGAGCTGGCGGTCGCGGTCGCCATCAGCCTGTTCGGCCTGAACTCCGGCGCGGCACTCGCGACCGTGGTCGGCGTCCTGGTCGAAGTGCCGGTGATGCTGTCCCTGGTCGCCTTCGCCAACCGGACGCGCGGCCACTTCGCTTAAGCAACGGGACTATCTGGCCCAGTCGACGCCGGCGATCAGGGCGGCGGCCTGGCGGTGGAGATACTGCATCAGTTCGCCGGCCTTGCGGACGGCGTCCTGCTCCTCGCCGGCGGCGATCGCCTGCATCAGTTCCAGATGCGCCCAGGCGGCGGCGTCGAGATCGTTGTCGGCGAAATAGCGGAACCAGAACCGGCGGCTGAGGGTCTGCAACGGTGCGACCGCCTTGGCCGCGAAGGGATTGCACGACGCTCCGGCGACGATCTCGTCGAATGTCTTGTCGAGCCGGTAAAACGCAGTGACGTCCCGGTTTGAGGCTGCGTCGCGCATCTTCCCGGCGCAGTCCTCCAACGCCAGCCGTTCGTCCTTGCTGGCCAGACGCGCCGAGGCCCCGGCCAGCAGGACTTCCAGGCCGTGGCGGGCATCGAGCACGCGGGCGAAGTCGCCCGGATGCAGGTCCGCGATCACGATGCCGAGCCGGGGCCGGATCGTGACCAGGCCTTCCCAGCTCAGCCGCTGGATCGCTTCGCGGATCGGCGTCCGGCCTATCTTCAGGTCCTGCGTCAGCCGGCTTTCGGTAATCGCCTCGCCGGGCTTCAGCTTCAGCGTGACAATGGTTTCCTCCAGCTGCCGGTAGGCGGCCTGCGACAGGCTTTCTTCTGTTCCCATCCGATCTCCGAACCTGGCTGAAACGTTGCGGGTTGCTTTGATATTTTATTGATATATCAGATGTTGACAAGAGGCAAAGGGAGGCGCACGATCCGGGTCAACGGTTTTCTTATGGAGAGTGTCATGTGGAAGGGTGTTTTTCCGGCGGTCACGACCAAGTTCACGGAAGACGACGACCTCGACAGGGGCGAGATCGAGCGCTGCTTCGGCCTGCAGTTCGAGGCGGGCTGCGACGGCATGATCGTCTGCGGGTCGCTCGGCGAGGCGATGGCGCTGGAGCCGGAGGAAAAGCTCGACCTGCTTGGGATCGCGAAATCCGTCGCCGGCACCCGCCCGGTGCTGATGACGGTCTGCGAAAGCTCCACCAAACGGGCCGCCAAAGCCGCTCAGGCGGCGGCCCGGGCCGGCGCCGACGGCCTGATGGTTCTGCCGGGCGTGCCCTACAAGTCCGCGCCCCATGAGACGGTTGCCCACCTGAAGGCCGTGACGAAGGCCGCCGGCCTGCCGGTGATGATCTACAACAACCCGGTTGCCTATGGCGTCGACGTCACCCTCGACATGTTCGAGGAGCTGGCCGAGGAACCGCTGGTGGTCGCCATGAAGGAATCCACCGACGACATCCGCCGGGTGACCGACGTGATCAACCGGTTCGGCGACCGGTTCGACGTCTTTACCGGCGTCGACAATCTGGCGCTGGAAAGCCTGATGGTGGGGGCGGTCGGCTGGGTCGCCGGCCTCGTGGTCGCCTTCCCGAAGGAAACGGTCGCGATCCACAGGCTGGTTCGGGCCGGCCGGATCGAGGAAGCCCTTGCGATCTACCGCTGGTTCCGGCCTCTGCTCGATCTCGATGTCTCCACCAACCTGGTGCAGAACATCAAGTTGGCGGAGGTTCATGCCATCGGCTCCACCGACCGCTGCCGCGCGCCGCGCCAGGCTCTTTCCGGTGCGGAACGGGACCGGGTCGAAGCGGTGATCAAATCGGCCCTTGAAAAGAGGCCGCAACTACCTGCTTTCTAAGAGCATGACCAAACCTCATGTTCACATCGTCGGCGCCGGGATCGTGGGCCTTGCGACCGCCTGCATCCTCGTGGAGCGCGGCTGCAAGGTCACGATCATCGACCGGGAAGGGCCGGCGGCCGGGGCCAGCCAGGGCAATGCCGGCGGCATCGCCTGGACCGATGTGGCCCCGCTTGCCTCTCCCGGTGTGTGGAAGCAGGCGCTGAAGTGGCTGGCCGATCCGCTCGGGCCGCTGACCATCCGCCCGGCCTATGCGCTGAAGATCCTGCCCTGGATGCTGCGCTTTCTGGCCGCGTCCAGCCGGTCGCGGGTGAAGGACAGCACCGAGGCGTTGGCCGCGCTCAACGGCATCGCGCTGCCGGCCTGGGAGCGGACCTGGAAGCTGACCGGGACCCACAACCAGGTGCGCTACAACGGTTGCCTGGAAATCTTCGACAACGCGGCCAGGCTGGAAAGCTACCGCAAGACCTGGGCGGAACAGCGGGACTACGGCGTCGAGGTTCGGGAACTGACCGGGGCTCAGATCCGCCAGATGGAGCCGGAGCTGACCGAGCGCATCGTCGGCGGCGCGCTGCTGCCGGGCTGGGCGCAGATGGACGATCCGAAGAAACTCTGTCTTTCGCTGGCCGACTGGCTCAAGGCGCAAGGGGTGGCCTTCGAAGTCGCCACGGTCGATGGCGTGGCGGCAAGCGAGGACGGCGCGGAACTCCGGTTTGCGGACGGAAGCGTCCGGTCCTGCGACAAGCTGGTGATTGCCTGCGGTGCCTGGTCGAAAGGGCTCACCGCCAGTCTCGGCGACGCGGTGCCGCTCGACACGGAACGCGGCTACAACATCACCGTGCCGGACCCGGGAATCTCGGTGACCCGGTTCATCATGCTGCCCGGCCACGGTTTCGTGCTGTCGCCGCTGGAGACGGGTCTCAGGATCGGCGGAGCGGTGGAATTCGGCGGTCTCGAACTGCCTGAAAACTGGAAGCGGGTGGATGCCATGATCGCCCGGGCGAAGACGATCTTTCCGAGGCTCGACGCCTCCACCGGCACCCGCTGGATGGGGTTCCGGCCGTCCTTGCCCGACAGCCTGCCGGTGATCGGACCGTCGTCTGCAAGCGATCACATCGTCTACGGCTTCGGTCATGCCCATCACGGCTTGACGGAGGCGGCGGCGACCGGTGAACTGCTGACGGCCCTCATTCTGGGCGAGACGCCGGCAATCGATCTGTCGCCCTTCCGGGCGACACGGTTCTAGAGAGGATCAGGGGATGGCGCGTCACACGTTTTTCTGTATCGACGGCCACACCTGCGGCAATCCGGTGCGGCTCGTGGCCGGCGGCGGACCGCGCATCGAGGCGTCATCCATGTTCGAGCGGCGGCAGAAATTTATCGCCGACTATGACTGGATCCGCACCGGTCTGATGTTCGAGCCGCGCGGCCACGACATGATGTCGGGCACGATCCTCTATCCGCCGTCCTCCGACGACTATGACGTCGGCGTGCTCTATATCGAGACCACCGGCTGCCTGCCCATGTGCGGCCACGGCACCATCGGCACGGTGACCATGGCGATCGAGGAAGGGTTGCTGACGCCGAAGACGCCCGGCGTCGCCCGGCTGGAGACCCCGGCGGGCCTGGTCACCGCCGAATACCGGATGGACGGCGAGTATGTCGCCTCCGTCAAGCTGACCAACGTGCCGTCGTTCCTGGCGGCGGAGGGCCTGGAGATCGACTGTCCGGAGTTCGGCCGGCTCACCTTCGATGTCGCCTATGGCGGCAATTTCTACGCGATCATCGAGCCGCAGGAAAACTTCGCCGGCGTGGGCAAGGTGCCGGTCGATCAACTGGTCGCGGTGAGCCCGAAACTGCGTATGGCGCTGAACGAAGCCTTCGACATGCGGCATCCGGAAAATCCGGAGATCAGGGGCATCACCCATATCCAGTGGACGGGCCCGGCCGAGGATCCAAGGGCGGACGCGCGCAACGCGGTCTTCTATGGCGACAAGGCGATCGACCGCAGCCCGTGCGGCACCGGCACCTCGGCGCGTATGGCGCAACTCTCCGGCAAGGGCAAACTCAAGGTGGGCGACACGTTCGTCCACGAGAGCGTCATCGGCTCGCTGTTCACCGGCGGGATCAAGGAAGATGTTCTGGTCGGCAACAGGCGCGGCATCGTGCCGACCGTCGAGGGCTGGGCGGTGAGGACCGGCACCAGTACCATCACTCTGGATGAACGCGATCCCTACATGACCGGATTTTCCGTCACGGGCACCGGCGTGAAGCGCTATCCGCGGCCATAGGGTCCGGAAAAAACCGTTCATCTCAGGTTCATCCGGGATATCCTACCTACCTTACGTCACTTCACGAATCGCCACGCGCTTTCTGCGTGGCGTGTCACCATTTGTTCAAGGCAGGAATTTTCATGCGCAATTTGTTGCAGATCGTTTTGCTCGGCCTTTTGGCTTTATCCACTCCGGTCAAGGCCTCTCCCGATGTTGATTTCCCCCAGCCGGGCTACTCCTACGGCGGCAAGGTCCGCGGCGGGCCCGGCATGAATTACCGGCAGGTGGGAAGCCTTCGCGAGGGCGACAGGATCCTCATTCTCAACGGCACCGGCGCCATGATGAACGGCTACGAGTGGTTCCAGATCCGCTACCGCAACGGCCGGACCGGCTACCAGTGGGGGGGTATCATGTGTTCGCAGAACCCCTATCCGACGATCTTCCGGGTCTGCAATGGCCCGAAACTTGATACCGGCCGGCCGGCGCAGAATCCGAACCCGGAACCGAATCCTGGCCCGGTGCAGGTCAACGGCTACAATGTCTCCCAGGTCTTTCATCCGGGAGGCAGCTTTTCGCAGGCCGGGGGCGGTCAGTGGGAAGAGTTGAACAACCAGGGCCGGGTCACGTTCCGGTTTCGGGAACAGCAGCGAGACGAATGGTCGGTCTATCTGTACGACGCGTCCCGCAACGTTTCCCTGCAGCTGGATCTCCATCGCAGGCAAATTCTCTATGCCGTCGGCAATGCGCCGAAGTCGCCGCTTTACGCAATAACGAATGCCATCGCCGATGTTGCCCCCGCACAGCCGCGAACCGGCGGGGTCTATCCGCAGCCGGCCGGGCCGAATTCCACGACCGTGCACTACACTTGCACGGAGGGAATTCCCCTGACGGTGACCTATGTCAACAGCGGCAACGGGCACGTGCTCTACAGCATCGACGGTTCACCGCAGGCCCGCCTTGAGCAGGTGGTGTCCGGCTCCGGTTCCCGGTACACGGACGGCACTTTCACGATCCACAGCAAGGGCAATTCCGCCTCTTTTCAGAGCCCGAGCGGTCTCGACCAGTGCTTTGAGCGCTAGGCGGCCGGAGGCCGCAGGTGATCCCGGTCGTTTCCCCGTTCCTCTCCGCTGACGGAGAGAGGGGCGGATCAAAAAAAACAGCGGCAAGTCCCCCTGCCGCTGTTCTAAAACAAAATGCCCTAAAGTAAGTTTTTGCCCGAAGGCTGAACCGTCATGTTATTTATACCGAATGGATACTACTTCTGGTAGCTATCAGAATTGTTAGGATTGGGGATCCGGGGCGAACGATGGTCGATATTGGAACTGTGATCGAGGACATCCAGCGCTCCGAAACGTCGGCCGAGGCATTCGAGATTTTCTGCGGGGCGGTCGCGCAATACGGTTACGACAAGGCCTGCTTCACCCTGATGACGGACCATCCGGCGCTGGGGCTCAAGGCCTTCCACGGATTTGCCACGAGCTATCCGGACGACTGGATGAGCCATTACATGGCGCAGAATTACTATCCGGAGGATCCGGTCGTCTACCGGTGTTTCCAGAGCCCGGCGCCGTTTTTCTGGGACGATGCGGTGGCCGTCCAGGGCCGGGATCCGGCCAGGGATGAAAAGGCGCTGTTCAAATCGAAAAAGCTGATGAACGAGGCCGCGGAGGCCGGCCTGGCCAGCGGCATCGGCGTGCCCTTCGTCAGTCTTTGCGGCGAGCTGTCGGCTGTCGGCCTGTCCAGCGAGCGGCGGATCCTGGATCGGAACTACAAAGACCTGGCCGAAGTGGCGCTGCTCGGGAACGCGTTCCATGAAAAGTTCCTGAGCTTTTACGCAAGCCGGGCGGTGCCGCACATGACCGACCGGGAGCGGGACGTCCTTGCCTGGTCGGCGGAAGGCAAGACGGATGCGGAGATCGCGATCATCCTCGGCGTATCCGCCGCCACGATCCGGTTCCACTGGAACAACATCTTCAAGAAGATGCAGGTCTCCAGCAAGGTGCTGGCCACCTGCATGGCGATCCGGCTCGGGATCATCAGCGTCCAGAAACCGGCGGCGTGATAGCGCGTTCCTACTTCGGCGCGCAGGCCGCATCGCCCGCGCGGGCAGCTGGCGCCCCGCCGGCAAGCACGTCGGCGGAGCCGCCGGCGATGCAGTTTCCCGCAGGGGCGGCGAAACGCACGGCGGGCTCGCCTTCGACAAGAAACCCGGGCACGATTTCAAACATGCCTTCCGGACAGGCCGCCACATCGGACAGCCTCAGCATCGGCCTGCCGTTGATGACGACCGACGCGGCTCCGGTTGCCGCGCAGGCGGGCAGGCCCGGTGTCTGGGCCCGCACGGGCAGCGGCAGGGCAACGGACAGGAACAGGGTCAGGCGGATCAGGATCCTCATCCGGCATCTATGCCAGAAAGCGCGCCGTCGGGGAAGCGAATGCGCCCCGGTGATGCCTGTTCCGGCGGATGCCAGGACCCGGATAACCGATTTTCGATAACCGATTTTCACTCCGCCCGTAGCCACTTCGGGTAAATCGCGCTATGGACACACCAGACGAGAACGAAACGGGAATCAGCTGATGGCGTGGTCGCCGGAACAGGACAGGGCGCTGACGGAAACGGCAAGCTGGCTGAAGCGCGGCGACCGGCAGGTGTTCCGCCTGTTCGGCTATGCGGGCACCGGCAAGACCACGCTTGCGCGCCATCTCGCCGAAGGCATCGACGGCGACGTCTGTTTCGGCGCCTTCACCGGCAAGGCGGCCCATGTGCTGCGCCAGAAGGGCTGCGCCGATGCCGGCACGATCCACTCGCTGATCTACCGTCCGCGCGCCGCCAAGGAGGAAGAGGAGGCGGACGACGACGAGGAGGATACCGGCCCGCAATTCGCCATCAAGCGCGACAGCGCGGCCGCGACTGCCAAGCTGATCGTCATCGACGAATGCTCCATGGTCGACGAGGAACTCGGCAAGGACCTTTTGTCCTTCGGCACGCCGGTGCTGGTGCTCGGTGATCCGGCGCAGCTGCCGCCTGTCAAGGGCGGCGGCTATTTCACCGAGGCCGAGCCGGACGTGATGCTGACGGAGGTTCACCGCCAGGCCCAGGACAATCCGATCGTGCGCATGTCCATGGATATCCGCGAAGGCGGCAGGCTCGAGTATGGCGACTACGGCGAAAGCCGGGTCATTCACCGGCGCGACATCGACAAGGAGCAGATCCTGGCGACCGACCAGGTGCTGGTCGGCACCAACAAGACCCGAAGGCTCTACAACGGCCGCATCCGCGAGTTGAAGGAGTTCACCACGCCGATGCCCGCCGTCGGCGACAAACTGGTGTGCCTCAGGAACGACAAGACCAAGGGCCTCCTGAACGGCGGCCTGTGGACCGTCAAGCGCCTGCGCCCGCCCAGGGGCAACACGCTGCGCTTCGATGTTATCCCGGAGGACGACATCGGCGCCAGACAGGTGGTGAAGGTCAAGGTCCTGCCGGCCATGTTCGAGGACGGCGCGGAGCAGATCCCCTACGCCATCCGGCGCAAGGCGGACGAGTTCGACTACGGCTACGCGCTCACCGTGCACAAGGCGCAAGGGTCGCAATGGGACGACGTGGTGCTGTTCGACGAAAGCTGGGCCTTCCGCGAACACAGGGACCGCTGGCTCTACACGGCGGTGACCCGCGCCGCGGAGCGGATCACCGTGGTGCGCTAGAGCCTTTCCCGGTTAGATTGAAGCATTCTGTTTGTCGTCCGGCGAGGCGATCTGCGCGGAGGGGCGTGAAGCCCATAGCGGGGCTATGGGCAAGCGGTCCGACATAGCAGGCGCCCGCCGGACACAAACCCGAATGGGCCGGTCCGGTTTGGTCCAATGCAGTCGGGCTTCGCCTCGACCGTGCAGCCAGCACGGCCTTCGTCAAATCCCTCGGCCTTGAACCAAACCGCCTCCGGCAGAATGCTCCAATCTAACCGGGAAAGGCTCTCGGCTGCCTCAGACCACCTTCACCTTGTAGCCCGCGCGCGGAAAATGAACCTGCACATCGCCGGCGTCCGGATCGGTGCGGTGCAGGGTTATGGTGTCCGGACTTGCCGCGACCACTCTGCCTTCGACCGGCTGTTCGCCGCCGTCGACATCCGGCGAAACGACGACGGCCATTCCGGCCTTGAGGCCCTGCGGGTCGTTGCCGGTTTCGGGATCGCATTCGACCGGGGTGCACCGGCGCGCACGGTCGATGGCGTCTTCCGCCGACATGGCGGTCATGGTGCCGTGGCCGATCCTGCCGACGGTGTCTTCCCAGCGCAGCACATGGGGGAATTCGGCCAGGAGCTGATTGCTTTCCGTCCAGCGGCCGTGAACGAACCAGATCACGTGAAAGAACTGGGCGTCGATTGCGGCCGGGGCGTCGCCCAGCAGGAAGGGGCGACCGTCGGAGAGCTGTTGTTCGAGCCAGGTGAGTGTCGCGCGCAGTTGCGCGACCAGGTGCGGCAGTTCCGCGTTGGCGGCCTTGAGGCCTTCGGCCCAGTCCGGGCCCAGGTAGAGCCGGCCGCGGTCTTCGGCGAAATCCTTCGGCAGGTTTTCACCGGCGGCGCCCAGGACGATCTTCACGCTGAGGTCGAACAGCGCGCCATCGGTCCAGCGGCTCAGGTTCCACATCAGGCCTTCGCTGTTTCCCGGAAAGAAGGTCGGTGAGGGATGGCGGCGTTCCAGTTCGCGCAGGATCGCCTGGCTGTCGCAATAGATGTCGGCGCCGATCTGCATCACCGGGGTGCGCCGATAGCCTCCGGTGAGCTTGACGAGCATCGGCTTGGGCGGCAGGCGGGGGATTTCCACCGACCTCCAGGACAGTCCCTTGATGCCCAGGCCGACACGGACCTTTTCGGCGACCGGCGATTGCGGGTAGTTGTGCAGAATGATCTCGTTTGCCGCCGCAGACATGTGCTCTCCCTCGTCAGGCTTCGGTATGGGGCACTGGTAGCGGAATTTTCCGGACGGATCATACGAAAATCGATGCAGATCGTCCAAAACTGGCAGCGATGGCGATCCTCGAACAGACCGAATTCCCCGTGGATCACACCTTCAAGTCTCTTTATTGCCGTCATTGGCGGCACTATCGTCGCCTGCCCTGAAACCCGTTTGGGAATTTATGAATGTCGGACGTCACCGTGAGTTCTTCTGCCCCTGCCACAAACCCGCAGGCGACAGGTGCCGAAACCGCCTTGCGCATCGCGCGCAGGATCGCAGACGAGATCGCCTGCCAGCCAGCGCAGGTCAATGCGGTGGTGACGATGCTCGACGAGGGGTCGACGGTGCCGTTCATCGCCCGTTACCGCAAGGAGGCGACCGGGGGGCTCGACGACACGCAGTTGCGCAAGCTGGAGGAACGGCTGATCTACCTGCGCGAGCTGGAGGACCGGCGCGCGGCGATCGTGAAATCGATCGAGGAACAGGGCAAGCTGACGGACGACCTGGCCGCCTCCATTGCCGCCGCCGACACCAAGGCGACGCTGGAAGACCTCTATCTGCCCTACAAGAAGAAGCGCCGCACCAAGGCGCAGATCGCCCGCGAGGCCGGGCTGGAGCCTCTGGCGGACCTGCTGCTGGGTGATCCGATGAAGGATCCGGAAGCGGAAGCCGCCGGCTTTGTCGACGCGGACAAGGGGGGCGCGGACACCAAGGCAGCTCTCGACGGCGCCCGGCAGATCCCGATGGAACGGTTTGCGGAAAATGCCGAGCTGGTCGGACGCCTGCGCTCCCATGTCAGCGAGCGCGGCGTGGTGCAGTCGAAACTGATCGACGGCATGGGCGAAAAGGGTGCCAAGTTCGCCGATTATTTCGATTATTCGGAGCCTCTGTCGAAGATCCCGAGCCACCGGGCGCTGGCGCTGTTCCGCGGCCGCAATGAAGGTATCCTGTCGGTCGACCTGACCGTGGATGCGGATGATGTCTCGCCGGTGAAGCCTGCGGAAAAGATGGTGGCCGACACCTACGGCATTGCAGATAAAGGGCGCCCGGCCGACAAGTGGCTGATGGACGTGGCGCGCTGGGCCTGGAAGGTGAAGCTCGCGCTGCATATCGAACTCGACCTGATGGGCGGCTTGCGGGAAAAGGCGGAGGAAGAGGCGATCCAGGTGTTCGCGCGGAACCTGAAGGATCTGCTCCTGGCCGCGCCCGCCGGGGCGAAGGCGACGCTGGGGCTCGATCCGGGCATCCGCACGGGCGTCAAGGTCGCGGTCGTCGACGAGACCGGCAAGCTCACCGATACCGCGACCATCTATCCGTTCCAGCCGAGAAACGACGTGACCGGCAGCCGCGCAGCGCTGCTGGCGCTGATCGCAAAGCACAAGGTCGGGCTGATCGCCATCGGCAACGGCACGGCGAGCCGGGAGACCGATCGCCTCGCCGCCGATGTGCTCGCCGACATTCCGCCTGCCAGCCGTCCGGTGAAGGTGATCGTCAACGAGGCCGGGGCTTCCGTCTATTCCGCGTCGGAACTGGCGGCGAAGGAAATGCCGGATGTGGACGTCTCCCTGCGCGGGGCGGCTTCCATTGCGCGCCGCCTGCAGGATCCGCTCGCTGAACTGGTGAAGATCGAGCCGAAATCGATCGGCGTCGGCCAGTACCAGCATGACGTCAACCAGACCCGGCTGGCGCGTGCGCTGGATGCGGTGGTGGAAGACGCGGTGAACGCGGTCGGCGTCGATCTGAACACGGCCTCGCCGGCGCTGCTCACCCGGATCTCGGGCCTGTCCGACAGCCTCGCCAAGGCGGTGGTGGAGCATCGCGACTCCATCGGCCGCTTTACCAGCCGCAAGCAGTTGAAGGACGTCCCGCGGCTCGGCGCCAAGGCGTTCGAACTCTGCGCCGGGTTCCTGCGCATCAGTGACGGCGAGGATCCGCTCGATGCCTCTTCCGTCCACCCGGAGGCCTATCCGCTCGCCAAGCGGATCGTGAAGGCCTGCGGCCGGGACGTGCGCCAGATCATGGGCGACAGCGGGTTGCTGCGCGGGCTCGACCCGAAGGAGTTTACCGACGAACGCTTCGGCCTGCCGACGGTGAAGGACATCATCGCGGAGCTGGAAAAGCCGGGCCGCGATCCGCGCCCGGAATTCAAGACCGCCGCCCTTCAGGAGGGCGTGGAGGAAATTTCCGACCTGAAGCCGGGCATGAAGCTGGAAGGCACGGTCACCAACGTCACCAATTTCGGCGCCTTCGTCGATGTCGGCGTCCATCAGGACGGGCTGGTCCACGTGTCCCAGCTGGCCGACCGCTTCGTGGATGATCCGCACAAGGTGGTCAAGGCCGGCGATATCGTGAAGGTGACGATCCTGGAAGTCGACGTGCCGCGCAAGCGGATCTCCTTGACCATGAAGTCCCAGGCCGACTATCAGGGGCAGAGGGAGCGCCAGAACGAGCGCGGCCGCGACGACCGCAGGGGCGGAGGGCGGCCGGACCGTTCAGGCCCGGGCGGACGGGGCCCGCGCCCCGGCGGCAGCGCGCCGCGGGGCAATGGACCGCGCGGCGACGCCGGCGGCGGCAACAATGCCATGGCGGCGGCGCTTGCGGCGGCGATGAACAAGCGCGGGAAATAGGCGCCTGTCCGGCGCCGGCAGCGGAACTCCGCCGGAGCCTTCAGATCAAAAACAAAACCGCCCGGCGCTTGAATGCATCGGGCGGTTTAATTGTCTCTGCAGTCTGCCGTCAGACGGTGCCGAACCTGCGTCCGGCCGGAGCGTCTTATTTGCGGCCCTTGGCTGTGTTCCGGGTGCGCAGAGCCTGGTCCATGCGGCCGAGCTGAGCCGGCGAATGGAGGGACACGACGCCCATGAGGGTGGTGCCGAGGAGTTGTGCGAGATAGGTCATGGCGTTTCCTAACCTGTCGTTCGATCTGGTTGTGCTCGGAGGGCGGTTGCCTATTCGGTAAGCCGCTTGCCTCGTATATGGGCGTCCATTGTATTTCAATCAAACGAATTGTATTTATGGAAAGGATCAAAAAAATTGAACTGAATGAAATGGACCCGCCGACATGGAAAATGTACCGAGCCATGGCGCTCCGCTGATCGACCTCGATCTCTACCGGACCTTTTTCACGATTGCGGAAACGTCAAGTTTTACAAAGGCTTCCGAGCTGATCGGGCGCACGCCTTCCGCAGTGTCGATGCAGGTTAAGAAACTGGAAACCATCCTGGGAGTTGCGGTCTTTTCACGGGAGGGTCGCGCTGTGCGCATGACGCCGGAGGGCGAGGCCCTGCTCGGATATGCCCGCCGTATCCTGAAATTGAACGAAGAGGCGGTGAGCCTGTTCCGGTCGCCGGCAGTGGAAGGGGAGGTCCGGTTCGGCGCCCCTTCCGATTTCGGCACAAGGTTCCTGCCCAATTTCCTGTCCCGATTCGCCCGCTCCCATCCCGGGGTCAATGTGGACGTCAACCTGGACGGCAGTCCGGGGCTTGCCCGGAAAATGAAGAACGACGAACTCGACCTCGTTCTCTACACCGCCCGTCCGGACAGCGAACTGCTGAAGGACGGGGAAATCGTGTTCACCGAGCCGCTGATCTGGGTCGGGCTCGAGGGCGGCGTCGCCTATGAGCGCGATCCCGTGCCGCTCGCCGTCTCCACCTCCGGCTGCCCCTGGCGCCGGGCGGCAAGGCTTGCCCTCGACAAGGCGGAAAAGCCCTACCGGATTTCCTACACCAGCTTTCACAGCGCCGGCCAGGAAGCCGCCCTTCTGGCCGATCTTGCCGTGGCACCCTTTCCGGCCAGCGTGGTCGAGCCGCCGCTCCAGGCGCTGGATGAACGCCACGGCCTGCCGGATATCGGCAACTACCACATCATCCTTGCCCAGAACCCGCTCGCGGGCAAAGCGACCCGCGCCTTCGCCGAGCACGTGAAGGAGTGTTTCCGGGAAATGGCGCTCGGCATGAGCGCCACGGCGGGCTGAAGGAATCGCCGCGCGGCGGTCCTATTGCGCCAGGCCCAGGCTTTCCAGGTAGGCGATGGATGCGGGAATGCCTGCCGGATCGCGCAGCTCGATGATCAGCCGGGGCCTGCTCGTCAGGGCGCCGAGCGCCTCGAACACGCCTCTCCAGTTGACCGTGCCCTGCCCGAGCGCCCAGTGGCGGTCGGCATAGCCGTCGGCATCCTGCAGATGGATGTGGCGCAGGCGGTTGCCGGCCGCCTTGACGTAATAGTCGACAGGCGGGGCGCCGGTCGCGCCATGGGCATAGTGGGCGTGGCCGGTGTCGATGGAGACGGCAACCGCGTCGGAGCCGAAGCTGTCGGCGAGACGGACCCGGTCGTAAGGGTCCTTGTCCTCGATGTTCTCGATCACCAGGTCGCAGCCGATCTCTTCGGCCCGCCTGACCGCATCCTTCATGGTCAGGTGGCACAGCTCGATCAGCCGCTCGCGGCCGTTCGGATAATTGTCGAGATTGTTATGGCTCCAGGTGGTGAAGGGGCTGTGCACGATCATATGGGTGCCGCCGAGCGCCTCGCAGACCTCAAGGCCCTGGAGCAGGCGCTTGCGGACGATGGCGCGGACATCCGGATCCATGGTGTCGACCGCGAAACCCCAGAAGGGTCCGTGAATGCCGACCCGGCCCTGATGGCCGTCCAGAAGCCGCCTTGCCTCGTCGACAAGCGGCCGCCAGTTGCCGTTGAGAAGATCGGCGTGAATGAAATCCTGCAGCTCCAGATCGCGGTCCTTGTCGCGCATCAGGGTGCGGTGGATTTCAAGGTCTTTCAGCGTCATTGCCGCGCCGGCGACGGGAAGGTCTGTCATGGGTGTGCCTGTGTCCGGGGAATGCCTGTGTCCGGGAAACGAGATTTTCGATTTCCCGGCTCTTAGGCCGGCTCGTTGACAACCGTGCGACAGTTCAGTTCTTCAGTCCGAGGTTTTGCTCAGTATCCCCGTTGCCGATCGACGCTTTCGGGGATGATGCCGGTTTCCAGAAAGGCGCCGATGTTTTTGGCGACGATCCGCGACGCGGTCGCGGGGATGGTCGGCGCGGTGATGTGCGGCAGGACCGTCACGCCGGGATGGGACCAGTAGGGGTGGTCTTCGGGCAAAGGTTCTTCCGCAAAGACATCCAGCACGGCATGGTCCAGACGGCCACTGTCCAGGGCGGCGAGCAGGGCTTTATCGTCGACGATCGGGCCGCGGGCGAAATTGATCAGCGAGGCGCCTTCGGGCAGCCGGTTCAGCGCGGCCTTGCCGATCATGCCGCGGGTTTCGGCGGTCAGCGGCATGAGCAGGACCAGAATGTCCGACTTTGCCAGGACCGTTTTCAGGCCGTCCGTTCCGTGCCGGGTTTCGACACCGACCAGGCTCTTTTCCGTCCGGCTCCAGCCGCAGACGGAAAAGCCGTGGTCGCGCAGGCGGGCAAGCGCCCGGCTTCCGAGCTTGCCGAGGCCCAGAACGCCGACGGTCCGTTCTTCCGGCAGCTTCAGCGGATGTTCCAGCCAGACCCGGTCGCGCTGCTGGCGGGCGTAGCGGGGCATGTCCCGGTGCAGGTAAAGGGTCCAGGCGAGAACGGCTTCCGACATGGTCTCCGCCATCTGAGGGTCGGTCAGGCGGACGATCCGCGGGCCGTCCTCCGGCAGTTCGGAAACCAGGCGCTCCACCCCGGCCCACAGGCTCTGCACCCATTTCAGGCCGGGCAGCGAGGCGACGTCCTTCGGGTCGGGATTGGCGACGATGGCGACTTCCGCGGCCGCTCGTTCTGTATCAGTCAGCTCATCGAGGGGCTTGAGGATCGCGATCCTCTCGAGCGCGGCCGGCAGGTGGCGATGCCACAGGGCCAGTTCGTCTTCCTGGGCGCGCAGGATCATGGGAACGACCGGCTTCATGACGCGAAGATCCCGCTGGTGTCGGCGAAGCCCTTGACCTCGATCGGGTTGCCGGACGGATCGCGGAAGAACATCGTGCTCTGTTCGCCGGGCTCGCCCTTGAAGCGCACGGTCGGCGGGATCACGAAATCGATGCCCGCCTGCTCAAGCCTGTCGGCCAGGGCGGTCCAGGTCTCCATGTCCAGGATGACGCCGAGATGCGGCATCGGCACCATGTGGTCGCCCACCTTGCCTGTATCCGCCGTCCGGAACGGCGTGCCCCGGTGCAGGGAGATCTGGTGGCCGAAGAAATCGAAGTCCACCCAGGTGTCGGTGCTGCGGCCTTCGCGGCATCCGAGAAGCCCGCCGTAAAAGGCGCGGGCCTGATCCAGATCGGTCACGTGGTAGGCAAGGTGAAAACAGGACTGCACTTTCTTCTCCTGGAATGGGGGTGGAGGCGTTCCGCAGGCGCACGTCTGAGGCGAGGGCTGCAGGCTACTGATAACGGCTTTTCGGTGCCATGACAGCCCCGGCTTCGCCGATACCGTTGCAGAGATTTGTCCCGCCTGGGGAAATTGCGCCGGACCGGCGCGCCGGACGCATGATATAAATGGATCGGGAATGGCGGGCTTAGGCACGGAAGGAAAGCTGTGGGGGTCCGGCCGGCAAGTTTTCCAGTCAACCGCAACTAATTGCGCCGTAAAGGTTGTTTCTGCATCGCCATAATGCAATGTTGGCGTTCGCCAGATCCGGTGAAGGGGTTAAAACTATTTCTTCACCTCCGAAATTCCGATCACTATTGACCGGATAGAATTGACCAGACAGTGAATTGGATTAATGCCTCAATTCCGTGCCAGACTGGGTGCCCCAATTCACAATGACATCTTGGTCGTGTCTGGTCCGCTATACTTGAAGACTGATCAAGTAAACGTGCCGGAATGGGAATACTCTTGATCGAGCATCCGCCGGCACATCATGGCACACCCAACAAAATTCAGGCTGCAATGGAGTAACCTTATGAAAAAATTGTTCATGGCTGGTGCCGCCGGGGCGCTTTGCTTTGCCGCTTCTTCCGCGACGGCAGAGGAGTGCGGCACGGTGACGGTCGCCGAAATGAACTGGGCGTCGGCAGGTGCGATTGCTCATATCGACAAGATCATTCTGGAGGAAGGCTACGGCTGCAAGGTCGAACTGGTCACCGGCGACACCATGCCGACCTTCACGTCGATGAACGAAAAGGGTCAGCCGGACATGGCTCCGGAGCTGTGGATCAACGCCGTGCGCGAGCCGCTCGACAAGGCGGTTGCCGAAGGCTCCCTGATCATCGGCGGTGAAATCCTCAGCGAAGGCGGCGTCGAAGGCTTCTGGGTGCCGACGGCCCTTTCCGAAAAGCACAACATCAAGACCGTGAAGCAGGCCCTGGCGCATCCGGAACTGTTCCCCGGCGCCGAGGACTCTTCCAAGGGCGCCTTTTTCACCTGCCCGACGGGTTGGAACTGCCGCATCACCACCGGCAACCTGTTCCGGGCCTTCGGCTTTGAAGAGGCCGGTTTCGAGCTTGTCGATCCGGGCTCCGCAGCCGGTCTCGACGGTTCGCTTGCCAAGGCGAACGAGCGCGGTGATGGCTGGCTCGGCTACTACTGGGCGCCGACCGCGATCCTGGGCAAATACGACATGACCCTGCTCGATTTCGAGGTTCCGCACGACCAGGAGGAATGGAACCGGTGCACGGTCAAGGAAGACTGCCCGGATCCGAAGCCGAATTCCTGGGTGAAGTCGGAAGTGTTCACGGTCGTTACCGACGAGTTCGCCGAAAAGGCGGGTGTTGCCATGGATTACGTCAAGGGCCGGACCTGGGACAACCGCACCGCCGGTAAGGTCCTCGCCTGGATGAGCGACAATCAGGCAACCAACGAAGACGGCGCCTACTTCTTCCTGGAAAACTTCGAGGATGTGTGGACCAAATGGGTCACCCCGGAAGCTGCGGAAAAGGTCAAGGCCTCTCTCTGACCGACTGAACGAACGAGGGGGCCGCTCCGACGGAGTGGCCCCTTTTCCATAAGCAAACAACAAAATCATCGGGGCGTTCAAGATGGATCTGGTAGAATTTCCCTCGCTGAGCCGAAAGGCCCTGCGAGAAATACGAACCACAATCGATGCGGGTTTCAAAGAATTCACAGGGGGCTATGGCGAGGCGATCGAAAACTTTTTCGAACCGCTGAGATACTTCCTCATCTGGCTTGAGGACCTGCTTATCACCTCTCCATGGCCGCTGGTGCTGGCCGCCCTGATCGCCATCGTGTTCCTGATGAGCCGCAGCATCAAGATCGCGCTCGGCTCCCTGATCGCGCTTTGCCTGATCGGCATTTTCGGCATGTGGGAAGACACCATGCGGACCATCGCCATGGTCACCGTCTGCACGCTGGTGGCGATCGTCTGCGGAATTCCGATCGGCATCCTGATGGCCCGCTCCGACCGGGTCCAGGCCTTTGTCAACCCGGTCCTCGATCTGATGCAGACCATGCCGAGTTTCGTCTACCTCATTCCGGTGGTCATGATTTTCGGCATCGGCAAGGTGCCAGGCCTGATCGCCATCGTTGTCTACGCCATTCCGCCGATGATCCGTCTGACCAATCTGGGGATCCGCCTCGTCGATGCGGATGTGCTGGAGGCGGCCGATGCCTTCGGCTCTTCAGCGCGGCAGAAACTGGTCAATGTTCAGCTTCCGCTCGCCCTGCCGACCATCATGGCCGGTATCAACCAGACCATCATGATGGCTCTTGCCATGGTCGTGGTGGCGGCGCTCATCGGGGTCAGGGGCCTCGGTCAGCCGGTCCTGAATGCTATTGCCAACCAGTATTTCACCATGGGTGTGATGAACGGTCTGGCGATCGTCGCCATCGCCATCATCTTCGACCGTGCCACCCAGGCCTACGGCAAGCGTCTGCAGAAACACTCGGAGGTGGTCCATGGCTGAGGGAACCGGAATCGAGATCAGGAATCTCTACAAGATCTTCGGGCCGGACGATGCGGCGATGGTGGAGAAGGTGAAGGCAGGCATGTCGAAGACGGAGTTGAACGAGAAGTTCAATCATGTCCTCGGCCTCAACGACATCAACATCTCCATGCCCGGCGGCAAGATCCAGGTGGTGATGGGCCTTTCGGGCTCCGGCAAGTCGACCCTGATCCGCCACATCAACCGGCTGATCGACCCGACCGCCGGCGAGGTGCTTTACGGCGATGTGGATATCTGCCGCATGTCCGCCTCGGAACTGCGCAGCTTCCGCCGCCACAAGACGGCGATGGTGTTCCAGAAGTTCGCCCTGCTGCCGCACCGGACGGTGATGAAAAACACCGTTTACGGCCTGGAGATCCAGGGCGTTCCGGCCAGGGAAGCGGAAGACCGCGCGGCCCGCTGGATCTCCCGGGTGGGGCTGGAGGGCTTCGAGGACCACTATCCCAATCAGCTTTCCGGCGGCATGCAGCAGCGTGTGGGCCTTGCCCGCGCGCTGACCAACGATGCCGACATCCTGCTGATGGACGAAGCCTTCTCCGCGCTCGATCCCCTGATCCGGATGGACATGCAGACCGTGCTGCTCGATCTCCAGGAGGAACTGCACAAGACGGTCGTGTTCATCACCCATGATCTCGACGAGGCGCTCCGGCTGGGGGACCGGATCGCGATCCTGCGTGACGGCGCCGTGATCCAGCAGGGCACGGGCCAGGAAATCGTCCTGAGACCGGCGGATGACTATATCGCCGACTTCGTCCAGGAGGTGAACCGCGGCCGGGTGATCAAGGTCGACACCATCATGGAGACGGGGAAGGCGGCGGACACCGGCCTGACCGTGAAAAGCGGCAGCATGCTGGAGGAAGCGGCCAAGCTGCTGGCCGATTCCGGTGTGAGCAGCGCCAATGTCGTCAACGGCAGCGGCACGCCGATCGGAACGATCAGTATCCACGATACGATCAGTGCCATGGTGACACCCGCCACCCGCGAAACGGCCTGATCCGGGCTGGTCTGCAAGAGCCCCGGACCGATGGGTCCGGGGCTTGTGCATTAGGAGGCCGGAGCATGTTTGGATGCTCCGGCCTCTTTGTCATTGAGGTATGGCCCTACCCCGATGGCGGTAAAGGGTCATCGAATTCGAAGATGTTCCCGCGGGCCGGGATGCGGATGTCCGGCACCTGAACAAGCTTTAATTTGTCTTCGACATGTGAGTTCATGTTTTTGTATGTATTAATTGTTGAATATATTGGAACATTGCGCGAATAACCATAAATTGCACTAATTCGGAAAGCGGCGGCGCAAATATTTCGTCGGTCCCATAAAATGCTATTGTAATTTTTAACGATAGGTATCGACTTTCCCTTCAGAAGGGGCTGACTTGAAGCGGGTCGCCGGGTCTGCCGGCGGAGACCGGGCGGATCCGCGCAAACAGTTTTTGTTATGCCATTTGAGACAGGGTCTTCGGCGCTCATGCAGACAAGATCAAAAAATACACGCGTGGACGACGCCTATGATCGTCTGAAATTCGAGATAACGCATTCCAAACTGCCTCCCGGTTCCCAGTCGCCCGAGCCCGACATAGCCGAAAGGCTCGGCATGAGCCGGACACCGGTCCGCGAGGCGCTGATCCGCCTGGAAGCAGACGGGCTGGTCAACCTCGTGCCCCGGCGCGGCGTCCGCGTTCCGGGCGTCACCGCGCAGGATCTCGTGGAGGTCTACGACATTCTCGGCGCGCTCGAACCCATCGCCATCTCGAAGCTCGCTGAACGGACGATCGCGTCCAAAGACCTGGAAAAGCTCGAAGACCATATCCGGGACATGGACCAGGCGCTTGCGCGGAGCGATCTCGACGGGTGGGCGCAGGCCGAAGACGGCTTCTACCGGCTGCTTCTGGCCTTGAGCGGGAACCGGCGCCTGGAAAAGATCGTGCTTGGCCTGCATGACCAGGTCCGGCGCGGGCGTATGGTTCTCCTGCGGCTGCGCGGCGTTCCCGTGGCGACGGTCCAGAATTACCGGGACATCCTCGCCGCCATTGTCAGCGGCGACGGAGCAGGCGCGTTCAGACAGTCCCACGCGTGCCGGCAGCGGACGCTTGAGACCTTTTGCGAGTTGTTCCGCACAAGCCAGCTGTCACAGATCTGACGGCGGGGCCGGTTTCCCGTTACCGGTATCCGGCTGCCGAATGGCCGTGAGGCCGGCCGGCGGGACGGACAGCCCATTCCCCTCCCGGAACTGAGCCTGTGCCGGCCATGTGTTGTCACAGGATGTTCATATGAGCGTCTAAGAAGGTTCATATGAGCGCGCTAACCAGCAGGCTGAAAAGGATCCGGGCAATACGGCAAATGCCGCCTTGCGCTCGGGCCTGACCGGCTGCGGCAAGACATCCCGAGAGGTTCGCCGCCCGGCCGATACGGTGAACCGGGGACGACGGACTTGCGGATGCAGCTCGCTCTAGACATAACAAAACGGCAGGCCGAGATCACGGACCTCGTGCAAAAGGCGGGGTTCGCATCGGTCGAGGAACTGGCCGAACGGTTCGATGTGACGACCCAGACGATCCGCCGGGATGTCAACGGCCTGTGCGAACTGGGTATCCTGCGGCGGACCCACGGCGGCGTCGAGCCGCCTGCGCCGGTTTCCAACATCCACTACAACACGCGCAAGATCCTCAATCTCCGGGCGAAGCAGCAGATCGCGAGAACTGTCGCGGCGGAAATCGAAAACGGCCGGTCGCTCGCGTTCTCGATCGGGACGACGCCCGAGATCGTCATGCAGGCGCTCTCCGGCCATGAGGGCCTGCATGTCTTCACCAACAACCTCAACGTCGCCATTACCGCGTCGAACACACCGGGTTTTCAGGTGACCATCGCCGGCGGGCGGCTCCGGCACGGCGACCGGGACATCCTCGGGGCGTCGGCGCAGGAGTTTTTCGCCAACTACAAGGTCGATATCGGGATCTTCGGCGTGGCGGGTGTGGATGAGGACGGCACGCTGCTCGACTTTCACGAGGACGAGGTCGCCGCGCGCCAGTCGATCCTGGCCAACTGCCGGCAATCCTTCCTGGTGCTCGACCACAGCAAGTTCGGCCGAAGCGCCCATGTGCGCGGCGGTCATCTCAGGGACGTCACAGCGATATTCACCGATCAGCCGGTTCCCGGATCCGTTACCGCCCTGGTCGCAGAGGGCGGACCGCGCGTCGTGATTGCGGCGGAGGATGCGAAATGAGTGCATCCGACACGAGGAAATCAGCCGGCAAATCAATCGACCTGCAGGTGGTCTCCAAGGTCTGGGACGGGGTGCGGGCCGTCGACCGCGTTTCCGTCCAGGTGCCGGCCGGCTCCTTCACCGCCCTGCTCGGGCCGTCCGGCTGCGGCAAGTCGACCACTCTGCGGATGATCGCCGGACTTGAAACGGTCGATGAGGGCCGGATCCTGATCGGCGGCGAGGACGTCTCCAGACGTCCGTCGTCCCAGCGCGACCTGTCCATGGTGTTCCAGTCCTATGCGCTGTTTCCGCATCTGAATGTGGCGGAGAACATCGTTTTCGGGCTGAAGGTGCGCAAGGTTCCCAGGGCGGAGCGCGCTGAGCGGCTGGAGCGTGTCGCGGACCTTTTGGGGCTCTCGCCCTATCTGGACCGAAAGCCGGCGCAACTGTCGGGCGGGCAGCAGCAGCGGGTCGCCCTCGGCCGGGCCATCATCGGCGAGAAGCCGGTCTGCCTGATGGACGAACCGCTGTCCAATCTGGACGCGAAACTGCGCCACGAGATGCGGGTGGAAATCCGGGCCCTGCAGCAGCAGCTCGGCTTCACCATGGTCTATGTGACCCACGATCAGGTCGAGGCCATCACCATGGCCGACCAGGTGGTGCTGCTCAACAAGGGGCGCCTGGAACAGGCCGCCACGCCGCGCGACCTCTATGCGAAGCCGGCAACACCCTTTGCCGCGCGCTTCATCGGCACACCGCCGATGAACCTCCTGCCGGCGGATGCCTTCGAGACCCTTTCGGCCGCCGGAACGCTGCAGCTCGGCATCCGTCCGGAGGCGATGCGGGTTCGTGAAAGCGGTCCGATCAGGGCGCGCGTCCGGTCCGTGGAGTATCTCGGCGCCGACACGCTGGCCGATTGCCTGCTGGGAACAACGCCGTTCCAGGTGCGGCTTTCCGGCGACAGCCGGGTCGCGCCGGGGGAGGCGCTGTCGCTCGGCTTCGACACGGCGGATCTGCATGTCTTCGACGCTGAAACCGGCGGGCGCCGGGACGATCTGATTTCAGAAATTGGAGCGCAGCTGTGCTCCTGAAAAGCTGTGCCGGAAGGCGCAGGACAGCCGCAATCTTGCGGGGGCTCAAACCAAGGATGATTTGAGATGTTGAAGTCCGTTCTCTTGAAGGCCGTTGCCGCGACGGCTCTTTCCTTCAGCACCTGGGCCTCTGCCCAGGCTGTTGACCTGCAGTTCTATTTCCCGGTCGCCGTCGGCGGCAAGGCCGCCGAAACCATCCAGTCCCTCACCGACGAGTATGCCAAGGCGCATCCGGATGTGACCATCGACGCCGTTTATGCCGGTTCCTATCAGGACACGGTCGCCAAGGCGATCACAGCGTCGCGCGGCGGCAACCCGCCCCAGCTTTCGGTGATCCTATCGACGGACATGTTCACCCTGATCGATGAGGACCTGGTGGTTCCCTTCGACGACTACCTGACGTCCGACGAAGACAAGAAGTGGATCGCGGGCTTCTATCCGGCGTTCATGGAAAACAGCCAGACCGGCGGCAAGACCTACGGCATTCCGTTCCAGCGCTCCACACCGGTTCTCTACTGGAACAAGGAAGCGTTCAAGGAAGCCGGTCTTGATCCTGAAAAGGCGCCGGAGACCTGGGACGAAATGGTCGCGTTCGGCAAGAAGCTCGTCAAGAAAGACGCTTCCGGCAATGTCACCCAGTGGGGCGTGCGCATTCCGTCCTCCGGCTTCCCCTACTGGCTGTTCCAGGGGCTGGCGATCGAGAACGGCGTGACGCTTGCCAATGCGGAAGGCAACAAGACCAACTTCGACGATCCGAAGGTTGTCGAGGCGCTTCAGTATCTTGTCGACCTCAGCACCAGGGACAAGGTGATGGCGCCGGGCATCATCGAGTGGGGATCCACGCCGAAGGCCTTCTTCGAGGGCCAGACCGCGATGATGTGGACGTCGACCGGCAACCTGACCAACGTGCGCGACAACGCTCCGTTCGATTTCGGTGTCGGCATGCTGCCGAAGAAAATCCAGCGCGGCGCGCCGACCGGCGGCGGCAACTTCTACCTGTTCAAGGGCGCGTCCGAAGAACAGGCCAAGGCGGCCGTGGACTTCGTGAAGTGGATCACCGCACCGGAACAGTCCGCCAAGTGGACGATGGCGACCGGCTATGTCGCTCCGCGGCCGGAAACCTGGGAAACCGAGACCATGAAGAAATATGCCGAAGGTTTCCCGCAGGTACTCGTGGCGCGTGACCAGCTCGAATTCGCCAAGGCCGAGCTGTCCACCTATCAGAACCAGCGCGTCGTGAAGATCTTCAACGACGCCCTGGCCGCCGCCATCACCGGCAAGGAAACGCCGGAAGCTGCCCTGAAGGCGGCGCAGGCCCAGGCCGACGCCATCCTGGCGGAATACCGCTAAGCCGATTTCGGAAAGCGGCGCTCGCCGCCGCTTTCCGGCCCGTTCGGTCCGCATCGGTTGCGGACCGGCCGGTTTCCCCGGGGCGGGACTTCCCGGATGACGGGCGCAGAGGGTCGTGCCGCTGTCTGTCCTGTCGTCCCGTTCCGGGGGAACACCCAGGCCGCTTCAGGCGGCGAAGCGAATACGAACCGAGGCCAGGCAGAACATGCGTGACTGGACGTTGAAACGGGAATGGATCCACGGCTGGCTGCTGTTGCTGCCGGCCATGGTGTTCCTGTTCGCCTTTACCCATGTTCCGGCCGTGACCACGCTGGTCAACAGCTTCTTTTCCACGCCGCGGGGCCGGCGGCCGGCCAAGTTCCTGGGCCTCGCCAATTACGAGCGCATGCTCGACGATCCGGTGTTCTGGAAGGTGCTGTGGAACAATCTGTGGTTCGCGCTCGGCACCATCCCGGTGTCCATCGCGCTCGCCATACTCATGGCGCTCTGGGTCAATGAAAAGCTGGCCGGCCGCGGCCTCGTGCGCATGGCCTATTTCACGCCCACCGTGCTGCCGCTGATCGCCGTCGCCAATATCTGGCTGTTCTTCTACACGCCGGGCTTCGGCCTGTTCGACCAGATTTTCAGCACTCTGTTCGGGTCCGCGCACACCAACTGGCTCGGCGATCCGGCGACCGCCCTCAACGCGGTCATGGTGGTGACGATCTGGAAGGAAGCGGGCTTCTTCATGATCTTCTATCTGGCGGCGCTCCAGGCCATTCCGGTTTCGCTCAAGGAGGCGGCGGCGATCGAGGGCGCCGGGCGCTGGACGGTGTTCCGGAAGATCACCTTTCCGCTGCTGATGCCGACCACCCTGTTCGTTTCGGTCAATGCGGTCATCAACTCGTTCCGACTGGTGGACCATATCTTCATCCTGACGAACGGGGGTCCGGACAACGCATCGTCGCTGCTCCTGTTCTATATCTACGAGACCGCGTTCCGCTACTGGGAGACCGGCTACGCAGCGACCCTGACGGTCGTCCTGCTATTCCTGCTGTCCGCGCTCGCGATCGGCCAGTTCTTTTTCTTCGACCGCAAGGTGCACTACAAATGAGCCGGTCCGCATTCTCCATCGACCGGGTTTTGAACACCGCGGCGGCCTGGGCGCTCGCCATCGTGTGGATCCTGCCGCTCGCCTATGCGGTGTGGACGGCGATTCACCCGGCGGCCTACGAGGCCCGCTTCGTCCTGACCGCGCCGCTGACCCTGGAGAATTTCGTCAAGGCGTGGCAGGCCGCGCCCTTCGCGCGCTACTTCCTGAACACGTTCCTCCTGGTGACGATGATCCTCGCCTGCCAGTTCTTCCTGTGCACGCTGGCGGCCTATGCCTTTGCCCGGTTCAGGTTTCCGGGCCGGTCGGTGCTGTTCGCGCTGGTCCTGTTACAACTGCTCGTCATGCCGGACATCCTGATCGTGGAAAACTACAAGACCATGCGGCTTCTTGATCTGGTCGACACGATCCCGGCGATTGCGTTGCCCTATATCGCCTCCGGCTTCGGCATCTTCCTTTTACGCCAGACCTTCATGACCGTGCCGAAGGAACTGGACGAGGCCGCGCGGGTGGAGGGGGCGTCGTTTCTCGGAATTCTGTGGAAGGTCTATATCCCGCTCGCCAAGCCGACCTACCTTGCCTACGGCCTCGTTTCGGTCAGTCACCACTGGAACAATTTCCTCTGGCCGCTGATCGTCACCAACTCGGTCGAGACCCGGCCGGTCACGGTGGGCCTGAGCATCTTTTCGGCAATCGATTCCGGCATCGAATGGTCGGTGATCAATGCTGCGACGCTGATGACCTCCGGCCCGCTGCTGATCGCTTTCCTGTTGTTCCAGCGCCAGTTCGTCCAGAGCTTCATGCGGGCCGGCATCAAGTAGAAGCGGCTGCGCCCGCATCACGGGCAGCGAACCGTTTCGCCTGAAGTTGGCCTTGCCGCCCCCCCGTCCGCTCCTTTAACAAAAGGCGGAGAGTTCATTCCGGAGGAGCGACATGACCAGCGATACGCGCGCATTTCTGCGGGCCCTGTTCGACAAGGCGGTCGAGGTCGCCGATCCCATGCGCAGTCTTGCCGCCCATCTGCCGGAAAAACCGGACGGACGGGTCGTGGTCATCGGCGCCGGAAAGGCGTCGGCGCGGATGGCGGAGGCGGTCGAGGCCGTCTGGGGGCCGTGCGACGGCCTGGTAATTACCCGCTACGGTTACGGCCGACCCTGCCGGGGAATCGAGATCGTGGAAGCCGCCCACCCGGTTCCCGATCAGGCGGGGCTCGATGCGACGAAGCGCATGCTCGACCTGCTTGCGGGGCTCGGCGAAGACGATTTCGTGCTTGCGCTGATCTCGGGCGGGGCATCCGCGCTCCTGATCGCGCCGGCCGAACCGATCACCCTTGAAGAAAAGCAGGCGGTGAACGCGGCACTCCTGGCATCCGGAGCGCCGATCGGCCAGATGAATATCGTCCGCAAGCACCTGAGCCGGGTGAAGGGCGGCCAGTTGGCCGCCGCCGCCTATCCGGCACGCATGCTGTCGCTGCTCATATCAGACGTTCCGGGCGACGATCCGGCCTCCATCGGATCGGGGCCGACGGTCGGCGATGCCAGCACCGCCAATGACGCGCGCAGGATCCTCGAGCACTGGCAGATCGACCTGCCGGGTTCCGTCGCCAGGGTCCTGGGCGCGGGCAACGGCGTTCTGGCGCCGGAGGCGCCGGAGCTGTCCCGGACGGAGAACAGGATTGTCGCCGCCCCTTCCCAGTCCCTGGAAGCGGCCGCCGGCCTTGTCCGTGAGGCCGGGTACCGGGTGGAGATGCTGGGCGATGCGCTGGAAGGCGAGGCGCGGGAGGTGGCAAGGGAACATGCCGCTCTGGCGCTGGACCGCCAGTCAAGGCTGGCGCCCGGCGACCGGCCGCTTGTGCTTCTATCCGGCGGCGAACTGACGGTGACCCGCAAAGGGGACGGGATCGGCGGGCCGAACGCGGAATACGCGCTCGCCCTTGCCGTGGCGCTCGGCGGCAGGCCGGGCATCCATGCCATTGCCTGCGATACCGACGGGGTCGACGGCGCGGCGGAGGTGGCCGGCGCCCTGATCGATCCGCAGACGCTGGCACGCGCGGGTGCGCTCGGGACCGATCCGCAAGCCTCGCTGGAGCGGAACGACGCGCACAGCTTCTTTGCAAAGCTTGAAGACCAGGTTGTGCCGGGTCCGACCCTGACCAACGTCAACGATTTCCGCGCCATCCTGATCGAGCCGGCTTAGGTCATGAGCCCGGTCGGCGCCGATCGGGAGCAGGAAAGCGCCCGGAACGGGTTCCGGGCGCAGGCACTCTTGAAGGTCCGAACGGTCAGGCGGCGCATTCCAGCAGCAGCGTGCCGGCCGCGGTGTTGGAAATCGGAATGTGGTAGTTGCGCGTGATCTCGGTGACATCGTCGCCGAGCGCGCCGCGCATCATCATCCACATCAGGAATTCGGTGCCCTGGGCACCGGCCTTTTCGACCAGCTCCATGCGGGTGATCCTGGTCAGTTCTTCCGGATTGTGGACGATGTTTTCCAGGCAGTACTGGTCGAACTCCTTGTTGATGAAGCCCGCCCGCTGACCATCGAGCTGATGCGACAGGCCGCCGGTGCCGAGAACCACGATCTTTGCGTCTTCCGGGAACGACCGCAGGGCCTTGCCGAGGGCCTTGCCGAAGTTCAACGCGCGATTCAGCGTCGGGATCGGATGCTGGACCGTGTTGGCCGAGATCGGCACGCATCGCGGCATGTCCGGATGGTGCGGGGCGCCCGGCCAGAACAGCTGCATCGGCACCACGAAACCGTGGTCGACGGCAAGCTCCTGGCAGGAGGTAATGTCGAACTCGTCGGCAACCATGGATTCAATGATGTGCCAGGAGAGCTCCGGCGCGCCCGGGAACGGATCGAGCGACGGCAGACCCCAGCCCTCATCCTCGTTCTTGTATTCATGCGCCGCGCCGATGGCGAAGGTCGGCATCTGGTCGAGAAAAAAGCCGAGGCCGTGGTCGTTGTAGATATTGATCACGTAGTCGGGCTTGTGGTCCTTGATCCAGGCATGGACCTTGGGATAGCCGTCGAAGAAGGGTTTCCAGTAGGGATCGTCATAGAGTTCCTTCTGGATCGCGTTGCCGACGGCGGGAATGTGAGAGGTGGTGATGCCACCGAGAACCTTGGCCATGATCTGTCCTCCTCATGCCTGGCTGGCGAGGAATTCCTTGAATTCCTCGGTGGTTTTTCCGGTCTGCAGACCGCCGACATCCTGCACCGACAGCTTGAAGATGCCGGCGAATTTGGCGAGGTAGTAGATGTTGCCGCCGGCCTCGATCAGTCCGAGCACGTCGCGTTTGCGGATCGCCTCTTTCTGCTGGTCGTTCAGGCCGTATTTCTCCATGAAGGCCTCTTCATCGGCCTTGAACGCTTCCCGGTTCTCGGCCTTGTTGAACGAGTAGCACATCTTGTTGAGCGCATAGCCCTTCATGGCCTGCTTGCCGTCGAAGATCGTGGTTCCGGGAATGTCGATGTGATAGTCGAAACCTGGTTGGTCCATGGCGTTTTCCTCCTACGCTTTCGTTATGTATACACGGCTGCGAAGAGGCGCGGATTTGACCTAAATCAACCGGTCCGGGCGCGGGCGTCAGAATGAATACCCATTACGCAAAACTTATACCTGTCCTACGCTCCTGGCAGGCTGGGACATTCACACATTTCGACCCGAGCTGAACCGGGTGGACCGGAATGGGGCCCCGGCCTTCTGGAAATGCGGCAAGGTGGATTGGATCACCCGGACTTCGCCGTGTGATGACGCGGTGCGTGTGGGTAAGCCTTGCCATTTTCCCATGTCATTGCACGGCGAAGTCCACTGCTGTCCGGTTTAATGTTGGGCTTCTCATATATCTCATTTGAAAGATTGAAGAATTTCAGATCGTTTGGCTTAGAGACACGCGATGACCTCCCCGCTTGTCGTCCCGGTTTGGCGCGGTAGCGGCAAGACCGGGATCCAGTACACAGTGTGGTCTGCGATTGAAAAAGATAGCTAATTCAATAGATTACTGGATCCCAGCCTTCGCTGGGATGACAACAAACTCTCAGATCAAGCGGATTGCCATATCCAGTCAAGCTCAAACCGGACAGCAGTGGGCGAAGTCGGGGCAATCCACTCGCATCGATCAGACGGCAAGAAGGGCGAAGTCGTGTGAGTCTCGTCGCCTGGCTGGACGGAAAAATCGCGAAAACGAAGGTCTTCACAACGAAAAGCCCGGACGCGGAGCGTCCGGGCTGACATGTTTTTCATGTTTGTTTTGGCGGATGCCCCGAGGGCTCAGCCCCAGTAAAGCCGCATCGGATTGTCCACCAGCAGCGCCTGCTGCTGTTCGGCGTCCGGCGCGATGCGCGGGATGAAGTCGACCAGCATGCCGTCGTCGGGAACATGGGATTTCATGTTCGGGTGCGGCCAGTCGGTGCCCCAGATCACCCGGTCCGGGAAGCGCTCGACAAGCGCCTTGCCGTAGGGGACGACATCGTCGTAGGGCGGGCCCGCGACGGTCAGCCGTTCCGGACAGGTGACCTTGGTCCAGATGTTTTCATTGTCCTGGAGCAGGTTGATGAACCGCTGGAAATCGGGATGGTCGACGCCCCTGGTGACGTCCGGCCGGCCCATGTGATCGACGACGATGGTGGTCGGCAGCTGTTTCAGAAACGGAACCAGCTCTTCCAGATCAGGCGCCTCGAAATAGACGACGATGTGCCAGCCGAGTGCCTTGATCTTGTCGGCAATGCCCAGGAAGACGTCCTTCGGTGTGTTGTCGACGAGACGCTTGACGAAGTTGAAACGGACGCCGCGCACGCCGGCCTCATCCATTTCCGCAAGCTCCGCTTCGGTGATGTCGGGGCCGACGCTGGCAATGCCGCGCGCCTTGTCGCCGGCGGCCTTGAGCGCATCGACCAGGGCACGGTTGTCCTTGCCGTGGCAGGTGGCCTGCACGATCACGTTGCGGTCAAAGCCGAGATAATCGCGCAGTTCGAACAGCTTTTCCTTCGGCGCGTCGCAGGGGGTGTACTTGCGTTCCGGCGCATAGGGGAAAACATCCGCCGGACCGAAGACGTGGCAATGGGCGTCAACGGCACCTGCCGGCAGCTTGAACGCCGGCTTCGACGGATTCGGGTGGAACGGAAGATAGTCTTTGTCCATTGGAACGTATGTCCTGTGATTTTCAGATTTGAAGACGTCCGATCAGCGAGTAGGCGCTCTTGTCAGATGTACTTCAATCCCTTTTCGGCGAGGCGTTCGCGCATGTTGTAGATGTCGAGGCCGAGCTCGCCGGCGGCAAGGCGCTTGCGCTTGTCCTCTTCCGCCGCCTCCCGGGCGCGGGCCTTTTCCAGGACCGCCTCGGCCTCCTCGCGGCGCACCACGCAGACCCCGTCATCGTCGGCGACGATGATGTCGCCCGGATTGACCAGCTGGCCGGCGCAGACCACCGGCACGTTCACCGCACCCAGCGTCTCCTTCACCGTGCCTTGCGCGAATACCGCCTTCGACCACACCGGAAAGCCCATCTCCGTCAGGTCGCGCACGTCGCGCACACCGGCGTCGATCACAAGGCCGATGCCGCCGCGCGCCTGCATGGAGGTCGCCAGCAGGTCGCCGAAATAACCGTCCTCGCACGGAGACGTCGGTGCCAGCACCAGCAGATCGCCTTCCTTTACCTGCTCGATCGCCACATGCACCATCCAGTTGTCGCCCGGAGGCGCGGAGATGGTCACCGCCGAGCCCGCGATCCGCGCGCCGGAATAGATCGGCCGCATGTTGGACGCCAGCAGGCCTTTGCGCCCCTGCGCCTCGTGCACGGTCGCGACCCCGCA